>Ga0136627_1000729_pt1 | contig 12714 bp, 10 predicted proteins | sample AntDrymUQ4892206_2_FD_104652 | JGI IMG/M metagenome (GOLD analysis project Ga0136627, IMG submission 104652) | Polar desert sand microbial communities from Dry Valleys, Antarctica - metaG UQ489 (22.06) | ecosystem: Environmental > Terrestrial > Soil > Desert | place: Antarctica: Dry Valley... | reverse complement strand
TTGGCCGACACAAGATCGGCCACTACCAGGCGTCGTAGTGGACCGACGCTTGAGCGGGCATCCTGCACGACCTGGCGACATTTGTCACCCGACTTCGGAAACTTCGATTTCGCGGCCCAACTCCGCCGACTTGTAAATGGCGTCGATCAGGCGGACCCGGTCGAGTCCTTCCAGACCGTCCGGCGTTACCGGAGCGCCGTCGAGAATGCCGTCCACAAATCCCTTGATGATTTCGGCGTGTCCGGGCCTGGAAACGAGCCGAGGATGGCTGTCGGAGGTGGTATCGCCGATTTCCGAAAAGAGATCGAGCGTGTCGACATCGGCGTATTTCTTCGAGTGAATCCTGGCTCCGCCTTCGCTGCCGTAGAACTGAACACCGAAGTCGTCGTCCATCTCGGTGAACGAAGCCCAGGATGCCTCGAGCAGGAGCGTTCCGCCGTCCTCGAAGCGGAGGAAGGCGGTGGCCAGATCTTCGACCTCATAGCTGACGGGATCGTCGGACGATTGGCTCGATCGTCGCCCAACCCAATTGCCGCGACCGCGCGGGCCGATCTCGGAGTAGGTCGCGGCGCTGACCGTCGTCACGGTTGGGTTCCCGAGCATGTAGAGCGCCATGTCGAGGACGTGCACGCCGAGGTCGATCAACGGGCCGCCGCCGGCGGCCTCCTTCGAGGTGAACCAGCTTCCCAATCCCGGAATGCCGGATCGGCGCATCCAGTATGCCTTGGCGTAGTAGACGCGCCCCAGCGCTCCCGACTCGATTTGGCCCTTGACGATTTCAACATCGTGACGGGTGCGACGCTGGAACGATACGGCCAGGATTCTGCTGTTGCGCTCGGCTGCTTCGACAATCAGTTTGCCTTCATCGGTGTGGCGGGCAAGCGGCTTCTCGATCAAGACGTGCTTGCCGGCTTCCAGCGCGGCGACGGCGACCGGCATGTGCAGGAAGTTGGGGACGGCGATGCTGACGGCGTCGATGTCGTCCTGGGTGAGCAAATCCTGATAGTCGCGATAAATCCGGTGAACATCGAATCGCTTCGCGAGCATCTCGCAGCGATCGGTGTCGAGCCCGGCGAGGGCGACGACCTCGACCCGAGGCTCGGTGGCGCATCCCTCGAGGTGAAACAAGCCGGCTCCGCAACCAATCACACCGACGCGAACCTTGTCTTGAACCAACGGAGTTCCTCCACAAATGGTTGAAAATGACGCGAAAAGAATCACCGGCGACAGCCAGTGATCCGCTTGCGTGAGCATGGCATCCCGACCCTGCACACGCAAGTGCGCCGATACATTTTTCCGGCCGGTCCACACATGATAGTGCCCGCCCTGCCCATTTTGACCAGATATCGTTTACCCCATATGTGCGCACTCCCGATCCAGGCCCATACTGACCCCTATTGAGGAACGCAGCGTTGCACTACACTGATGAAATGGACGAGGAGATAAAAACTCGATCACCCATGAAATGCATCTGCTCACAGACCGAATTGTCCAGGACCCGACAATCCTGGTAGGGAAACCGGTCGTAAAGGGGACCCGGATCCCCATGGAAGTGGTTCTGGAGTACCTTGCGCACAATCCCGATTTCGATGAGCTACTCGTCGACTACCCACGCTTGACGATGGACGACGCAAGAGCCTGTCTCGAGTTTGCGCAGGTGCTGGTGCGTGAGGAAACGCAGCCTACGGACACCACACTCACGCTGGTGTTGTCCTCTTCCGGCTTGGCCAAGTTCCCATCAACGACCGCATTGCATACCGTGACCGAATCGTGACCGACTATGCCGACCGCCTGGACCAGTTCATAGTGGTTTCAAACGGCAACATCCGCGTCAGTTCGTCGGGGGCCGAGCCTTCGCGCAGGCGCCCTGAATCGGCGACTGGACGGAACCAAGAGCCTGTGGTCAAAAACGGGTGCTCACCGTTTCAATCGATCAACTGCACGATCGTCAGCTCCGGTGGACAATTGAACCTCACCGGCGGGCGATACACGCCAATTCCGGACGAGACATACAGTTGCATGTCGTCGATCTGGTAGCGGCCGCGCACATAGCGCTTCCCCATTGTCGGCGTGGCGATCGGGCCGATCCAGGGCAACCGCACCTGGCCGCCATGCGAATGTCCGGAGAGCTGCAGGAATGCGCCGAACGGAGCCGACTCTTCGGCCAGGTCGGCCTCATGCCACAGGCAGATCGCGGCGGCATCGGCAGGGACCTGCGTGAATGCTCGAACGAGTTCGACTTCGCCAAGTTGGGCGTCGTCGATCCCGACGATCCAGAGTTCGCCGCGATCGGTCGCGACGCACGCCGCCTCGTTTTCAAGAATCGCGATTCCGGCATTGTCCAGCGCCGGCACAACCCTCTGGCGCAGGTTGGCGAGGTCGTGATTACCGAGCACGCCCCAGGCGCCGAATCGCGCAGTGCTCGCCATCCTCCCGAGCACCTCGGCGGCGTGCGCCATGAACCGCGGCGATTCGCAAATGTAGTCCCCGCCGAAGAGCAGGATATCTGGCCGGATCCGTTGCAGGCGCTCAACAATTGGCACGAGGTGGGATGCGGCGAAGTGCGGTCCGACGTGAGTGTCGGTGACGAAGCCGATCGTCAGCCCCGCGAGGTGGCGATGCTTGCGCGGCAACTGGACCACGACATGGGCAACCTCAGCTCGATTCGGCGCCACGTGCCTCGCCCGCCAGGCGATGACTGCGCCGACGATTAAGCAGAAGATACTCAGCACGGCAGCGATTCGAAATTTGCCCGGTAGGTTCATGCCACGCCGATCATGGCGACGACCGCCAGCCCGACGCTCGCCAGCATTCCGAACACAAGGTGAAGCCCCGCCGATTGTCGCACCAGCCGATTGAGCCGGACCGGGGCGGTCTCGACGGCGATTTCGCGGGTCAACCTGACAGCGATCGGCAGCGCGGCCAACACCAGCAGTACTGGCCAGTAGGTCGGGTTGAGCGAAACCAACGCGGTGGCGAGGAGAAATGGCCCGAACACGAGGAAGGCATACTCCCGGGTCGCCGCGTGACGCCCCAGCAGGTTGGCCAGCGTCCGCTTTCGATGCCGCCGGTCCGAGTCGATGTCGCGAACATTGTTGGCGTGGAGAAATCCCGCCGAAAGCAGCCCCATCGCCGTCGCCAGGATCACCGCCTCGACTGTCCAGGTTCCAGTGTGGACGTAGTAGGCGCCGGTCACCATCCCGATGCCCATCGCCAGGAACACCGTGACCTCGCCGAGGGCGTAGTAGGCGAGCGGGAAGGGACCTGCCGTGTACAGGAACGCCGCGGCCGCGCTCGCCAGCGCGATCCAGAACACGACCTCACCGACCGCGGCGATGATCGGCAAGGCAGCCACGAAGGCGCCCGTAAAACAGACGGCAATTCCGAGTCGCAAGTCGGCGTAGCCCAGCGCCCCGGTTTGCAAGGCGCCGCCCTGACCGAGCGTGTCACCGGTATCGACCCCACGCACATCGTCGAAGTAGTCGTTGGTCAGGTTGCAGGCGGCGTGGGTCATGATCGAGGCCACCAGCATCAGAACGAGGAATCCCCAGCGCACGTCGCCATCGACCAATGCGAGGGCGCTCGCCGCCACCACCGGAATCGTCGACGTCGTGAACGAGCGAGGCCGCACCGCCCAGAACCACGTTTTCAGCGAAAAGGCCTGGCGATCGGCGCGCTTCCAGGGTAGCGCCCAGACCTCGAATAGACCCAGCCCGATCGTCAGCGCCCCGCCAAGCAGGGCAGTGGCCGCTAGCCCCACGTACATTTGCTGGATGCGAAGCGTTTGGTAACTGTTCCAGATCAGGTAGCCGAGGCCGTCCCGCGCGCTCACGAATTCGATTCCCACGACCACGACCAGCGCAAACCCGAGCGCCAAACGCATCCCGGTAAACATTGACGGCAGCGCGCCGGGCAGGGCGACGGTGGTGAAAAGGACGAACCGCGAGGCCCCCAGGTTCTTCGCGACGTCCTGTAACGAACGATCCAATTCGAGCACACCGGTCATCGTGTTCAGGGCGACGAGGAAGAAGATCGAGAGCGCTACAGTGACCATGTTCGACGTCTCACCGGCTCCGAAAGCGATGAACATGAATGGCAAGATCGCGATTTTGGGGATGACGTAGATCGCGGTCGAGAGTGGCATGAAGAACGTGCGAATCGGCCAGAAGAGACCCATCGCCAGGCCCAGGATCACCCCTGGAATGGTTCCCAGTGCAAATCCGAAGACTATCCGCCGCACCGTAATCAGCAACTCGTCGAAAAGAGTACCTTCCTGCCCCATCTCAACTGCAGCATCCCAAATCACGCTTGGCGCGGGCCAGAAACGTGAGTCAATCGTTTCGGTGCGCGACAGCAGTTCCCAGATCCCGATCGCCAGCGCCGGGCCAGCCACTGTCAGCACAAGTTCGATCATCCGCCGCCGCCGAAACGGGTCAGTTCGTTCGGGGGCGCGAACGGGCAGGCTCATCCGACGAGCGCCCCTTCCTGCTGCTGGCGCGCCCGCGTGACCTCATCCCTGAGCAGATCCCAGGTCTGGTTGAACAAGTCCCCGAACGCGGGATCTGAGCGAACCGCCACCATCGTCCGCGGTCGACCGAACGGGACGTCGATGATCGCGCGCACGGTCCCGGGTTGGGCGCTCATCACCACGATCCGGTCGGCCAACACGAGCGCCTCGTCGATCGAGTGGGTAATCATCACCACCGTTTTGCCACTGGATTCCCAAATCCGGAGCAGCTCTTCTTGCAAGATGAAGCGTGTTTGCTCGTCGAGCGCGCCGAACGGCTCGTCCATCAGGAGGAGGTCGGGTTCGACCGCCAGGGCGCGACCGATCGCCACGCGTTGGCGCATCCCTTCGGAGACCTGGTGCGGGTAGGCGTTGGCGAACTTGCTCAATCCGAGCACCGCCAACAATCGCGCAACCGTCGCGTCACGCCCTGACTTGGCGAGACCCTGGAGTTTGAGACCGTACTCGACGTTGGCGGCGATGCTCAGCCATGGGAAGAGGCTGCGACCCTGAAACACGACCGCATTCGTTGGTGACGAGCCATTGCGGGCGGTGATCGAAAGCTCCCCGCTGGTGGGGGTGTCCAATCCCGCAATCATGCGCAGCAACGTCGACTTTCCACACCCGGAAGGACCAACGATCACGCAGAACTCGCCATCCGCGATCTCCAGATCGAAGTCGCGGACGGCTTCGATTGTGCCGCTGGGGGTCACAAACCGACGGCCCACTGCCGCGGCGCGAACCGTCGCGCCGCCGCCAATACCGGACTCGTTCGCCGCCTGAACGCTCACTCGCCGATCGATTCCAGGGCGGCTTCGACATAACTGGAATTAACCATGGTAGCCGGATCGATGTCCTCGTCGTAGTCCAGCAATCCGCGCTCACCAAAGAACGTCTGGAGCTGGCTGAGACTGTCGAGATTGACGGAGCCATCGGTTGAGTAGACCGGTTTCACGGAAGCGGCGATGAGTTGGGCGGGCACGCCGGTGTACTGCTCGATGATCGCGAGATTGAGTGGGTCGTTGAAGTTTTCGGTCAAATCGCGGGAGGCGCGGAGATACGCGGCGACGATTCCCGTTGCCGCCTCGGGGTTGGAGACCATCCATTCTTCGCTGCCAAAGATCACGGTCGGTTGAATGCCCTGCACCGGAAAGTCGGGGAGCAGCCGCACCGCCAATCCGTCCTGTTCCGCTTGAGTCGCCAGCGGTTCGCCGACGATCGCCGCATCGAGCGCGCCGGCTTCAAGGGCTACGACCGCGTCGGGGAAACTCATGTACTGGAGGTCGACATCCTCGATCGAGAGCCCACCCGTCTCAAGCGCGATGTCGAGCCACAATTCGGTGGCGCCGGGGGCGTTGACCGAGACGCGTTTGCCTTCGAGATCGGCGACGCTGGCGATCGTGCCCTCCGCGCACGACGCCATCGAGATCATCAGCGGCGAGGCAACGGGCCCCCCCTCCATGTGACCGGGCGCGACGATTTCGAGACCGAGGTCCTGACTATGGGCGTTCCAGTATGCCGGACCGACCCCGGCGATCGCCATGTCCATGTCGCCGGTTGCCGTCAACAGCACCATGTCCGAGCCGCCAGGCAGCACCTCGAGCGTCACGTCGAGACCCTGCTCCGCGAAATACCCCTTCTCGTAGGCGACGAAGACTGGGGCGAAAATCGAGACCGGGATATAGCCGAATGTGACCTCGATCGCACCGTCGGGGACCTCGAAACCCGGTAGGTCGGGCACATCGGCAATCTCAGGGACAGGCGTGCCGGTATTGAGCGGTTGGCAGTCCGAATTCTGAGCAATCGCCGCCGGACTCAGCGGACCAATGAGCGAGAGCATGAGCCCAACCACCGCCAGCAACGACAGTGTCAACGATCGAACGGAACGAGATTCACCGAACTTCATGCATTCCTCCACGAACCGATAGCCGGATTTGGTAGTGGCCGGTCTTGTGCCGGCCAATCTGGCAGTGGTTGCCGTGCATTGTACCGGCCGGGATGCGGAAGACCACACAGGGTCTCCCCTACGAGACGGCCCGCAACTCGATCATCGGCTTGTACGCGTTCTCTGGCCCCTCCGCCTCGTCGAATATGCCGTTCCGGCGATCCTCGACAACGAGGTGGATTTCGCGGGTTAATTCATCGAGCATGTCCGCTTCGAGCACGGTCTTGACGATCTTGCCCTTGCGGAAAATCACGCCCTTGCCATTCCCGGCGGCGAGACCGACATCGGCATCCTTCGATTCGCCAGGGCCATTCACGACGCATCCCATGACCGCGACCCGAATCGGCTCGTCGATCGTTTCCAGCACCTTGTCGACCTGGTTGGCAAGCGTGAACAAATCGACTTCGACCCGCCCGCAAGTCGGGCAGGCGATCATCGTCGCCCCCTTCTGCCTCAGTTCGAGACTCTTCAGGATTTCGTAGCCGACGAAGACTTCTTCGGTCGGATCGGTCGTCAGCGAGACGCGAATCGTGTCGCCGATGCCGAGCGCCAGCAACGTACCGATCCCGACCGCCGAGCGAACGCTCCCGGCGCGTGGTGTCCCCGCTTCGGTCACGCCAAGATGGAGCGGATAGTCGTTCGGGAGGCGGGCGAACCGCTGGTAGGCCTCGATCAAAACGGGAACCTCGAAAGCCTTGAGACTGACCTTGGTGTCGTAGAAATCGAGGTTTTCAAGAATCGTGATATGCCCGAGCGCGGAGCGCACCAGCCACTCGGCCCGAAGCTGGATTTGGGAAGCGCCTTCCTGGGCCATTTCATCGACGAATTCCTCGGTCATCGGGGCCACCGAGCCGAAGTTGACACCGATCCGGATTGGCGTGCCGCGTTCCTTCGCCTTGGTCACCACCTGGCGGACGTGCTCTTCCTTGCGAATGTTGCCGGGGTTGAGTCGCAACCCGTGAATCCCGGCATCGAGCGCCTTCAGCGCGAGTGTGTACTCAAAGTGGATATCGGCAATCAAAGGAACCGGCGAAAACGGGACGATCTCGGGGAGCGCTGTCGCGGCCTTGCGGTCGGGCACGGCGATCCGCACGATCTCGCACCCGGCATCGGCGAGCTCCTGGATTTGAGCGAGCGTGGCCTTGGGATCGCGGGTGTCGGCGGTCGCCATCGACTGTACGCGAATTGGGTGCTCGCCACCGATTGTCACGTCGCCGACGTGAAGCACGCGGGTTTTGCGCCGAGGGGCTACAAGTGACATGTGTGGGCGATTCCTTTGGTGGGACCGGGTTCTGATTGAGGCATGATAGCGGTCAGATCGTCGTGGCGTGAGGAAGTTCGCAAGCGATCGAACTGTGCTGCGTCTATGGTACGATGCCCGGCTATTTTGTGCATTATTTCACAGGCCAAACGGGCAACTGTTTTCTCTCGATTGACGAGCGGGCGGACGGAGCCTGCTCGTCGCTCACCACTGGCGTCACTGGCATCGCCCCAGGAAGGTGAAGGATTTCATCGCGGTTGCGCAGGTTGCCAAGAGCAGGTTCACCGATCACCCAAGAGTGAGTGAGGACTTCACTTTTCTCCAGAAGTTCCACCAATGCGAGGTTAGTCTGTCTGAGGTGATCGATCCAGATCAACGTATCGACCAGGATCAATGTGAGTCGCCCCGGCGGCGGGGAATCTCAATCGCGTCGGGTTCTGATCCCCCGAGTTATGCCAAACGCCTTGCACTCTCGCGCTCGATCAGCGCTTGCAGTGCTTCGCGCAAGAGATCAGTCTTCTTCTTTAGACCCGTGAGTCGCTGGCTTCCGCGAACAGTTTTTCGTCAATCGTCAGGTTGGCGGACATGTGAGCTGCTTCTTCGCGATGCGCGACCCTCGACTCGTCTATCATACGGCATGACAATCAAGAGAGTTTCAAAGTCTCCGTGCCGACAAATCGGACGCTCGTGTCGAACCGGGTGGCGGTCGGACAACTCTACACCAGGCTGCGCAGAGTGCCAGGATCGACCGGTGTCCGGCCGTCTGAGACGACTGCGAGACGCCCAATCTACGGGAAAATCGAGCGCCCGTCGACCAACCGTGAGACATCGCCAAAGGCGATCACGAACATTAGGCCAAGCAACACAACCATGCCAGCGAGATGGACCAACCCTTCCTTCTCCGGTGAGATGCGTCGCCCCCCACGCAGCACCTCGATCAGGACGAACAGGAGGCGGCCGCCATCGAGTGCAGGCAACGGTAGGAGATTGAGCACTCCGAGACCGACCGAGATGACCGTCGCGATAAACAGCAGCGTGTACCAGGCGGGTGTCGCCGAACTGGAGAGCGACTCGGAGGTAAGTTGGCCCATCCCCACCGGGCCCATGATCTGGTCGGGATCGACGCCCTCGGTGACCATCGTGCGTAGACCCTCGAACGTCCCGGAGGTCATGAACCAGAATTGGCCCCAGCCTTCGGGAATGATCTGGCCGAACGAAACCGGGTTGAAGGTGCGGGCCACGATGCCGTCCGTGCCCAACGCCTCGTAGGGATTCTCGACTCGGCCGTTGACCCCGATCAGGTCGATCGCGCTGTCGTCTTCGCCAAGCTCAGGCACGACCAGGAGCAGTTCGAGCGCGCGGCCCTCGCGGACGATCTCGAGCGTTGCCGACGTCCCACCGGCCGCGGCGAGCAGGTTGCCGAACGATTCGCCATCGGTGACCGCCTCGCCATCGATCCGGACAATTTCGTCGCCAGGGTAAAGCAAGGCATCGCTGGCGGGGCTATCGGTCAAGACCTGGGTGAGTGTCACTGCCGGTTGCGGCATCGCCACCGAGGTTTCGAGCGTCTGCCCGTCGCGCTCGAGCGTAACCGCCACCGCGTCCCCGGCGCCCTCGAGGAACAGGCTGCGGGCCTGGGCCTCGGCCTCGAGTTCGATACCGTTGACCGCAATGATTTCGTCGCCACTCTGCCATCCGGCGTCTGCGGCGGCCGTTCCTGGCGCAACTTCGGTGATCTTGAGGACCGAACGAGTGCCTTGCACCATTGAAATCCCGGTGGCGCCCTGTCGTGGCGGGGGATCGAGCCGTGGAATCAGGCTGGTTTCAATCAGTTCGTCGCCGCGGCGGATCGTGACGCTGACTTCCTGACCGGCGTGACTGCCGATCGCGCTTTGGAGTTGCTCGGAGTCAGCGATGACCTCGCCATCGACGGCGTGGATCGCATCGCCCGGCAGCCAGTTCGCTCCTTCGGCCGGGGAGCTCTCCTCGACATTGGCGATGTAGACATTGCTGCTCGTATCCGGCACGCCCTGGAAGGCGACGATCACGATCGAAAGCACGATCGCCGCCAGGAAGTTCATCGCCGAACCGGCGGCGAGGAAAAAGGCGCGTTGTCCCGGCCCCTTGCTGTTCATCGAGTCGTCGCTCATGTCGGCCCCGTCTTCGCCCTTGACGCGGACGAAGCCCCCAAACGGAATCCAGTTCAGCGACCACAACACGCCATTGCGGCGCCAACCCCTGGCCCGCGGCGGAATGCCGATGCCGAACTCCTCGACCTTGACGCCGACACTGCGGGCGGCGAAGAAGTGACCAAGTTCGTGGATGATGATGAGGGAGGCGAGAACCGGGATAATCAGCAATCCGAGAGCGAGGCCGCTGGAAAATTCAGGCACGAATGGGAATCTCCATGTTTGTCCGTGAGGGGAGTTCGCCGAATGTCGCCGACGCTCTTCCCGTATTCAGGTTCATTCTACAACGCATTCCGATGTTCCCCATTGCCGACGTGGAACACTCAAGCACGGTTTCACTAACGCAACATAACCAACCATGGTTCGTGCTAGAATGCGAACGCCAATTGGACAGGGCCGCAGCGCACGTACGTTCGCGGCGCGATCCACACGGGTCGGTCGCTTGAACGAGGGCGGGCCGGACGCCGAACACTGTCTGTGGTCGAACAATGCTGTTTGTCAGGGAGGATCGGCGTGATCGTTGGAGTGCCTCGGGAAGTCAAGGATCGGGAGAACAGGGTTTCGACCACACCAGCCGGCGTTCGCGAGTATGTCGCGCGTGGGCACACTGTCCTCGTTGAGAAGGCGGCGGGCGCTGGCAGCGGCTTCACCGATCTCGAATACAGGGCCGCCGGCGCTGAGCTTGTCGCAACCCACGAAGAGGTCTTCGAGCGCGCCGCGATGATCGTCAAGGTCAAGGAACCGGTTGCCCGCGAATATCCGCTGATGCGCGAGGATCAGCTCCTTTTCACGTACCTCCACCTCGCCGCCGACGAACCGCTGACGCGGGCGCTTGTCGAACGGCGCGTGCAGGCGGTCGCCTATGAGACCGTGCAGCTTGGAACCGGCCCACTGCCGCTCTTGCAACCGATGAGCGAGGTTGCGGGCCGGATGTCGGTCCAGGTCGGGGCGCATTACCTGGAAAAGACGCATGGCGGCCGCGGCATGCTGCTTGGCGGTGTGCCCGGTGTGCCTGGCGCCGATGTCGTGATCGTCGGCGGTGGCATCGTCGGAACAAACGCCGCGCAGATGGCGTTGGGGATGGGCGCCAATGTCACGATTCTCGACATGAACATCGAGCGCCTGCGATTCCTCGATCAGATCCTGCATGGACGTATTCACACACTGGCATCCAATAGTCATAATGTGGCAGAGTCTGTCAGTCGCGCCGATCTCGTGATTGGCAGTGTCCTGATTCCAGGCAAGGTGGCGCCAAAACTCGTCACCCGCGAGATGGTCGATACGATGCAGCCCGGCTCCGTCATGGTCGATGTCGCAATCGACCAGGGTGGCTGTTTCGAAACAGCGAAGCCGACGTCGCACAGCGAACCGACTTATGAGGTGAGCGGCGTGGTCCACTATTGCGTCACCAACATGCCCGGCGCCGTGCCCAGGACCAGCACGTTGGCGCTCTCCAACGTGACGCTGCCGTACGGATTGGCGCTCGCTGGACAGGGTCTGGAGGCAGCGGTCAGCCGGGACCCGGCGCTGGCCAAAGGCGTGAATGTATTCGGCGGGCAGGTCACCTACGCCGGTGTTGCGGAAGCGTTCGGGATGCCATACGTGCCGTTGGACCGAATTGTGAGCTTGGCAGTGGCGTAGTCGCCTTTGTTGCTTGACGAAGCGGCGCCATTGACGCCGCTCATGGGTTGAAAGGATCTTCCGCAAATGGAAGAACAGGTCGAGGCGTTCTTGAGTTCACTCCAGGTGGAACGGCATTTCTCGCCAAACACGATCGCCGCCTACAGAAACGATCTTCAGCAATTCACCGCCTACCTGGGCGATCCCCCCGAGGAAGACCAGGTGAGTCAGGTGACCACGTGGCCAGAACTCACCAATGATCATCTTGGGGGTTACCTCCTGCACCTGCGGTCGCGCGCATATGCGCCATCGACCGTGGCCCGCAAGACTGCCGCGCTAAAGTCGTTCAGCGCCTGGTTGCGCAAGCAAAAGGTGGTCGACGAGTCGGTGGGCGCGAGTCTGACCTCACCCAAGGTTGACAAATACGTGCCAAAAGCGATAACCCCGAGCGAAGTGGCGATGTTGCTCGAACAGCCAACGGCGGCCACTCCCGACCGGCCTGAGAGCATTCGCGATCGGGCGATGCTCACCCTGCTCTACGACACCGGAATGCGCGTCAGCGAACTGGTCGGTCTCGATGTGAACGATCTCGATCTCGATCTGGCCACCGTTCAGTGCCAGGGAAAGGCGGGCCGTACGCGGACCGTGCCGATGAGTTCACAGGCGCTGGCGGCGGTGACCGACTATCTCGAACGGGCGCGGTCCACCCTAACCAACCCGGACACCGTTTCACTCTACGTCAACCATCGGGGCGGGCGACTCACCCGGCAGGGTTTCTGGTTGATCCTCAAGTCCTACGCCCAGCGGGCCGGGATCGACGAGATCACGCCGCACACCCTACGGCACTCCTACGCCGTCCATGCGCTGGGGCGGGGGGCTGAACTCTCCGACGTCCAGAAGCAACTCGGTCACGTCAGCATTTCCACCACCCAGATTTACCGGCAACTCGCCGGTCAGGGCGCGGCCCAACCCGCCGAAGGCGCCGGAGCGGCGTGACTGCCTCTCTGCACCTGAGCGCTGACTCAATCCGGCAAGTTCCGACCTTGCCGTACTCCGACTGGACCTTGCGATGACCCAACAACCGGTGCTGGCGCGCGCCGCGACCATGGAAAAGATCGTTGCTCTCGCCAAGCGACGGGGCTTTGTGTATCCCGGATCCGACATTTACGGCGGTCTCGCCAATACGTGGGAC
>Ga0136627_1000728_pt1 | contig 12720 bp, 12 predicted proteins | sample AntDrymUQ4892206_2_FD_104652 | JGI IMG/M metagenome (GOLD analysis project Ga0136627, IMG submission 104652) | Polar desert sand microbial communities from Dry Valleys, Antarctica - metaG UQ489 (22.06) | ecosystem: Environmental > Terrestrial > Soil > Desert | place: Antarctica: Dry Valley... | reverse complement strand
CGCCGCGGCGTGGCTCAACGCCACGTTCGTCGCGCTCACGATGCACGGCTGGTGGTGGCCCGGTCGGCAGATCGTCGTCATCGTGCCACTGTTGGCTGTCGCCGTCGCGTGGTGGGTGCAGCGCCTCGGCAGATGGGGACGACGTGGAGTGGCGGGCGCCGGCGCGCTCGGTGTGTTCGCGTACGCCGGTCTGCTTGTCGGCGTGCTCTCCCGCCGCCACACGCTGATCGTCGACTTCGACCGCACGGTGAACCCACTCGTGCGGTTCGTCGGGCGCGCGCTGCCAGATGGCACGGCATCGCTGACCGGCACGACGGCGTGGCAGACGGCGCTGTGGGTGGCCGTCTTCGCTGTCGTGGCGCTGATCGCAGCGTCAGGCGATGAGCGGTTCGGGCGTCGCTCGCGACGTCACGCCGGCGCCGACGTGCTCGGCGACGATGCGCCGGAGATCGGTGGAGGGAATCTCGCCGACGATCGAGCGGAGGCGGTGGGTGTCGGCGAGCGTCTCGTCGGGCTCGGGGACCGGCACGGGCCGGCACCGCACGACCGGGTCGCCGACGACGTCGCCGATCGCGTCGACGAGCTCAGCCAGCGGTCGTGAACGTCCGCTGCCGATGTTGACGACCGTCGGCGGATGATCGAGCAGCGCGATCAACGTCGACACGGTGAACCGGACATCGGTGAAGTCCCTGCGTCGCTGCAGCGATCCGAAGACCTCGAGCGGCCGACCCGCTGCGGCGGCTGCGATCCATCGGGCGAGCGCCATGTCGTCACGCTGACCCGGGCCGACCACCGTGAACGGCCGCACGATCGTGACGTGGCCACCCTCGGCACGCCGGCGGTGGCACCAGTTCTCGGCACGCACCTTCGACAGCGCGTAGCCACCGCCCGGGGCCAGCACGTCGTCCTCTCGTGACGGGCGCCCGTTCGGCGCACCGCCGTACACAGACGACGACGACGCGACGACGACCGGCGTCGAAGCCGGCACGGCGTGCAGCACTGCGCGCGTGGCGAGCACGTTGTCGCGGCGCCGCTGGGCGTCGATGTCGGCCGTACGGTCTCGCACGCCCGGCTTCCCCGCCAGATGCACCACGGCATCAGCGCGTCGCAACACGTCGACCACCGCATCGTTCGGGGCGCTGAGCTCGGTGACGAGATGGCGCCCGCCATCGTGGCCGGCGGCTCGCCGATCGACACCGACGACATCGGTCCCTCCGGCACGCAACGCGTCGACGAGACAGCTCCCGATGAACCCGCTGGCGCCGGTGACGACGATCACGACCGGAACTGTAGGTTCTCACAGCAGCTGCTGTAAAGCCTGCCTAACGATTCGGTTGCGACTCGGTCTGCGGCTCGCCCTCAGCCTCGGGCGAGTCGTTGGGCGCATCGTCGTGTGCAGGCGGCTGGTCGAGGATCAGGCGCGGCCCGCGGTCCCATGTGACGTAGTTCCACGCCCAGTTCAGGAACACCGAGATCCGGTTGCGGAACCCCGCCAGATAGAGGAGGTGGAGTCCGAGCCACGCCAGCCACGCCAGCGTGCCGCGCAGCCGCAGTCCGATCGGCAGCTCCGTGACGGCCGCTCGACGTCCGATCGTCGCCATCGTCCCCTTGTCCCGGTACCTGAACGGACGCAGTGAAGCGCCCTCGAGGGACGCACGGATCTGACGGGCGGCATGACGACCCGTCTGCATCGCCACCTGGGCGACCTGTGGCAGCGCACCGTTGCGCCCGGGGATCTCGGCGATGTCACCGACGGCGTACGCACCGGTGTGGCCGGGAATCGTGAGGTCGGAGCCGACGACGATGCGGCCGCCGGCCCCCACCTCGACATCCAGCACCGAGGCCAGCGAGTCGGCCTTCACTCCGGCTGCCCAGACGACCGTCTCGGTCGCGATGACGACACCCGAGCGAAGATGCAGCGCGGCGGGTGTGATGCGGTCGACCACCGCACCCGTGCGCACGTCCACCCCGCGCGAGGCGAGCGTTTCTCTGGCGTGGCGCCGCGATGAAGGGTGGAACGAGCCGAGCAGGTCGTCGCGCATCTCGACGAGCACGACAACGGTCCGCGAGATGTCGAGCGAGCGGAAGTCCTTGCGCAGCACCTGGTGAAAGAGCTCGATGAGCGCGCCGGCCACTTCGACACCCGTCGGGCCGCCACCGACCACCACGAACGTCAGCTGCCCGTCGACGACTGCATCGGGCTGCGACGCCGCGAGCTCGAACCGCGACAGCACATGGTTGCGCAGGGCAACGGCGTCACGCAGTGAGTAGAGCGGGAGGGCGTGCTCGGCACCGTCGACGCCGAACGTGTTGGTCGTCGCACCCGCAGCCACGACGAGGTGGTCGAAACCGATATCGCTGCCCTCGTCGACTGCGAGCGTGGCGCGCTCCCAGTCGACGCCCTGCACCGAGGCCTTCCGGAACGTCACGTTGGGTTGCCGGCGGAAGATCGCCCGCACGGGGAACGCGACGTCGGCACTGTTCAACCCGGCCGTCGCCACCTGGTACAGCAGCGGCTGGAACGTGTGGAAGTTGTTGCGATCGACGATGGTGATGTCCACGGGATCGCGGGCGAGCTCGTGCGCTGCAGCGATGCCGCCGAAACCGGCGCCGATCACGACGACGCGCGGCCTTTTCATGCCGACGCCGAACCTGCCGCCGTCACGGCGTCGACGACGGCGGCAACGATGCCATCGACGGATTGGTCGGTCGCCGTGGCCGTGACGCGCAACCCGCTGCGCTGCGCCTGCGACGTGGTGGACGGCCCGATGCTGACGATCGCCGGCGTCGCGCCGGCGCCGACCGCTCGCGCCCATGCCCGCGCCGCCGAACCGCTGGCGAGCGTGACGACGTCTCCCCGCACGGCGCGGTCCACCTCGTCAGCCGACAGCGCGCGTTCGATCGTCGCGTAGGCGACGACGTCGACGACGACCCAACCGAGCGCTTCGAGTCGCGTGGCAAGCCGCGGGTCGGCGATGTCGGCGCGCGCCAGAACGACCCGTCCTGTCCCGGAGGGAAACTCGTCGAGCAATCCGTCGAGCTGCGCAACTCGCGGGACCAGCGCGACGTCTCGACCATGGGTTCGCACCACGTCCGCCGTTGCCTCACCGACGCAAGCGATGGACACGTCGCCGAGCTCGTTGACGGACTCGAACACGGCTCGCGCGCCGGCGGGAGACGTCACGACGAGCCAGTCGCCGCCGCCCAGCCCGGCGAGCGCATCGGAGAGCACGTCCGGGTCGTCGACTGTCGGGCGTACCTCGATGAGAGGCACGTGCACGACATCGGCGCCCGCCGCGCGCAGCTGCGACGCCAGCGTGCCCGGCTGCTCACGGGTGACCACGACCGTGACGCCGTCGAGTGGCCGGCTCATCGCCCTCCGATGGCCTGAAAGGCCGCCCGTGCGACGTCTCGCGCCGTGGCCGGATCGGCCGCGCCGAGCGAGAGCACGGTGCGCCGTTGGTCGACGACCAGCATCGCGTCGTCGCTGAGGAACGAGTGGAACACGGCGTCGTCGACGTAGGCACCGGCCGGCAACGAACATCCGCTGCCGAGCTGTGCGAGGAACGCTCGCTCGACGGTGACGGCGTGACGTGTGGCGGCATCGTCGACCTGGGCGAGCAGCTCGGCGACCGCCTCGTCGTCCTCGCGGTGCTCGACCGCGACGCATCCCTGGCCAGGTGCGGGCACGAACTCGCCGGGATCGAGCCGTTCGGCTATGCGCTCCGTGAGATCGAGCACCTCCAGTGCGGCGACGGCCATCACGATCGCGCCGTCAGGAGGGATGCGATCGAGGCGCGTGGCGATGTTGCCGCGCAGCTCGACGAACGTCAAGTCGGGGCGCCGGCGGTGCAGCTGCGCACGTCGCCGCACCGAACCCGTCGCCACCGTGGCTCCCGGTTCCAGCTCGGCGATCGACGCGCCGACGAGTGCGTCAGCGGCGTCGCGGCGGACGCACAACGCGCCGATGCGCAGCCCGGCGGTCACCTCCGTTGGGAGATCCTTGGCCGAGTGCACGGCGCAGTCCGCCCGTCCGTCGAGCACGGCGGACTGCACCTCCTTGGCGAAGATGCCCTGACCGCCGATCTCGTGGATCGGCGACGTCGTGTCGCGGTCGCCTCCCGTGTCGACGAAGACGAGCTCGGTGCCGATGCCCGTCGCCGACGAGATGGCGTCGGCGACGACGCTCGCCTGGGTCCTCGCCTGCGCGCTCCGCCGAGTGGCGAGCCGCAGGGGTCCGCCGGGGGACATCAGTCGAGGTCGAACAGGTCGCGCACCGCGGCGGCGTTGCGCTCGCCACGGGGCGAGCCGGCACCTTGGCTCAGGCGCACCGACGGCTCATGCAGGAACTTGGCGACGAGTCCACGCACGAGCGACTCCGCGATGCGGCGGTCTTCGTCGCTCATCGTGGCGAGGCGGGACGAGTAGCGCGCCATCTCGGCATCGGCGAGCGACTCGGCGCGCTGGCGCAACGCGGCGACGAGCGGCGCAGCCTGGCGACCACGCGTGTCGAGCTGGAACGCGTCGACCTCTTCGGTGACGATGGATCGAACGCCGTCGGCCTCCACGGCGCGGCTGCTGAGACCCCGGTCCGCCCAGTCACGCAGGTCGTCGAGATCCACGACGGTGACGCCGGGCAGCCGGCCGACGGCAGCATCGACGTCGCGGGGTACGGCGATGTCGACGATGTGGAGCGGCCTGACGCCGGCGCGCCTCCCGACGGTGTCAGGCGTGATCAACGGCGTCGCCGCCCCGGTGCACGCCACGACGACGTCGGCATCGGCGAGCGACGTCTCGAAGTGCTCGAGGCCCGACGATGTCGCACCGACGGACGCGGCGAGGCGCCGCGCCCGGTCGGGATCACGGTTGACGACGTGGAGGTGCGAGACACCGCGATCGGCGAACGCCTTGGCGAGCCGCTCACCCATCAGCCCAGCGCCGACGACGAGCACGCGCTGATCGGCGAGGCGATCGACGGACTCGGCGATCATGTCGACCGCGGCGTGGCTCACCGACGCCGTGTGACGTCCGATCGCCGTCTGGGAACGTGCCCGCTTGCCGACCCGCACCGCGTGGCGGAACAACTGGTTCAGCGTCGCCCCGGCACCACCGTGCGCCGCTGCGATCGTCCACGCTTCTCGTACCTGTCCGAGGATCTCGCTCTCGCCGAGCACGGCCGACTCGAGCCCGGCAGCGACGGAGAAGATGTGATTGACGGCGGCATCGTCGTGCTGGGTGTAGAGGTGCGGGTTGAGGTCGTCGGGGTGGATGTCGCCCACCTCGCACAACCACGAGCAGAGATCTGCGTAGGCGCCGTGGAACTTCTCGGCGACGGCGTAGATCTCGGTTCGGTTGCACGTGCTCAGCACGACGACCTCGCGAATCGTGTCGCGGCGGACGAGCGTGGCGACGGCCTTGCCGACGTCATCGACCGGGACGGCCACGCGCTCGAGCACCGACAGCGGCCCGGTGCGGTGGTTCACTCCGACGACGACGATGGACATCTCGACCTCTAACCCTATGCGCTCGCACCCCTGGTGGAACCAGTGGGTACCGAATGCAACGCCGTCAACCGGCGCTGCTCGTAGTAACTGAGAACCTGCAGCTCGGTGGCCAGATCGACCTTGCGCACGACGACACTGTCGGGCACCGAGAGCACCGCAGGGGCGAAGTTCAAGATGCTCGTGATGCCGGCCGCGATGAGCCGATCAGCGGCGTCCTGCGCGGCATCGGCCGGCGTCGCAACGACGCCGATGACCACCTCGTGGCCGCTGACGATCTTTGCGAGCTCGTCGAGCGCACGGATCCTCGTGCCGGCGATGACCGAACCGATCTTGGCGTCGTCGACGTCGACGATGCCTGCGACGTGGAAGCCGCGCTCGCTGAACCCGCCGTAGCCGGCGAGCGCCTGGCCGAGGTTGCCGGCGCCGACGATGACGACGGGCCAATCGTGCGTCAGTCCGAGCTCACGACGGATCTGGTAGATCAGGTACTCGGCCTCGTAGCCGACACCGCGCGTCCCGTAGCTGCCGAGGTAGCTGAGGTCCTTGCGCACCTTCGCCGCATTGACACCGGCCAGCTCGGCCAGCCGCTCGGACGAGATGTTGTCGACCTGAAGCTCGAACTGCTCGATCAGGATCCGCAGGTACACAGGAAGCCGAATGACGCTCGCCTCTGGGATCCGCCTGCGCGACTGCGCCATGACCACAAGGGTACGGCGCTCGTGCACGCTTTCACAAAAGCAGTAAGTCGGCGAGCCGATAAGCGAGCCGACCAATCATTACGGTGCGTTGTTTCGGCTGCGGAGCAGCCGAAACGAAATCGTGTCGCAGCTCAGAGTCGACCTGTCCGCTCGAGTCCTAAGTCGAGGCTCCGGCGGATGAGCTTGCCGGCGGGATTCCGTGGCAGTTGGTCGATGAAGAGGATCTTCGACGGGCATTTGTAGCGCGCCAGGTGGTCGGCGGCGTGATCGATGAGGGCGTCCTCGTCGATCTCCATCCCCGCCTTCGTGACGACGAACGCCTTCACGGCTTCGCCGGTGTGGGGATGGGGCACGCCGATGACGCCGGCCTCGGCGACGGCGGGGTGCAACAGCAGCACGTCCTCGACCTCGACGGGATAGACGTTGAAGCCCGACACGATCACGAGGTCCTTCGCCCGGTCGACGAGGTAGAGCCAGCCTTCCTCGTCGCACACCGCAATGTCACCGGTGCGCAGCCAGCCGTCGGGCGTGAGCACCCTCGCCGTGGCCTCCTCGTCGTCGAGGTACCCGGCGAACACGTTGTCGCCACGGACCCAGATCTCGCCGGCTTCGCCGATCTCGGGCTCGTCGCCCTCCTCGTCGACGAGCTTCACCTCAACCCCGTCGAGCACCTTGCCGATGGAACCGAAGCGAGGCTCGTGCCCGACCGAGCCGGTGACGGCCGGTGCGGCCTCCGTGAGGCCGTAGCCCTCTGCGATGACGACGCCGAAGCGGTTCAGCATCTCGCGGGCGACGTCGACGGACAGCCGCGACGCCCCGGAGATGGCGAGGCGCACCGTGGCGAACGCCTGGTCGTCGACGCCGTCCAACTGCGACCACGCGCTCCACATGGTGGGAACGCCGGGGATGACGGTGACACCGCGGGCGACGATCGACTCGATTGCGGTGCCGGGATCGAACCGCTGGACGAGCAGCACGGTGGCGCCCTCGTGCAGCGCGCCCCCGAGCACGACGTTGAGGCCGAAGATGTGGAACAGCGGCAGCACGGCGAAGACGATGTCGTCGGGGTTGAAACGGTTGCCGGACGAGCGCGCCTGATCGATGTTGGCCAGCAGGTTGCCGTGGCTGAGCATCGCCGCCTTCGGAGATCCGGCCGTGCCGCTCGTGAAGATAAGGACGGCCAGCGTCGACGGATCGACCTCGACGGCGTCGATCGGTTCCGACGCCAGCAGCTCGTCGAACGGCACGGCGCCCTCGGCGACGCGGGTGCCCGATGCCGAGTCGGGCCCGACGACGAGCCGAAGGCCCGGCACGTTCGACGTGTCCAGCCGGCGCCACACGCTGGCGGCTGTTGCGTCGACGACCGCGGCGACGACGCGAGCCGATGTCAGCTCGCGCTCGAGCTCGGCGGGCGGGCTCCCCGGGTTGAGCGGGACGGCGACAGCGCCGATGCCGACGATCGCGAGGTAGCTCACCACGAATTGGCGGTTGTTGCCGCACAGCAGCGCCACGCGGTCGCCGGCGGTGATCTCACGCTGCGCGAGACCGCCACGAGCGGCGGCGACCTGCTGGACGAGGACGGCGTAGGTCGTCGGTCGGCCGCGACTGATCAGCGCGACGTCGTCACCGTCGTGACCGTCGAGGATCGAGTTGATGTTCACGCCTGGCTCCCCCACCGGGTCGAGATGGTACGCACAGCGTCAGAGCCTGAGCAATGCGATGGTGCCGGCGATGAGGATGGCCGCGAGGAGCAGCACCATCGTCAGCGTCGTCGCCGGTCTCACACGCCACATCCTACGGCCGCACGCTGGCGCCTCACCGTGACGTCAGCTCGACACGCACGCCGTCCTCGCGGCCATCACCGTCGTCGATTGCGGCGAGCGTCACGTCGTCGGCGACGGCCAGCCCCAGTTCGTCGGCGGCCGATCGCCGGTCGAGCACGAGGGCGAGCATCCCGTACGAGTCGGTCACGATGCCGATCGCTCCCTGGCTCAGCTCGGCGAAGCTCGTGACCCGCCGCGCGGTGCGCGACGCGCCACCGTCGACGAGTACGCGGACGACGTCCTCGCCGCTTGCGATCTGGTCGAGCTCGTCGGGACCGATGTTGAGCTGGCAGTTGCCGAACCCGTCGACCCACAGCACCTGACCACGTAACCGACCATCGGTCAACTCTGGCAGCGGCACGGCAGCGGGCAGCAACGTCGAGGCATCGACCTCGTCGCCAAGCTCCAGCAGGTCGACGCCGTTGCACAGGTGCGCCGCGGCGGGCGCGAAGACGTCACGACCGTCGAATGTCGGGCCGCCGTCACAGTCGAGCCGGTAGTCGGTATTCGTGAGCGAGACGGCACGCTGCGCGCCACCGAGCAGCGCGACGGCGGGGGCGAGCAACCCGTTGTCGGGACCGACGAACACGCCGGCACCGTCCGCGACCTCGACCGCGATCGCACGGCGGTTCGTGCCGACGCCGGGATCGACGACGGCGACGACGACCCCCTCCGGCAGGTAGGCGACCGAGCGACCGAGGCACAGCGCGCCGCCTCGGACGTCGTAGGCGGCAATGCCGTGCGTGAGGTCGACGATCGCGACGTGCGGGGCGAGGTCACGGAGGACGGACTTCATCACGCCGACGAACTCGTCCACGAGCCCGTAGTCGGTCAGCAGTGTCACCGTGTCGTAGCGACGACCCATGGACCGGAAGCTACCGGGGTGGACTCGACCGACCCGCAGCACGGAGCCCCAGACGCGACGAGGGCCGGTGCCAACCCCCCGATGGCACCAGCCCCGTCGGCGCTCCCGGTGCCGTGCAGGCTCGGGTGCGTCTCAGTGGCATCAACTTAGGCCGGAACCACCTCGGAAGAAAAGTGCCGAGGCGAAAAAAGTCACACCGGCTGCCGCTCGGCCTCGCTTCGCTCAGCCGAACCCCACTGGGGGCTGCGCCCCCAGACCCAACCGACGTCCGGCTCCCTGGCGGTCACTCGTCCGTCTTCGGCTTCGCTTCGCTCAGCCGAGCTCACGGCTGCGAGCGGCGGCGGCGACGACGGCATCCACGAGGGCTGCTCGCAGGTCTCGCTGTGTCAGCACGGCCAACCCGGCCTCCGTCGTCCCACCGGGTGACGTGACGCGGCGGCGCAGCTCGGCCGGGTCGCCGTCGTCGCCCAGCAGCTCGGCGACGCCGGCGAACAGCGATCGGACGATGTCGGTGGCGAGCGGGGCGGGCAGATCGGCCTCGATGCCGGCCGCGACGAGGTGCTCGGCGACGGCGAAGAGGTAGCCCGGGCCCGATCCGGCGAGCGCAGTGAAGGCGTCGAAGTCGGACTCGTCGAGTCGATCGACCCTGCCCACCGACCCGAGGATCGATTCGGCCCAGACGAGGTCGTCCTCAGTAGCCGACGCGCCAGCGGTGACCGCGGCGGCGCCGCGCCCGACGAGCGCAGCGAGGTTCGGCATCGCCCTGACCACGGCCACATCCGGTCCGACGGCATGATCGAGCGTCGAGGTCGTCACGCCGGCAGCGATCGACAGCACGCGGCGAGCACCGGCAGCCGCGGCGCGCCGGGCGGCGTCGGCAGCGCCGTCGGGCTTCGTGGCGACGATGGCGGCGTCGCCGGTTGGGATCTCGTCGAGCACGCTGACCGAGCTGAACGCGTCGCGCAACCATGCCCGACGTTGAGGCTCGATCTCGACGACGGCGAGTCCGGTACCCGGACCGGTTCCGTGCGCCGCCGAGGGACGTCCCATCAAGCCGGTGAGCAGAGCAGCGCCCATGTTCCCGCCTCCGATGAGCACGAGTGCGTACCCGCTCACCGGCCTGACAGTAGTGGCCGGGTGGACGACGTGGACCGACTTCCCGATTGCGTCCACCCGGTCATCTCCCATGAGGAGTGACGAGGGCGGGTGTTCGGAAGCGGTCAGCCGAACTCCTCTGGGGCTGCGCCCCCAGACCCCATCCACATCCGGCTCCCTGGCGGTCGCTCGGCCGTGCTCGGCTTCGCTTCGCTCAGCCGAATCGGCTGGCGAAGCCGATGCGCAACAGACCGTGGAACGTCTGCTCGACGACGCCGAAGACCGTGCCGACGATGCGATCGAGCGCGAGCTCGTCGACACGGCTCGCCGGGATCTCGCCGCGCAGGAACACGGCGTCTTCGTCGCCGATGGAGAAGTGGACGCCGACGAGACGATCATTGCGGCGCAGCAACTGCTCGTAGAGCGCGGCGTCGTTCTCCTCGGGTGCTGGCATTACGTAGGTCTCGTAGCGGAGCGTCCGTTCGCGGAGCGCGAACCAGATCGTGGTGATGTCCTTCTCGTCGCCGCGCAGCCTCACGAACCAGCGACGAACGGCATCCTCGTCGACACGATCGACGGCGGAGATCTGCTCGTTGTCACGGCGCAACTCGTCGAGCCACCCGTCGATGCGCGTCGACAGGTCGTCGAGCTGTTCGCCGTCCATGCGGTCCTGCATCAGCACAGCACCCGATCGCGGATCGACAGGTCGGTATAGAGGCGACGCAGGCGCGCCGCCGTGAACGCCCACGTGAACTGTCTGGCCTTCACCGACGCGGCGGCGCCCATCGCGTCGGCTCGTGCCGGGTGCTGGATGATGCTGTCGAGCGCGGCGGCGAACGCACTGGGGTCGCGCCCGTCGACGAGCACCCCCGTGCGGCCGTCGTCGACGAGGCTGCGCAGACCCCCGACACGAGCAGCGACGACCGGGATGCCGCACGCCGCCGCCTCGAGCGCGACGAGCCCGAAGCTCTCGCTCCTGCTTGGGACGACGACGACATCGGCGGCCCGGTAGTACGTCGAGAGGATGTGGTGGGGCTGCGGTTCGACGAAGACGACGCGGTCGTGCAGGCCGAGCTCGTCGACGAGGTCGTGCGCCCGAGCCATCTCGGCGTCACCTTCGCTGCCGCTCGCGCCGCCGATCATCACGAGCACGGCATCGCTGCACCGTGACGCGGCGAGGGCGCGGATCGCGACGTCGGGTCCTTTCAACGGCTGCATGCGGCCGACGAACAGGACGACCGGCCGGTCGGGCGGCAGCTCGATGGCCGAACGTGCCCCCGCCCGGGTGCCGGGTGCGAAGAAGGCGTGCTCGACGGCCGGCGGGACAATCTCGAGACGGCCCTGCGGGTCGCCGAAGACGCGCCGGAACTGCTCTTCTTCTGCGTCACAGCTGACGCAGATGGCGTCCGAGCACGACACGATGTGGTGCTCGGCGAGCTCGCGCCACCACGACTCGGGGTCGCCACCCTCCGCCTTGACCCTGGCGAGGGTGTGGAACGTCGACACGAGCGGAACGTCGAGCTCGTGCTTCAGGCGGTGTCCAGCGATGCCGCTCAGCCAGTAGTTGGCGTGGATGACGTCGATCGGCTCGCCGGCGGCGATGTGCGCGGCGAGCCCGTCGCCGAACTCGTCGAGCACGTCGGGCAGCGCCTCCTTCGGGAGGTGGCACGGCCCGGCGGGCACGTGGACGACGCGGTGGCCGGGCTCCACGAGCACCTCGGGTTCGGTATCAGCGCACGTCCTGCGCGTGTACGTGGTGACGTCGACACCGGCTTGCGCCAGTGCCGAGCCGACCTCGCGCACGTACACGTTCATGCCGCCGCTGTCGCCGGCGCCCGGCTGGGCGAGCGGCGACGTGTGCAGCGAGATCATCGCCACGCGCGTCACGATCGTGTGCCACCACCGACGAAGCTGTCGTACACGTTGAGCAGCGCCTGCTTCTGCTCGGACGTCAGCACCGGGTCGGCAGCGATGGCATCGCGCACGCGTGACAGCGACGACGACTCGTCGGCGAGCAGACCGGCGCGCACGTAGAGCGTCTCGGCGCTGATCTGCAGCGCCTTCGCGAGCTGCTGCAAGATCTCGGCCGACGGGCGCCGCAGGCCGCGCTCGATCTGGGAGAGGTAGGGGTTGGAAACACCGGCGAGGTCGGCCAGGCGGCGCACCGACATCCTTGCGATCTCGCGCTGGGCCCGGATGAACTGGCCTACGTCGGGAAACAGGTCGCGCTCGTCAGCCATCGGCGTCGCGCTCCCACAGTCCGTCGACGTCGGCGGTGCCCTCGCGATAGCGACGGACAAGATCGCCGCTGAGCGCATCGATCGACTCGAACAGCTCGCGGCGCTGGGCCGAGACGCGACGTTCGTACTGGGCGAGCGCCTCGGCAAGTGCGCGCAGCTCGTCGCCCTTGAGCGAGTCGAGACGGGCGAAGCCGCCGGCCGAGCAGATGGCGTCGAGCTCGTTGGCGGCGTCGGACTCGGCATGGTCGTCGGTTTCGCGCGGGGGGCGGCCGGACGGGGCGATGAGCTGGTGGGCGAGCACCTCGTGGAGGTGCGCACTGATCGGTTGCACGTCGTCGGTGAGGAGTGCCTGGACGAGGTCGAGGCGCGCCTGTGCGACGCGCCGGGCGTACGACACGGCGTCCTCTGCGGCCTGCAGGCGTGACCGCTCGCGCCGCAGCTCGTCGAGGCTGAGAGAGCTCGGTTCTCCGACCAAGGGCTCGATCATGTCACTGG
>Ga0136627_1000726_pt1 | contig 12732 bp, 14 predicted proteins | sample AntDrymUQ4892206_2_FD_104652 | JGI IMG/M metagenome (GOLD analysis project Ga0136627, IMG submission 104652) | Polar desert sand microbial communities from Dry Valleys, Antarctica - metaG UQ489 (22.06) | ecosystem: Environmental > Terrestrial > Soil > Desert | place: Antarctica: Dry Valley... | reverse complement strand
GTGCGCCAGCTGTTCTCGGTCAACGCGCTCGCCCAAGCGGCGGCGACGGATGCGATCCGCCACCGGGACGAGGTCGAGCGCCGCGTCGAGCGCACCGCGATCGAGCGCGTCCACGTCGGCTCTGAGCTCGCCGAGCGCGGCCTGCAGAGCACCGACAGCCAGGCGAACTTCGCCTGGATCGCGCTCGGCGGGCGCGACGAGGACTGCATCATGCAGGGCCTCGCCCAGCGCGGCGTGATCGTGCGCGCCGGGCGGGCGCTGGGGGAGGAGGGGAGGTTGCGAGTGACCTACGGCACGCGCGCCGAGAACGACGCCTTCCTCGCGGCGCTGGACGCGGTGCTCTGATCTGAGGGCATCGGCGACCAAGCCCGCATCGGCTGGGAGCGCTGGTGGGCGCGGGCGCGCGCGTCGGCGAGGACGCGGTGGCGGCGGCCGGCGTCCAAGCTCCTGCGCCCCCACAGCGCGTAGACGGGGTCATCGATGGGTCTTGGGACGCTCGCAACCTTGCATCGTTCCCGACCCGGCGGATTCGAACCTCGAGCGACTCGCGGCGGTGCTGCGCAAGCTCGACGCGCGGCAGATCGGAGTCGACACCGAGTTCCTGCCGATCGCCCACGGCGACACGTAGCAGCGTTCCACCGGGGGACAGCCGTCATCGCCGATGAAGGCGATCTAGCTCGGCTTGGCCGGGACCTCGGGCTCGCCGAGCCCGAAGGTCTCGTAGGCGCCGAACCGCGCGAAGGTCCTGTGGGTGGGACCGTGCCAGTCCGAGGAGGCGGTCATCGCGAGGCCGCGCTCGCGGCAGGCGCCGACCAGCCACTCGACCTGCTCGCGGGTGTGGGAGGGATAGAAGACCTCGATGCCATCGAAGCCGACTTCTTCGAGCAGCGCCGTGACCTCGTGTGGCTCGTCGAGGTCCCAGAAGGGATGGGCGAGCACCGCGACGCCGCCCGCGGCGTGGATCAGCTCGATCCCCTCGACGGCGGTCGGCCAGCGCCGCCCGACGAAGGTCGGGGCTCCCGGCACGAGGTAGCGCTCGAAGAAGGGGCCGAGGTCCCCGGTGACGCCGGCGGCCTTGGCGATGTGGGGTCGGCCGATCGAGCTCGCGTCGCCGGCCTGGGCGATCGCGCCCTCGAGCGTCACCTCGACGCCGGCGGCGTTGAGGTTGGCGATCAGCTCCTCGGCGCGCGCGACGCGCTCCTGCTGCGCCCGGCCACAGGCCGCCGCCATCGCCGCCGGGTCGATCCAGTAGCCGAGCACGTGCAGGTCCTCGGCGAGCGGATGCGCGCACGACATCTCGGCGGCGGGCACCAGCTCGATGCCGTGGCGCTGCGCGGCCTCGGCGGCCTCGGCGAGCCCGTCGACGGCGTCGTGGTCGGACAGCGCAAAGGTCGTCACGCCGGCCGCGGCGGCCGCGTCGACGACCGCCGCGGGCGGCAGCTGGCCGTCGGAGACGGTCGAGTGGGCCTGGAGCTCGATCACGCGGCGCGGAACCTAGCGGGCTTAGGGCCTGGACGTCACCGGTGACCGCTCCGTTCGTCGTCAGCCGATCAGGCGGCGCTACGGGCGGACGCCGGCTTCGCTCAGCGCGCCACCTCCGCCACCGCGGCCATGTCGTCGTCGCCGTACCCGGCGCGCTCCGCGGCCCGGAAGCGCTGCTCGACCGCGGCGCCGATCGCCAGCTCGAGGTCGTGCCGCGCCGCCGCCTCGCCGACCAGCCCGGCGTCCTTGGCCGCGAGCGAGAGCGCGAAGCTCGGCTCGTAGGAGCGCTCGATCATCGCCTTGCCCTTGAGGTCGGCGTAGGGCACCCCGAGCGGGCCGCCGTGGATGATCTCGAGGAACTGCGCCGGGTCGAGGTCCAGACCCTCGGCGAGCGCGACCGACTCGCCCAGCGCGACGGTCAGCGCCAGCAGCCACGAGTTGAGCACGAGCTTCATGCGCGTGCCCGCACCGGCCTCGCCGAGCCAGACCGTGCGCGACCCGATCGCGTCGAACAGCGGCTCGCAGCGTCCCCGCGTGTCCTGCGGGCCCGAGGCGAGCACGACGAGCTCGCCCTGCTCGGCGGGCTCCCTGGTGCCGAGCACCGGCGCGTCGACCAGCTCGATGCCGTGGTCGCCGCACAGCGCGGCGATCGCCTCGGTCGCGGCGATGCCGACCGTGCTCGCCTGCACCAGCAGCGCGCCGTCGGCCATCGCGCCGATCGCTGCGCCGTCCTCGAGCGCGCCGCTGACCGCCTCGCCGTCGGCGAGCATCGTCACGACGAGCTCGGCGCCGTGGACGGCCTCTGCGGCCGTGCCGGCGACCTCGATCCCCTCCGCGGCCAGCGGCTGCGCTCGCTCGGGCGAGCGGTTCCAGGCGCGGACCTCGAGGCCCGCCTCATGCATCTTGCGCGCCATCGGCGCGCCCATCGTTCCGGTGCCGAGCAGGGCGATCATTGGCCCCGCCTACCCACGCAGGCCCGCTCCCAAGCGTTTGCGCGCGCAGGTGTGGGCTGCTAGAAACAGACGTCGATGCGCCGCGGGGACTCGCCGACACCCATAACCGCCCGCCCGGGCGCCCGTCGGCCTGCCCGCTCCTGGTATTGGCGATTTAGCTAGGCGTCCGGCCCGCGGCAACCCCTGCCGCGCCGGCCGAGAGCTTCGCCGGGCGCCGCCCCCGCCGGCCTGCGACCAGGCCGGCTGCGTACCAGCCACAGGACCCGTTTGAGTAGCGTGAGAGGCAGCGAAATGATGATCGTGATGAGAGAGGGGGCGTCCGAGCAGGAGCTGGGCTCGGTGATCGCCCACGTCGAGTCGACCGGCGCCAGGGCGCACGTCATCCGCGGCGACGTGCGCACCGTGATCGGCGCGATCGGGGACCGCGAGCCCGTCGCCGATCTGGCGCTCGAGGGCTTGACCCACCTGCCGGTGATCGTCGACCCCAGCCACGCCGCCGGGCGGCGCGAGCTGATGCCCTCCATGGCGCTGGCCGCGGCGGCCGCGGGCGCGGACGGGATCATCGTCGAGGTCCACCCCGACCCCGAGCACGCTGTCTGCGACGGACCCCAGCAACTGCACACCGACGGCTTCGCCGACCTGCTGCGCCGGGTCGAGCAGGCCGCCGAGCTCGCCGGCAAGTGCGTCCCAGCGGTCGTCTGACATGGCGGTGAGCGGCTCGCGCAACCTCGATCGCGTCCGCGATCGCCGCATCGAGCGCGTCGTGCCGCTGACGACTCCCGCGCGGCTGCTCGAGGAGCTGCCCCTGAGCCCCGGCCAGGCCGAGGTCGTCATGCGCGGGCGCGGCGAGGTCGCCGAGATCCTGCAGGCCACCGACGACCGGCTGCTGGTGGTCGTGGGGCCGTGCAGCGTCCACGACGCCGAGGCGGCGCTCGACTACGCCCGCCGCCTGAGCGCCGTCGCGTCGGAGCGCTCGCAGGACCTCCGCGTGGCGATGCGCGTCTACTTCGAGAAGCCGCGTACGACGACCGGCTGGAAGGGGATGATCAACGACCCCCACCTCGACGGGTCGGGAGACGTCAACACCGGGCTGCGCAAGGCGCGCGAGCTGCTGCTCGAGGTGCTCGGGCTCGGCCTGCCCGTCGGCTGCGAGTTCCTCGACCCGATCACGCCGCAGTACATCTCCGACACCGTCGCCTGGGGCGCGATCGGCGCGCGCACCACCGAAAGCCAGATCCACCGTCAGCTCGGCTCGGGCCTGTCGATGCCCGTCGGCTTCAAGAACCGCACCGACGGCAACGTCCAGGTCGCCGTCGACGCCGTGCGCGCCGCCGCCGCGACCCACGCCTTCGCCGGCGTCGCCGCCGACGGCACGCCCGCGATCCTGCACACCCGCGGCAACCCCGACTGTCATGTGATCCTGCGCGGGGGCAGCGGCGAGCCCAACAACGGGCGCCTCGGTGTCGCGGCGGCGCTCACGCGGCTGCGCGACGCCGGCCTCGCCGAGCGGCTGGTGATCGACGCCTCCCACGACAACAGCGGCAAGGACCACGAGCGCCAGCCCGGCGCCGCGGCCGAGATCGCCGCGCAGGTCGCCGCCGGGCAGCGCGCGATCGTCGGGGTGATGCTCGAGTCCTTTCTGGTGGCCGGGCGCCAGGAGCGCGACCCCGACGTGCCGCTGACCTACGGCCAGTCGATCACCGACGCCTGCATGGACTGGGACGCGACCGTCGCGGTGCTCGACGGCCTCGCGGCCTCGGTGCGCGCCCGCCGCGCGGCGTGAGCGGCTTTACTTCTTGGTAGCTTGGTAAAGGCGATGCCGAAGCTCTCGAGTAAGAATCAGGTCACCGTGCCGGTCGCCGTCCTCCGCGAGGCTGGACTCGAGCCGGGCGACGAGTTGACGATCCGGGCCTCGGGACGAGGCCGCCTGGAGATCGAGCGTCGTCTTGGCTTCGTCGAGGAGTTCGCGGGCAGCCTCCCGCCCGGCACCTACCCGCCCGGCTACCTCGACCGGCTGCGCGATGAATGGGACCATTAGCGCTCGACGCCAGTGTGGTCATCGCCCTCCTCGACGGCGCCGATGCGCATCACGAGCGAGCCGTCGCCGAGCTCAGCAGGCGTGAGGGAGATCCGCCGGACCTGCTGATCGCCGCAACGGCCTACACCGAGGCCCTCATCCGGCCGCTGCGCGACGGCTACGGGGACACGGTCGAGCGCTTTCTCGCGCGGGGGCCCGTGAAGGTCGTCCCGATCGACCGCAGCGTGGCTCGAGCGGCGGCGCGGCTGCGAGCCGACCACCCCTCCCTACGTCTCGGCGACGCGCTCGTGCTGGCGACCGCTCACGCCCGGGAGGCCGAGCTGCTGACGTTCGACGAGCGTCTGCGCCGGATAGCACGCCGAGGCCGCGGGTGAAGATCGCGATTCTCGGCGTCGGGCTGATCGGCGGATCGATCGGGCTCGCCGCGCGCGAGCGCATCGAGGGCGCCGAGGTAGTCGGCTTTGGCCGCTCCGCGCAGCGCCTGGGCCTGGCACTCGGCCTCGGTGCGGTCGACCGCGCGGCGGAGTCGTTGCAGGAGACCCTGGACGGGGCCGCGGTCTGCATCTGCGCCGCCCCGGTCGGGTCGCTGCCCGCGCAGATCTCTGCAGCGCTGGCCGCCGCGGGCTCGGACTGCGCGGTCACCGACGTCGGCTCGGTCAAGCGCGGGCTCGTCGAGGCGTTCGCCGACGAGCGCTTCGTGGGCGGGCACCCGATCGCGGGGGCCGAGACGGCCGGCGTCGAGCACGCCCGGGCCGACCTCTTCGAGGGTGCGACCTGGTACCTGACGCCGTCGGAGACCTCGTCCGGGTTGCTCTACGAGCGCCTGCACCGCCTGATCATCGCCCTCGGCGCTCGTCCGGCCGCGATCGACGCCGACGCGCACGACCGCATGCTCGCCTCGATCAGCCACCTCCCGCACGTGCTCGCCAACGTGCTCGTCGCCCAGGCCGCCGGGCGCGACGAGCTGCCGCGGATCGGGCCGAGCTTCCGCGACGCCACGCGCGTGGCGGGCGCGACCACCGCCGTATGGGCCGACATCTACCTCGCCAACCGGACGGCGATCGCCGACGAGATCGACGCGGCGGTGAGCCGCCTGCAGGCGATCGCGGGCGAGCTGCGGGCCGGGGACGCCGAGGCGGTGCGGGCGTGGAACGAGGCCGCCGCGGAGGACCGCCGCCGCCTGCTCGCGGGCGAGCTGTCGTCCGATGCCGTCCACGAGCTGCGCCTGACCGTGCCCAACCGGCCCGGCGTCGTCGCCCAGGTCGCGCTCGCGCTCGGGCGCGCGGGCGTCAACATCGTCGATCTCGCGCTGGCCCCGGCCGCCGACATGCGCTCGGGCGCGATGACGCTCTGGGTCGCCGGCGATGAGCCGGCGGACGGGGCGGTCGCGCTGATCGAGCAGCTCGGCTTCGCGGTCGCGCGCGGATAGTGCCCCGGCCGACTTGGAGGATGGGCCACCAGCGCCGGAGCTCGCCTCGGCGGGCCGGATTTGAGAGCCGGAGGCGCCCCCCGCGGCCCGACCAGAGCCGCGCTCGGGTCCCGCCCGCTGCGCCGGCTATCGTCGGCGCGGTGAGACGCCGACCGCCTCCGCGGCCATCCGACCTGCGGGCGGGGTGCTCATGACCTCGGTCCGGTTTGAGCCCGCGGGCCCGCTGCGCGGCAGCCTGCGCCCGCCGCCCGACAAGTCGATATCCCACCGGGCGGCGCTGTTCGCGGCCATGTGCGACGAGCCGGTGACCGTGCGCAACTACCTCGACTCGCAGGACACGCGCTCGACCGTCGCCGCGCTGCTGTCGCTTGGCGCGGCGGTCGAGGAGAGCCGAGCCGCGGACCCGGGGGCCCGCTGCGACCTGCTCGTGCGCGGCGTCGGGCTGCACGGCGCGCTGGAGGCGACCGGCGGGCGCCTCGACGTCGGCAACTCGGGCACGCTGCTGCGGCTGCTGCCCGCCTGGCTCGCGGGCCAGGCCGGCGGCGAGTGGTCGCTCGACGGCGACGAGTCGATCCGCCGCCGGCCCGTCGACCGCGTCGTCGAGCCGCTGGCCCGAATGGGCGCGGGGGTCCAGGCGCGCGAGGGGCGCTTCACGCCGCTGCTGGTCAGGGGCACCGAGCTGCAGGGCATCGAGTACGAGCTCCCCGTCGCCAGCGCGCAGGTCAAGTCGTGCGTCCTGATCGCGGGGATGCTCGCGGACGGGAGCACGACGCTGATCGAGGGCTCCCAGAGCCGCGACCACACCGAGCGCATCTTGCGCCGCTCGCGCGTGCCCTTCGAGCGCGTGGGCCGCTCCACCACCGTCGCCAGCGTCGACGAGCTCGAGCTCGACGAGGTCGTCGTGCCCGGCGATCCCTCCTCGGCCGCGTTCATGGTCGCGGCGGCGTGCCTGGTCCCCGGCTCGCGGATCGTGATCGAGGGCGTCGGGCTCAACTGGACGCGGACCGCCTTCCTCCAGATCGCCCAGCGCATGGGCGCGGTCGTGCTCGGCGACCTCGAGCCGCCCGGCACCGAGGCCGACGACGAGCCGATCGGGGAGATCGACGTCGCCTGGGGCCCGCTCGAGGCGACCGAGGTGGGCGCCGAGGAGGTTCCGCTGGCGATCGACGAGCTGACGCTCGTGGGGTTGATGGGCGCCTTCGCCGAGGGCGAGACCGTCGTCCGCGACGCGAGCGAGCTGCGCCACAAGGAGTCCGACCGCATCGCGGCCGTCGTCGAGGGCCTGCGCGCCCTGGGGGCGGACATCGAGGACAGCGGCGACGGCTTCGTCGTGCGCGGGGACGGCACCCCGCTGCGCGGCGGGACGCTCGACGCCCGCGGCGATCACCGCCTGGCGATGCTCGGCGCGATCGCGGGCCTCGCCTCGCGCGAGGGGGTGGAGGTCGTCGGCATGGAGGCCGCCGCGGTCTCCTACCCCGAGTTCGAGCAGGATCTGGCGGCGCTGCTGCGGTGATCGGCGCCGGCGCGCAACCCGCGGGCCGCGGGCGGGTTGTGGTGGGCATGAGACGACTGCTGCTGCCCGCGCTGGCCGCCGCCGCGATCGCCGCGGCCGCGCCGCCCGCCGCCCACGCGACCTTCCCCGGCAACGACGGCCGTGTCGCCTACGCGGGGACGATGACCGGCGAGACCGACGACGGCCGCAAGTTCTCGCAGCGCGGCATCGGCACGGTGTCATCCGAGGGCGGCCGCGGCCGCGGCGCCAAGTTTTTGCGCCAGTGCTCGCTCGCCGACGGCGTCCCCGAGCAGGGCGACTGCGAGATCGAGTACCGCTCGCCGGCCTGGGCGCCGAGCGGCCGACTGCTCGCCTTCGACGCAGGCGACTCGCTCGCGCTGGTCGGCCGTGGCGGGAGCGACTTCGAGGCGCTACGCGCCGTCACCGACGACGACGGCGAGCCGGCCTTCGCGCCCTCGGGCAGGCGGCTCGCCTTCTCGGGCCGCCGCGGCCGGATGCGCGACCTCTACGTCTACGACCTGCGCAACGGCCGCGCGCGGCGGGTAGTCCGCCGCGCCTCCGCGCCCGACTGGGCCGCGCGCGGGCGGCGGATCGCCTTCGTGCGCTCGGGCAACGTGTTCACCGCCCGCGACGACGGGCGCCGCGTGCGCCGCCTGACCCGCGCCGGCGCGCGCGCCCCGAGCTTCTCCCCGAGCGGCCGCTCGATCGCCTTCGCCCGCCGCGGTGGCATCTACGTGATGCCCGCGCGCGGCGGCCGCGCGCGGCGAGTGCTGCGCTGCTCGCGCTGTGCCGAGCCCGCCTTCTCGCCCGACGGGCGAGAGATCGTCTACGAGCAGGGCCGCGTGGGCAGCGCCCAGGGCGGCCTGCGCGTCGTGCGCACCCGCGGCGCCGGGCGCCCGGTGACCTTGATCTCCAGCGCCGGCGCGTCGTTTCAGGCCGTCCAGCCGGCCTGGCAGCCGCTGGGCTGAGCGCGCCGGTCGCTGGCCGCCAGTCGCTGGCGCAACGCTTTTCGTTGCGCTACCCTGGGTGTTATGCCCGTCGCCACCGCCCGCAAGGTCGAGGCCCTCAGCGAGGACTTCCACTCGCAGCGCAAGCTGGCCGACGCGCTCGGCGTGAGCCCCGCCCAGGTGGGCCGCTGGATCCGCGGGCAGGGGATCGATGCGCAGAACGCCGAGCGGGTGGACGTGCTCGAGCTGGTGATGGCGAGCCTGCTCCGCCTCTACCCGCCGGCCGCCTCCGAGCGCTGGCTGTTCGGCGTCAACCCGCACCTCGGCGACCGGCGCCCGATCGACCTGGTGCGCCGCGGTCGCGCGCAGGAGCTGCTCTGCGCGATCGCCGCGGAGCGCGCCGGCTCGTTCGCTTGATCGTCTACCGGGTGCTGCCCCTCGATCCGCGCGCGGCGGCGGGCGACCCCGGCGGTGCGCTGTGGTGGCCGCGGGCCCTGCAGGGGGCTGGCCGCCACGACAACCCGGACCTCTACGGGTGCATGTACGTGTCAGAGACCCCGATGTCCGCGGTGGCCGAGGCGCTGGCCCCCTTCCGGTCGACGGGTGAGCTGGTACCCGAGATGCTCGTGCGCGGCGGCCGCCCGCTGGCACTGGCCGCGCTCTCGCTCGTCCCCGACGAGGCGCTGGTGGACCTCGACGACGGAGCGGTGCTGGCCGGAGAGGGCCTGCTCCCGTCGATGGTGGCCACGCGCGACCGGGCGCTCACCCAGGGCTGCGCGCGCGAGCTGCATGACCGCCATCCGCCGGCGCCGGGCCTGCGCTGGTGGTCGACGCTCGAGGCGGCGTGGATCAACGTGACCCTGTTCGACCGCGCGGCGCCGGCGCTGAGCGTCGCCGAGCTGCGCACGCTGGAGACGGGCGACGAGCTGGTGGGCGAGGCGGCCGCGCTCCTCGGCCTGCCGGCCTGAACCCGCCGGGCCTCGAGGGACACACCGATCGCGGTGCGAGAGACCCCGCCATGTGGCGGGTCATGCAGCTTCGTGCGGCGCCGGCGCCCCCCTCTTCTCCAGGGCCAGCGCCACCGATGTGAACAGCGAGCGCGCGCGCCTGGAGGATGACCGTGCGGGTGGTACTCGCCGGTGGCGGGCTCGAGGCTGCCGTCGCGGTGCAGGCGGCAGACGTTGTCGAAGCTCTCGGGCGAGGGCGGGCCCAGCGCGAGCGGCTGCATGAGGTCCAGACCGGAGGGCTCGACGATCCACGCGCGCAGCTCGGACTGCTTCAAGCACTCCCCCCAGTGCCGAGCGCCGGTGCAGGGTGGCCTGGCGCCGGCGCCGGCCGAGCGTGGCCAGGCGCACCGCGAGGTCGACGGGCGCGGCGTCGAGCGGGTGGCGCGCCACGAAGGCATCGGTGGCCAGGAACGCGTGGCCGCCGGGGCGCAGCACGCGGCCGAGCTCGCGTGCGGCGGCCACGATGTCCGCGGGCGCGCCGAAGTGCTCGATCGACGAGAGCGAGAACACCACGTCGAAGTAGGCGTCGGGGAAGTCGAGCGACCGCGCGTCCATCCACCTGACCTCGAGGTGATCCTCGCGGTAGGGGTAGGGGGCGAAGGCCGCGGGGTCGCTGAGCATGGTGGCGTCGGCCGACCCGCCGGCGAAGCCGCCCTCGCCGTAGACGTCGGTGGCCACCACGCGCCCGAGTCGATTGGCCAGCCAGAACAGCACCCGCTCGTTGCCCGCCCCCACGGCCAGCGCGCGTGGCCTCGTGCATCGCGCCGACCTCCTCCAGGAACAGCGCGAGCATCCCGAACTCCCACACCTTGCGCTCCACGTGCGTGCGAGCGTCGCGCTCGGGGAGGATCGAGGCGATCGCCTCCAGCAGCGCGGGGTCGTCGAAGTCGCGCAGGTCGCACAGCTTCACGTAGGTGCGGGCGAGGCTCACCTTGCCTGCCGAAACCTACAGGCCGATCGCTGTCTCCTCGGGCTCGGCTCGCTCGCTGCCGTCCCCGTGGCCCCGAGTAGCCTCTCCCGCGATGGTAGTGGCGATCGACGGCCCCGCCGGCGCGGGCAAGAGCACGGTCGCGCGCGCGACGGCGCGCGCGCTTGGCTTCACCTACCTCGACTCGGGCGCGATGTATCGCGTCGTCGCGCTCGCGCTGCTCGAGCGCGGCGGCGCCGCGTCGCAGCGGGCCGCCGAGGTCGAGATCGAGCTCGGCGACCGCGTGCTCTGCGACGGGCGCGACGTCACCGCGGCGATCCGCACTCCCGCGGTCTCCGAGGCCGCCTCGCGCGTCGCGACCAACGAGCGCGTGCGCGAGGCGCTGGTCGCCAAGCAGCGCGCGCTGATGGCGGGCGGGGACTGGGTCGCCGAGGGCCGTGACATCGGCACGGTGGTCGCGCCCGAGGCGCCGGTCAAGGTCTTTCTCACCGCCGCCGCGGCCGAGCGCGCCCGCCGCCGCGCCGAGGAGCTCGGCGCCGATCTCGAGACCGTCATGCGCGACCAGGCCCTGCGCGATGCCCAGGACGAGGGCCGCGAGCACTCGCCGCTGAAGGCCGCGCCCGACGCGGTGGCGCTCGACACGACCGGGCTGACGGTCGACGAGGTCGTGCAGCGCATCGCGGCGCTCGTGCGCGCGGTCGATCCGGAAGCCGGCTGAGCCGCACGTGGCGCTGCCCAAGGTCGCGGTCGTCGGGTTTCCCAACGCCGGCAAGTCGACGCTTATAAACCGCCTGTCGGGCACGCGCGAGGCCGTCGTGCACGCCACCGCGGGCATCACGCGCGACCGCAAGGAGATCGAGGCCGACTGGAACGGGCGCGCGTTCACCCTGATCGACACCGGCGGGGTCGACGCTGCCGACGAGAGCGAGCTCGCCCGCGAGGTCCGGCGCCAGGCCCGCGCCGCGCTCGGCGAGGCCGCGGTCGTCGTCTTCGTCGTCGACGCCGCGGCGGGGGCCGGGCCCGGCGACGACGAGCTCGCGCGCGAGCTGCGCGCAGCGAGCACGCCGGTCGTGCTCGCTGCCAACAAGATCGACGACGGCCGCCAGGTCGCCAATGCCGCCGAGCTGTGGAGCCTCGGCCTCGGCGAGCCTGTCGCCGTCTCGGGCGAGCACGGCCTCGGCACCGGGGACCTGCTCGACCGCATCGTGGGCCTGCTGGCCGCCACAGCCGATCCCGATGACGTCGAGGTCACGCGCCTGGCGGTGATCGGACGGCCCAACGTCGGCAAGTCCTCACTGGTCAACCGCCTGCTCGGCGAGGAGCGCGTGATCGTCGCCGACTTCGCCGGCACGACGCGCGACTCGATCGACACCGCGATCGAGCTCGACGGGCGGCCGGTGATCCTCGTCGACACGGCCGGCCTGCGCCGCCGGACCAAGGTCGCGGGCACCGTCGACTACTACGCCCAGCTGCGCTCCGAGCGTGCCGCCGAGCGAGCCCAGGTCGCGATCGTGCTCTGCGACGGCAACGAGGGCGTGACCACCGAGGACATGCGCGTCGCCGACCTCGCGATGCGCAAGCGCTGCGCCACCGTGCTCGCGCTGAACAAGTGGGACCTCGGCGGGGGCGACCTCGAGGATGCGACCTCGCGAGTCGGAAACAGGCTGCGTCAGCGCCCCCGGCTGCTGGCCGTCTCGGCCCAGAGTGGCCGCGGCCTGCGCCGCCTGGTCGCCGAGGCGCTCGCGCTGGCCGACCGCGCGGGCGAGCGGATCCCGACGCCGGCGCTCAACCGCTTCCTGTCGGACCTGCAGTCGATCCGCCAGCCGCCGCAGTCGCACGGTCGGCGGCTGCGGATGTACTACATGGCCCAGTTCGAGGTCTCGCCGCCGCGCTTCGCGATCCAGGTCAACGACCGCAGGCTGATCACCCGCGACTATGCCTACTTCGTCGAGAACCGCCTGCGCGAGGCCTACGGGCTGGAAGGCGTGCCGCTGGTGATCGACTTCAAGACCAGCGGCGGCGACCGCGACCGCTAGTCGCGCAGAGGCGAGGCCGGCGAGGTCCTCGTGCGCGGCGTCCCGGTAGGGTCCCTGGGCAATGGCGACAACTGAGCTTTCAGACAACGAGTACCTGTTCACCTCCGAGTCGGTCACCGAGGGCCACCCCGACAAGATGGCCGACCAGATCTCCGACGGGGTGCTCGATGCGGTGCTCGCCGAGGATCCGCTCAGCCGCGTCGCCTGCGAGACGCTCGTCAACACCGGGCTCGTGGTCGTCTCCGGGGAGATCACGACCAAGGCGTACGTCGACGTGCCGAGGATCGCGCGCGAGACGATCCGCAGGATCGGCTACGACAACGCCGACTACGGCTTCGACTGCGACGCCTGCGCGGTGATCACCGCCATCGACGAGCAGTCGCCCGACATCGCCCAGGG
>Ga0136627_1000724_pt1 | contig 12733 bp, 14 predicted proteins | sample AntDrymUQ4892206_2_FD_104652 | JGI IMG/M metagenome (GOLD analysis project Ga0136627, IMG submission 104652) | Polar desert sand microbial communities from Dry Valleys, Antarctica - metaG UQ489 (22.06) | ecosystem: Environmental > Terrestrial > Soil > Desert | place: Antarctica: Dry Valley... | reverse complement strand
GGGCGGTACTGCGATGGGACCTTCTCGACAGGCTCCTATGAGGCCACTGCCACCCCGTCCGGGGCGCGGCGTCTACCCTCCCTGAACGACCGACAGTTCGCTAACAAGGCACTGTGGCCCTACAATTTTCGGGTCAGGCCGGTCGGGAGGGCAGCCACCGCTCACATTCTCGCAGTAACGGTAGAAGTCCCGCTCGCTGGAGAACCTCGACCAACGGGCGAAGATAGCCAGGGTGATGACCTTGCTTTCAGAGAGGGATGCATCGGGGCCAGGACTTCGCTGTTGGGGCCGGTGGGAGTGGCAGAAGTCGTCAACCATGACATAGAGTGTGGTGAGGAAGGTGTCCACATCGAGCATGAGGAGTCGGTTCCTTTCCCTACGGGATCGGGTGGCAAGCCGACTCTAGGGTGTGGGCACCTTCCGCTCAAATCTTTACCGTGTAACTCACACCAAACGTTTAAAGTTCGGGATTGTATTCCGGCACATCCATGCGGAACATGAAAATCGCCCCGGCGATCCACCAGACGATCACAATAGCCCATTCGTAGGGCCAGATCAGGCCCGCGGGCATCCCCGGTAGATACTGGACGACGAAGAACAGGCTGAGGAGCACGGCCACAATCCCTACAAGCTGTCCCCTTCCCACTCGGAACGGGCGGGGCATCTCGGGTTCTTTTCTACGGAGCAGGAGGAAGGTAACGGAGACCAGCAAGTAGGCGATGACGATATTCAGTGAGCCGGCATCCACCAGCCAGATCAATATCTCCCGACCGAAGAAAGGAGCGATCATAGAGATGGCACCGATGAACAGGATCGCATTGCTGGGCGTGTGGTACCTTGGGTGGATCCTGCCGAGCCACGCCGGCAGCATGCCGGAGTCGGCCATGGCGTAGAGGAGGCGGCTGCCTCCGATCAGAAAGGCATTCCAGCTAGTCAGGATGCCGAAGACACCGCCGATAATCAGGATATTGGCGAAGATACCGCTGCCGAATAGTGCTCCTATCGCGTCCGCCGTGGCGAGCTCAGAAGCTTCGAGCGCGCCCCTGTCGAGCCCTAGCCCAATGGCCACGACGACGATGACGTACCAAATCACCGCCAGGATCACCGAGACGATGAGCAATGCTCCGATTCTGCGGAACGGCAGGTTTATCTCCTCCGCCGACTGGGGGATTATGTCGAAGCCGACGAAAGCAAACGGCGTCGTTATGACGGCGGCCATGAGCCCCCCGAAGCCGGTGAACAGCGGGCTGAAGTTCGCGGCCTCGCCACCGGTCACGGACCCGAAGATCATCAGTAACCCTATCGCGACGAGCATCAGAACGACCAAAAATTGGAAGGTCGCTGCTGGTTTTACGCCTATATAGTTCAAGAACGTTATGATTACGGCCCCAACCACTCCCACCAGCGCCCAGCCGAGGTACACATCCCCCCCGGCTACCGTCCAGAGATAGCCGCTCTCTATGCCCGGGAGTGCGTAGTTCACGGCGGTGGGCAGGGCGACCGCCTCGAATCCGACGACCGCAACGTACCCGAGGGCCATCGCCCACGACGTGATAAACCCTCCCCGTGGCCCGAAAGCCCGCCAGGCGTAGTTGTGCTCACCGCCCGCCTTGGGCATAGCCGAGACAAGCTCCGAGTATGTAAGACCCACGAAGGCGACCATGACCCCACCGATAAGGACGGCCGCCACAGACCCTAGGGCTCCCGCGTTCCGGACCCAATCCCCCGCCAAGACGATCCAACTGAACCCGATCATTGCTCCAAACGCAAGGGCGACCACGTCCCTCTGCGCCAGAACGCGGACGAACCTGTCGTTTCCGTTGTCCAATTTTTTCCTTCCCTTCTTCAGACTCCGGCCTCGCTCCGAGTACCTCGGAGGACGACGACAAATCTGGACACGAAAACTTAGGTTTGTCTGAAGTATTCTTTTAGCGTTCCGGCGATCAACTCCAGGTCTTCGTCGGTTATGCTCAGAGGTGGGGCGAGCGTCACTACGTTATTGAAGCCCGCCACGGTGTCGCCGTTCTTGCCGACGATGAGGCCCCGCTCCTTGCAGCCGGAGATAGCCTTATCCACCAGCTCCGGGCTGGCGGGCTCCTTGCTCTCTTTATCCGCAACGAGTTCTATACCGAAGAGGAGCCCCTTGCCCCGTACGTCTCCCACGTTCGGGTGGTCCTCGAGTTCGGAAAGCTTTTCGCGCAGCCTCTCTCCCATCTTGGCGGAGCGCACGAACAGGTCCTCCTCCTCCATGATCTGCATGTTCCTTATCGCGACGGCGCACCCTGCGGGGTGCCCTCCGAAGGTGTTGACGTGCCTGAGCCTCTCGTACTGCTCATCTCCAGAGAAGGTCTCGTAGAGCTCCCGCCTTACGGCCGTGGCCGAAAGCGGAAAGTAGGCGCTGGTTATGCCCTTGGCCATGGTCACTATGTCGGGCACTACGCCGTAGTTCTGGTGCCCGAAGGGCCTGCCGGTCCTTCCGAAGCCGCAGATGACCTCGTCTATGATGAGGAGTACCCCGTGCCGCTCGCATACCTCCTTCACGGCGGGCAGGTAATTATCGGGCGGCATGAGGATACCGCCTCCGGTGATGATTGGCTCCATGATGACGGCGGCCACGGTCTCGGGCAACTCCCACTGTATGATACGCTGGATCTCTGCTGCGCACTCTCGCCCGTAGACCTCCGGGTCCGTATCGTCCGGACGGCGGTAGAGGTCGGGGGGCGGAACGTGCAGGAAGCCGGGAGAGAGGGGCTCGTAGCGGTACTTCCTCTGGGCCTGGCCCGTCGATGCCAGCGCCCCAAAAGTCTGCCCATGGTAGGCGCGGTAGCGAGAGACAAACTTGTGCCGGTTCGGCTCCCCGTTCTGCTGGTGGTACTGACGGGCGACCTTGAAAGCCACCTCGTTCGCCTCGGAGCCACTATTAGAGTAAAAGAAGGCGTGGTCGCCATCTAGCCACTCGTTGAGCTTCTCGCCAAGCTTTATGGCCGGCAGGTGGCTTTTGGTGAGGGGGTAGAAGCACATCTCCTTGAGCTGCTCGTAGGCGGCACTGGCGAGTTCCTCACGGCCGTAGCCTACGTTCACGCACCAGAGCCCTGACATGCCGTCGAGGTAGCGGTTGCCGTCAGTGTCGGTGATCCAGGCTCCGTCGCCCTTCTCGACGATCATGGTGGAGGCTCCGGGGTCGTGGCCGCTCATGGCGTGCCAGACGTAGCGATTGTCCTTCTCTTGCCACTCTCGGGTCTCACCAATCATTAACCTTCTCCTTCCGTCAAGATGTTCGCTCTCATGTCACGGTCGCCGACAGTCAGTCCAGCACCTTCTCGTGGGAGTAGGACAGCCCGTGGGAGTCTACCTTAGCCCCCTTGGGATTCCCCCGCAAGAGCGGCTGGTGCTAGATGCGCTGAACATGGCGATCCACAACCGCCGACCGGCCGCCGGCCTCGTGCACCACTCCGACCGCGGCAGCCAGGGCGGATTCAATCGGTCGAAGCAACACCCCCAGTTTTGGAGGTGTGGAATGGGACGACCGGAGGGTTGGAGTTCAACGATGACTGGCCGGGCACCGATGCGTTCGCCGGGACGTCCGGGCGTGAGCCGCGATGTTCAGCGGTTGTTCTGGGCCAAGGTCGCAGAGGGCTCTACGAGCGAGGACGCCGCAGTCGCCTGTGGTGTTTCGTCGGCTGTCGGCACGCGGTGGTTCCGCGAGAGTGGGGGTATGCCACAAATCAGTCTCACAGTGTCTGGCCGGTACTTATCGTTCACTGAGCGGGAAGATATCGCGGTGATGCGGGCGCAGGATGTCGGGGTGCGCGAGATCGCCCGCCGGTTGGGCCGGTCGGCGTCGACCATCTCGAGGGAGCTGCGGCGCAACGCAGCCACCCGCGGTGGGACGCTGCAGTATCGGGCCTCGACGGCCCAGTGGAAGGCCGAACGGGCGGCCCAACGACCGAAACCGGCAAAACTTGCAGTCAACGAACAGCTGCACACCTACGTCCAGGACAGACTCGCTGGCTGGGTTGAAGCCCCGGACGGGCAGACGGTACCTGGCCCGGATGTCGCGTGGGGCGGCAGGCGCCACGGGCGCCGCAAAGACCGGCGATGGGCCACCGCCTGGAGTCCCGAGCAGATCGCTGGTCGGCTTCCCGTGGACTTCCCCGAGGACGAATCCATGCGGATCTCGCACGAGGCCATCTACCAGGGGTTGTACGTGCAGGTCCGTGGCGGGCTGCGGCGGGAGCTGACCGCGTGCCTGCGCACTGGGCGCACGCTACGCAAACCCCGGGCCCGGACCAAACGCGAAAAGCATTTCGTCAGCCCCGAGGTCAAGATTGACCAGCGGCCCCAGGAGGCCGCCGACCGGACCGTGGCAGGCCACTGGGAAGGGGATCTGATTCTCGGGTTGGGCGGCACCGCGATCGGCACCCTCGTCGAGCGTGCCAGCCGGTTTACGATGCTGCTGCACCTGCCACCGATGGACAGCCATGGCGCCGGCCCGCGGTTGAAGAACGGTCCAGCGCTGGCAGGCCACGGCGCACAAGCGGTGCGGGAAGCGATAGCCTCCACGATTACCGACTTGCCCGCCGCGCTGCGCCGCTCCCTGACCTGGGACCAGGGAGCCGAGATGGCCCAGCACGCGCAACTGAGCGAGACCACGGGCCTGTCGGTCTACTTCTGCGACCCGCACTCACCATGGCAACGGCCCAGCAACGAGAACACCAACGGACTGCTACGGCAATACTTCCCCAAAGGCACCGATCTGAGCCGCCACAGCCGGGAGGACCTCGACGCGGTCGCCGCCGCGCTGAACAACCGGCCACGCAAAACCCACGACTGGCACACAGCTACCGAAATGCTCAATGACCAGCTAACATTGCAGCAAGACCCCGGTGTTGCTTCGACCGGTTGAATCCGCCCAGTACACCTCGGTGGAGTTCGGCGGCAGGCTCAAGGAGGCGGGGCTGCTCCCCTCGATGGGCTCGGTGGCCGACGCCTACGACAACGCGCTCGCAGAGAGCTTCGTCTCCACCCTAAAGCGGGAGCTTTTGCACCGCCACTCGTGGCCGAGCCGGGAGGGCGTGCGGGCGGGGATCTTCGAGTACATCGAGTGCTTCTACAATCCCAGAAGGAGGCACTCCTCGTTGGGCCAGATGAGCCCGGTAGATTACGAGGAAGCTAGAACGAAGGGAGCGGCCGTGGCGTAGCCCGAAACCGTCCGCCGAAGGGCTCTTCGCTGCTTTTGGTGCAGCGGAGGAGGGGATGATCTACAAAGCAGGGCATGAAACGAACATCGAAGTTGCCCATGAGCCTGCTATCCAAAATCCTAGGCCTCCGCCTCGCAGACACCATCATCGACGCCGAGGCCGTCTCGCTCACCCTGGCGAGTACCGCTCTACCAGTGTCCCCCGCCTGCGACCAGAAAACGTCGCGGCTACATAGTCATTACCGGCGCACCGTGGCCGACCTGCCGTGGGGTGGGCGATGTGTGAGGCTGCTACTCAGCGTGAGGAAGTTCCGCTGTCCACAGACGAGATGCTCACGCCGGATCTTCACCGAGCGCTTGCCCGATCTCGTCAGACCCTACGCCCGTAAGACGGTCCGCCTGCACGAGCTCCTGGAGCTGGTGGGCTTCGCACTGGGCGGGAAAGGTGGCGCTCGTCTACTCGGACGTCTGGGTATGAACACGAGCCCGACGACGTTGCTGCGCTACATCCGAGGTGCCGTAACCGCCACCCATCCGGCGCCCGAGGTGGTCGGCGTGGACGACTTCGCCCTGCTGCGCGGCAAGCGCTACGGGACGATCATAGTGGACCTCGACAGCCACCGCCCCATAGAGCTTCTGCCGGATCGCTCCGCGCAAACACTGGCCGCCTGGCTCAAAGAGTACCCTTCCCTGCGGGTCATCAGCCGGGACCGCTCAACCGAGTACGAGCGGGGCATCCAAGAGGGGGCGCCGGAGGCTGTAGAAGTCCTCGACCGCTGGCATCTGTTGAAGAATCTGCGGGAGTCCGCCGAGCGGGTACTGGAGCGCAACCACGAGGCGCTCTCCACGGTCAGGCTGTCTACCTCTACCGATCACGAACTCTCGACTCACGAGCACACCCCCGAGCCACGCGCGGCGAAAGAGCGGGCCGCCGGGGAGGCCGCGCGCCGTAAGCGCATGGCGAGCTACAAGAAGGTGAAAAAACTGCATTCCAAGGGGATGAACATGCTGGCCATCTGTCGCACGCTCGGGATGAGCCGAGAAGCCGTCAGGCGATACGTCCATGCTGACTCCTTTCCGGAGCGCCGCCGCCCTCCGCGCGAGCCCAGCATGCTCGATCCCTTCGAACCCTATCTCGAAAAACGCTGGCAAGAAGGCTGCCGGAATGCGTCGCAGCTGTGGCGGGAGATAAAGGAACAGGGCTATCCCGGCACTCCGAAGCGGGTGCTGGAGTGGGCGAGGCAGCGCCGGGAAGAGCCGGCACCCTCCACGCCCGGCAGGTACCAGGACTCCATGGCCAGGCGCTGCCAGAGACGCACCCTACAGAAGCCGGTCGGTAAGGCGGATCGCGCTCCCTCGCCCAAGCGCTTGGTGTGGCTGCTTCTGGGCGATCCGCAGGATCTGGGAGTCGCCGAGCGTGGGACGCTGGACGAGATGCTGGAAGCCTCTAACGATGTCGCCGTGATCTACCCGCTCATCCAGCGGTTCGAGAAGATGATCAAGAAGACGAGCAGCGCTGGGCAAGCAGAGAGATTCGGCAACTGGCTCGGGGAAGCTCTCGCCAGCGGCGTAAAGGACTTCGAAACCTTTGCCATGGGGCTCAAACGAGAGCGGTCCGGAGTGGAGGCCGCGCTGACTCTACCCTATAGCAATGGACAGACAGAAGGCCAGATCAATAAGTTGAAGCTGATCAAGCGTCAGATGTATGGCAGAGCGAGCTTCGAGATGCTGCGCCAGCGTGTTCTGGGATCCGCTTGATGCCGCGCAGCTCGGAGGGCCGCTTCATCCGCCTTTCGTTGCACCAAAAGCAGCGAAGAGCCGAAGCGGGTCAATACCAATGAGACCGTCCTCGAAGGACCTGAGGCTGATGGTGCTGGCCGCGGTCGTCCGCGGGTCCAACCCGTTGGACGCAGGCCGGGCCGGGTTATCCTTGCGGGGAGATCCGGCCCCTTATCTCGAGGAGATGGCATCAACTACCTACACACCGATGTTCTGAACTACGCGGCGAAGGTCATGGCCGCCGTCGAGGGCCACGACGGGATCAGGTGCGGTTGGCTCGAGGACACGGGCCGACCGTGTGGTGAGCCGGCCACGTACCTCGCGGTGGGCGGCGACCTCGTGGCGAGCAGCGCTCCCGCTGGCGCGGGCGTCGACGTGGAGAGCGGGCCGCAGTGGTTGTGTCGGGGGCACCTAGAGCTGGCGCTGGACGGACCCCCGGAGGACCAGCCCGTCTTCGGGCACCTAACCGACGGTTAGCCCACCACCGGGCCGGGCTTTGGCTTCGCCGGGTCCCGGCCTCGTTCGTTTTCGGCGCCAAGAACACGGGTATGACCTTCGTATCGAATAGGAGGAGGAAGCCGCATGAACCTACGGTTTATCCCGACGAGGGTACACGGGGTGCTCGACTACGTCCACGGTAGCGCCTTGCTCGCCGCGCCGGAGCTGCTACGCACAAAGGACGAGCCGCGGGCGGCCCTCGTCTCGCGCCTGGCGGGCGGGGGAGCGACCGCCTACACCCTGATGACCGACTTCGAGGCGGGCGCAGTGAGAAAGATCCCGATGCCCACGCACCTCAAGCTCGACATCCTGAGCGGCGCGCTCCTGACGGGCGCCCCCTGGCTGCTCGGCTACGCGAAGAGCGGCCCGCGCTACTGGCTGCCGCACGCCTTCGTGGGCGTGGCCGAGGTGCTGGTGGCGTTGGCGAGCAAGACCGAGCCCTCTTACCACAAGGCGAAACCGGAGCCGGTGGACATCGTACAGGCGTTGCTGAAGGTGAGACGGAGCTGACGCTCGCCCGGCTCGCCGAAGGCGGTACCTTTCTGTTGGTGCCGCCCCATCGCTGACCGGGGTCCCACGGGGCCTCGGCCCGCACGCGGAGGACAGGATAATCCTCGCGGGCGGTGACCGGGTATCGGGGCGGGAGGAGCGAGTGAAAGTGCCGGGACGCAGACCGTCACCAGGAGGCGGTCGTTTGCGCGAGGGGGCCGGCGCGGGTAGGTTGTACGCTGACGCCCGAAGCCTACGAGAGGAGCGGGGATGGACCACGGGGAGATGAGCAGCGGTGCCCGCGACGAACACTACGACCTGGTGAGCGTCCTCTACCATGCGCTGCACGGGGCCGACAACTGCGAACGGTACGCCCACGACGCCCAGGCGGCCGGCGACAAGGACCTGGTCGTCTTCTTCCGGGAAGCACAGGGTATGCAGGCGCAGTTGGCCGAGCGGGCCAAGGGGCTGCTCGGTATCGCCCCGCCGGAACCGAAGGAGGCTGTTCGGCCCGACACTCCTTCCCCGCCGGAACCGGAGGAGCGACCGCCGAGGGAGCAGCCACCACCGGGGGAGGAAAGGCCCGAGCGGCGGGGAGAGACCCGGGAGGCGTACGCCGTAGCCTACGGCGCTACCAAAAATTTGCCTGTGCGTTTTGCCTGTGCGTTGAAGAAAGATCCTCGCCCGACCCACGACGCTCACGCACGTGGGAAGATAGCGGCGTTACGCCGATCGACGGTGGTGGGGCGACTCACGTAGGATCTCCCTAACGCCTAGTGCCTGTCGAGCTTCCTGGCCATCTCCTTTATGGGGATACGGTAGCAGATCGAGCGCCCGTGCGGGCAGGTGGCCGGCAGGCGGCTCCCCAACCAGTCCTTCATTAATCTCTCCATCTCCGGGCGGGCAAGCCGGTCGCCGAGCTTCACCGCCGAGTGGCAGGCGATGGTGGCCAGCAGGCGCTCTTCTCTGCCCATCCCCGCCTCGGTGCCCGCTATGGCCGAGAGCGCCTGCGTGAAGGCCCCGACCACGTCGCCCGCGGCCAGCGTCGAGATCACCGACGTGATCCTCACCGACTTCGGGCCGAACGGCTCGGCCTCGAAGCCGTAGACCGAGAGCTCTTCGAGGTTTTCTAGGGCCAGTGCGGCCCGCTCGGGGGACAGCTCCACGACCTCGGGCACCAGCAGCGGCTGGACCGTGGGTGGCCTCTCAGGATCGCCGAGCCGATCCAGGATGGCCCGCTCGTGGGCCACGTGCTGATCGACGACCCACACCGCCCCCGGTTCTTCGACGAGTATGTACCCCGACCCCACCTGCCCGACGACCGTTAGCCCTTCGAGGGTGGGAAGGGTTCCCCTTTCGGGCACCTCGGCCGCTTGAGGAATCTCTCCCCCGGTCGGCTCGGAGACCCGGTCGGGCGCCTCGGAGAGCGACCGGGAGGCCTCGTCGATACGGCGTTTGTACTCGGGCAGCCGGGCGACCTTTTCGGGCTCGACCCGGCCAGGATACCCCCGGGGTGACTCCTGCTCGAAGAGGCTCCTCTCTTTTCGCTCGCCGCCCTTGCGCGAGCGGGTTGTCCCGCCTTCCGCTCGCGGGAGCCCGGCCAGGGCCGAAGGCGGCGAGAAGGCCGGGCGGTCCGGGGACGTGGGAAAGGCTCGGTCCGCTCGGTCCTCATTGCGGGCGGGATGCGCGGGGGGCCGTTGCTCCCGCCACTCGATGGCCAGCTTCACCGCGTCCGCCACGGCCCGCCTTGCGGCCCCCTCGTCGGAGAAACGCACCAGCCGCTTGGTGGGGTGGACGTTCACGTCCACCGCCCTCGGATCCACCTCGATTCGCAGGGCGACCGGCGGGTAGCGTCCGGCCGCCACGGTCCCCCGGTAGGCGTCGTCGAGCCCGCGGTTGAAGCCCTCGGCCGAAGCCCACCGCCCGTTGACGGAGACGGTCTGGCACGACGAACGGCTCGTGCGGGTGAGGCTCGGCGGCGCCGCGTAGCCCGCCAGGCGAAACGGACCGTGCTCGTGCTCCACGCGCCGGAACGCGCGCGCCTCCCCCACGCCGTACAGCCGCGCCAGGCGCTCGCGCAGGTCCGTGGCGGCGGGCAACGAGAGCAGCTCGCCCCCCGCTCCCCCTTCCGAGAGCTTGAAGGCCACCCGGGGGTGGGAGACCGCGAGGTGGGTCACGACCTCGGTTATCGCCGCCCGCTCCGTGCGGACGCCCTTCAAAAAGGCCCTCCTGGCCGGGACGTTGTAGAAGAGCCTGTCGACCACGACCGTGGAGCCCTTGGGATGGGAGGCCGCACGGACTTCCGCCGCGGCCCCGCCCTCTACCGCGACCCTCGTGCCCGCCCCCTCGCCGGTCGCGGTGCTAAGAGAGAAAGAGGAGACGCTGGCTACGGAGGGCAAGGCCTCGCCCCTGAAGCCCAAGGTGCTCACCGATTCGAGGTCCGCAACCGAGCCGATCTTGCTCGTCGCGTGGCGCAAGACCGAGAGGGCGGCGTCCTCGGGGTTCATACCCGACCCGTCGTCGCGCACGAGCATGCGCGAGGTGCCGCCCCCGCCCAGCTCGATCTCTATCCGGGAGGCCCCGGCGTCCAGGGCGTTCTCGACGAGCTCCTTGACCACGGAGGCCGGGCGGTCGACGACCTCACCCGCGGCGACCTGCTGGGCCACCAGGGGGTCGAGTACGCGGATGCTCACGCCACTCTCCCATCGGTCATGACGCGGGGATTGTACTAGACGTCCGTCGCCCGCCCTAACACCCGCGTCTCTGCCCGGGCGGTGCGGCCCGGAGAGCGCGCAAGACCACGGGAGCTCTCGCGTTACTCTTCACGCGAGCAACCCTTCCCTCACCCTACGCGCCGCCAGTTCCATCGGCACCGGCGACCCTTTCGTAGATCCTCTCGAAAGGCTCCTTGGGGAAAACCCTTCCCCGGGGGAGTAGTACGCCCCCCTCGCCCATCACCACCAGGATCTCACGGTTCGCCCTCGGTCCGCCTGGCCCAGTACAGCCCCGACCAGCCCTCCCTTCCCATGCGGCCAGCGTTCCTGGGGCGCCAGAGGGCGAAGTTCTCCTCGGACGGGGAGAGGCTCGGCCCCTCGAAGCGATCGCCCGCGCCTTCCACGCCCCCTATTTTGGCCCCCAGACCAGAGCGGCCGCGGGGCGCGAGGGGCAGAGTTGGCGGCGGGAAAGCGGTCGTGATGTACGCGGCGCCGTCTACGACCGAGGGGCATCCGTTTTCTCGGATTTTTATGCGGCACCACGACATCTTGTGGTCGGCCCTCTCCGAACAGTGGCGCAAGACGCCATTTCTTGGCCGATTTCACTTTTGCTCATTCAGATTCTTGAATGCGAACTTCGGGGAAGGGGTGTCCACGACCTACGGTAAACGACCTTGTACGCCCGTTTTTCCCTACTTTCGTGCTACACTGCTGGCATGGATACCGCGTTCGCTAGGGAAGCTTCGTACGTCCGGGAGGTCGGTCACTTGAGCGACCGGGACGTTGCCCGCGCCACGGGCGCCGGCGTGAGCACGGTCGGCGCCTGGATGAGGCGCACGCGGGTTCCCACCGGCGAGCGCGCGGAGCGCCTAGCCGAGCTTTCTGCGGCGGTGGAGCGTCTGGCGCGCGTGGTCGACCCGGACTACATACCCGTGTGGCTCCGTAAGCCCGTCGTCGCCCTGGACGACGAGAAGCCGCTGGACGTGCTGGCCCGCGGCGAGTACCGTAGGCTTTCACGCGTGATCTCCGAGCTCGAGTCGCCGACATTCTCTTGAGGCCCTGAGCGGCCCCCCGCCGGATCTTGGGGGCGTCGGGCCGACGTCCGTGCGCGGCGCGTTCTTTCGTCACGTCCCGGCCGGCGGCGATCCCCTATTCCGTCCAGAGCACCCCGCGGACGGGCGCTGGCAGCGGGGCGAGATAGTAGAAGGCTTCTACCTGGCCGAGGACGAGCAGACGGCTTGGGGCGAATGGTACCGGGCTCTCGCGGAATTGGCGGTGCCGCCGATGCGGCAGATGCCCCGGGACCTGTGGCGCTTCGACGTCCGCGTCGAGGGGGTCGCCGATCTCTCAAGCTCCGATAGGTTGGCGGTGGTGGGGCTACCACCGCCAATCCCCGCCCGGCGCCAGTGGTCACGGTTCCAGACGGTCGGAGAGGCCCTCGCGTCGGACGGCTGGCCGGGGATCCTCTACCCTTCGGCGAGCCGGTCAGCGGGGTCGAGGGACAACCTCGCCCTGTGCCTGTTTCGCCGCGCGCCCCTGGTTCCGGGCGTGGGCCCGGTCGGTCCGCCCGCCCGTCACAACGAGCCGCCCGCGCCACCGACCGGCCTCAGGACCTGAGGCAGCGCCGAAGCGACCGGCAGGAAACCGCCTTCGCGCGCACGTCCAAACGCGTTTTTTTAACGAGCCCTACAGCATCAGTTAGGCCGTTCCTGAGCTACCCTTCCGATGGAACGAGGAAGGGAGAGGGATGGTCGCGCAAGACGGGATCGTCGAGTCGTCCGCCGTCGGCCGATGGTCGGAGGCGTTGGGGGAACTGCACCGGAGAATAGGCCACCGCTTCGCCCGCTCGGAGGCCAGGGAGCGTGTTCGCCGCTACCTGCTCGGTTTGCTCGGCCAAGTTGAGCGCAAGAACGGCTGGCGGCTTGCCGAGGCCATCGGGGAGCGGGACCCGCAGGGGGTGCAGCGCCTTCTGAACTCGGCCAAGTGGGACGCGGATGAGGTCCGCGACGACCTACGCTCCTACGTCGTCGAGCACCTCGCAGACGAAGAGACG
>Ga0136627_1000723_pt1 | contig 12733 bp, 13 predicted proteins | sample AntDrymUQ4892206_2_FD_104652 | JGI IMG/M metagenome (GOLD analysis project Ga0136627, IMG submission 104652) | Polar desert sand microbial communities from Dry Valleys, Antarctica - metaG UQ489 (22.06) | ecosystem: Environmental > Terrestrial > Soil > Desert | place: Antarctica: Dry Valley... | reverse complement strand
GCGTGCTGGCATCGATGGCCGAGGCCCTGGCCTCGCTCGGCACGGCCGTCCTCGTCATCCCGGAGGGCAATGCCGCGATGGCATCCTCGAACCACACGTCGTTTCTGCGCCCGCTCGTCGACGGCACGATCCACGCTCGCGCGCTGCGCCGCCACCGCGGCCGGACGACGTGGATCTGGGAGGTCGAGATCACCGATGACGCCGGCCGGCTGTGCGCGCTGACGCGGATGACGATCGCGGTTCGGCGGATGCCGGGCGCGCCGCCGACCTGACCCCGGCGGTCAGCCGCCGTAGTGGTTGGTGATCGGCACGCGCCGGTCGCGGCCGAAGGCGCGCGAGGTGACCTTGATGCCGGGCGGCTGCTGGCGGCGCTTGTACTCGGCGACGTCGACGAGGCCGATGACGCGCTCGACGTCGGCGGCCGGCAGTCCGCGGGCGATCAGCTGCTCGCGCCCGAGGTCGTGCTCGACGTAGCCCTCGAGGATCGCGTCGAGGATCTCGTAGGGCGGCAGCGAGTCATCGTCGCGCTGGTCGGGACGCAGCTCGGCCGAGGGGGCGCGCGTGAAGAGCTGGGGCGGCACGAGCTCGCCGCCGGCGCGTTCGTCGCGGTAGCGCGTGAGGTCGTAGACGAGGAGCTTGGGGACGTCCTTGATGACCGCGAAGCCGCCCGCGCTGTCGCCGTAGAGCGTCGAGTAGCCGACCGACATCTCGGACTTGTTGCCGGTCGTCAGCACGAGCCAGCCGAACTTGTTCGACAGCGCCATCAGCAGGTTGCCGCGGATGCGGGCCTGCAGGTTCTCCTCGGTGAGATCGGGTTCGCGCCCGGCGAAGATGGGGGCCAGGGCGGCGTCGAAGGCCTCCATCATCGGCGCGATCGGGATCGTGAGCAGCTCGACGCCGAGGTTCTCGGCGAGCCGCTCCGCGTCGCCGCGCGTCCCAGCCGAGGAGTAGGGCGAGGGCATCGTCACGCAGGTCACGCAGTCGGCGCCGAGGGCGTCGACGGCGACGAGCGCCACGAGTGTCGAGTCGATCCCGCCGCTCAGGCCCAGCACGACGTGCTCGAAGCCGTTCTTGCGGGCGTAGTCGCGCGTGCCGAGGACGAGCGCGCCATAGACCTCCTCGACGCTGTCCAGGGGCGCAGCGATCGTGGCCGGCGGCGCGGGCTTGCGCTCGGCGTCGCCGCGGACGGTGAACGATCCAAGCCGGTCGACGCTGTCGCGCGCCTGCGCGGCCGGCGCGCGGCGGCGCGTGTCGCGTAGGCGCGCCGAGCCGACCGTCACCGCGTCGAGGTCGGCGATCAGCAACGCCTGCTCGAACTGCGGGGCCCGCGCGATCGGCGTGCCCTCGTGGTCGACGACGAGCGACCAGCCGTCGAAGACGAGCTCGTCCTGAGCGCCGACGAGCCCGCAGAATGCGACCGCGCAGAGCTCGTCGCGGGCGCGCTGCTGGATCATCTGCTCGCGCCGCCCGCCCTTGCCGGCGGCGTATGGCGATGCCGACAGGTTGACGATCACCCGCGCGCCCGACAGCGCCTCGTCGGAGAGCGGCGGTCCCGGCTGCCAGATGTCCTCGCAGATCGTCAGCCCGACGGTGACGCCGTCGACCTCGATCGTGGCGCCGCGCTCGCCGGGCTGGAAGTAGCGCAGCTCGTCGAAGACGCCGTAGTTGGGCAGGTGCTGCTTGCGGTAGCTCGCCTGGATCTTCCCGTCCGCGAGGATCGCCGCGGAGTTGTGGACGTCCTCGGCGCGCTCGGGATAGCCGACGATCGCGACGATGGCGGTCGTGTCGGCGGCGAGGCGCTCGAGCGCCGCGCGCGTGTCGGCGAGGAAGTGCTCCTTGAGCAGCAGGTCCTCGGGCGGGTAGCCGGTCAGCGCGAGCTCGGGGAAGACGACGATCTGAGCGCCGGCGTCGTGGGCGAGCGCGATCGCGGCTGCGATCTCGCGCTCGTTGCCGGCGATGTCGCCGACGACGGAGTTGATCTGCGCGAGCGCGATGCGCAGCGGGGCGGCGATCACGTGCTGCGGAGGTGGCGGTCGGCGCGCATCGTGCCTGCGCTACCCGGTGCGCCCCAGCCAGTATTCGATGAACGCCTCGAGCGCGGGATCGTCGGGGCCCGACGCCTCGAGCACGCGCTTCGCGGTGACCGCCGTGACCGGCACGTCCAGGTTCGGGCGCTGCTGCACGAGCACGGCCTGACCGACCGCCGCCAGCGCGTCGTCCGGCGGACCCGCCTTGCTCTCGGCGAGCTCGCGCAGCTGCGAGGTCAGGCGCTCGTCGCTGTGCAGCAGGACGATGTTGCCGGGCCGCACCGCGGGCTCGGCCCCCGCCGGGCGGGCGACGCCGGGACCGGAGTCTACCAGGCGCGGGACGGTCGGCTCGTCGCGCGAGACGAAGAAAGCGGCCGCGCCCCCGACGAGCAGGACGGTCAGGACGATCGTGCCGACGACGTAGAGCGCCCGGCGGGCCATCAGCGCGCGCTCCCGGCGGTCGGCCGATCGGCGGTGGTCGTGCCGGCGGCGGTGCGCGTCGCGCGGCGTCCGCGGGCGGCACGGCGCGGCACCGAGGCGCCGTCGGTGAGCGCGTCGATCGATGTGCGCAGCATGTCGGCGAGCGTGTCGAGATCGGCCAGCGCGTCGTAGTCGCCCAGCAGCCCGAAGCCGAGGCGCCCGTCGTAGCTCATGACCGCGACGCCGAGCGCCTGGTTGCCGGCGAGCGGGACGACCGGGTACAGCGCGCGCAGCCGGCGCCCGAGCAGGTACAGCGGCTGCTGCGGCCCGGGGACGTTCGTGACGACGAGGTTGAAGAAGCGCTGGCGTTGCTGCAGCCGCGCGGCCTGGCTCATGATCGTCGGCGGCGCGAAGCCGGCCAGCTCGGTCAGCGCGCGCGCGCCGATCGCCTGCTGCCCGTCGCGCAGCTCGGCGGTCGCATCGCGGATCGCCGCGTGCTGGCGGACCGGGTCCTCGATCCCGACCGGCAGCGAGACCCACAGCGGCGCCGCCTCGTTGCCGAGCGCGCGGCCGTGGCCCTCGCCGCGCACGAGGACGGGGACGAGCGCGCGCAGCCGCAGACCCTCGGTGTCGACGCCGCGATGGCGCAGGAAGCGCCCGAGCGCGCCCGCGACGACGGCGAGCACCGCGTCGTTGACCGTGCCGCCGAGCGAGTCCTTGATGCGCTGCAGCTCGCTGAGCTCGGCGTCGACCCACGTGTAGCGGCGGTGCGGGCCGACCTTCACGTTCAGCGGCGTCGGCGGCGCCGGGCGCATGCCGGCGAAGCCGAGCGCGCCCATCGCCTGCAGCCCGTCGCGCGCGCCCTGCAGCAGCCGGCGCGGCGTGCGCACGACCGCCCGCGCGGTGCGCGCAAGCTCGCCGGGATGGGTGACGCGCTCGAAGAGCGCGTCGGTCAAGAGCTGGGCCGAGCTCGGCAGCGGGCGCGGCGCCCAGCGGGTGAGCGCGGACGCTGGCGCGGACGGGGTGGAGGACTCGGCGTCGAACAGCACGGTCGTGATGTCGAGGGCCTCGATGCCGTCGACGAGCGCGTGGTGGCTCTTGGCGACGAGCGCGAAGCGGCCGCCCTCCAGGCCGTCGACGAGCAGCAGTTCCCAGAGCGGCTTCGTGCGGTCCAGGCGGTGGGCGAAGACCCGCCCGGCGAGGTTCTTCAGCTGCTCCTCGCTGCCCGGCGCGGGCAGGCCGGCGTGGCGCAGGTGGTAGCGCAGGTTGAAGTGCGGGTCGTCGACCCAGACCGGCCGGCCCTGGTCGAGCGGGACGCCGGCGAGGCGTTGGCGAAAGCGGGGGACGAGGTGCAGGCGCGACTCGATCAGCTCGCGCAGCTCGTCGTAGGGCGGCGCGGGCCCGTCGAAGACGGTGATCGATGCGACGTGCAGGCGTGCCCCGGCCTTCTCGAGGTGCAGGAACGACGCGTCGAGTGCCGAGATGCGGTGACCGTGGGCGATGCGTCGATTGTGCCACGCCTGGCCACGAACACCGATCCGGTGCTGTCGGCATTGTGTGTGGCGTGGCTCCGATCGCCCATCTGGACATCGACGCGTTCTATGCGAGCGTCGAGCTGCTGCGCCGCCCGGAGCTGCGCGGGCTGCCGGTGATCGTCTCGGGCAGTGGTCCGCGGGCGGTCGTGACGACCGCGTCCTACGAGGCGCGCCGCTTCGGCGTGGGCTCGGCGATGCCGACGTCGCGCGCGCGGCGGCTGTGCCCCGACGCGGTGCTCGTCGCGCCCGACTTCGAGGCCTACCGCGAGGCGTCGCGGGCCGTAATGGCGCTCGTGCGCCGTGCGGTCGACCGGGTCGAGGTCGTGGGGATGGACGAGGCCTACCTCGAGCTCGCCGAGCTCGTCGCTCCGCGCGCCGCGATGCGCCGCCTCGTGACCGACATCAACGCGGCAACGGGCCTGGACTGCTCGATCGGGATCGGTCCCAACCGGCTCGTCGCAAAGGTCGCCTCCGACGCCGAGAAGCCGCGCGGCTTCGTCTGCCTCACGCGCGAGCAGGCATGCCAGCGCTTCGCCGGTAACCCGCCGGGGCTCGTCCCGGGCATCGGGCCGAAGACCGCCGCCCGCCTGGAGAAGATGGGGATCACGACGCTGCGCGCGCTCGCGGCGACACCGGTCGACGCGCTCGTCGCGCGCTTCGGCGCCAACCACGGGCCGGACCTGCAGCGCCGCGCGCGCTTCGAGGCCTCGGCGCGGCTGACGCCCGTGCGGATCGCCGTGTCGGAGTCCCGTGAGACGACGTTCGACTACGACATCGCCGATGCCGCGAAGCTCGAGCAGATCCTCAGCGACCTCGCGCGCCAGCTCTGCGAGCGCCTCGCCAAGCAGGACCGGCGCGGGCGCAACGTCGCGATCAAGGTGCGCCTGTCGGACTTCACGACCGTCACGCGCGCGCGCACGATCGCGGAGGCGACGAACGACCCCGCCGTCGTGGCCCGCGTCGCGCTCGAGCTGTTGCGCGAGTACGCGCCGGCGCGTCCCGTGCGGCTGCTCGGGGTGCGGGTCGCCGCGTTCGAGCGTGCGGCGGCGCCGGGCGACGCCGACCAGCTCGCGTTGCCGTTGTAGCGTTCCGTCCGTGCCGACCATCGACATCGCCGGAAACGACCTGTACTACGAGCGCCGGGGGACGGGCGAGCCGATGCTGCTGATCCAGGGGCTCGGCGGAAACAGCCTGCACTGGGGGGAGGGGTTCCTCGGCGGGCTCGAGGACGGCTTCGAGCTGATCCTCTTCGACAACCGCGGCGCCGGCCGCAGCGGTCCGCTCGAGGGCGAGATGACGATCGCCGACCTCGCGCAGGACGCGCTCGGGCTGCTCGACGCGCTCGAGATCGACCAGGCGCACGTCGTCGGGATCTCGATGGGCGGAATGGTCGCGCAGGAGATCGTCCTCGCCGCGCCCGAGCGGGTGCGGACGCTGACGCTCGGCTGCACGTTCCCGGGCGGCCCGGAGGCGAAGATGACCGACATGGAGGTCGTCGGGATGCTCGCCGAGGCCGTCCTGTCCGGCGACGACGAGCGCACGCTGCGCATCGGCTACGAGGTGATGATCGCCGCCGAGTACGGCGAGCAGGAGGGCGCGTACGAGCTCTACAGCGAGCTGGCCGGCGAGTACCGCGCGCCGGTCGCAGTGCTGATGGCGCAGCTGTCGGCGATCGTCGGCCACGACACGAGCGACCGCCTCGGCGAGATCGAGGCGCCCACGCTCGTCATCCACGGCACCGCGGACCGGCTGATGGACAGCGAGAACGGCGAGCTCATCGCCCGCCTCATCCCGGACGCGCGCCTGGAGCTGCTCGAGGGCTCGGGCCACATGTTCTTCTGGGAGCAGCCCGATCGCAGCGCGCAGCTCGTGCGCGACCACGCGGCGTCGGCCGCGCAGTCCGCGTAGCCCGCCTTCAGTAGAGCGCGGCTGCGAGGCGCCGCCGCGACTCGCGCGCGAGGGGATGCTCGACGCCGAGCTCGTCGAGCACGCCCACGATGACCTTGCGCAGGCGCTCGCGGTTGTCGTCGCCGTCGGCGGCGGCGAGCTCGTCGAGCAGGATTTCGAGGCCGGCCTCGGTGTTGCCGGCGTCAAGCTCGGCGAACGCCTCGGGGGCACGCGCCGGGGCGTCGCCGTCCTGCTGCTCGAGCTCGATGCGCGCCGCGAGACCGTCCGAGGCGAAGTCGCCGGCGCAGTTGCGCAGCCGCTGCAGCGCTTCGTCGAGGTCGCCGGCGCGGTAGCGGAGCCGGGCGAGCTTGAGGTTCGCATCGGGATTGGCGGGCTCGGCCTCGAGGACCTTGCGCAGCGATTGCTCGTCGCCGGCGTCGAGCAGCTGCTTGGTCTCGGTCGGCACGAGGCCGTCGAAGAACGCCTCGACCTGGGTCGGTCCCTGCGCGCCGACGAACTCCGCCGCGACCTCGCCGTTGACGAACGCCTTCACCGCCGGGATGCCCTGGATGTCGAACTGCTGCGCGATCCCGGGGTTCTCCTCGGTGTCGATCTTCGCGAGCAGGACCTTGCCGTCGCGTGCCTCGGCGGCCTTCTCGAGCACCGGCCCGAGCTGGCGGCACGGCGCGCACCAAGGCGCCCAGAAGTCCACGACGACCGGCAGCTCGTGCGAGCGCTGCAGGACCTCGGTCTCGAAATCCGCTTCTGCGACATCGATCACGGTCATGTCACCAAGGGTAGAGAAGCCGGCATGCCAGGCTTGGTACACCCGGCTGGAAGTTCTGCGAGGTGTTCCCGGATGCCCGGCCGTGATCTGACGGTCGCCGGTGACCCGCCTTCGTGCTGGTGGCACGGGGGCGGGCGCCGGCGGCCGTCAGGCGCGGATCGGGCGCCGGGAAAACCCGCAGAACTTGCGGATGGGTGTACTTAGGGCGTGGCTGAGCGTGTGATCGATGCGATCGGGGGCGTCGGCCTCGTCGTTACGGACGACCCGGGGGAGGGACTGCCGGTCGTGCTGCTGCACGGCCTGAGCGCCTCGCGTCGCTACGTCGTGATGGGCTCGAGCGCGCTGCAGCGCGCCGGCCACCGCGTGGTCGCCTACGACGTGCGCGGCCACGGCTCGTCGGCGCCTCCGGATGCCTCGGATGCCTACGACTACGGCTTGCTGGCGAGCGACCTCACCTCGGTGCTCGACGAGGCGGGCATCGAGCGGGCGGTGCTGGCCGGGGTCTCGATGGGCGCTCACACGTGCCTGCGGTTCGCGCTCGAGCAGCCCGAGCGCGTGGCGGCGCTCGCCGTGATCACGCCCGGCTTCGATCCGGTCGAGTACGCCGATCCCGCGCGGCTGGCGCGCTGGGACGCGCTGAGCGACGCGCTGCGCGACGGCGGGATCGAGGCCTTCGCCGAGGCCTTCGGCGTGCAGCGGATGCCCGAGCGGTGGCGTGAGACGGTGGGGCGGGCGCTGCGCCAGCGGATGGCGGTGCACGAGCACCTCGATGCCGTTGCCGACGCCCTGCACCGGGTGCCGCGCTCGGCGCCCTTCGACGACCTGCACGCGCTCGAGCAGATCGAGTGCCCGGCCGTCGTCATCGGTTCGCGCGACGAGGCCGATCCCGGCCATCGGCTGGAGCTCGCATCGCTCTACGCCGAGCTGCTGCCGGCCGCGCGGTTCGTCGTCGAGGACGAGGGCGCCGCCCCGCTGGCCTGGCAGGGCGGGCGGGTGTCGAAGCTCATCGCCGGGCTGGCGGCGGGGGTGAGATGAGTCGTCGGCGCTATTCGCGTGCACGGTGAGCCACCCGCCCGCGGCCCTCAACGACGATCGACCCCGGACGCCGTGAGGCGTGCCGGGGCCGAGGAAGTCGGTTGGCGCGGCCGGTCGCGTGAGCCGGACCGAAGACCGCGGATGAGTCAGCCGTTCAGCGACTTCTTGAGCGCGGCCGCCGACGAGAACTTCGCAGCCTTGCTGGCTGCAATCTGGATCGGCTCGCCGGTGGCCGGGTTACGGCCCTCGCGGGCGGAACGCTCGCTCACGCTGAACTTGCCGAAGCCTGCGACCGCGACCTCGCCACCGTCGGCGAGTTCTGCGGCGATCGCGTCGAAGGTGGCGTCAACCGCGCCCTTTGCGTCAGAACCGCTGAGACCGGTGTCCGAGGCCACCTTCTGTGCGAGCTCCTGCTTGGTCATTGAGTGCTCCCGTCTCGAGTACAGATGGCGCTTACGCTAGCGGCTGCCCCGGCGGCGCGGGGCTTTTCCCTCCCTGACACCGCGTCAGGCATGGCCCCCGGGCGCCATCGCGCCAGCGGCTGCGCAGCCGCCTCCAGACGCTACCCACCCTCCCGGGGAGGGCTGCGCCCGATCGTCAGGACGGCGGCGGGAGGCGAGCGATGCCGGTGAGCAGCGCCTTGGTGGATCGATCCACGTGGATCTCCTCTCGTTCTGTGCGTCGCGCATGGGAAACCTCGGCGCGACAGATAGAGGGGTCGCTACCCGGGGGTCACTGGCCGGTAAGCCCTGCCGCGCGCGGGGCGGCACGGGCAGAGGATCTTCAGCAGAATCGACTTTCGCTCAGGGCTAGGCGAAACCAAAACTTGGTTGTGCCATAATCTTGGTTCTGTCATGCCCCCGACTGTCCTTGAGCCACGACCGCTGATGGCCGCCCCCGGCGATTGCGCCGCACCCGCCCTGCCGATCGCCGAGGCGCTGCCGACCCCGCTCAGCCCGCTGCGCCGCACGCGCGCCCGCGGTCGCATCCGCGGCCGACTTGCGCTGCTGGGGCCGTCCTTCGTGGCCGCTGTGGCCGCCGTCGCCTACGACGCGCTCTTCGCGTGATGGGCAAGCGACTGACACGCCGGCGCCTGCTGGCCGCGGTGCCCGCCGTCGGCCTCGGCGCGACCGCGCTGCACGCGACGATCCCGCACTCGCACGTCACGGCCGCGGCGGCGACCGAGCACGGGGGGGCCGCGGGCGGCGCGCACGGCACGGGCGGCAACGGCCATGCGGCGTTCCGCGGCGGCGAGGTCGACCACCGCGCCAACGGCTTCGATCCCCACGAGATCCTGCGCGACTTCGACGCCGGCAAGACGAGCCGCATGGCGAACGGCCGCACGCTGCGCGAATGGACGCTGATCGCCTCCGAGCACGAGATCGAGATCGCGCCCGGCGTGACGTTCACGGCGTGGTCCTACAACGGCCGCATCCCCGGGCCGACGCTGCGCGCGACCGAGGGCGACCGACTGCGGATCAGCTTCATCAACGGCGGGCGCCATCCGCACACGATCCACTTCCACGGCATCCACCCGGCGACGATGGACGGCGTCGCGGGGAGCGGCGACGGCGAGATCGCCCCCGGCGGTCGCACGGTCTACGAGTTCGACGCGGCGCCGTACGGACTGCAGCTGTACCACTGCCACGTGCGCCCCTTGGCCGAGCACATCGCCAAGGGCCTGTACGGCGCGTTCTTGATCGATCCCAAGGACCCGCGCGCCGAAGCCGACGAGATGGTGATGGTCATGAACGGCTTCGACACGAACTTCGACCGCGCCAACGAGCTCTACGCGGCGAACACCATCCCCTTCGCCTACTCCGAGAGGCCGATCAAGGTCAGGCGCAACGAGCTCGTGCGGCTGTATCTCGTCAACGTGCTCGAGTACGACTTGATCAACTCGTTTCACCTGCACGGCAACTTCTTCGAGTACTTCCCGACGGGGACGTCCAAGCAGCCCACCGAGTTCACCGACACGGTGATGATGTGCCAGGGCCAGCGCGGGGTGCTCGAGATGCGCTTTCCGTACGCCGGGAAGTTCATGTTCCACGCCCACCAGGCGGAGTTCACGGAGCTCGGCTGGATGGGGTTCTTCGAGGTCTCGGGCTAGTGGTCGCCCCCGCAAGTACGCACCGCGAGGACGACCACTAGATGGAAGCCGGACAGGCCACCGCCGACGACGCCCGCGACCCGACCCGCGGAGTACCCGTGTGGGTCCTCGGGCTCGTGCCGCTGCTGCTGATCGTCGCGGCGATCGGCTCCTTCTCGGCGCTCGGCGGGCCGGGCCTGGGCGAGCGGCGCGGGCCGCCCGCCGAGGAGCTCGCCGTCGAGCGCACCGTGCTCGAGCCGGGGCGGATCGAGCTGACCGTCAGAAACGACGGTCCCGACGCCGTGTCGGTGGCGCAGGTCGCCGTCAACGACGCGTTCACCTCCTTCACTGGCGCCGACGACCCGATCGGGCGCCTCGGCTCGGCGAAGCTCGTCATCAACCAGCCGTGGATCGAAGGGGAGGCCTACGACGTCTCGCTGCTGACCTCATCGGGCGGAACGATCGCCCACGCGATCCCGGTCGCCGTGCAGACGCCCTCGGCCGACGCGGGCTTCTACGGCCTGATGGCGCTGCTGGGCATCTACGTCGGCGTCATCCCGATCGCGCTGGGGATGCTCTGGCTGCCGTGGATCCGCCGCATCCCGCCCGCCTGGCTGCGCGCGGTGATGGCGCTGACGGTCGGGCTGCTCGGCTTCCTGGCGATCGACGCGACGCTCGAGGGCGTCGAGCTGGCGGGGCAGGGCGCGCAGGCGTTCGGGGGTGTGGCGCTCGTCTTCGTCGGAGCGGCGGTCGCCTACCTGGCGTTGACGGGCGTCAGCTCGTGGCTGTCGCAGCGCACCCGCGCGAGCGCGGCGGCGGGCGCGAGCGGCGGGACCCTGGCCATGCTCATCGCCGTCGGCATTGGCCTGCACAACCTCGGCGAGGGCCTGGCGATCGGCACCGCCTACACCACCGGTGCGCTCGCGCTGGGCGCGTTTCTCGTCGTCGGCTTCGCGCTGCACAACACGACCGAGGGCCTGGCGATCGTCGCGCCGATCGCCGACTCACGCCCGTCGCTGGGGCGCCTCGCCGCGCTCGGCCTGATCGCCGGCGCGCCGGCGGTGCTCGGCGCCTGGATCGGGGCCTCGGCGTTCAACAGCTCCGTCGCCGCGTTTTTGTTCGGCGCCGGGGCGGGGGCGATCGCGCAGGTGATCGTGCAGCTCGCGCCGTCGCTGCGCGCCGAGGGGGAGCGCGGCCTGCAGCCGCGCGTCGTCGCGGGCCTGCTGGCGGGCCTCGCGCTGATGTTCACGACCGGGCTGCTCGTCAGCGTGTAGCGCGCGACATGGCGACGACACACGGCACCGGCCAGAGTCACGCGATCGAGGATTACGCGAAGTCGATCTACTCGCTGCAGCGCCGCGCGGGCGGCGAGGCCGTCAGCACGAACGCGCTCGCCGAGCGCTGCGGCGTCACGCCGGCCTCTGCCTCGGCGATGGTCAAGAAGCTCGCCGAGCGCGGCCTGGCGCTGCACGAGCCCTACCACGGCGTGCGCCTGACCGCCGCCGGCGAGCGCCTCGCGCTGGAGATGCTGCGCCACCACCGCCTGCTCGAGCTCTACCTCGCCGAACACCTCGACGTGCCGTGGGATCGCGTGCACGAGGAGGCCGACGCGCTCGAGCACGTCCTCTCCGAGGACCTCGAGGCGCGGATAGCGGCGAAGCTCGGCAACCCCACGCACGACCCGCACGGCGACCCGATCCCCGACCACGATCTCGTCATCGACGAGGGCGAGACCGAGGCGCTCGACAGCCTGCCGGTGGGTTCCGGCGGGCGCTTCGTGCGCGTCTCGGACTCCGACCCCGAGATGTTGCGTTACCTGGCGCAGCTGGGCGTCAGCGTCGGCGACGAGCTGCAGATGCTCGACCGCCAGCCGTTCGAGGGGCCGTGCACCGTGCGCTTCGACGGCGCGCGCACCCACGTGCTCGGCCTGCCGCTGTGCCGAGCGATGCGGGTGACCCTCACCGGCCCGTCATAGATCCGCCGCTGTCGGCTTGGATCAGCTCACCAGCAGGGCACTCTCGGGCAGCACGCGCTGCTCGGGCACCTCGATGACGCAGTCGTGCACGTGGCGGCCCGCTCGCAGCGCCTGCAGCTCACCGGCGCTCGGCAGCCGGTAGGCGTCGGCGCGCTCGTAGTCGACGGTGTACCCGAGGTCCTCGAACGCGGCGATCGTCAGCCGGCTGACGGGGTTGACGCCCTCGTCGAGGATGCCGGTCATCAGCTCGTTGGCGAACGTGTCCTCGCGCCAGTGGCCGTCGCGCGTCCCGGGACCGCCGACGTTGGCCAGCGGGACGCTTCGCGGTCGCGTCGCCGTTCCGAGCAGCGCGGCGTACTCGCGCAGCGCGTTGGCCCCGGTGAATTGCGGATCGGGGCCGCCCGCACCGGCGATCAGGCCGACGCGGTCGAAGATCGTGCCGAATCCGAGCACGTGGCCCATCTCGTGGAGGATCACGTTGACGAGGCTGCCGTCTGACTCCATCCGCGCCAGATCAGCGGTGTCGAAGGACATGACGCCGGTCGCGGGGATGAAGCTGCCCGGCCGCAGGTCCAGCGGCCCGGCCTGACCGAGCACCGCGCCCGGCCCGTCGATCGCCGTGCCCTCGGCGTCGATGCGCACGTCGTCGATCGTTTCGCCGTCGATGACGACGGGCGCCACGTCGGCGCTGACGATCTCACTCCAGCGGTCGGCGGCGGTCGCGAAGGCGGCGCGCTGCGCGGGTGACAGCCCGCCCTGGAAGCGGACGTCGATCCGAAAGGCGGGTTCGGGTGGCGCGGTCGCGATCGCGCAACCTTACTGCTGCCCACCGCAAGTTCCGCGGTCTCTCCGGGCGCCCGATCTGTGCCTGACGGCCGCCGGCGCCCGGGCGGGCGGGTCCGAGTCCACCAGCACGCAGGCGGGTCACCGGCGACCGTCAGATCACAGCCGGGCATCCCGGCGAGATCCACGGAACTT
>Ga0136627_1000722_pt1 | contig 12735 bp, 12 predicted proteins | sample AntDrymUQ4892206_2_FD_104652 | JGI IMG/M metagenome (GOLD analysis project Ga0136627, IMG submission 104652) | Polar desert sand microbial communities from Dry Valleys, Antarctica - metaG UQ489 (22.06) | ecosystem: Environmental > Terrestrial > Soil > Desert | place: Antarctica: Dry Valley... | reverse complement strand
GGCCCGGCCAGCGCAGTCAGGCCCTTGGCCTCGTGACGCCGGCCGTCTGGACAGGTCAGCAGGTCCTCGCTGCGGGTGGCAAGCACGAACGACACTTCGTGCACGGCGAGCCAGTCGCGGAAGCCGTGGTTCTGGCCGTAGGCCTCATCCGCGGCCACCCACCCGGTCAGCTGCCCGGCCTCGTGCACCCGGGCCAGCATCGCAACACCCTGCTCGGGCTTGGTCGCGAACTCGGTGTCGACGGGGATCTCGGCCGCCGCGCACCGGTCCGGGTCGGCGATCCAGGACTTTGGCAGGTACAGCTCACGATCGATCAACGCCCGCCCCCGCGCCGACCCATAGGCCAGGAACACCCCCAACTGACAGTTGTCGATCTTCCCGCTGGTGCCGGTGTACTGACGTTGCACACCAGCCGAGTGGACACCCCTCTTGATGAACCCGGAGGCTTATTCATAAGGGGTGGGTGGCTGAAATTTGGTGTGGTTCATGGTCATGGGCGTTTGTTCGATGAGTGCGTGCGTGTCGTGCTTGAAGTGCAACAGCTCTTGCCGTCTTGTTCGGTGTTCTCACACATCGAGCAAGGATCGGCGAAGAGCTGTTGCGATATCAGGCTATGACAGGGCTAGACGATGAGCAACTCACCGATCTGGTGGCGCGGGTGCATGCGGCGTGTGGTGAGAAGTTTGTCTCCTGTGGCCGGCCCATCGTCCTAGGGCTGTTTCGGTCGCCGTCGATGATCCCCCGGGTATTTCCGAGTCTTGCCTTACCGCCGCTCTTCTCCAGCTCGTCGAGCAGCCCATACCACACCGATCGCAACTCCTGCTGCGTCGGAACCAGTGATTGGGCACTAGCCAGCAGCCACCTCGCAGCCTCGCGGCTCGCAGGGTCAGTGCTGGCCAACTCTCGCAAACCCTCCATGATTCGAAGAGAGAGATGGTCATTTCGGGTCATAGCGGCATGCCACTGCATTGTCGGACTCTGACGCAGACTGTCGTCGAATTGCCGCACGCCTTCAAGTCGGGCAGCGAGTGAAGCGTGCCCTAGCTGATCGATGTCATCGGTAAGACTGCATCGCACCACCTCAGCCCGAAGTTGTGCATCGCTGAGCTCTGGCCAGGCAGATAGCACAAAATCCGGCTCACGCAGCGCGTCACGAAACGCTTCCAGCAATGAGGGGGCACCGGCTACTCGCACCTGAATACGGCCCTTGCGCACTAGGCGTAGGAAAGACCGCGAGTCATTGGAGGGCTCGGCTAACTGCGCGAGCAGGAAGGCGTTGTCAAAGGCCTGAGTCTGTGACAATAACGGAGTGGCATTGCCAACGAGCATGTCGAGCATGAGAAGTCCAGTCACGTTTACCGCCCGCGAGACGAATGTCTTCGGCGCAACGGATTGGCCGAACTGAACAGTGTCGAGCAGGCTGTGATAGTGCAACTTCGGCTTCACGGCGTTCAGCATAGCCGCGTGGAATATCCAAATGCTGGGCTTCAGCCTTGGTTGACGCGCCGCGCTTGTCTAGAGCACGTACTCAACGGTCCGCAAGACGGGTCGCCCAGAGGCATGGCGACGAGCATATTGCCACCGAGTAGAAGCCAGCAGCCAATCATCGAGAGGCTTACAAGGACGAGGTGAGACTCCAGCGATGGGCAGCGGTTCCCGACCCGTGGCGAGTCTGTCACTGCCCGGGCGTTGAGCCGCTATTTCGCGCACGAAGGGCTATCCACCTATACGCATGTGACCGATCAGCACGTCACCTACGGCACCAAGGTCATCGTCGCCACCAGACGCGAGACTCACTACGTGCTGGACGAAATCCTCGGCAACGCAACCGATCTGCCCATCACCGAGCACGCGACAGATACCCACGGGGTCACCCTGGTGAACTTCGGGCTATTCGATCTGCTCGGGCTCCAGCTCTCGCCACGGATCCGGGATCTGGGCGGGATCACCCTGTACAGACCGGTCCCGCGCGCTGAGACTGAGTCCGCGTTCCCGTATGCGGTGCCGCTGCTGACGCGGCGGCTCAACCTGGAGTTGATCGCCGAGCACTACGACGATCTGCTGCGGCTGGCCGGGTCGCTGAAGTTCGGGCACACTACCGCCTCTCTGCTGGTCGGCAAGCGATACCCTCTTCTGATCACGCCCACGTTCGGTTGCCTGCTCCTCGAACATCCCATAATGCCGATTTCAGGATCGTGTGGGAGGTGATTTCGGAGTAGGCGCTAGTGGCCCAGCTCTTGGCGCGGGTGAAGAGCGCGAGCGCTTGGGTGGACGAACTGGTCAGGGCTTGAGCACGTAGCGACCGCGCACCCCGCCCTTGGCCATGGCCATGGCCCGGTGGGCGTAGGCGACCTGGTCCAGCGGCACGACGGCGTGCACTCGGGCCGGCAGTTCGCCGGAGGAGGTGCGGGCGAGCAGGTGGCTCAATCGAGAGCCGTCGGGGTGCGCTACCACGGCGGCTACAGTGATCCCGCGCTCCGTCGCCGGCTCGGCATTCGGCCGGACGCCGACGAACGCCCCGCCGTCGCGGACCAGGGCGAGGCCCCGCTCCTGCAGTGCCGCACCGTCGGCGACCGCGTCCCAGCCCGGCTCGGCGTGGGTGGTGAAGCCGGCGCCGAGGCTGCGGACGAACTTTTCGTCCTCGGCTCTGGCCAGGCCGGTCACCTGCCAGCCGCGGTCGGGCGCGAGCGAGGCGACGTACCCCCCGACCGCGCCGGCTGCACCGGTCACCAGCAGCCGGTTGCCGTGGGTGGGCGCGTCGCCGAGCAGGTCGACGATCTGGGCCGCAGCCAGCCCGTTGAGCGGCACCGTCGACGCCGCGACCAGGTCCAGCTCGTCGGGCACGACGGCGAGGTCGGCGGCCGGTACGACCAGCTGCTCGGCGTAGGTGCCAAAGTCGCGGTCGAAGCCATCCACCAGGCCGGCGACCCGGGTGCCGACGGCCAGGTCCACGCCACGGCCGGTGGCGACGACGATGCCGGCGAAGTCCCAGCCCAGGCCGGTACGCTCGGGCTGATTGATCAATCCCATAGCGTGAAAGAAGCCGCCCGCGACCCCGAGGTCGACGGGGTTGACCGGCGCGGCGGCGATCCCAACCCGGACCTCGCCGGGCCCGGGCTCGGCGACGGAAACGTCGATGATCTCGATGGAGCCGGGTCCGCCCGGGGTGCGCACGACGGCGGTGCGGAAGGTGGACATGCTCATGGTTTCGCTCCTCAGGGCTTGTGTTCAGCGGTTGTCCCCAACACTATGGATGGGTAACTCTCCAACAGGAAGTACGCACTTCGAAGTGCGTTAGTCACCCCTCGGTAGGAAGGAGCGGTCGATGCCAACGCTGACTGCGGCCCAGAAGCGGGCACAGGCGCGGGTGGACTACGACGCGTTCCTGGCGGGCTGCCCCAGCCGCCAGCTGCTCGACCGGATTTCCGACAAGTGGGTTGCGCTGATCCTGGCCGCACTCGGCAGCGACGGCCCGCATCACCCCGGGGACGACTGCGTCGGCGAGCCGCGGTCGATGCGCTACTCCGAGTTGTCGCGCCGGCTAGCTGGGGTCAGCCAGAAGATGCTCACCCAGACGCTGCGCTCCCTCGAGCGCGACGGCCTGGTCACCCGCACCGTGACGGCGACCGTGCCGGTCACGGTCACTTACGAGCTGACCGACCTCGGTCTCTCGCTCCACCACGTGATGCGCGGCATCAAGGAGTGGGCCCAGGCGCATATGGACGAGGTGCTCGCCAATTGCGAGGACTACGACAGCCGCATCGGCTGAACGCTGACCATCACCACGCAACTGGTCGACATTGACGATCATCCAGTCCTTCTGCTCGAACGATTCGACCGCGCCTCGGGACACCGCGTCGGCTATATCAGCGGCATGACGCTGGTCGAGGGCGAGGACGGCGAGGCACGCGACTACATCGAGATCGCTGAGACGATCCCCGAGCATAGCGCCATGACGCTGATCTTCAAGAGCTCTGGCGGCGTATCGCATTCTCCGGTTCCTGAGTGGAAAATAGCGCTACTTTCCACTCACAGGTGGGCGCACGGCGGAGGTGATTAATCCGCCTACGATCAATGTGCCGAGCACGACGAACAGTGCGCGCAGGATGCCGGTGTGCTCGGCCAGGAATCCGATCAGCGGCGGACCGGCCAGGAACGCGGTGTAGGCGATCGAGCTGACCACACTCACCCGCACGGCGGCCCTCCCCGGGTCGTCGGCGGCCGCGCTCATGCCGACCGGGAAGCCCAGGGAGGCGCCCAGGCCCCACAACAACGCACCGATCAGCACGACGCCCACCGAGGAAGCCAACGTAACGAGCAGTAATCCGACCACGGCCAGCACCACCGTGCCCCGCAGTACCGCCACCCGGCCGAACCGCTCCAACATCGCTCCGCCAGACAATCGCCCCACGGTCATGGCGGTAACAAAGGCACCGAACCCGACCGCGCCGAGCAGCTCGTCGGTGTGATGCCCGTCCACCAGTGCGACCGCGAGCCAGTCGTTCGCGGTGCCCTCGGTGAACGAGAAGGCCAAGGTGAGTAGGCCGATCAGCAGTGTGCGCGGTTCTCGCCAGGCGCGCAGACCATCCGAGGTGCTGCCCGGTTCGGGGTCAGACGCCGGCAGGAACGACCGGGTCGCGACCGCCATGCTCAGCGGCGCGAGCACGGCGACGCCGAGCACCTGGGCCGCCAACGGCAGACCCATGGCCGCAGATGCCACACCCACTCCGGCGCCGGTCACCGTGCCTAGACTGAACGCGGCGTGTAGCCGAGGCATCAGTGACCGCCCGCGGCGGTGCTCCACCACGGCCCCCTCCACGTTCATCGCGACGTCCCAGTTGCCCATCCCGGCGCCGGTGAGGGCCAATCCGACCACCGCCAGCCAGACCGTTCCGGTAGTCAGTGCCAGCGCGAAAAAGAACAGCCCGAGGCCGACCGCAATCGAGCCGAACCACACCATCCGCCCAGCGCCCAGTCGGTGTACCAACGGCCCGGACATCGGCAGGGCCACGCAAGCGCCGCCGCCTAGGCACAACAACAGCAACCCCAACTGCGCGGGGGACAGCGACAGCGCCTCCCGGGCTGCCGGCACCCGGGACAACCAGGACGCAAAGCACATCCCGTTCACTCCGAATGCGACCGCAACGGCGGTACGCGCCCTGGCCAGTTCGGCACTCCGTGCGTTCACCGTCAGTTCCGCCATCGGCTCCCTCTAGCCCGCATCCGCGGTGAATGTCGAATCGATTCAAATGCCCGTCGACCACACTATGCGCTCGTCAGCGCGGGTGCGTTTAGTGCGGTACCGCCGCTTCTACGTTCAAGGTGACGCGGTCACGTAAAGTTGCATGGTGATCAACCCAACCGAGCTGGCAATTTGCCTGAAGGTATTGGTGCAGTCTGAGCAGTTGCCGCCAGAGCACCCCGACGCCGTGGCTATCCGTCGGGCCACCGGCGCGATCTTCAAGTCGGTCAAGTTAGCTCGCCGAACGCAGCGGCGCGATGCCATCGCTACGGCCGACCGCTCGGTGGTGGCAACGACGGCAACCGGCTCTCCGCAGCGGATCGACGACGAGACCGAAGGGCTGCCGCTGGCGTCCAACGCGACCGGTGCGCTCGCCGGAGTCTTTGCCCGCCCCCGTCCCTGTTACATCTGCAAGCAGGGCTACACCGAGGTGGATGCCTTCTACCATCAGCTGTGCCCCGCGTGTGCGGCCCTCAACCATGGGCATCGGCAGGCACGTACTGATTTGGCGGGTCGGCGCGCGCTGCTCACCGGCGGGCGAGCGAAGATCGGCATGTATATCGCCCTGCGATTGCTGCGCGACGGCGCCCACACCACGATCACCACCCGGTTCCCGAACGACGCGGTCCGCCGGTTCGCCGCTATGCCCGACAGCGCTAACTGGTTGCACCGACTGCGCATCGTCGGGATTGATCTGCGTGACCCGGCGCAGGTAGTGGCGCTGGCCGATTCCGTTGTGGCAGCCGGGCCGCTGGACATCCTGATCAACAATGCCGCGCAGACGGTCCGGCGCTCGCCCGATGCCTATGCGCCGCTCGTGGCCGCCGAACGGGACCCGCTGCCGGGCGGTGAGTTGCCCGAGGTCCTTACCTTCGACCGTGTCTCCGATGCGCACCCGAGCGCCTTGGCCAGTGGGTTGTCAGAGATTCCACACCCGCACTCCTCCGGAAAGTCGGCGGCTGCCACCGTCGGTGGCGAACGCCTAGCTGGGCTGGCGCTGATCGCCGGCTCCGCCGCGCCGGATCGGATCGGAGATTCGACCGCGATCGACGCCGCCGGACTTGTGCCCGACCTGCACACGATGAACAGCTGGACTCAGCGCGTCGACGAGGTGGACCCGCTGGAGCTACTCGAGGTCCAGATGTGCAACACCACGGCCCCGTTCATCCTGATCAGCCGGCTGCGTGCCGCACTGGCCGCGAGCCCGGCCAAGCGCAAGTACGTGGTCAATGTCTCGGCGATGGAAGGCGTGTTCGCCCGCGGCTACAAGGGGCCGGGCCATCCACACACAAACATGGCCAAAGCCGCGCTGAACATGCTCACTCGCACCAGCTCGGCCGAGTTTCTCACCGACGGCATCCTCATGACCTCGGTGGACACTGGCTGGATCACCGACGAGCGGCCGCATTACACAAAGATGCGCTTGGCAGCCGAGGGGTTTCACGCTCCGCTGGATCTGGTGGACGGAGCTGCCCGGGTTTACCACCCGATCGTGTATGGGGAGGCCGGCGAAGACCTGCACGGATGTTTCCTGAAGGACTACTCCACCGCGGCATGGTGAGCGATCCGGGTGCGGCGGTGCGTCCCCAATGCGGCGGCGCTGTTATGGTGAGGTTCCGTGGCCAAGCACATTTTCGTCACCGGTGGCGTTGCTTCCTCGCTGGGCAAAGGCTTAACGGCCAGTAGTCTGGGGAACCTGCTCGCCGCCCGTGGCCTACGGGTAGTCATGCAAAAACTCGACCCCTACCTCAACGTCGATCCGGGCACCATGAACCCGTTTCAACACGGTGAAGTGTTCGTGACCGCAGACGGCGCGGAGACCGATCTCGACATCGGGCACTACGAACGTTTCTTAGACACCGAAGTAAGCCGCGCGGCCAATGTCACCACTGGCCAGGTGTACTCCAGGGTGATCGCCAAGGAGCGCCGCGGCGAGTACCTGGGCGATACGGTGCAGGTGATTCCGCACATTACCAACGAGATCAAGGCCCGTATCCGGGCCATGAGCGGCAGTAATGCTGATAGCGCCGACCAGCTTCCCGATGTGGTGGTCACTGAAGTCGGTGGCACCGTGGGCGACATCGAGTCACTACCCTTTCTGGAGGCCATCCGGCAGGTCCGCCATGATGTGGGCCGGGAGAACTGCTTCTTCATCCACGTATCGCTCCTGCCCTATCTTGCCCCCAGCGGTGAGCTGAAAACCAAGCCGACGCAGCATTCGGTTGCCGCGCTGCGCAACATAGGCATACAGCCCGATGCGATCGTCTGCCGGGCGGATCGTGAGATCGGCGCCAACCTCAAGCGCAAGATCTCGTTGATGTGCGACGTGGATCCCGATGGTGTCATAGCCGCCGTGGATGCACCCTCGATCTATGACATTCCGCGGGTGTTGCATGCCGAGGGCCTGGATGCGTATGTAGTGCGCAAGCTGGGGTTGCCCTTTCGCGATGTCAATTGGCGGCAGTGGGACGACGTACTCACCCGGGTGCACCACCCGCGTAGCGAGGTCGAGATCGCGCTGGTCGGAAAATACGTGGACCTGCCAGATGCCTACCTATCGGTAGTGGAGGCGCTGCGTGCCGGCGGCTTCGCTCATCACGCGCGCGTGAATATCCGATGGGTGCTCGCCGATGAATGCGAGACCGCCGCCGGTGCGGCCGACGCGCTGCGTGGCGTGCACGGTGTGCTGATTCCCGGTGGTTTCGGTTATCGGGGTGTTCCCGGAAAACTAGGCGCGATCACGTGGGCACGGCAGGCAAAGGTGCCGATTCTCGGTTTGTGTCTAGGTCTGCAATGCATGGTGATCGAGACGGCTCGGGCGTTGGCGGAGCTGTCGGACGCCAATTCCACGGAGTTCGAGCTCGACTGTGCCCACCCGGTGGTCTCTACAATGGCCGAGCAGCTTGCCGTCGTAGACGGTGACGCCGACATGGGGGGCACGATGCGGTTGGGCTCGTATCCGGCTCGCCTTAGCCAGGGCAGCATCGTGGCGCAGGCTTACGGTACGACTGGCGTCAGTGAACGCCATCGGCACCGTTATGAAGTCAACAACGTCTACCGGGACAAGCTTTCCGCCGTAGGTTTAGAGATCTCCGGGACCTCACCGGATGGCCGGTTAGTGGAATTCGTGGAGCTGGATCGCGAGCTGCACCCCTTCTTCGTGGCCACGCAGGGGCATCCGGAGTTCGAGTCACGGCCCACCCGGCCACACCCGCTGTTCGCCGCGTTGGTCGAGGCGGGGCTCACATATGCCGCAGCGGAGCGACTGCCGGTGGAATTACCCGCCCATGACGTCACTACCTGATAAGCCGGGCAGCGCTACGGTGCTGACCCGTACTGAATGGTTTCGCAATCGATTTTTTAAGCTGGTTACCGACGAGATACGGCTACCGAGCGCCACAGGTGCCGACGATGAAGGTTCGGTCGAGCATCCGTCGCCGACCGTGCGCCGCGACTATGTGGCCGACCATCTGGGTGCGGTGGGAGTCGTAGCCTACGACGAACACGCGGACGCAATCGTGCTGGTACGGCAGTACCGGCACCCAGTAGGCCGTCAGCTGTGGGAGCTTCCGGCGGGGCTGTTGGACATAGCGGGGGAGTCCGCGCTGAGTTGCGCCAAGCGCGAGCTGGCGGAGGAAGCCGATCTAGTCGCGCGGCGCTGGGACGTACTGTTGGACTTGCTGGTCACACCGGGCTCCAGTAACGAGGCCATCCGGATCTATCTCGCTCGTGATGTTGCCGTGCTGCCCGAGGCGCAGCGCACGGTGCGGATAGACGAGGAAGCCACCATGGTTCGGGAATGGGTACCACTGGATCTGGCCATTGCCGCTGTACTGGGCGGGAAGTTAGAGAACGCCGCCTGCGTCGCCGGTGTGCTGGCGCTACAACATGCTAAAACTGCCAGGTGGCCCCCGCTGCGTGCAGCGGGGGCCACCTGGCGAGCACGTCCCGGGTTGTGACTCTCGGGGGCCAATCGGTTTGGTTACGTCGGGCGGAGTTGTCGGCCTTCGCTGTCTGTACCGCCGTTGACCAGCACCAGAATGCCTTCGATCAGTCCCCATAGGGACCCCAGACCGCAGGTCACGACACTTACCACCAGCTGAGCGATGCCCAGACCGATGTTGCCGCGGTAGAACTGACCGGCGCCGAAGAAGCCTAGCAGGATTCCTAGAATGCCTGCGATCACCTTGGATTTCTCCGAGTAGGGCTGCCCAGTGACCGGGTCAACTCCATAAGGTGCGCCCGGACCGGCCTGAGGTGGGCCGTATCCCGGTGGCGGTGGACCATATCCCTGAGGTGGGCCGTATCCCGGTGGCGGTGGACCGTAGCCGGATGGCGGTCCACCAGGCAACCCGGGTGGTGGTGGAGCGTTACCCCCAGGAGATTCGAGGTGGCCCTCATGGTTCGGTGGGCCGGAGGACGGCCCGTCTGGTGGTGATGGTGGATTAATAGTCATGTCGCGCAGTGTAGTACGACGTGCCTGTACGCGCATTCCTCCACACCGCCATGATTCGGTGTGGTGGACGACAACGGTGGTAGCTAACCACATAAGGTGACCTTATGCGCATAGGTATCCCTCGCGAAATCAAAAACCACGAATACCGAGTGGCGATCACACCGGCCGGAGTCTTGGAACTCACCGGAGACGGCCACCACGTTGCGGTGGAGGCCGGTGCCGGCGTCGGGTCGACGATCAGTGATGAGGAGCATGCCGCCGCGGGTGCAATCATTGCGCCGGACGCTGCCACGGTGTGGGGGGCCAGCGAGTTGGTCCTCAAGGTCAAGGAGCCGATCGCGGCCGAGTACGAGCTGATGCGACCCGGGCAGATGCTATTTACCTACTTGCATCTTGCCGCCTCGAAGGAATGTACCGATGCACTGATAGACCGTCGGATCACCGGCATCGCGTACGAAACGGTCGAGCTTGACAACGGTGCTTTGCCGCTGTTGGCCCCGATGAGTGAGATCGCCGGGCGGTTGTCGGTGCAAGCCGGGGCACACTACCTGATGCGCACCTCCGGTGGCAGCGGCGTTTTGATCGGTGGAGTTCCGGGAGTCCACCCGGCGAAGGTCGTGGTGATCGGCGGCGGTGTCTCTGGTGCGAACGCCGTAATGGTCGCGGTCGGCATGGGTGCCGACGTGGTGTTACTGGATCGCAACATCGACCGACTGCGGCAGGTGGACAGGCACTACGGTGGCCGGGTACGCACCGTTGCTTCCAACACCTACCAGGTGGAGGGCGCGGTTCGCGCGGCAGACCTCGTGATCGGCGCGGTCCTGGTACCGGGCGCCAAGGCGCCGACGCTGGTCTCCAACGACTTGGTCTCGCAGATGAAACCGGGCAGTGTGCTGGTGGATATCTCCATCGACCAGGGCGGCTGCTTCGCCGATTCCCGTCCCACCACACATGCCGATCCGGTGTACGCCGTGCACAACAGCCTGATGTACTGCGTGGCGAACATGCCGGGTGCGGTGCCCCACACCTCTACTTACGCCCTAACCAATGTGACACTGCCGTACGTGGTCTCGGTGGCCAACAACGGTTGGCGGGCGGCATGTCGAGCCGATCGATCCCTGGCGTTGGGGCTCAATACCGTGGACGGGCAGGTGGTGTGTAAGCCCGTCGCACAGGCTCACGGTATGACCGCGCCGACGCTTGTCGACGTACTTAACTGAAAGCGAGTGTTGAGCTGAGCCTGCGACGCGCACTAAACGGCTACCTCGACCACCTGGCGGTGGAACGAGGACTGTCGATTCACACCCTCAAAGCATACCGACGGGATCTGGAACGGTACGTCGAAACGTTGGCCGGCGTCGGCGTGAATGAGCTGCACGAGGTGAGCTCGCGGCAGATCGAGCAGCACATCGCGGCACTTCGCGAAGGCGATGCCGAACATGTACCGTTAGTCACCTCGTCGGTGGCCAGAGCGGTGATCGCGGTGCGGGGTCTACACAAGTTCGCGTTACGGGAAGGCTGGGCCGGCGGTGACCCGGCCAGCTCTGTGGGTCCGCCGGGAATTCCTCGCCGGCTACCGAAAGCCATCTCCGTGGGGGAGGTGGAGCGACTGTTGGCCAACACGGCCGATACCCCGCTTGGGTTACGGGACCGGGCGTTGCTGGAGTTGCTCTACGGCACGGGAGCCCGGATATCGGAGGCTATCGGCTTGGCCGTGGACGATGTGGATACCAAGTCCGCGATGGTGAGGTTGCACGGTAAGGGCAACAAGACCCGAGTGATTCCGCTGGGCTCGTATGCGGTAGCGGCGATCGACAGCTACCTGGTGCGGGTGCGTCCGGGGCTGGCCGCAAAGGGAGTAGGGGTGCCGCAAGTGTTCCTTGGCGCGCGGGGCCGGCCACTGTCGCGGCAGAGCGGATGGTTGGTGCTGCGTGCGGTGGGGGAGCGGGCGGGACTGTCGAACCTGTCACCGCATACACTGCGCCACTCCTTCGCCACCCATTTGCTCGACGGCGGTGCCGACGTGCGGGTGGTGCAGGAACTGTTGGGGCACGCATCGGTGACGACGACCCAGGTTTACACCTTGGTTACCGTGGAACGGCTACGCGAGGTGTATGCCAGTTCACACCCGCGCGCGCTGGGGTAGCCTCCACGTTTCTTGCCATGAACGTGACGTGACGGCCGCCTGTTGCCACGAACGTGACTGGGTGGCCCTTTTTGAAGGTCGAAACCGGCCCTGCGGTCACGCTCGTGGCAGTGGCAGGGCTAGTCGAGCACCCGATGCACCATGGTAGCGGTGGCTTGGGCGCGCGGTTTGACGTCGATCCGGTCGATGCTGACGTTGCTGGGGCGGGTCACTGCCCAGCGACCGAACTCACGATCACGATGCGACCGTCGCCACTAGCCCGCAGCGCTGATTTAGCTGTTTCGTCCACCCGTGGCATTAGATCTCCGCCATACTGGTGGCGTTGCCGGGCCGTTCGAAGGGGAAAGATAGATGTCACGTAGCTGTTGGCCTCTCGTTGTAGTACTGCTGGCAAGCGGTGGCCTGTTTTCTGGGATCGCCGCCGCCGCTACTGCACCCGTGCCTCCCGCAGCGTCATATCCAGTAGAGCAAAGCTCCAGCGATATGGGAAACCGACAGTCGGTCACGAGCACTGTGGTGGCCGACGGTGATACCAGCTATCGGCTGTGGTTTCCTAGTGTTTTGGGTCAGCGCGAGACCTTAGACCAGTACGATTATCGACATTCGATCGTGGTATGGGGGAACGGGAACGGCTCCTCGCCGGATGACTATGCGGGGCTGCTGCAACACTTCGCGAGCTGGGGTTTTGTCGTCGCGGCGCCGACGAGCGGCGCTGTTGGCGATGGTGCAGATATGGTGCGTGCGTTGGTCTATCTCACCGCCCAGCACCGTACGCCAGGCAGTGTCTTCTATAACCGGCTGGACACCGACCGGGTGGCGGCGGCTGGACATTCGCGGGGTGCTGTCGGCGCGCTCAATATGGCGAACAAGACCGCGGGCAAGGTATCGACG
>Ga0136627_1000721_pt1 | contig 12745 bp, 10 predicted proteins | sample AntDrymUQ4892206_2_FD_104652 | JGI IMG/M metagenome (GOLD analysis project Ga0136627, IMG submission 104652) | Polar desert sand microbial communities from Dry Valleys, Antarctica - metaG UQ489 (22.06) | ecosystem: Environmental > Terrestrial > Soil > Desert | place: Antarctica: Dry Valley... | reverse complement strand
GCCGCGGCACTCGCCGGCGCGGCGCTGCTGGCGCTGCGCATCGACGAGTCGGTCTCGCGGCGGGCGGCCTTCGGCTGCTTCACGCTGCTCGGCCTGCTGCCCTGGCTGGGGACGAAGTTCGTGCCCGCGGGGATCGTGATCGGGCTCTACGCGGCCCGCTCGATCTTCCGCGCGCGGCGTGGCACGCTGGCGATCGGCTCGACCGAGCTGGCGCTGTTCAGCGTCGTGTTCTTCGTGGCGCTCAACGAGCAGCTCTACGGCGGGCCGACTCCCTACGCGGCCGAGGTCTCCGGCGAGACGGCGACCGACGCGAGCTTTCCCGGCGGCTACCTCGAGCGCAGCTACCGCTTAGTCGCGCTGCTGATCGACCGCGACTACGGCCTGCTGCGCTGGGCGCCGGTGTTCGCGCTGCTGTTCGCCGGGCTGTGGCTGCTCTACCGCTCGCGGCGCGAGCGCCTCGCGCGCGCGGTGCCCGCGCTGCGCGCGAGGGAGCGCGCCGGGACGATGTGCGCGGCGGCGCTCGGCGCCCAGCTGCTGGTCGCCGCCTTCCTCGCGCCGACGATGTTCGGCTTCTGGTTCCCGCCGCGCCACCTGCTCGGCGGGCTGGTCTTCGCGGTGCCGCTGATCGCGCTCGGGCTGCGCCACCTGCCGCGCGCGGGCATCGCGCTCGCGCTGCTCTCCGCTGCGGCGTCGGTGTGGCTCTACCTCGACGTGCTGCTCGGCGACGGCGGCCTCGTCGGCCCGCGACCCGACGCGCCGTTCGGGCCGCTGACCGGGCTGCTGCCGTTGTTCGATGACGACACCGTCTGGCCGTACGCGCTCGCGGCCGGGATCGCCTGCGCCCTGCTCGCCCTGGCCCTCGTCGAGGCGCGCCACTGGCGCCAGATGGCCGGCGAGACGCGCGCCAGGTACTCCGGGTAGCCCACGAACGAGCGCCCGCCGTCGCGGCGGCAGTAGGAGATCGCGACCTCGACCGCGTCGATGCCCGCCCCCCACAGCGACAGCGTCAGCACCTGGGCGTAGTTGTAGTCGTGGCAGATCTCGGCGGCGCTGCACGCCGCCGCGGAGAAGGCGCGGTAGCCGCTCTGGCCGTCGGTGACGATCGTCCCTCCCATCAGCGAGCCGAGCAGCGCGCTGACACCGCGGTTGGCCAGCGTGCGGTGCCAGAGCATCCCCTCGCGCGAGCCGAGGAAGCGCGAGCCGATCACGTAGCCGGCACGCCCGCGGGCGACCGGGTCGAGCACGCGCTCGAGCTCGGCGGCGTCGTACTCGCCGTCGCCGTCGAGGTAGACCGCGGCGGCGTAGCCGCGGTCGCGGGCCTCGTGGAGGCCGGTGCGCAGCGCGGCGCCGAGGCCGCGACTGCTCGGGTGCGAGATCACGCGCGCCCCGGCCGCGGCCGCCAGCTCGGGGGTCGCGTCGCGCGAGCCGTCGTCGACGACCAGCGCGTCGACCTCCATCCCGCAGGCGGTCCGGGGCAGGCGCTCGAGCACGCCGGGAAGGGGCGGCGCCTCGTCGCGCGCTACGACGATCGCGAGGCAGCGGCGGGCGGGGTGGTTCTCGGTCGGCTCCGCGAGGGCGCCGCCGGTCGCGGGGACGAGCGGGCGCTCGCGCAGGGCCCGGTCGGCAACGGGCGTCGGCGGATGCTCGCGGGCGGCCGGGTCGGCGACTGGCGCCAGCGGATGCTCGCTCACGAACGGGTCGGTCACCGGGATCAGCGGCCGTCCGCGCGCGGACGCCGGCGCCTCGACGCCGAGCAGCTGCGAGATCGTGACCGCGAGCTCGCAGACCGACCGCGGTTGGGCGTTGACCGTGCCGGGCAGCGCGCCGCGGCCCCAGACGACGAACGGCACCGGGCTCTCGCCCCAGTCCATGTGCCCGTGGCCGCCGATGCCGCGGCCCTGGCCGTGGTCGGCCATCAGGATCACGGTCGCGTCCGCCAGCTTGCCGCGCTCGGCGAGGAAGGCGAGGAATCCCCCGACGCGGTCGTCGGTCTCGGCGAGCTGGTCGAGGTACTCTGGATTGCGCGTGCCGCGCACGTGGCCGAGCTGGTCGGCGGCGAGCAGCTGCAGGACGAGCAGGTCGGGGTCCTCCTCCTCGACGCAGCGACGCGCGGCTGCGGTCAGCGAGTGGTCGATGCGCTCGGTCGGCTGGACCGAGGTGACGGAGCGCACGATGTCCTCGCCGAAGGGGTCGAGCAGGTGCGCGATCCCCACCAGGCGACCGCGCCTACCGTGGCGCTGCAGCACGTCGAACACCGACTCGCAGCGCACGCCCAGTCGCGGCGCGAAGTTCGACCGCATGCCGTGCTCGGCCGGGCTCGCGCCGGTGAGCATCGAGGAGAAGCAGACGACCGTCCGCGCCGGGTAGGCGGGCTCGACGCAGAGGTACTCGGTGCCCTCGCGCGCGAGGCGATCGATCGTCGGGGCGTTGGCCTGCCACAGGCGCTGTCGGTTGGCGCCGTCAACGACGATGACGTAAACGCGGGAGGACGCCACCGCAGGAAGGCCGGGGGCTCCCACCCCCGGACACCTGGGCGCCGGTTGCCCTACGTTGGCGGTGACCGTTTCGACGTGGGTGCGTCGCTCTGGGTATCTGGGCAGCCGCTGCCTGGCGAAGCGCCGCCACGCCAGCGCCCCCAACGCCGCGCTCAGCAGCGCGACCGCCGCGATGCGCCCGATCGCCGCGAGGCTCCCGTCCTGCTCGGCCAGCAGCGTGCCCGCGCCGAGGGTCATCAGAAGCTTGGGCAGCTGCTCGAGCGCGTTGCCGCTCGTCGGGTCGGAGTTGGTCGCGACCAGGCGCCAGAAGCGGCGCACGTTGCTCCACGGCGCGCCGGTGCGCAGGTGGTAGTAGAGCGTGCCCCACAAGAGCACGGTGAAGAAGAGATACCCCGCGAGCGCGCCGAGCAGCAGGCCCGGCGCGCGCCAGGGCTCGAGCAGCGGCACCGAGGCCGCGGCGGCCAGCCACAGCAGCGCGCGTCCGCGCAGCGGGAACGAGAAGCGGCTCAGCACGACCGCGAGCGCGACCGCCCCCAGCAGCGCGAGCCACAGCGGGCCGCGGGACGCGAGGCCCACCGGGGCCGCGCAGACGAGCACCATCGCCGGGTAGACGATCGAGAACGGCCTGCCCTCGTTGAAGACGTTCCAGGCGCGCGCGGCCCAGACCTCGAGCGGTCCGACCCCGCGCTCGCCCGCCTGCGCGCTCATCGCTCGACCAGCTCGCGACTTCTGCTCGCCCTCGCTCCTCGCTTGACCAGATCGCGACTTCTGCTCGCCCTCGCTCATCGCTCGACCAGATCGCGACTTCTGCTCGCCCGCGCTCATCGCTCGACCAGCTCGCGGCTTCTGCTCGCCGCGCTCATCGCTCGACCAGCTCGCGCGCGAGATAGTCGCCGCCGCCGCGCACGCCGGGCGGGCAGTAGAAGTAGCCGCCACCGGAGGCGACGGCGTACTCGTCGAGGTCCTGCCCGATCATCCCGCGCTTGACGTGCTCGAACTGCTGCTGCACGTCGCGGCAGAAGGCGAGGAAGACCGAGCCCGAGTCGAGCAGCCCGTAGTCGTCGAAGCCGCCGGTGTAGACGAAGCCGCGGCGCAGGAAGCGGCGCCGCTCGTCACCCGGCCGGCGCGGGTTGGCGAGGCGGATGTGCGCGTCGCGCGGGGTCTCCTCGCCGAGCTTGGGGGCATCCTGCTCGCGCCCGCCCTCCAGCGGCGCCCCGGTGAGCTTCTCGCGCCCGATCGAGTCCTCCTGGGCGGTCTTCGACAGCCGGTCCCAGCGCTCGAGCTTGAGCCGGATCAGCCGCGCTGCGAGGTAGCTGCCCCCGCGCGCCCAGTCGACCTCCTCCGCGCCGGTGAATATGCGCGCGTCGTCCTCGGGCGAGATGTTCTGCGTGCCGTCGGGGAAGCCGAGCAGACCGCGCGCGGCGGCAATCCCGGGGCGCTCGACCTTGCGCGGGTCGGCGCGCTGGAAGCACGCCTGGCCCCAGCGGCCCTGGAGGCGGCCCTTGGTGCGGCGCAGGACGTCGCGGATCGCGTGGTGGCAGATCATCGGGTGCTCGGCCTGGGCGAGCACGACGAGGTCGCCGTGGGAGCGGTCGGGGTCGAGGTTGTCGACGGGAAACGCGGGCATGCGCTTGAGCGCGCGCGGGCGGCGCCCGCGCAGGCCGAAGCGCCTGTCGAACAGCGAGGCGCCGAGCCCGATCGTGATCGTCAGGCGCCCGTCGCGGCGGCGGTCGTAGCCGAGCTCGCCGGTGTCCGAGGGCGGCAGCGCGTCGTTGTCGATGTCGTCGAGGCGGTCGGGGTAGCCGCGCGTGAGCTCGGAGACGCGCCCGGTGAGGTCCTGAAAGAGGCGCGGCAGGTCGTCGTCGACGATGTCAAAGGCCGCGATGAAGGCGTGATCGGTACGCGGCGTGACGATGCCGGCCTGCCGGGGGCCGCGCCAGGGGATCAGCTCGTCGGGTCCGCTTGCCTGCGACTGGCCGGCCAGCCACGGCACGCCCAGCGTGCCGGCGGCGACCGCCGCGCCTCCCCCGGCCGCGCCCTGGAGCAGGCGCCGCCGGGAGACCCCCGTTCCGCGCGCAGCCGGCCGAGCCGGCTGCTTGCGGCTGGCGCTCACGAGCCGACGCCGAGCGTGCCCTGGACGCGGGCGAGCGGCTCGGCGAGCGCCTCGATGCGCTGCTTGACCTCGCGCTGCTGGCCGTCGGACAGGTCGTCGTAGGCGACGAACGAACCGCCGTCCTTGAGGTCCTCGACCTCGGCGAAAGCGTCGTCGAAGGCCGCGTCGATGTCGCTCGCCAGGCCCTCGTCGGCGTCCTCGACGAGCGGCTGGAGGGTGTCGTAGAAGGCGCGCGAGCCCTCGAGGTTGGCGAGGAAGGTCGGCAGGTCGAGCTTGCTGTAGCGCTCCTCCTCACCGGTGATCTTCGACTCCTCGACCTCGTCGACGAGCTCGGCGACGCCCGGGATCACGACCTCCGGTGGCACGTCGGTCTCCTGGGTCAGCTCGTCGAGGCGACGCGCGTCGGCGACCAGGCCGGCGGCGAGCCGGCGGGTGCGCCCGCTGATCTGCTCGTCGCGCCAGAGCATCCGCTCGATCGGGTGGAAGCCGGTCCAGTCGGGGTCGTTGGCCTTTTTGGGGAAGTCGTCCTCGCGCGCGTCGATCTTGCCGTCGAGCTCTGGGAACAGCGCGACCAGCGGCTCGATGCGCTCGTAGAAGGGCCGGCCGGCGGCGTAGGCGCGCTTGGCGCGGGCGACCGAGCCCGCGTCGATCGCGGACTTCAGCTCCGCGGTGGCCTTGACCAGGTCGGCGGTCTGGCCGGCGGCGTAGGTCTCGACTTCGCCCATCGCGCGCTCGAGCGCGGCCGGGTCGGTGGCGGTGGTGTCGACGGTCACGGGCGCCGTCGTGGTACCGCTGCCGCCGCTGGTCGAGGTGCCCGTGGTGCCGGTCGTGGCGGTGCCGGTGGTGCCCGTGCTGCCGCCCTCGATCTCCACCTCACCGCGGTCCTCGCCGCCGCACGAGCCGGCGGCGAAGGCGAGCGAGCCCCCGATCACCGCACTGATCGCCACGATCGCCCAACGCCTTCGCTCCACGCGTGCTCGCCTCCATTGGTAGGGAACCCTAACTCCGGCTCAGTTAGGGTACCCTAACAGGACCGTCCACTCGGCGCGGGGGCGCGGCTTGGCGCGGCGCGGCACAGCACGGCACGGGGCGGGGCGAGGCGGCGCCGCACGGCGCGGCACGGCGCGGCACGGCGCGGCGCGGCGCGGCGCGGCGCGGGCGGTGTAACGACTCGGCCTGCTGCGTGACGGTTTCGCTACAGCGCCTGGACACTCAGAGGCCGAGGAGCTCCTACTGGAGCTCGTACGTCGAGCCGGCATGCCCGAGCCTGCCTGCAACGTTCGCGTCGCGGGCTACGAGGTCGACTTCCTCTGGCGAGCGCAGGGGCTCGTGGTCGAGGTCGACGGCTACGCGTTCCACTCCTCGCCCGTCGCGTTCGAACGCGACCGCCTTCGTGACGCCGAGATCGAGGACGCCGACTACCGCGTGCGACGCGTCACCTGGCGTCAGCTGACCAAGGACCCAAGCGGCGTCGAGCGAAGGCTGCGGCGCGCGCTGGGGGCCTGACCCACGAGCGCGGGCCTGCGCGTTTCCCCTTACAGCTCCCGCTCGAGCAACCTCGTCGCGGCGCTCGCCGGGTCCAACCGCCGCGCGACGACCTCGCCGAGCAGCTCCTGCACCTCGGCGTCCTCGTGGACAGACTCCTCGAGCTTGCGCCGCAGGCGCGCCGCCGACAGCGCGAGCACCTCGTTCATGAGGTTGCGCCGCCGGCGCTCGGAGAGCGTGCCCTCCTGCTCGATGTGGGCGCGGTGGGCGGCGATCTGCTCGGCCAGCTCTTCGATGCCCTGTCCCTTCGAGGCCTCGGTGCGCACGATCGGCACGCGCCAGTCCTGCGGCGGCCCGAGCGAGAGCGCCCCGCTGATCTCGCGGATCATCGTGTCGGCGAGCGGGTGGTCGGCCTTGTTGACGACGATCACGTCGGGAATCTCCATCACGCCCGCCTTGAGCGCCTGGACGGAGTCCCCGGCGCCGGGCATCAGCACGAGCACGACCGTATCGGCGTGGTCGATGATGTCGACCTCGGCCTGCCCGATGCCGACGGTCTCGAGCAAGACATCGTCCTTGCCCGAGGCGTCCATCAGCAGCGCCGCCTGCAGCGCGGCCTCCGAGAGGCCGCCGAGCGAGCCGCGGGTGGCCATCGAGCGGATGAACACCCCCGCGTCGAGAAAGTGGTCGCTCAGGCGGATGCGGTCGCCGAGCAGCGCGCCCTTGGTGAACGGCGACGAGGGGTCGATCGATAGCACCGCGACCTCGCGGCCGGCCTTGCGGCTGTGGGCGGTGAGCCCGCCGATCAGGGTCGACTTGCCGACGCCGGGTGGCCCGGTGAAGCCGACCACCGCGGCCCTGCCCGTGCTCGGGTAGACCTCGCGCACGAGCGCCCAGCCCTCAGGGTCGTCGTTCTCGACCAGCGAGATCGCCCGCGCGAGCGCGCGCTTATCGCCGGCGAGCAGTCGCTCGGTCAGCTCGGCGGCGGTCGTCTCGCGGGGGCTCATGCGGGGCCCGATCCTACGGACCGCGCGGATCGACCGCGGACCGGCACTCCTGGCCCCGGCGCGCCTGCGGTCCGGGCGGCTCGACCGTGCACCGGCAGCACCTCGCTCCGCCCGCGGGCAGGGCCCGTTGCGCAGGGAGCCCGCCCCACGACAAGCCCTCTCCTCTACGACAAGAAAAGTGTCTCACAGACAAACTCGTTGTCTCACAGACACTTTTCTTGTCGTAGCGAGGAGCATTGCCCGCGCAACACTGAGAGCCCGGCGGCGCGGGAGCCCTCCGCGAGAGCACGAGGGCAGGCCGAGGATGCGCTGCTCGCCCGCGCGACCACACCCAGCCCGCGGCGCGGGAGCCCTCCGCGGGGACCGCGAGGGCACGGACGAGGCCGAGCTACTCGCCCGCGGCGCCGACGAACAGGCGGAACGAGCTGATCCGCCCGCGCGACAGGCGCGCGCTGACGACGGCGTAGGGCCCGTCATCGGAGCCGATGACGCTGCGCCCGGTCACGATCCGGTAGGACCGCGCCCCGACACGGTCGGCGCCCGGGTAGACCTCGCGCAGCCGCCCCGGAGTCGCGCCGATCCGCAGACCCTGAGCCGTGCGCCAGCGACGCCCGCTCACGACCGCCACCTGTGCCCTGCCCAGGCGCGGCGCGCAGGCGCTGCCGCCGCCGAAGTTCGCGAACAGGATCCGGACACCGATCGCGCGCCAGGCGATCGGGCACAAATTGCCGCGGTCGCGCCTGCTGGAGGGGCGCCCGAAGGCGGCGCGCGCGGCGGCGACGGTCGCGTCGCGTTGCGGGCGCAGGTCGCCGATGCGCAGGACCCTGCCGAGCCCGCTGCTGCTGCCACGCGCGTCAACCACGAACGAGCGCGCTGCCGACGCCGGCGCGCCGGCGTCACGGTCGACGCGCGAAGTGGCCGAGGCCTCACCGTCAGGCACGGCGGCCGAGGCGCCGCCGGCGACGGCGCCCGCAACCAGCGCGAGGGCCACGAGGCCGTTCCCCATCCGACGTTTGCGAAGCCGCGCGCCCACGCGCGCCAGCCTACTACTCGTACGACACCGCTTCGAGCACCTTCAGCCGCGTCGCTCGCCGGTTTGGCGGGACCGCGGCGAGCACGCCCAGGAGCGCCGCCGCCACCAGCAGCAGCGCGAGCACGACGATCGGGTAGGAGAGCGCGAAGCCTTCGTCGGCGAGCGGGCGCGCGACCAGCGCGGCGAGCAGCACCCCGAGAACGACGCCGAGGATCGCCCCGATCAGTGCCGTGATCACCGACTCGTAGCGGATCATCTGGCGCACCTGGCGCTTGGACATGCCGACGGCGCGCAGCAGACCCAGCTCGCGCGTGCGCTCGTGGATCGAGAGGCTCAGCGTGTTGGCGACGCCGAGCGCAGCGACGATCACCGCGAGCGCGAGCAGCGCGTAGAAGAGCGCGACGATCGGCTCGATCTGCGCCTGCTGGTTCTCGATCAGCTCGTCCTGGTCGAGCGCCTCGGCGGCCGGGTAGCGCTGCTCGACCAGCTTCTGGATGCGCTCCACCGTCTCCGAGCCCGCACCGGGGGCGAGCGTCGCGAAGGCGATGCTGTCGCGCTGCTCGCCGAAGGAGCGCTCCAGCGCGGCACGGGTGGCCAGCACGCGTCCAAGCGCGCCGGCCTCCTGGGTGAAGCGCCCGACGACCTCGAACTGTGCCCGCCTGCCGTTCTTGCCGAGCGCGTCCAGCCGGTCGCCGACCGCGACGCCGTTGTCCTTGGCCCAGCTGTTCTCGACGACCACCTGGTCGTCGGTCAGCCCCTCCATCGTCGCGTCGGAGCCCTGCTCCCAGTCGAGCTCGAGCGCGCCGAGCACCGAGGCGGGCTCCACGCCGGAGGCCCGTAGGTCGCCGTCAAGCCCGCGCAGCTCGATCCGCGTCGCACTCGCGCGCGAGACCCGCTGCACGCCCTCGAGGCCCGCGACCTCGCGCGCGGCCGCCGGGGCAAAGGGCGAGAAGCCGTCTTGGTTCTGGAGGATCACATCCGCGCGGACGCCCTTGCGCACCTGGTCCTCGATCGAGCTCGAGATGCCCGAGGCGAAGACGGTCACGAAGGTGACCAGCGCCAGGCCGATCATCAGCGCCGCCGCGGTCACCGCCGTGCGGCCGGGCTTGCGCACCGCGTTCTCGCGCGCGAGGCGCCCCGGCACGCCCCTGAGGCGCTCGATCGGGCGGCCGATCAGCGAGGCGAGCGGGCCCACCAGCTGCGGGGTGTAGAGCGACACGGCGAACAGGATCGCCGTCGCGCCGGTGCCCATCAGCACGGTCGCGCTCTCCGAGGAGCCGAGGTCGGCGAACAGCCCGGTCAGCAGCAGCGCGAGCCCGGCGATCGCCAGCAGCGCGGTCAGCAGCGCCCGGACCCGGCCGCGCCCGCGGCGCTCGGGCAGTTCGGCCTCGAGCAGCGCGGCCATCGGGGTCACGCGCGTCGCGCGCAGGGCCGGCGCGAGCGAGGACAGGACGGTCATCACCAGACCGAGCAGCAGCGCCACGATCACCGTGCGCAGCTCGAACGCCGTCCCGGTGCTGGGCAGGTCGAGTCCCACTGCGTCGAACATCGCGCGCAGCCCGATCGCCGCAGCGACACCCCCGGCGAGCCCCGCGAGCGAGGCGAGCAGCCCGATCGCTGCGGCCTCGGCGAGCACGCTGCGCAGCACCTGCCCGCGCGAGGCGCCGAGCGTGCGCAGCAGCCCGAACTCGCGGATTCGCTGGGCCACGGTGATCGAGAACGTGTTGAAGATCAGGAACGCGGCGACGACTACCACGACCCCGCCGAAGACGAGCAGGACCGTGCGCATCGCGCCGAGGAACTCGTCGTCGATCTGGGCGGTCTGACGGTCGGCGCTCTGGGAGGCGGTCTCGACGCGGACCGAGCCGGGCAGGGCCTGGCGCACGGCCTCGCGCAGCTCGAGCGGATCGACCTCGTCCCCGGCGGCGATCGAGATCTGGTCGAGCAGGCCCTCGCGGTCGGTGACCGCGCGGGCGGCGTCGAGGGTCAGCACCGTCGATGCGGAGCCGCCCGTCGAGGCCTCGCCGAGCGTGAACAGGCCGACCACCTCGAACCGCCGCAGCGCGCGGTCGCCGGCGACGCCGATCTTGTCGCCGATCTCAACCCCGCCGCGCTCGGCGGTGGTCTCGTCGATCGCTGCCTCGCCCCCGCTCGCCGGGTTGCGCCCGTCGGAGAAGGTCACCGGGTTGAAGCGCTCCTGGCCGGCCGAGAAGACGAAGCTCGGCGCGAACTCGTTGCCGATCGGCTCGCCCTTCGCATCGGTGACCCGCGCGAGCGCGCCGACGCTTCCGTCGGCCGCCTCGACGCCGTCGACCGCGCGCACGCGCGCCAGCAGCTTGTCGGAGAACGGCGGCGGCTCCTCCGCGTCCTGGTGTACGACCTCGCTCGCGGTGACCACCAGGTCGGTGCCCTGCAGCGTCTGCTCGAAGAGCTCGTCGAAGGAGCGGTCGATCGTGTCGGTGAAGACCAGCGTGCCGGCGACCAGCGAGACGCCGAGGAACACCGCGAGCCCGATGCCCAGCGCGCGCCTGCGCCGCGCGAGCAGTCCCTTGAGCGCGATCGAGAACATGCGCCTAGCGGTTGCTCGGACAGGTGGCGGCCATCAGACGGCCTTCATCAGGTCGAGCACCGCGGTCTCGTCCCCACAGAGCCCGTCGTGGGCGATGCGCCCGTCGCGCAGCGCGACCAGGCGGTCGGCGAACGCCGCCGCGTGGGCCTCGTGGGTGACCATCACCACCGTCTGCTCGAACCCGTCGACGGCCTCGCGCAGCAGCTGCAGCACCTCCTCGGAGGCCTTGGAGTCGAGGTTGCCCGTCGGCTCGTCGGCGAAGACCACCGCCGGCTTGGAGACCAGCGCGCGCGCCACGGCGACGCGCTGCTGCTGGCCGCCCGAGAGCTCGGCCGGGCGGTGGGTGCGCCGGTCGCCGAGGCCGACGGTCTCGATCAGTCGCTCGAGGTGCTCGGGATCGGGCTTGCGACCGGCGATCGAAAGCGGGAGCTTGATGTTCTCCTCGGCGGTCAGGACGGGCAGCAGGTTGAAGAACTGGAAGATGAAGCCGAGCTTGTCGCGGCGCAGCTCGGTGAGCTTGCCGTCGTCGAGGCCGGCGAGCTCGATGCCGTCGATCATGACCGAGCCGCTCGTCGGCCGGTCGAGCCCGGCGAGGATGTGCATCAGGGTCGACTTGCCCGAGCCCGAGGCGCCCATGATCGCCGCAAAGCGGCCGCGCTCGAAGGCGACCGAGATTCCGTCGAGCGCGTCGACGGCGGTGTCGCCCTCGCCGTAGCGGCGGGCCAGGTCGGTGGCGCTGACGATCGTCTGGTCGGTCATGATCGTCTGGTCGGTCATGGGTGGCGGTCCTCTCGCCCTCGGTTGGCCCCCTCCCCGCGCCCACTGTGCCAGGTCCGCCGCGCGGACGCCACGCGCTGGCCGAGACCGGCCACCGTCCTATCATCCGCCCGGCATGGACCTCCCGCAGCTCGACCCGTCCGCGGCGATCCTCGACCGCGCGCAGGAGATCCGCCGGCCCCCGCGCGCGCGTCACGGCGGTCCGCTCGCGCTGCTGGCCTTCATGCGCGCCCACAGGATGCTGGACACCAAGTACGCGCGGCTGCTGGTGCGCCTGCTGCGCCGCCGCTTTATGACGCCTACCGGGCGCCGCCTGCGCACCGACGGGATCGCCTTCATCGGGCCGCGGGTGGTGCTCCAGATCGATCGCCGCGGCCGGGTCGAGCTCGGACGCTGGTCGTGGCTCGGGCACGGCACCAAGATTCGCTGCCACGAGGGCCTCGTCTCGATCGGCGCGAAAACCGTGGTAGGCCAGGAGTGCACGATCTCGGCCTACCAGCACGTCTCGATCGGGCGCGAGTGCGTGATCGCCGACCGCGTGATGCTGATCGACTTCGACCACGGGATGGTCGAAGTCGACCGGCCGGTGCGGCTGCAGGGGATCTATAAGCGCGACGTGCGCGTGGGCAACAACGTCTGGATCGGCTACGGGGCGTGCGTCCTGCGCGGCGTGACCGTCGGCGACAACGCGGTGATCGCAACCAACGCCGTCGTCACCCGCGACGTACCCGCCAACGCGGTCGTCGGCGGCGTGCCCGCGCGCGTGATCCGGATGCGCGAGGCGCCCGCGCGGATGCGCTGGGCGTGAGTGGCGAGCCGGGCATGAGCGGCGAGCTGAGCGTGAGCGAGGGCCGGGCGTGAGCGGCGAGCTGGGCGTGAGCGAGGGGCCGGACGTGAGCGGCGAGCTGAACGTGGGCGGGGAGCCGACCCGGCTCGCCGGCGGCCGCCGGCCCGGCATCCTCGCGCGCGGCCCGTGGGAAACCGACGCGGTGCAGGCGCGCTGGCATGAGCGCGACTACGCGCCGGACCCCAGCGCCGCGGCCGCCGCCGACGCGGCGATCGCCGACCTGCGCGGGCGCGGCTCGCCGACACACGACGGCGCGAGCGGGCGGCTCGTCGGCTTCGAGCAGGACGGCGGGCGGCTCGCCGTCGAGCTCGAGCCGGCCCGCTGGGCGCTGCGCCTGGGCCCCGACGCCCACGACAGCATGTCGGCGCTGTGCGCGGTCCGCGACGCCGACGGGCGCTGGCTCGCCGGGCGCCGCGCGG
>Ga0136627_1000720_pt1 | contig 12751 bp, 12 predicted proteins | sample AntDrymUQ4892206_2_FD_104652 | JGI IMG/M metagenome (GOLD analysis project Ga0136627, IMG submission 104652) | Polar desert sand microbial communities from Dry Valleys, Antarctica - metaG UQ489 (22.06) | ecosystem: Environmental > Terrestrial > Soil > Desert | place: Antarctica: Dry Valley... | reverse complement strand
GTTCCCGCATCGAGGTGATCGCACCGGGGGTGGATCATGCCTTCTTCTCGCCTGGTCACCGGCCCCGCGCCCGCATGGCGCTCGGCCTTCCTGCCGGGCCCATGCTTCTCTTCGCCGGCCGCATCCAGCCGCTCAAGGGCGTCGACGTCGCCATCAACAGCCTGGCGGCCCTCCGACGGTTTCCGGACGCCTTTCTCGTGATCGTCGGCGGCCCGAGCGGGCCCCAGGGCGAGACCGAGCTGGCTCGGGTGCGGGACTTGGTCCGGGAGCGTCGACTTTCCGGTCGGGTGCGCTTCGTCGATCCCCAGCCCCACGAGATGCTCTCCACCTACTACCGGGCGGCCGACGTGTGCCTGGTCCCGAGCAGGTCGGAGTCCTTCGGTCTGGTGGCCTTGGAGGCCGGCGCCTGCGGTACTCCCGTGGTGGCCGCCGACGTGGGTGGGCTGCGCACCCTGGTCGACGACGCTCGAACCGGCTTCCTGGTGGCGGGCCGCGACCCGGCGGCGTTCGCCGCGTGTGTCGAGCGACTGCTGACCCACGATTCTCTGGCGGCCCGCATGTCCGAGCTGGGCGCCGCCCGTTCCCGGCATTACTCCTGGTCGACCACCGCCGGCCGGCTCCTTCGACTCTGCACCCAGCTCATCGAGCGCGCCCCGGTGAGGTGTTGAAGGGTCGGGCGACAGATCAAGGGCCGTTCTGGGGCGTCTGTTCTGAGGAATTTGCCTTGTTCCCGCCCGGGCTGCGGCGATAACGTGCCCCTCGCCCGGTGCCCGAGGGGCGGAAGGGCGCCATCCGTTCGGGGAAGTGCGGATGTCGTCCGGAGGTTTCTCGGGCCCGGGCAATCCCTTCGTTGCGTTGCTCGATCCTTGCGCCGCTGGGAGTGGATGGGTAGGTTCTGCCTGCTTCCAGGTGCCGTTGGGCGGACACCCTGGTGGTTCGTTCGACTCTTATGCCGAAGACCTACCGTCGCCCTGTCGTGGCACTCGCCGTGTTCCTCTCATTGGCCTTGGCCCAGCCTGCGCGCGCCGAGACTCTCTCCGAGACGCGTCGCAAGCGAGAGGCAGCTCGCCAGAAGCAGGTCCAGGTCGCCGCCCGGCTCAACGAGCTGCAGGCGTCCGATGCCGAGCTCGAATCCGCCGTGGGCGTCCTGAGCGGGCAGGTCAAGGCCCAGGAGGCCAGCGCCGAGGCCGCCGGCCAGGCTGTCCGGGCGGCCGTGGCGGCGGTCACCGAGGCCGAGGGCCGCTTGGCAGCCACCCGGAAGCGCCTGGGCGACCTACGCCAAGCCGTGGTCGGCCGGGCCGTCTCGGCCTACATGAGGCCCCAAGAGGAGGGCATCACCGAGGTCATGCAGGCCAAGGACCTCGGCGAGGCCAGCCGCAGGAGAACCCTCCTGAACCAGGTGAACAACACCGACCGCAACGTGATGGACCAGCTCCGCTCCGTGGGCCAGGACCTGGCGTTGCAGCAGGCGCAGATGGAGAAGGCGCGGAAGCTGGCCGAGGATCGGAGACGGGCCGAGCAGACCAAGCTCGGCGATCTGGTCCGGGCTCGCCAGGAGCAGCAGCGGCTGGCGGCCGCTCTCGACGAGCGCATCAGGAATTTCCAATCCGAGGCGGACACGGTAGCGCAGCAGGAGGCCGGGCTCAGCACGCTCATCCGCACCAAGGAGGCCGAGGTGGCGGCTCAAGCCGTCGCCGCACAGGCTGCCGCCGCACAGGCTGCCGCCGCACAGGCTGCCGCCGCACAGGCTCAGGCTGGCCTGCCCTCACGGGCCGGTCCTCGCGCCGGAGCTCCCGACCCGGGCGCCGACGGACGGGTATCGGGATCGGGGCTGGCCTGGCCGCTGCGGGGACCGGTCACGTCGCCCTTTGGCTACCGCTGGGGCCGCTTGCACGCCGGCATCGACATCGGCGCCGGCATGGGAACGCCCATCAGGGCGGCCAAGGGCGGCACGGTGGTCTTCGCCGGCGTGATGAGTGGCTATGGAAACGTCGTGATCATCGAGCACGGCGGGGGTCTCAGCACCCTCTACGCCCATCAGAGTCGCCTTGGCACCAATGACGGGGCGTCTGTCGCCCAAGGCCAGGTCATCGGCTTCGTGGGCTCCACCGGCCACTCCACCGGTCCCCACCTGCACTTCGAGACCCGCGTGGGCGGCTCTCCTCAGAACCCCATGCGCTTCCTGCCGTAGGGCGTCGTCATGACGGCGCGGCTGGTCATCGTCGGTGGGGGGCGGATGGGGGAGGCCCTGGTTGCGGGGCTGCTTGCCGCTGACTGGGGGAATCCATCCGAGCTGGTGGTGGTGGAGAAGGCGGAGTCTCGCCGCCGTGACCTGGCGGATCGGTTTGCCGGCGTGGAAGTACGCACCGAGCCCGTGGCCTCGGATGGGACCGTCATCGCCGTCAAGCCCGGCGACGTCGAGGCTGCCTGCCGGGCCGCAGCCAGGATCAAGGGCGGTCGGGTGCTGTCGATCGCCGCCGGGGTCCGCCTCACCGAGCTGGAGTCGTGGCTCGGGGCGGGGGTCCCGGTGGTCCGGGCCATGCCCAACACCCCCGCCCTGGTGGGCGAGGGAGCCTCCGCCGTGGCTCCGGGGGGTGCCGCGTCCGAGGCGGATCTCGAGTGGGCGGAAGGCATCCTCGGCGCCGTGGGCATCGTGGTGCGCGTCCCCGAGGACCAGCTCGACGCCGTGACGGGCCTGTCCGGATCAGGCCCGGCGTACGTCTTCCTCGTGGCCGAGGCGCTGATCGAGGCCGGTGTCGCCAGCGGGCTGGCGCGGGACGTCAGCACCTCGTTGGTGACCCAGACGCTGCTGGGTTCGGCCCGGCTGCTGGCCGAGTCCGGCCTGGGCCCCGAGGCGCTCCGGGCCGGCGTGACCTCGCCGGGAGGCACCACTGCGGCAGGGCTTGCCGCCCTCGAAGTGCGGGCCACTCGGGCCGCCTTCCTCGAGGCGGTGCTGGCCGCCACCGAGCGGTCGAGAGAGCTGGGCGTCACCTAGGCAATTCCCAAGCCACTTTCGTCCGCCCCCGAGTTGTCGTACAGTCACTCGGGCGGAGAGGAGTGGTTGGTTGTCAACGGCAGACCACGCAAGGGCGAGCTTCCTGACGGTTGCCGAGGTCGCTGCCCTGCTCCGAGTCTCGAACATGACCGTGTACCGCCTTATCTCGGCCGGTGACCTGGCTGCCGTGCGGGTAGGCAAGTCGTACCGCCTCTTCGAAGACGACGTGGACAAGTACCTGGCCGATCGGTACACCGAGGCTGGCTAGGTCCCAGCCCGGTTTCTCAGGCCCGTCGAGCCGGCCTCGGGACACGGTTTCATTCCTCTCCGACTACGGCCTGAATGACGAGTTCGTCGGCGTGGTGAAGTCGGTGATCCGCACCGTGGCGCCGCACACGACCGTGGTGGACATCACCCACGGCATCCCGCCCCACGACGTTCGGGCCGGATCGCTGGCGCTTGTGCGCAGCGTGCAATACCTGCTCCCCGGAGTCGTTCTTGCCGTGGTGGATCCCGGTGTGGGCACGGACCGACGAGCGGTCGCCGTGGAGGTAGGGGGCGAGGGCGAAGGCGATACGGCGTACTTCGTCGGTCCCGATAATGGGCTCATGGCCGCCGCCGTGGCCATGGCCGGTGGGGCCACCCGGGCCGTCGAGCTCTCCGCCGCCGCCTACCACCTCCCCTCGCCGGGTCTCACCTTTGCCGGCCGTGACGTCTTCGCCCCGGTGGCCGGTCATCTGTGCAATGGGGTGGACCTCGCCGACTTCGGGCCGGCCGTCGATCCCGTCACCCTGCGCCCCGGGATCCTCCCGCTGAGCCGCCGGGAGGACGAGAAGCTCCTGGCCGAGGTCCTATGGGTGGACTGCTTCGGCAACGTCCAGCTCAACGTCGGTCCCGACGAGATCGCCGGAGACGGTGACCGACTGGCTCTACGTTGGGGCCATGATCAGGTGCGCACGGCCCGCCGAGCCGCTGCCTACGGCGATCTCAAGCCGGGAGAGGTGGGGCTGGTGGTGGACTCTTACGGGCTGGTCTCCCTCGCGCTCGACCGTCGTTCGGCGGCCGAGGAGCTCCGCATCGGCGCCGGCGACGCCGTGACCCTGGAGCCGCCGTCGTGAGGCCGGGCGTCACGATCACCGTGGCCGTTCTGCTCCTGCTCATCCTGGGCGCGTCCCTGGTGCAGTTCCTCGTCCTCGGGCGCTGAGCGGCTGCTCGGCGCTGCTCCGCCGCCGGACCGACGCCGGGCCCGGGGAGCGCTGACTCCGGCCGTGGTGGCCACCAGGAAACCGGCGAAGATGACGCTGATCCCGACTACGAGGGCCACGGCGAAGCCCGTCATCTCGTCGAGGACGGAGTTCAGAAGTCCGCTGGCTCCGGTGATCAGCGTCCCCACCGCGATCAGCACGTTGGCCGTCACCAACCGGGCACGGCGAACCCGGATGGCGCTCCAGAGGGCCCCGAGGACCAGGACGAGGGCGCCCAGCCCGGAGGTGGAGGCGGCAAGCACCCGCGGGAGCGGCCCGAACACCTCCGAACCGCGCGCCAGCTCCTCGCGCGGCAGCGGCCCGGTGAATGGAGCCACCGCAACCACGCCGGCGGCGAAGGCGGACAACACGAGGATTACGAGCGCCCATTGGTGCCCGCGCCGACGACCGCCGAGGAGATAGACGGTCCCGAGGGCCAGAGCGGGGACGTTGACGATGGCACCGAACAGGTAGAAGACGCGGAACGTCAGCCCGTCCCATCCAACGCTGACGCCCGCCCAGAGCGCCGCCGACGCCAGGGCGAAGGCGACCAGCGCCAGACTCCAGGCGAGCTCGTGGGGTCGTTCTCTCGCCAACCAGCGCTCGAACGTGCTCAGGGCGAAAGCCAGTGCCACGAGCGTGGCTGCAGCGGCCAGGGCGGCGTGGAGCATGGGCCACCAAGCGTAGGGCTCGTGCACTTGTGAAGGCCGGCCGCCCCCAACGTAGAATCGGACAGTGTCCACGCAGGTTCCGGAACGCATCCCCGAGGCCACCGTGGCGCGCCTACCCGTCTACCTCCGCAGCCTCCTCCAGGTGGCAGAAGCCAAGACGGCCACCATCTCGTCCGAGAGCCTGGCCGATCTGGCCGGCGTGAACGCAGCCAAGGTGAGGAAGGACCTCTCCTTCCTGGGGTCCTACGGGACGCGGGGCGTGGGCTACGACGTGGAGTACCTCCTCTACCAGATCAGCCGGAAGCTGGGGCTCACCCAGGACTGGCCCGTCGTGATCGTCGGGGTGGGCAACCTCGGCCAGGCGCTGGCCAAGTACGGGGGCTTCGGGGCCCGCGGCTTCAAGGTCGTGGCCCTGGTTGATGCTCATCCGGACAAGGTCGGAGAGCAGGTCGGCGATCTCGTGATCCGTCACATGGACGAGCTGTCGCCGATCGTTGCTGCCGAGCGGATCGCCATCGGGATCATCGCCACCCCGTCATCGTCGGCTCAGGACGTGGCCGACCGGCTGGTGGCCGCCGGCGTCACCTCCATCCTCAACTTCGCTCCGGCCCGGCTCGACGTCCCCGACCACGTGTCGGTCCGCAAGGTGGACCTCTCCACCGAGCTCCAGATCCTCTCCTACTACCAGCAGCGCCAAGGGGCCACGGTGGCTTCCCCCGAGGAGGCCGCGCTGGCGTGACCCCACCCTGTAGGCCCGCCCCCCCGACTGGCGGAGGGGTCGTCCCCTCCGACAAGCTCTCGCCCATGATGGGCGGCCCAACAGAGCGACCCGGAATGGGCCGGTAGCCCCGTGCCGGTCGTCGTCGTCGGTCTGAACTATCGCACCGTGCCCCTCGAATTGCTCGAGCGCATGTCCGTGACGGCTGCCGGCCTGCCCAAGGCACTGGCGGACCTCCGCTCCCGGGACAGCGTGGCCGAGGCGGTCGTGGTGTCCACCTGCATGCGGACCGAGGTGTACGTCCTCGCCGAGCGCTTCCACTCCGCCGTGGGGGAGGTGCGAGATTTTCTGGCCGACTTCAGCTTCGCCCCCCCCGAGGACTTCTCCGACAGCCTCTACTCCTATTACGAGGACGGCGCCGTGGCGCAGCTGTTCCGCGTGGCGTCGGGCATCGACTCGGCGGTCCTCGGCGAGAGCGAGGTGCTGGGGCAGGTCCGTGCTTCCTGGGAGCGTGCGGCGGCCGAGGGCGCTGCCGGGCCGGTGCTGGGCGGGCTCTTCCGCCACGCCCTCGAAGTCGGCAAGCGGGCCCGCTCCGAGACGGCCATAGGTCGGGGGACCACCTCGATCTCGCAGGCCGCCGTCGAGATGGCCGGCGAGCGGCTGGGCACTCTCGAAGGAAAGCGCATCCTGGTGCTGGGCTCCGGGCAGATGGGCAAGGGAATGGCCGTCGCCCTCGCCGGTCGCTTCGGGACTCCCAGCCGGCGCCATTCGCCCGCTGAGCTGATGGTTGCCAGCCGCAGCTGGCCGGCGGCGGAGGCCCTGGCCGATCGTGTCGGTGGCCGGGCTGTGCCGTTCGAGAACGTCGACGCCGCGCTGGTGGAAGCCGACCTGGTCTTCACCTCCACGGGTGCACCCTCGGCGTTGTTGCACGTGGAGGACGTGACGCCGGTGATGGCGGCCCGCCAAGGCCGAGAGCTGCTCGTGGTGGACGTGGCCGTCCCCCGTGACGTGGAGCCGGCCGTGGCCGAGGTCCCCGGCATCACGCTGCTCGACATGGAGGACCTGCGGGCATACGCGGAGATGGGGATGTCGGAGCGGCGCAGGGAGGTGGCCGGCGTCGACACCATCGTCGAGGCCGAGGTGGCCCGGTACATGGCGGCCAGCACGGCCCGGGAGCTGACCCCCCTCATCGTGGCCCTGCGCCAGCGGGCCGACGGGGTGCGAACCGCCGAGATCGATCGGTACCGCTCCCGCCTCGTCGGTCTGGACGATCGCCAGCGGGAGGCTGTGGAGGGGCTAACCAAGGGCATCCTCGCCAAGCTCCTGCACGAGCCCACCGTGCGCCTCAAGGATGCCGCGGGCTCGCCGAGCGGTGATCGGTTGGCCGAGGCCGTCCGCACCCTCTTCGACCTGTAGTGCCCCGCCCCGGGCCAGGAGACTGATGCTGCGGGCCGCCACACGGGGCAGCGAGCTGGCGCTGTGGCAGGCCCGCCACATCGCCTCCCTGCTCGAGGAACCGGTCGAGGAGGTCGTGGTCGAGACCGCCGGTGACAAGAACCACGACACACCGATCTGGGAGATCGGTGGCCGCGGCGTGTTCGTCAAAGAGGTGCAGACGGCGGTCCTCGAGGGCCGAGCCGACTTCGCCGTCCACTCGGCCAAGGACCTCCCCGCTCTCGGTGTCCCGGGACTGGTGCTGGCCGCCGTTCCGGAGCGGGGGGATGCGCGTGACGCCCTGGTAGGTCGAACGCTGGAGGAGCTTCCCGCCGGCGCCCGGGTGGCCACCGGGGCGGTTCGTCGCCGGGCGCAGCTGGCCTCACTCCGCCCCGATCTCACCTTCGCCGGCATCCGGGGCAACATCGACACCCGGCTGCGCAAGGCCACCCAGTTCTCGGCGGTCATGATGGCTGCTGCCGCCCTCCAGCGCCTCGGGCGCATCGAGCAGGCCGCCGAGCTGCTGGATCCCCGGGTGGTGGTCCCCCAGGTGGCCCAGGGAGCGTTGGCCGTGGAGTGCCGCGAGGACGATGACGGCATCAGGGAGAAGCTGGCCGCCATCGAGCATGGTCCCTCGCGGCGGGCCGTCGACGCCGAGCGCGCCTACCTGGCCGAGCTCGGGGGCGGCTGCGACCTGCCCGTCGGTGCCCATGCCCAGGTCATCGACGGAGCCATCCGGATGACGGCCGTGCTGGCCACGCTCGACGGGAGGATCGTCATTCGCTCCACACGCGAGGGCGACGACCCCGAGGAACTGGGCCGCTCGGCGGCGAGCGAGATCCTCGACGATTGTGGGGGCACGTGGTTGCTGGAGGGCGCCAGCCGGGCGTGAGCGCCGGCGCCGAGGCCCGGGACGGGAACGATCAGCCGCTGCGTGGTCGCACAGTGGTGGTCACCCGAGCCGAGAGCCAGGCTCCGGCGCTGGTCGATCTGCTCCAAGGCCTGGGGGCGGACACCGTCCTGATGCCCGCCATTCGCGTGTTGGGCCCGGCCGACGGGGGCGAGGGGCTCCGGGCCGCGGCCGAGCACCTGGCTGAGTACGACTGGGTGGTCTTCACATCGGTGAACGCGGTGGAGCGCTTCGTCCCACTGCTCGGCCGGGTGCCGCCGGTCACGCCCGCCATCCGCACGCGGGTCGCCGCCATTGGCGCGGGTACGGCGCGGGCACTCGCCGGTGCCGGCCTTCCCGTCGACCTCGTACCCGAGCGCTTCGTTGCCGAATCGCTCCTGGAGACCTTCCCCCCTCCGTCCGGTGGCCGCCGGGTGCTCCTGCCGAGGGCGGCCGTGGCCCGTGAGGTCCTTCCCGAGGGCCTGCGGGCGGCCGGCTGGCACGTGGACGTGGTGGAGGCCTACCGCACCGAACGCTCACGTCCCCCGGCCGAGTCATTGGCAGCGGCGAGGGGCGCAGACGCCATCACCTTCACCTCGGCCTCGTCGGTTGGGAGCTACCTCGACGAAGCGGGCGCCGCCGCCGTCCCACCCGTCGTGGCCTGCATCGGACCCGTCACCGCAGCCGCGGCGAGAGAACGAGATCTCGAGGTGGACGTGGTGCCCGAGGTCCACACCATGAAGGCGCTGGCCGAGGCCCTCGCCGCTCACCTGGGCCCCGACGCGCAGCCTTTAGGCTGAAGGACGCGCAGCCTTTAGGCTGACCGTCGTGGCCTTCCCCACCCGTCGCCTGCGGCGCCTGCGCCGTACTCCCGCCCTTCGCCGGCTCGTGGCGGAGAGCACCATCAGGGTCGACGACGTGGTGGCGCCTCTCTTCGTGCGCCAGGGGATCGACGAGCCGAACCCGATCGCCAGCCTTCCCGGCGTCGTCCAGCACACACGGGAATCACTGGTGAAGGAGGCTCGCGCTCTCGTGGAGCTCGGGGTGCCGGGCGTCATCCTCTTCGGCGTCACGGCCGTGAAGGACGCCACAGGCAGCCAGGCTTCCGACCCGGATGGCATCGTGCAGGTGGCCCTGCGCGACCTCCGTGACGAGGTGGGCGACGACCTCGTGCTCATGGCCGACCTCTGCCTCGACGAGTACACCGACCATGGCCATTGCGGCGTGCTCGACGCCGGCGGCCAGCCCGACAACGACGCCACCAACGAGCGCTATGCCGAGGTGGCCGTGGCCCAGGCCGACGCCGGCGCCGACGTAGTGGCGCCGAGCGGGATGATGGACGGCCAGGTGGCCGCCATCAGGTCCGGGCTCGACGCTGCCGGCCACGCCCAGGCCGCCATCCTGGCCTACTCGGCGAAGTACGCCTCCGCTCTGTACGGCCCGTTCCGAGACGCGGTGGACGTCTCCATCGTGGGGGGCACGGGAGACCGGCGCAGCTACCAGCAGGATCCCCGGAACGTGCGGGAGGTCCTGCTCGAGGTGGCCGAGGATGTGGCCGAAGGTGCGGACATGGTGATGGTCAAGCCCGCCCTCGCCTACCTCGACGTGCTGGCCGCGGTGCGGGCCTCGGTGGACGTGCCGGTTGCCGCCTACCACGTCAGTGGGGAGTACGCCATGCTCAAGGCCGCCGCCGAGAGGGGCTGGATCGACGGTGAGGCCGTGGCCCTCGAGCACCTTGGCGCCATCAAGCGAGCCGGCGCAGACTTCGTGCTCACCTACCTGGCTCGGGAGCTGGCCCAGTCCCTGCATGGCTGAGCCCGATACGCATGGGCCCGGGATGGCCGGCAACGAGGCGCTCTACCGCCGGGCCTGCGAGGTCACGCCCGGAGGGGTGAGCTCGCCCGTCCGCTCCTTCTCCTCGGTGGGCGGCACGCCCTACTTCGTGGCCCGGGCCGAAGGGGCGTCGGTGTGGGACGTGGAGGGTCGGCGTTACCTCGACTACGTGCAGTCCTGGGGCGCCTCCATCCTGGGACACGCCCACCCCGCCGTGGTGGAGGCGGTGTGCGCGGCCGCGGCGCGGGGGACCAGCTACGGCGCTCCCACCGAGGCCGAGGTGCTCCTGGCCGAGGCCGTGCGCGGGCGGGTGCCGAGCTGCGAGATGGTGCGCTTGGTGTCGAGCGGCACCGAGGCCACCATGAGCGCCATCCGGGCCGCGCGTGGCTTCACGGGTCGCGACCGCATCGTGAAGTTCGCCGGCTGCTACCACGGCCACTCGGACGCCCTGCTGGCCGGAGGCGGCAGCGGGGTGGCCACGCTGGGGCTGCCGGGATCGGCCGGCGTGCCCGCCGAAGCGGTGGCCCAGACGGTGGTGGCCCCGTTCAACCAGGTCCCGGTGATCGACACCGAGGTGGCCTGCGTGATCGTGGAACCGGTGGCCGCCAACATGGGCCTGGTGGCGCCGGCGCCCGGGTTCCTCGAGGGCCTCCGGGCGGCGTGTGACGAGTCCGGTGCCCTGCTGGTCTTCGACGAGGTCATCACCGGGTTTCGCCTCGGGCCCGGCGGGGCCCAGGAGATGTACGGCGTGGTGCCCGACCTGGCCACCTTCGGCAAGGTTCTCGGCGGCGGGCTGCCGCTCGCGGCCTTCGGCGGCCGGCGGGAGGTCATGGAGGTGCTGGCGCCGGTGGGTCCGGTGTACCAGGCCGGCACGCTGTCGGGGAATCCTCTGGCCACTGCCGCCGGCCTGGCCGTGCTGGGCCTGCTCGACGATGCCGCCTACACCATGCTCTCCGGCCGGGCCGCCGAGCTGTCCACCATGCTCGGCCAGGTCTTCGCCGAGGCGGGTATCGCCGCCCAGGTGCCGGTGGTGGGTCCGCTCATGGGCCTGTTCTTCGCCGACGCTCCGGTGGGGGACTACGACGACGCCCGGGCGTCGGCCGCCAACGGTGTCTACGCCCGCTTCTTCAGGGCCATGCTCGACCGCGGGGTGGCCCTGCCGCCCAGCCCCTACGAGGCCATCTTCCCCAGCCTGGCCCACACCAGGGACGACGTGGAGCGCACCGCCGACCTCGCCCGAGCCGCCATAGCGACCATCTGACCAACACCCCTACCCCTCCCCACACCGACTTTCGCGCGTTGCACCCTCACAGAGGTGGTTCGATCGCGCGAAAGTGGTCACAGTGGGAATCGTCGACCGCCTTCAGGCCCTGGACGAGCGGTTCCTCCCTTCCTGGGCCAAGCCGCGGCGTCCCGGGACCCCGCCGGAGTGGACCCCGGAGGTCGGGCCGCTGGTGAGCGTGAAGAGGCTTCGGGAGGTCATCGCTTGGTGCTCCGTCGGTCTCGGACTCCTGATCTCGGCCTTCGCACTGGTCAACGACAGCGCCCTGGCGGTGGTGATCGGAACCTTGGTGATGGCTGTGCTCTACGGGATGATCATGTCGCTGGTCATGAGAGGCGCGCTCGGGACCGGCCTCGACTTGGCTCGACCGGTGTCGGCCGGTGTCCCTCTCACCGGGCCGGCCCCACTGCTCAAGCGCCTCTGGCCGTGGCTGGCAGCCATCGTGGTCGTGTTCGTCGCCCTGGCGTTCGTCTCCGGGACCACGGTGGGCGGCATCGTCCTGGGCAGCGCCCTTTGGCAGTACAGGGACGCGCGGTGGCTGGGGCGCTGGCAGGACGATCACGGGGTGGAGGTGCTGCTACCGGTTCAGGGATGGAGGAAGAGCGGCGGCTGCTACGTCCGACCACTGCTGTTCTCCGGTCAATCGCGTCCGGAATCCGCAAGTAATTGACCGGAGAATGCCCTCGCTACCTCGAAGGGGCCAGGCGGGCCATGGCCGCCACTGCCTTGTAGGCGGCTTCGGCGGGGCCGAGCTCGTCGGGGCGGAGGAGGTTGGCCATTATCCGCAGCATCCACTCCATGAGCGAGCGTGAGCGCATGCCCGTGCTCACCAGGGCTCGCATCAGCTGGGGTCGCCCGATGATGTGCACGAAGGCCCGCGCCACCCGGTAGTAGAGGCCGTACTCGTCCTGGAGCCGGCGCTCGTACTCGGCCAGGGCGGCGGCGCCACCGCCGGTGAGGGCGGCGCCCACGGCTTCTGCGGCCATACGGCCGGTCTCGTAGGCGTAGGCGATGCCTTCGCCGTTGAAGGGGTTGATGCCTGCACCGGCGTCGCCGATCACCACGTGGTTGGGCCCAATCCTCGGACCGACGGAGAAGGCCATGGGCAGGCGACCGCCGGTGGGGGGCCCGCACGATGTGTCCTCGTTGATCTCCCAGGAGGCAGGGGCGTGGTGGGCGAAGGCGTCCATGAGATGGCTGGTGTTGACGTCCTTCCACTGGTTGAAGGTGGACAGGAGCCCCACGCCCACGTTGACCCGGCCGTCGCCCACCGGGAAGATCCAGCCGTAGCCGGGCAGGACGTTGCCCCGGCGGTCCCGGATGTCGAGGTGGCTCTCGATCCACGGCTCGTCGTGGCGGGGGGACTCGTAATAGCCCCGGATGGCCATCCCCATGGGGTAGGCCTTGTTGCGGCTGGTGCCCATGGCCCGGCCGAAGCGGGAGTTGGCGCCGTCGGCCACCACCACGTAGCGAGCCGACACTTCCTCGGTCACCGGGGCTCCAGAGGGAACCGGACCTGCCTTGCGCTTGACCCTCACTCCGGACAGCACGCCGTCGCTGGTGACCGGTGCCGTGGCCTCGGTCTCCTCCCACAGCGCCGCCCCTGCCTTCACCGCGCGCTGCGCCACCAGGTGGTCGAGATCCTTTCGGGTGACCACGTAGCCGAAGTCCGGAAAGTCGGGGTG
>Ga0136627_1000719_pt1 | contig 12751 bp, 13 predicted proteins | sample AntDrymUQ4892206_2_FD_104652 | JGI IMG/M metagenome (GOLD analysis project Ga0136627, IMG submission 104652) | Polar desert sand microbial communities from Dry Valleys, Antarctica - metaG UQ489 (22.06) | ecosystem: Environmental > Terrestrial > Soil > Desert | place: Antarctica: Dry Valley... | reverse complement strand
TCGCACGTTCTACTACCTCCTTCTTCACGGCAGATCCTCCCGGTAGCAAACCACGCGTACGTACTGTCCTTCAACCACTACTCGACCGGCGCTCTAGCAGGCTCTTGCCGGGGAGTTCGGGCGGCTTGGTCCCGCCGGAGACGGAGAGGAGGGTCGGCAGGACGTCCACCAGCTCCGCGGGGCGGTCGTCGGTGGTGCCGCGGAGGCTCTCCGGGACGCCGGCCCCGGCCAGGATCATGGGCACCCGCACGCTCGGGTCGTAGAGGCAGTACTTGCTGAAGCGGTGGCGGTCGCCGAGCATCTCGCCGTGGTCGGAGACGAAGACAATAAAGGTGTTTTCCGCCTCGCCCGACGCTTCGAGCCTGCCCAGTATCCGGCCGAACTGCTCGTCTGCGTAGGTGCAGAGGGCATAGTAGCGCAGGGTCGTCCGCCGGCGCTCCTCTTCTGTGGTGGAGGCGAGCCACTCTTCCCACTGCCACGGCTCCGCGTGGCCCGTGAGATCGGTGCCTGGTGGAGGTTCCGAGGGAGTCGGCATGTCGTCCACGTCGTAGAGGTCCTCGTAGCCGGGCGGGACGTCGAAGGCGGCGTGGGGGAAGTCGAAGGAGAGGTAGAGGAAGAAAGGGCGGTCCTCGTCCCGGTCGTTTTCGAGGAAATCCAGGGCTTCGTCGGTGAGCCAGGCCTCGGTGTGTTTTTCGGGTTCGACGGAGCTCGTGATGCCCTTGTAGCCGGGGATGGTCTCGCCGGAGCCGAAGGGGCGCCGCTCGGCTTCGAGGGCGGCGAAGGCCTCGGGGAGCTCGTCGCCCATCTGGGTGGCGCCGGGCTCGACGCGGCCGGGCTCGTCGGTGTTGCGCATGGCGCGGACCTCGAAGCCGCGCCTGGAGGTCTCGACCTCGGCGTTCGGGGCGAGGTTCTCGCCCATGTACCAGTGGGTCTTGCCGAAGCCGGCCGTCTGGTAGCCTGAATCCAGGAGGCGCTGGGCAAGGACGGGGGCGGGGAGGTCTTCGTCGGTCGGGATCATCTGCGTGTTGTGCCTCACGCCGACCTGCGAAGGATACAGGCCGGTCATCATGGAGTAGCGGCTCGGCACGCACATCGGCGCGTTGCAGACGGCCTGCGTGAACCGGACGCCGCGCGACGCGAGCCGGTCCAGGTTCGGCGTCCGGACCACGGGGTTCACGCTCCCCAGGGCGTCGAAGCGGTGCTGGTCGGTCATCAGGAACAGGATGTTCGGACCCCTGGCGGCTCGGGACTCTTCTCCCCCGCAGCCGGCGAGGCCCAGAGCATAGGCCCCGGCGAGCAGGCCGCCGGAGGCCTTGAGGAAACCCCGGCGCGTCATGCCGCGGCCGGGATCAGGCATCTTCCGCGCCCCGCGAACTGCCTTGTGGCGTCCCGTCAACCCGGTACACGGCCACCCACGTCCTGTAGAACGGCCTGTATCCGACGAGGTCGAACTCCGCTTTCATCCGGGAGACGAGCTCCGGGGTCGGTTGTTTGTGGGACATAAAGTAGAAGACTTCGCGGTATCCGTCCTTCTCTACCCGGTCCATCAGGGCTGGGAAGTCTTCCTCGGTGCAGGCGTCCGCGTCCCGACGGACGCCGGGTTCTCCGTCGCCCAAGTAGTAGTCCAGGCGGTCGTCGATGTCGCAGCGGACGAGGAGGGTCTCGGGGGTCTCGTTCTGGTTGATGTAGGTGGCGGAGGCCCGGAGCTGCTCCCTGTTCGGGGTGGAGTAGTAGTCCGCCGTGAAGAGCAGGTTGAACAGGCACGCCGCGGCGAACCCGAGCGCCAGCGACCACTGGAGGACGTTGCCCGCCGTCCGGTTCGGGAGCACGCCGGTGATACCGCGCGCGACGAGCAGGTACGCCGCCGGCAGCGAGACGAGAAGGTTTTTGTGCGTAAGCAACTGGACCGAAGTCTGCGAGAGCGCGTAGCCGACGACGAACGGTCCCACGAGCCAGGCGAAGAGCAGCAGGCCCGCAGGGAAGCCGGAGCCCTTCTCGCGGGGTGTTTGGAAGAAGCCCCAGGCCCGGACGAGAAGCAGGACGAAGAGCGCGCAGGCGGCGAGCGCGAGGAGCTCGGAGCGTCCGAAGATGAATTTGATGTAAGTCGGGAAGATGGAGAGGGTTGCGTCCCCGATCCAGGCCCCCTGCGCCGTGCTGTTGCGCATCTGGTACGCCATGCCAGGCAACCACAGCGCGTAGGCTAGGGAGACCGGCACGTAGACCAGGGCTATCTTCGGAAAGGCGCGGTAAGCCAGCAACATCAACGCCACGCCCTGCAACGCGACGAGCAACGCCCCGAAGTAGTGGGCGTAGGCGCAGAGTATCGCGGCGAGGACGTAGGCGACGGTCTCCGCTTTCGGCAACCTGCGTTCTTCCCGGAGGCCGCCCATCACATTCCACCAGAGAAAGGCGGTGACGATGGAGAGCAGGATCAGGACGGAGTAGGAGCGGGTCTCCTGGCTGAAGTACACGCCGGTCCACGACACCGCCACGAGAAGCGCGGCGATGAGGCCCTCCCGTCCGGAGTAGACCCTGCGCCCCAGCAGGTAGATGGCCGGGACGGAGAGCCACCCGGCGATGGCCGAGGGCAGCCTCAAAGCCCACTCCGAATCGCCGAAGAGGCCTTGCGCGAAGTGAAGCATCACGAAGTACCCCGGCGGATGGATGTCCTCCCGCACGTTCCGGACGACCTGCAGTACTCCGTCCGAGCGGCTGAAGTACCAGCTCGCGAGCTCGTCGCTCCACAGCGACTGGATGCCGAGCCCGTAGAACCGGAGGAACCCGCCCAGGACCATCACGGCCCCGAGCGCCACGAGCTCCCACCTCTCGCGCAAGAAGACCGGCACCTACACACGCATCCCGGGCGCCGGATACTTGCGAGGAAGGACGGAGGGCCAATCGTGGGCGCGATGCTGTGGCGTTGGGGGCTGCAACCTTTCTGCGCTCCGTCTCTTTGGGATGGCCCCCGGCGGCGGGGCCCGAACGGTAGGATGTTAAACGGGATGGGCTACGGCATCAATGTTTTTCCGGACGGTTTCGGTGGACCGGCCCATGCTGTTAAGCTGTCGCGGTGCGGCGGCTGAGGGACACCGGGACCGGGCGTGCTCTCTGACCTGATCCTGGTCCTCCCCATAGCCGCGCTGGTCGGCGCGGCGCCGGGCTATTTCTGGGCGAGGTGCCTCTTCCCCGACGCCGGATGGGCGGAACGGCTCGCCATGTCCACCGCACTCTCCCTCTCGCTGGTGCCGGTCCTGGCGTTCGTCCTGGCGCGGCTCCTCGGCGGCGGCGTCACCCTGCCGATAGCCGTGGCATCACCCCTGGTCGTGCTCGGCCTCGGGGCCGCGGCGCTCGCCCGCTTCGGGCCGGCAAAAGGCAACGACGAGCCCCTCCTCAGCGCGCCGGGGAGGATGCCCGTGGCGGCGCTCGCGTTGGTGGCCGTGGCGCTGGCCCTGGTCCTGGCCTCCAATTTTATGGACCTTCCCGGCTTCTGGCTCGCCGGGGCGTGCGAGGGCTGGCCGACGGGGACGTGCAAGGCCGCCGGCGAGGCGCAGCGGTTCGTGCTGCCCGTGGCGCTGCTCCTGCTCGCCGCCGGGGCGGCGCAGCTCGCGTTCGGGCGTCGGGGACGGGAGACCGGGGAGGTTTCGGAGACGGCTTCCGCGGGGGGCGCGGGGACGTTTCCGGGGGGCCGGTTCCTGTTGCCGGTGGTGTTGGTGCTCGCGTTGGCGCGGGGTTACCTCGGACCGGCGCTGCACGACTGGCCGTTCGTCCGGGGCCTGGACCATTACTCACACGCGGTCATGACGGACATGATCCTGACGCAAGGGGACACGGGCTCGTACCTGATCTACCCCCCGGGCTTCCACGTCTTCGCGGCCACCGTCTCGCGCCTGACTGGGCTGGAACCGCTGGAGATCTTCCCGGTGCTGGGCCCCGCCTTGATGGTCCTCCCCGCCTTCGCCCTCTACACTTTAGGCAGCCGCCTGTGGGGCCGGGCCTACGGGGTTGCCGCAGCGTTCTTCTCGGTGCTGGCGGGCGGAACCTATTACTTATTCAACGACGCCATGTACCCGAACCAGGTCGCCTCCCAGTTCCTGATGGTTCTCGCCATCGTGGCCCTGGTACGCCTCTACGCCGAGCCCTCCGCGCGCAACGGCCTGCTACTGGCGATCCTGGGGTCGTCCGTCGTCTTCTACCACCAGGTATCGAGCCTTTACCTGGCCCTGCTGCTCGCGGCGGTCGGCCTGCTTTTCGTCCCGTACCTGCTCCTCCGGGACCGGCGGAGCGGCCTCGCGCTGCTTCTCTCGCTGGCGCTGCTCGGGCTTCTCTCCGTGGCCTACGCCTGGGACACCTACGGTCTCGGAGGAGAGCTGGCCGGCCTGGTGGGTGGAGCCGGCGGCAGGGGCGCGGCCGCGGACCTCGGGGCGGCGCTCGGCTCGCAGCCGGCGTACAGCCTGGGGAGCCTGATCGGGGCGATCCTCTCTCAACCCGTCGCCTGGCTGGGGCTCCTCGGCGCCGGGTTGCTCCTGGCCGGCCCGGCGAGCACCCCGCGCGCGCCGGAGATTCTCACCCGGGCAACGCTACTCCTGTGGGCCCTCCTGCTCTTCGCCGGCAGCCGGACGTCTTTCAGCGGCTTCCCGCAGCGCTTCGGCCGGGACCTCGGCATCCCGCTCTCCCTGCTCGCCGCCCTGGCCTTCGTGGTCCTTCTCGGTACGCTACTCAGGCATCGTGGCTCCGCGCCCGGGGTCTTCGCCGCCTCGATGGCCGTGGTCCTCGCGGTCTTCCTCATCGGCCTGCGCGGGGCGCAAGGCTTCGACCAGGCCGCGGGCGAGAGCCCCCACCTGCTGATGTCGCCTGGCATCGCGGAGGCAGGCGGCTGGCTCACCGAACACAACACGGGCGGCAACATCATGGTCAGCCCCCACGTCAACCAGGTGCCGAGCCGCATGATGCTCGCCATGGGCCACTACACCGCGCTCCAGTCCTACCCCGAGAGCGGCATCCGGGACCCCAGGCACATGCCCCCCTCGGGCCCGGGCCCGCTCCTGGACACCCTCTGGGTCATGTACCACCCGACCGGCGAGAAGACGCAAGACCTGCTGGACAAGCACGACGTCCGCTACATCGTCCTCTACAAGAAGATGCCGGACAGGCCGGTAACGCCTTTCTGGACCATCTTCGAGCCGCGCCGGGACCTCTACGAGAAAGTCTTCGAGAACGACGCCGTCCTGATAGTGAGACCCCGCTGAGGCAGATGCGAGCAAGCAATGATGGGATATCCTGGTAACGTTGCGGTACGCGACCGCCAGGGGGACGATGAAGGACGCCACGGGGAAGCGGGAGGAGACGCGGCGGGACAAGCCCTCGTGCTGCGCGCCCGCGCGGTCTTCGGGAGAAGTATCCCGGACGCTGGAGTTGTCGAGAGAGACGCGGCCTACGCGTGGGATGATCCGGCTCCCCGGCGGCGAGTTCTCCATGGGCGCCGACGACGGTAAGGGGTTCCCGCGGGACGGCGAAGGCCCGGTGCGCAAGGTCCGCCTCTCCCCTTTCTTCATGGATCCTCACGCGACCACGAACGCCGAGTTCTCGCGATTCGTCGAGGAGACCGGCTACAGGACCGAGACCGAAGAGTTTGGCTGGTCCTTCGTCTTCTACGGGTTCTTGCCGTCCGACGCGAAAGTAAAGGGCATGATCGGCGACGCCCCCTGGTGGAGGGGGGTCGATGGCGCCCTCTGGCGGGAGCCTGAGGGGCCGGGCTCCGGCATCGAGAAACGGATGGCCCATCCCGTCGTCCACGTCTCCCACAACGACGCTTTGGCCTACTGCGCCTGGGCTGGCGTGCGGCTCCCGACGGAGGCCGAGTGGGAGTACGCCGCCCGTGGCGGCCTCAAGGGACGCCGCTTCCCCTGGGGCAATACCCTCACCCCTAACGGGGAGCACCGCTGCAACATCTGGCAGGGCGAGTTCCTGGCCCGCAACACCGCCGAGGACGGCCACGGAGGCACCTGTCCGGTAGACGAGTTCCCGCCCAATGGTTTCGGGCTCCACAACGTCTCCGGCAACGTCTGGGAGTGGTGCTCGGACTGGTTCAGCGCCACCCACCACAGGGACGGCGGCAAGGCCGTTCGTGAGGACCCCACGGGGCCGTCGAAGGGGACCGCCAGGGTCATCCGGGGCGGCTCGTACCTCTGCCACAAGTCCTACTGCAACCGCTACCGGGTCGCCGCGCGCTCCTCGAACACCCCGGACAGCTCCACGGGCAACACGGGTTTCCGCTGCGCGGCGGACGGTTAGCATCGGGCTGCACGCCGGTCCCGACCGCTACCCGTCTTCCGGCGATCTCCGGTCCTTCTCCCTGGCGCGTTCGATGTACTTCTCCGCAGCCTGCGCGTTGTTGTAGCTGAGGACGCCGCCGGTCATGGGGTTGTTGATCTCGTAGTGTCCGCCGGCCTCGCGGTCGACGACGACGGGATAGTAGCGCTCCCCTACCTGCTTTATTCCGTACTCCGTGGCGTTGTTCTCGCCCACGTAGCCTCCCTTGGTCGCGTGCGGGGCTACTATAAGGTCTTTGGGAGGACCTCGATCTCGCCTTCCAAAGCGCGGGTCGAGGCTCCGGTTTAAATCGGGCGCGTAGCTGGTACGGTCAGGGTGTGCAATGCAAGCTCCGAACGGGAGAACGCATGATCACGGTAACAGAAGAAGCCAGGGAGTTGTTCACGACGGTCGAGCGTCCGGAGGGGACGATCCTACGCCTCGACCCGGTGACCGACGAGAGCACGGGCGAGACCCAGATCGGGCTCTCCGCCGGCGAGCCCCAGGGCGACGACCAGGTGGTGGAGCACGACGGCGTGAGCCTCCTGCACATCGCCGCTCCCGTCAGCGAGGCCCTGGATGGCAGCACCCTGAACCTGGTGGACACCCCCGAAGGCCCGGCCATAGGCCTCACTACCCCCGACGCGAACCCGAACTAAGGGTCCGCAACCACGCGGGGTCGTCTCCGTGAAGTACCGGAAAAAAGAGCCGCGGCAGCTTGTCCGCGACCCGGCGTCCGCCCCACCACGCATCGACGACGGCTACCACGGGCGTGTGATCCGACTCCCCTAGTTGCCTGAATCTCACAACCACGCAGTCTACGAGACGGCGAACGCCCCTACACCTCCCGGGTCAGCGTGGCGACCTCTGCGGGGCCGAGCGGTTCGCGGCGCGAGGTGCCGAGGGTGACGCGGCGGACGAAGCCGGCGCCCACGAACCTCGGGGTGTATGAGGAAAAGGTGTGGAGAAAGTACTTGCCCGGACCGCGGCGGCGGGCGGGGCGGTGTTCGATCCAGAGCATAGGACGTTCCAATTCGGGCAGGCCGTCGGGGAAGTGGTCCCGGATCACCTCGGCCGCCAAATAGCCGGCCGCCTCCTTCGTGAGCGTGCCACCGGCCTCCGGAAGCTCCTCGCACACCACCACGGGCGCGTCCCCTTCGGCGCCTTTGTAGACCCGGATCCAACAGCAAGATCCGAGCCCGTAGCCCGTCCGGTGGTGCATGTATTCGTGCGTGAGGTTCATATCGTCCCGCGTCCCGTCGCCGTCCCCTACAGACTGGACTCCCGCCAGGCCCGAAGCAACTCCTCTTCCCGCTCGGGCGAGATGCCAGCCGCGATCTCCACGTCCGTACTCCCCGCCTCCGGACCGGGCACATCCCGGACGGTCTCCCCGAGCGGCCGGAAAGCGAGCCCCGCCCCGACGGCCCGGCCCACGTTCACCGAGAGGATGCCGGCCATCTCTTTGGGAACCCAGAGCGGCATCTCCTCCCACGGCTTCACGCCGGCGTCGAGGAAAAACTTTTCGGACGCCCAGACGAACTGGGCGTCGCTCCCCGTGGCCGCGCGGATCCCCTCCAGCATCCCGCGCGTGGTCAACCTGTATTCCGGCCCCGTTGCGTTGTACACGCCGGTCCGTCCCTCTTCGGCCATGCGCAGCACCCATCCGGCGAGGTCGCGCGCGTCTATGAGCTGGACCTGCTGTTCGGGGTCCCCGGGGGCGAGCACCTCTCCCCCCTCCTCAACCCGCCGCCGCCAGTACGGGAAACGGTCCGTGTAGTCGTGGGGGCCGACGATCATGCCGGGACGCACCACCAGCGCCCGCCCCGGCATCGCCGCCTCCACCGCCCGCTCGCACCCCACCTTGAGCCCGCCGTAGAACTCCCAGTCCAACCCCTCCGGCTCCGGGTCCGGCGGCTCCAAGACCGGCGCGTCTTCGTCCATGCCCGTCCGGACAAAACTTTCGTAGACGGAGATGCTGGAGACGAAGGTGTAGTGCCCCACGGAATCAGCCAGGAGTTCGGCAGAAGCCCGCACCTCGCGGGGCAGGTAACCGCTGGTGTCTATCACGGCGTCCCAATTCTGTCCCTGCAGCGCCGACAGGTCCCCGCCGCGCTCCCCGCGCAGCTCCTCGATCTCCGGGAAGAGCCCGGGGTTGCTCTTCCCCCGGTTGAAGAGCGTTACGCGGTGCCCGCGTTCGAGCGCCGCCGCGACCAGGTGACGGCCGAGGAACCTGGTGCCGCCCAGGACGAGGAGGTCCATCGTTCGGGCCTCGCTACCCCGTCCCTCCGGGGCGGGTAACGACCTGGTCGATGACGCCGTACTGCACGGCCTCTTCGGGGCTCAAGATGTAGTCGCGGTCGGTGTCGCGTTCGATCTTCTCGAACGGCTGGCCCGTTGCCTGCGCCATGATCTCGTTGATCCTGCGCTTGGTAAAGACGATCTCCTTGGCGTGAATCTCCACGTCTGACGCCTGCCCCCCGATGCCGCCCTGGATGGCCGGCTGATGAAGGAGTATGCGCGTGTTCGGCAACGCGCTCCTCTTGCCCTTCGTCCCCGCCGCGAGCAGGAACGCCCCGGCAGAAGCCGCCATCCCGAGCGCCGTCGTCGCCACGTCGGCGTTGACGAAGCGCATGGTGTCGTACATCGCGAGCATCGCCGGGATGCTCCCGCCGGGCGAGTTTATGTACATGTTGATGTCCTGCTCGGGGTCCTCGGAATCGAGGTGCAAGAGCTGCGCCATGACCACGTTTGCGACCTGGTCGTCCACCGGCGTACCAAGGAAGATGATCCTGTCCTTCAACAGCCGCGAGTAGATGTCCATCGTCCGCTCGCCCCTGGGGCTCTGCTCCGTCACGTACGGTATTACCAGCCTGGGATCGGAACTCATCGTACAGACCACCTCTCTTCCGCCTACGGGCTATACTTGCGAGAGAGTAACATTGATGCAGTGTTTCGGCAAGTTTTTTGCAGTGTTTTGGAGGTAGAGGACTTTGGAGCCGGATCGTTTGCGGGTGCTCAGGATGCGGGCGGTGATGAGCCAGGAGCAGTTGGCGGACAGGAGCGGGGTGGCGAGGGACACGATCTCCAAGCTGGAGACGGGCCAGCGCCGGGCTTACCCTTCCACGATCCGCAAGCTCGCCCTCGGCCTCGACGTCAAGCCGCAGATGCTCATGGGGGGCGTGGAGTACCTGGATGAAAGCCCTGTGGGAGAGGTTGACGCGAAAACCCCGGAGAAGGCCGACCCCGACAGGAAGATCGGGTTCTAGAACCATTCGTTCCGCTGGGGAGATGCGCGTCGGGCTCGTCGATGCCGTAGAGCAGGTGGGCGGTGCGGCCTGGCGTCCGCTGGAGTCTCAGGACTTTCCGTTCTTCGACTACGAGTTCCTGGACGCCCTGGAGAGGTCGGGGAGCGTGGGCCCCGGCAGCGGGTGGTCGCCGGTCCACCTCGTCTGCGAACGGGACGGGCAACTCGTGGGCGCCATGCCCCTCTACCTCAAGACCGACTCCTACGGCGAGTACGTCTTCGACTGGGAATGGGCCCACGCCTACCATCAGCACGGGATGGCTTACTATCCGAAGCTCGTCGCCGCCGTCCCGTTCACGCCGGCTACGGGTCCCAAGGTGCTCGTCAGGCCAGACGCCGACCGGGAGGCCGTCACAAGGACGCTGCTCGACGCGGCCAGGGAGGTCGGTGAGGAGAACCGGGCGAGCTCGACGCACGCGCTCTTCGTGCCGGAGAGGGACCTGGGGTATTTCGAGGAGCGCGGGTTCGCGGTCCGGCATTCCCTGCAGTTCCACTGGCACAACCGTGGCCACCCGTCTTTCGACGACTATCTCGGGGCGCTCACGAGCAAGCGGCGGCGTCAGATCTCTCACGAGCGCCGCCAGTTGGACGAGGACCTGACGATAGAACGCCTCACGGGCGACGCGCTTGAGCCCGAACACGCGGACATGATGTACCGCTTCTACACCTCGACGTCTGACAGGAAGTGGGGCTCCCCTTACCTCAACAGGAAGTTCTTCCGGGAAGTCTTCCGGACGATGAAGGACCGACTGCTCTTCGTGCTCGCCAGGGACGGAAGGGGGCATCCGGTGGCCGGGACCATCAACTTCTATAAGGATGGGGTGCTCTTCGGGCGTCACTGGGGGGCGGTCGAGGAGCGACGCAACCTCCACTTCGAGCTCTGCTACTACCAGACCATCGAGTTCGCCATCGGGCGGGGAATAAAGCTCTTCGAGGCCGGGGCCCAGGGCGAGCACAAGCTCGCGCGCGGCTTCCTACCAACGCTCACCTACAGCGCCCACGACCTCAGGCACCCGGCCTTCAGGCAGGCCATCGGACGGTTCGTCGAAGAGGAGAAGGAGTACCTCGACCACGCCGTCGAAGAGTACTCCCGGCACGACCCGTACAAGGTTTGAGCCCGTAGCGACGAGCCAGGTACGGGCGTCAGGTTGCTCGGCCTCGTGGACGTCTTCGAGCCGTCATCGCGGGAAGAGCCCGTCAGGACGGAACGCGGTGGGACCGGGTCTCGGCGTACCGTCTTCTTACCCGCGGTTCCGGGTCAGGGCCCAGAAGATCAGGCCCCAGGCCGCGCCGTAGACGGCGTGGTCCAACACAGGAAGCAGGACCTTGGGCGTACGCTGGGTCCAGGGCGCTCGGTGGACGCCGGCGAGCGGCAGCCAGCTGGCCCACCCCGCGCCCCAGGCGAGTAGCCCCAGTGAGGAGCCAACGGCGGCCTCCTCGCCCTTGCCCCCGCTCTCCCGGCGCAGGAGGCCGAAGGCCCCCCCGGTGCCAACGCCGTATGCGACGTGCGCGACCGCGGCCAGGGCCCGCCGGGTTCCGGGAGAGAACCCATCCGCCGCGAACACCTCTTCGACCCGGTCCACCACCTGCGTCGGGGCGGTATCGAAGACCAGCCCGGCCCTCTTCCACGCCTCGCGCAACCCCGATAGAATGAGCGTGGCACCCGCCCCACCGAGCATCCCTGCCATGATCCTGCCCCTCGCGTCCACGCGTGGCCTCCTTACGTACCGATTGAACACCGCCTCCTATCGTACCCGTCGTAGCATACTCCCACCCGGGCACGCCCGGGGAGGCGCGGCCCTCCCCGGGACATCCTAGCGTCTGACGGCCGCGTGCAGGATCTCCAGGAAACGCTCGCGGGAGGCACTCGTGACGACCTCGACGTTGGGTTCGCGGCCGGTGACATTCAGGTGGTCCACGACGGTCTGGCCGCGGCTCCAGGCCCCGCCCGTCTCGACGGCGACGAAGAGGCTCCTGGTCTCGGTGGCGACGGCGGGGTCCAGGGCGATGGCCATCGTTATGGGGTCCGGCAGGTCGAAACCGGCGAGGTGCGTGTTCTCCCTCGCCCACGCGTCGAGCACGCGCTGGATGTCCACGCAGAACTCCGCCAGGGGCGTACCGATGCCCCTCAGTCGGGCCGAGTCTTCAGGGGCAAAGACCGCGTACTCGCAGGAGATGTCCCAGCCGACCATCGTCAGCGGCATCCCCGACTCGAAGACCACCTTCGCCGCCTCCGGGTCGGCCCAGATGTTGTACTCGGCTACCGGGGTCACGTTGCCGGGGCCCCGGCCCGTGCCGCCCATCATCACGCAGTCCTTGACCTTGCCCGCGATGGACGGGTCTTTCAGGAGTGCCAGGGCCACGTTCGTCAGCGGGCCGAGGGCGACCAGGGTCAACTCCTCGGGGCTCGCGTCGATCTTCTCGATGAGCACGTCCACCGCGTGACCCGGTGCGGGCTCGCGGCCCGAGAGCGGCAGCCCTATGTCCCCCATGCCGTCGAGCCCGTGGACCTCCTGGGCGTCCACGAGGGGATAGAGCAGCGGCGTCTGTGCGCCGCGGAAGACCGGGACGGTGGAGCCGCAGAGCTCCAGGGTGTAGAGGGCGTTCTGCACGCCCTGATCCAGCGGCACGTTGCCGGCGACGACCGTGACGGCATCGACCGTCACGCCGGGGTGTTTCAGGGCCATGATGAGGGCGACCGCGTCGTCTGAGCCTGTGTCGCTGTCTATGAGGAAGCGGCGCAAGGGTCGCGGCTACTCTTTGCGGTACGGCTTGCCGACGGCGGCTGGGGCTATAGCGCGCCCGCCGAAGCCGGCGAGGACCACGATGGTCAGGACGTAGGGGATCATCTGTATGAACTCGTTAGGGATGGCCTCGGGCGGCACCCTGATGGTGAGCGCCCCGCCAAACCCGAAGAGAAGCGCCGCCCCGAAAGCACCGACCGGGTGCCAGCGGCCGAAGATCATGGCCGCCAAGGCTATAAACCCGCGCCCGGCGGTCATGCCCTCGGTGAAGGAGGAGAGCAGGCTCATCGAGAGGTAGACGCCTCCGAGAGCCGCGAGCATCCCGGAGAGCGCGACCCCGTAGTAGCGCATCCTGGCGACGCTCACACCAGCCGTGTCAACCGCCTCAGGCACC
>Ga0136627_1000718_pt1 | contig 12754 bp, 12 predicted proteins | sample AntDrymUQ4892206_2_FD_104652 | JGI IMG/M metagenome (GOLD analysis project Ga0136627, IMG submission 104652) | Polar desert sand microbial communities from Dry Valleys, Antarctica - metaG UQ489 (22.06) | ecosystem: Environmental > Terrestrial > Soil > Desert | place: Antarctica: Dry Valley... | reverse complement strand
TCGGCCATCAGCTGCTCGGCGTACAGGCCCCAGCCCTCGATCATCGCGTGGGACTCGACGACCTTGCGGGTCAGCGACGTCAGCCGGTTGACGCTGGTGATCTGCAGGTGGTGGCCCGGGTAGCCCTCGTGGGCGGACACCGATTGGAGCGACGCCCAGCTGTGGTCGCGCAACCCGGCCGGCTCGGGCGGCGGCGTGACGATGATGTGGCCGCGCTGCACCTCGTCGAAAGGCCCTGGCGGCTCGTAGGCGGCCAGGGGAAGGAACGCGCGCTGGCACTCCGGCGTGGCCTCGACGGCGACCACCGGCGCGTCGGGCAGCGGGTTGGTCACGATCCGGTTGGAGAACACAAAGTCGGCGAGTTTGGCCATCTCCGCTCGGTAGGCGTCGACGAGGCCGTCGACGCTGGGATGGTGGCGCTTGACGTCGTCGAGGGCGGTGACCCAGTTCGGCTGCTCGGGCGTCCCGTGCTGTGATGTCCGGGGGTAACCCATGCCGGCGGCGTGCTCGGCCATCGTCTCGATGATGTCGGCGATCTCCGCCTCCCCGGAGGCCAGCAGGTCGGCGGGGTCGTCGAAGACGACGTGAACCTCGGCGAGCCGGCGACGTAACGCCTCCTCGCCAAGCGCGTACGAGGCGGGCTCGGGGAAGCGCGGAGCGTGCTCATCGGCCAGCCAGGCCGCATAGCCCCGCAGAGCATCAGCCGCCGCCTGGCCGGCGGTGGCGGCGCGTGCCGCCAAAGCGGTGTCCACCGCGAGGTCGGCGACCATCGCCGGCACGGTGTCTGCCGCCGAGTTGGCGGCGGCGATCGCCATGTCGCGCCAGTGCGGTGGGCACGGCTCGTCGAGCAGCGCGGGTGCCGCCTCCAGCAGACGAGGAGCAGCCTCGAGGCGTCCGCAGGCGTCGGCCAACCGCTGCTCGAGCGGCGCGAATGGGCGGCTGAGCAGCAGCAGCACACTGTTGGGCACGATGCTGGCGGCCGTGTGCGGGTTGCGCCGCCACTGGCGTTCCACCTCCTGCTGGAAGGCGGCCTCGGCGACGGTGGCGTCCAGCGCATCGCGGTCGGCGGCCTCCTCGGCGTCGGCGGGCTCGATCGCCGCCAGCCGAGTGCGCAGGCCGGCGAGGTCACGTTGGTAGTCGTCGAGCATCGCGGCGCTGATCTCGGGCAGCTCGCCGTCGCGGTGGTGCAGACCCAGTTCGGTGGCGCGCTGGGGAAACGCGTCCCCGAGAACATCGAGGTATCGGCGGGCGATGGTGTCGGTCGCGTCGCTGATGGCGTACCTCTCGGTCAAGCGCTGTGCGGGACGTTCAACGCTCGTGGTCTGGGCGTTGCCCGAGGTCGCTGTCGCGACGTTGGGTGGCGCCGCGCAGGCTAAGGCCACTGAGGATGAGCGACACGCCGAGGGCCAGGAATCCCAGATCCCACCACAGCGGGTTCGCGACATCGTCGCGGACGTGGTGGATCGACAGCACGTGGTGGTCCACGACGCCTTCGACGAGGTTGAAGACTCCCCAGCCGACCAGCAGCGGGCCCGACAGCGTCCGAAACGACCAATGGCGCGTGCCGTCCGCGAGGGCGCGCCACAGCAAGAACAGCCCGACGAGCACGAAAAGCCAGGTCGTGGCATGGAACAGGCCGTCCCACAGCGTGTTGACCTCCAGGCCCCGCACGGTGTCGACGGGGTAGCTGCCAGAAGCGCTCAGCATGTGGTGCCACTGGAGGATCTGGTGCAGCAGGATGCCGTCTACGAATCCGCCCAAGCCGATGCCGAGCAGGATGCCCGGCACCGTCACGCTGCCCGCCCGTCCCGACTGCGCTGGCCGACCCGACTGCCCGGTGATCATCTACCGTGCTGCTCTCGCACCGCCGCGGCGCTTCTGGTCACGCCGAACCTCATCGGGTCACCGGGGCGAAGCGGTCGTTCACCGGCTGCTGGCACAGCCCAGCGACAGCGGCGTGCACCTGCTGGGTGAACGCTCGCCGGGACCGCGCGTCGGGAGTGGGTGGGGGCACCACGGAACCGAAGTGCGCGCGGAGCACACCCGCGGCGGGACGGCGCGGCGCCGGACGGCTATGGCGGGGCCAGACCTGCGCGGTGCCGATCAGCCCGACCGGCACGGTCGGCACCTGGGCGGCGGCGGCGATGCGGGCCATGCCGCTGCGGAAACGGTACAGCTCCCCCGTCGCCGAGCGGGTCCCTTCGGGAAAGATGCCCATGACGTCACCGGCCCGCAGCAGCTCGGCGATGGTGTCGACCATCCCGAGGTCGGCGGTGCCCCGCTCGATGGCGACCATCCCCATCATCTGGTTGAACCGCCCGAAGGCACCACGGGCGAGTTCCATCTTGCCGAGGAACCGCATGGGTCGATGCAGCACCGCCGCCAGCAGGTAGTGGTCGAGGAACGAGCGGTGGTTGGCGGCCAGCAGCACCCCGCCCTCGGTCGGCACGGCGTCGACGCCTGTGGCTTGTGCCCGCAGCAGCCGAGCCACCTGCGGGCCGACCCAGCGGTGCGCGAAGCGCATCGCGCTGTCGGTGGCGGCGACGCTGGTTGAGGTCACGTTGCGCCTGGCGCCGGTCAGGCGAACAGGCCGCCGTCGACCTGCACGACGGAGCCGTTGACGTAGCGGGCCTCATCCGAGCATAAAAAGGCCACCACCGAGGCCACTTCGGCGGCGGTGCCGAGCCGCCCGGCCGGAATCCGCGCCAAAAAGTCGTCGCTGTCGATGGTGGCGGTCATGCCGGTTTCGATGAACCCGGGGGCGACGGCGTTGACGGTGATGTTGCGCTTGCCGACCTCCCGTGCCAGCGCTTTCGTCATGCCGACCAGGCCCGCCTTGGAGGCGGCGTAGTTGGCCTGTCCCGGATTGCCGTGCAACCCGACCACGCTGGTCAGGTTGACGATCCGCCCCGAGCGCGACCGCAACATTCCCCGTAGCGCCGTGCGGCAAAGGGCGAACGCAGCGGCCAGATTGACCTGCAGCACCATGCCGAAGGCGTCATCGCTCATCGACATCGCCAGCCCGTCGGCGGCCACCCCGGCGTTGTTCACCAGCACGCTCACCCCGCCCACCTCCTCGATGGCGGCGGTGAGCGGTTCGACGCTCTCGCGCAGGTCGGCCCCGACGACCCTGGTCTCGACTCCGGCCTTGTCGCAGCGCCCGGCCACGGCCTCGGCGCCTGCACGGTCACCGCCGTAGTGCACGATCAGGTTGCGGCCCTGAGCCGCCAGTGCCTCGGCGGTGGCGGCACCGATCCCCTTGGACGCGCCGGTGACCAGCGCCCAGCGCGACGGTTCCCGGCTCACGCGCCGGCTCCTGAAACGGGGGGGTCGGGCAGATCGTCGGGCAGCGAGACCGTGCGCCGGCCCAGGGACCGGTCGGTGCGCTTGACCAGACCGGTCAGCACCGGCGACGCGCCGAGCTCGACGACCTCGTCGACGCCGAGGCCGGCCAGCGTGGTGACCGTCTCCCGCCAGCGCACCGGGGCGGTCAGCTGCCGGCGCAGCAGGCCGGGCCACTCCCCCGCCGTGGTGTGCGGCTGGGCATCGACGTTGGTCACCACCGGCACGTTCGCGTCGGCGAAGGCGGCGGCGTCCAGCGATTGACCGAACGGCTCGACCGCGGCGTCCATGTGCGGGCTGTGATAGGCGGCGCCGACGTTGAGCGGCAGCACCTTGCCGCGCGCGGCGCCTGCGGCGGCCTCATCACCGCCGCTGAGCCGCTCGGTCAGGCGCGCCAGCGCCTCCGACGAGCCGGCCACCACGATCTGTCCTGGGGCGTTGTCGTTGGCCACGTACGCGCCCGACTGCTGGCATGCCCCGGCGACCGTGTCGATGTCGAAGCCGAGGCAGGCGACCATCGAGCCGGGAGCCGCGTCGGCGGCCTGTTGTGTCCGCTCGGCTCGCGCCTCCACCAGGCGCAGGCCGTCGGCGAAGTCCAGCACCCCTCCGGCGACCAGCGCGTCGTACTCGCCAAGGGAATGGCCCGCCACCGCCACCGGTTCGGCGCCTCCGGCCGCCCGCCATGCCTCCAACAGCACGATGTGGTGGACGAACAGCGCGAGCTGGCACTTGGCGGGCTCCCGTAGCTCGTCGGCGGGCGCGTCCAGGCCAAGGCGGCTCACGTCGCGGCCGAGGATCTCGTCGGCCTGCGTCCAGCGGGCGGCGGCGGGATGGCCGGCCCATGCCCGGGCCATACCCTCCGTCTGGCTGCCCTGGCCAGGAAACACCAGCGCGACTGCCGTCACCGGTCCTCCGACAGTTTCAGTGACGGGAACGCGGGCTGGCCGGCGGCGACGGCCGCCTCGACGACGGACTGCAGGTCGCCCAGCGTACGGACCGCCGACGGGTCCTCGGGGTTGATCCGCATGCCCGTGGATTCCTCCAGCGCCACCTGCAACTCCACCACCGACAGCGAGTCCAGCTGCAGATCGGCATCCAGCTCGGCGTCGGGCCGCAGTTCGGCTTCGGGGATACCGAACAGGTCGTGCAGTGCCGTGGCGATCCGGTGGTCGAGGCGCGGCGGGTCGCTCATGGGGTGCTGATCCTGCGGTCGGCGCGAGGCGGGCTCGGGGTGGCGGCAGCCTACCCGCCCGACCACGGCTGCGGCCAAGGCCGGCCCGTCGGTCAGACTGCTTGAAAGGCCAGCACGGCGTTGTGCCCACCGAACCCGAACGAGGTGGACAGCGCGGTCCGCAACGCCTGCTTCCGCGGTTCGCCGGACACCAGGTCGAGGTCGCACGCCGGGTCGCGCCGCTCGAGGTTGAGCGTGGCCGGAACCGCCCCGTCGGCCAGCGCCATCACCGTGGCGACCGCCTCCACTCCACCCGCAGCCCCCAGCAGGTGACCAATCGCGGACTTGGTCGAGGTCACCGGGATGCGGTCGGCCTGGCTGGCAAAAACTGCGCGCACCGCCGCCGCCTCGGCGGCGTCGTTGAGCCAGGTCGACGTCCCGTGCGCGTTGATGTGGTCGACGTCGGACGTGCCGAGGCCGGCGTCGTCCAGCGCCAGGCGCAGCGCGACGGTGGCGCCATCGCCGTCAGGAGCGGGCTGGGTGGGGTGGTAGGCGTCGTTGCTGATGCCGTAGCCGCTGACCTCGGCCAGGACGGTGGCCCTGCGCGCCGCGGCATGTGCCGGGCGCTCCAGCACCACGACGCCCGCACCCTCACCCGTGACGAACCCGTCCCGGTCGAGGTCGAACGGACGGCTGGCCCGCGCCGGCTCGGCGTTGCGCCGGCTCAGGGCCCCGGCGGCGGCGAAGCCGGCGATGGTCAGTGGGTTCACCGCCGCCTCGGCTCCGCCGGCCACCACGACGTCGGCGCGGCCGGCGCGGATCAGGTCCAGCGCCGAGCCGATGGCGTCGCTGGCCGAGGCGCAGGCCGAGACCACCGCGTAGTTGGGGCCGCGCAGCCCGTGGCGGATCGCAACTTGGCCTCCGGCCATGTTGAGCGGCAAGGCGATCGCCAGATACGGCCGCACCCGCCGCGGCCCGCCGGTGCGCAGCCGCTCGTGCTGGTCGGTGGCCTCCTGGATGGCGCCGATGCCCGAGGCGATCACGACCCCGACCCGCCGGGAGTCAGCTTGGTCACCCAGTGGCCAGTGCATCCCCTCCGCGTCGGCAAGCAGGCCCGCCTGTCCCAGCGCCTCGGCGGCGGCGACCAGCGCGTACTGCGCGAAGGGGTCGAGTTGGCGGGCGAGGCGTCGGGGCAGGTGCTCGGTCGGTTCGAACCCGGGCACTTCGCAGGCGATCTGCACCGCGTGGTCGCTCGGGTCGAAGCGGCTGATGCGCCTGGCCGTGGAGCGCCCGGCCAGCAGCCCGTTCCATAGCGGCTCGACGCCGATGCCGTACGGAGTGACCGCGCCCAGGCCGGTGACGACGGCGGTGCGGGACGTTGGCATCGGCTCCTCGCGGTGGTCTGCCGGCGCATGGTAGCCGTGGGTCGGCGGGACGACCTCGCCGTGGGGTCGCCATGCAACCTCGGCAACCCGAGTGGTCCCACGCCCATCCGCGTGCGACCGTACGGTGCTCGGCCCGGCCGGGGTCTGGCACGATGCCACCATGCGTCTGCTGCGGCTGTGCCTGCTCGTTGCGCTGCTGATCGCCGCGCTGCTGGTGCCGCCGGGATCGGCGGCCACCCGCCCCGAGGTTGCCCGCCCTGCTCCAGACCGTTCGGCGGCGGCGACCTGCACGGCGCTGACCCTGCGGCAGCGGGTCGCGCAGGTGGTCACCACCGGCCTGCCCTCGACCCAGGCGACCGCCGTCGCCCGGCGGTTGGTGCGGCGCCATGCCGGCGCGGTTGTGCTGTTGGGGCACAACGTGGAAGGGCGCTGGCAGGTCCGCCGCCTGACGCGGCGGCTGCGCGCCGCGGCCCCTGCCCGTCTGCTCGTCGCGGTCGACGAGGAGGGCGGCCGCGTCGCCCGTCTCGGCAACGCCGGCCTGGTGACACGGGTCCCGTCGGCCCGCTGGGTCGCCGCCCACGACAGCGTGGCCAAGATCCGCCGCCGCGGCGCGCGACTCGGCCGCGAGATGCTCGAGCTGGGCGTCAACTGGAACTTCGCTCCTGTGCTGGACGTCGCGGCGGCGCCGAGCGGCACGGTCATCGGCGACCGCTCCTACAGCTCGGACCCCGACGTCGTCAGCGCCTACGGCCGCGCCTACGCGCGCGGTCTGCAGTCGGCCGGTGTCCGCACCACCGGCAAGCACTTCCCCGGCCACGGCCGCACCACCGTCGACTCGCACGAGACGCTGCCCACCGTCAACGCGTCGCTGCGGCGCCTTCGCCGGACGGACCTGCAGCCCTTCGTCGCCGCGGGGCCGGACCTGGACGCCGTGATGACGGCGCACGTGCGCTATCCCAAGCTGGGCGTGCAGCGTCCCGGCAGTCTGTCGCCGAGGATCCGCCGGCTGCTGCGCGCCGACCTCGGCTACGAGGGGCTGATCGTGACGGACGCCCTGGAGATGGGCGCGGTCACCAGCCGCTACCGGGTGCCTCGTGCCGCCGAGCTGGCGATCGTCGCCGGCGCGGACGTGGCGCTGGTGGGCGACTGGCGGCGGACGCCTGCCGTCGCCGACCGCCTGGTGGCCGCCGTTAACGCCGGACGCCTGTCCCACCGGCGCCTGAAGACGGCCGCCGGGCGGGTGCTGGCCGCCAAGCGCTACCGCCCCGCGATGATCGACTGCCTGCTGCACTGACGCCGCCGCCTACCCGGTTGCCCGCCACCTAGGCTGGCGCCGTGGCTGATGACACCGCCGTCGCCGTCGAGCGGCTGACCAAACGCTACGGCGGACGCACCGCCGTTGACGCGGTGTCGCTGCGGGTCGACGCCGGCACCGTGGTCGCGCTACTCGGTCCCAACGGCGCCGGCAAGACGACCACCGTGGAGTGCATCGCCGGCTTCCGGACACCCGATGCCGGCCGCGTGCGGGTGCTGGGCGCCGATCCCAGGGCCGACCGCCACAAAGTGATGGCGCGCATGGGGGTGATGCTGCAAGAGGGCGGCGCCTACCAGGCGGCGACCCCGCGCGAGATGCTGCGGCTGTACGCCGCGCTGTACCCGAACCCGCTGGACAGCGACGCGCTGCTCGAGCGTCTGGGTCTGGTCGAAGCCGCTCGCCGGCGCATCCGAACGTTGTCCGGTGGGCAGAAGCAACGACTCAACCTGGCCCTGGCGCTGGTCGGTCAGCCGTCGGTGCTGCTGCTGGACGAGCCCACCGCGGGCATGGACCCGCAAGCCCGCCATGACGCCTGGGACCTCGTCCGCACGCTCCGCGACGACGGCCTGGCGATCCTGCTGACGACCCACTTCATGGACGAGGCCGAACGCCTCGCCGACGTGGTGGCCGTCATCGACGGCGGCCGCCTATGCGCGGTCGACTCCCCCGCCGCCTTGGTCGCCGCCGACACGCGCGCGGGTGGCCGGCTGCTGCTCACGACGCCCGAGGACCTCGACGCCGCCGGGTTGGCGGCGGGGGTCGGCGCCGCGGTGACGTCCGACGGCGCCGGTCGTTGGCTGCTGGAGGCGGGTCCCGAGGCCATCCCGCGGGTCAGCGCCTGGTTCGCCGAGCGCTCGCTGACGCTGACCGGGATCTCCGTCAACTCCCCCAACCTTGAAGACGTGTTCCTGCGCCTGACCCGGCAGGGCGGGTGATGAGCCTGCGACGGTTGCGTGCGCAGAGTGCGATGGAGCTGCGGCTGCTGTCCCGCAACGGCGAGAACCTGCTGGTAACGCTTGGCATCCCGGTTGGGGTGCTGGTGTTCTTCAGCGTCGTGGACGTGCTGCCGGTGCGAGGCCGGCCGGTCGACTTTCTGGTCCCCGGCGTCCTCACCTTGGCCCTGATGGGGGCGGGGATGGTGTCGCTGGCCATCGCCACCGGCTTCGAGCGCTTCTACCTGGTCCTCAAGCGGCTCGGCGCGACGCCGCTACGCCGCTGGGAGCTGGTGGCCGCCAAGATCGGGGCCGTCCTGACCGTGCAGGCGGTGCAAGTCATCGTCGTCGTTGCGGTGGCATCGCTGCTCGGGTGGCGGCCGGCGCTGCGTCCCAGCGGCGTGCTGCTGGCCGCCTGCGCGCTCCTGCTGGCCACCGCGGCATTCTGTGGCGTCGGCCTGGCGCTGGCGGGCCGGTTGCGGGCGGTGGCCACGCTGGCCTTGGCCAACGCCCTGTTCGTGGTCCTCCTGCTGACCAGCGGCATGGTCTTCCCCCTCGACACGCTGCCCGACGCGCTGGCCGGGTTTGCAACGCTGCTGCCGCCCGCCGCACTGACCAGCGTCCTCCGGAGCGCGTTCGGCGGCGGCACGTCGAGCGCCGGCGCCTTGGTCGTGCTCACCGTCTGGGGTGTGGCCGCCCCGCTCATCGCCGCGCTGGTGTTCCGCTGGGAGTAGGGGAGCTCACCATGCATTACCTGAATGGTCTTTCAACGAAGGCTCGCCCCACCAACAGGCTGATGTCTACTGCAGTAAGCCTCGCGTCGGTCCTCGTCATCAGTGCGTGTGGGGGGTCAACAACAGTGACACAACAGAGTTTCTCAGGACCGCAGTACGAAAACCTCAGCGAAGTGGTACGGACCGCGGATATCTCCGTGGTGGGAACCGTGACGGACGAGCAATTCATCGTGGAGGATGCTGGCGACAACACCCAGGTGGATGAGGGATCCATTCTGGAGCAGCTCGTGTCAACGGTAGAGGTTTCGGAGTACCTAAAGGGCGAAGGGCCACGACAGATCCAGGTCATCCAGCCCGCTGGTGAGTCGGAACAATCTGTGACCTTGGCTCCTGGCGACAACGTTGTGTTGTGGTTAGCAGAGGAGAATTCGAGCACAGCTCCGTCAGTCTACGAGCAAGTGGGCCGTACCTGGTCACCAATTGGCCTTGACCAGGGAGTGGCCGATGTAGTAGGTGAACGAGCTGTGCCGCGTGCTTCATCCCTGTCCGCAGTCAGTCTCGAGGCTCTAGGTGTCGACTCCGACTGAATTGTTTCACAACACTGTGCGACCGGCGATCGGTCACCAGATTGGTCGGTGGACTCCCGCATGGGCGGCACTGTGTCAAGCGATCGTGACGCCGATCAGCGTGCCGATCAGGTAGGTCACGCCGGCCGCGAGTGCCGCGACGGTGAGTTGGCGCAAGGCTGATCGCAGCGGTGAGCGTCCTGCCAGCCGACCCAGCGTGCCGCCGATCGCCAAGGCTGCGACCGCACCCAGCAGCACCGACAGCCACACCGCCGCGCCGCCGGTCAGCAGCAGCCAGGGCACCAGCGGCACGCTCGCGCCGACGGCGAATGCGACGAAGGACGATCCCGCAGCCCCCCACGGCGAACCCAGCTCGGTGGGGTCGATGCCAAGCTCCTCGCGGGCATGGGTCAGCAGCGCCAGCTCGGGGGTCCGCATGTGCTCGGTCGCAAGCAGCCGGGCCGTCTCGGGCTCGATCCCGCGGTTGATGAAGATGTCGACCAGCTGGGCGTGCTCGCCGTCAGGGTCCTCGGTGATCTGGGCGGCTTCGACATGCAGCTCACGCGCGAACAGCTCGCGCTGGGCGCGCATCGACACGTACTCGCCGGCGGCCATCGAGCAGGCGCCCGACAGCAGCCCGGCGATGCCGGCGAGGCGAACCACCGACGGCGCGGGGGCGGCACCGGCGAACCCGAGGATCAGCGAGACGTTGCTGACCAGCCCGTCGCTGATCCCGAACACCGCAGCCCGCGCGGTGCCGCCCTGCACGTCGCGGTGCCACGGCTCCCGATGCCGCGCGCGCGGCACGGCCAGGTCTTGCGCGGTCAGAACCCGCCGGGCCAGGTCATCGCTGCGGCCGGAACGCGCGGGAGGCGAATGCCGCCGGCCGCGCCGCAGCCCGTTGCCCTTGGCCATCACCATTCCGTGCGCTCCTCCCCGTTGCAGCCCGGGTTCCGCGACTCTGTCGCCTCAGCGTTGACAAAGTCGCGGGACCCCGGGGTTGGCCCTAAAGGGCGGCGTCGACGGCCATGGCGGTGAACAGCAGCCCGAGGTAGGCGATTGAGTAGCGGAACAGCCGCATCGCGGCCGCCTCCGACAGGTCGCGCAGCAGCTGCCAGGCCCGCAGCAAGAACAGCGCTCCTAACAGCAACGCCGACGCCAGGTACAGCGAGCCCATCTGACCCACCGGACCGAACAGCAAGGTGAATGCGACCAGGACGAACGAGTACAGCAGGATCTGCCGCGCCGTCTCGGCGACACCGCGCACCGCCGGCAGCATCGGCACGCCGGCGTTGGCGTAGTCGTCGCGGTACTTGACGGCCAGGGCCCAGAAGTGGGGCGGTGTCCAGGCGAACACGATGGCGAACAGCACCAGCGCCGGCAGGCCGATCTCGTTGGTCACCGAGGCCCACCCGATGAGCACGGGCACGCAGCCGGCGGCGCCGCCGATCACGATGTTCTGCGGCGACCGCCGCTTGAGCCCCAGCGTGTACACGAAGACGTAGAACAGGATTGCCGCCACCGCCAGGGCAGCCGACAGCGGGTTGACGGTGAGCGCCAGCCACAGGCTGGCGACGACGCCGAGCACGACGCCGAAGCGCAGGGCGTCGCGCGGGCTGACCGTGTGGCGCACCAGTGGGCGCCGGGCCGTGCGGGCCATCAACTCGTCGATGTCCCGATCGATGTAGTTGTTGATGGCGTTGGCGCTGCCGGCCGCCAGCGTGCCACCGATCAGCGTCGCCACCAGCAGACCCAGCGGCGGCAGTCCGCGCTGGGCGATGACCATGGTCGGGACCGTGGTCACCAGCAGCAGCTCGATGATCCTCGGCTTGGTCAGCGCCACGTAGGCGGAGATCACGGAACCGGCGGAGCGCGACGCGGCCTCGGCGGTCACTACGCGGCCACCCGCTGGACCGCGGCGGCGGCGGCCGACGGGTCAGGGACAGGCGAAGGTGCGCCGAGCCGGTAGGCCAGCGCCGCGTCGGTCACCAGCACCGTCCAGATCCAGCTCGCCACCGCCAGGTGCGGCACGACCGTCCAGGCCTGCGAGCCGTTGAAGAGGTTGGCGGCTCCCAGAGCGATCTGCACGACCACCAGCCCGCAGGCCAGCGCGGGCAGTCGCAGCAGCCACGGGCCGTGGTCGAGCTCGCGGTGCCGGGCAGCCACCATCAGCAAGTAGCCGACGGCCAGCATCAGGGCCAGGGCGAGGAGGCGGTGGCTGACGTGGAAGAACTTCTGCTCGGTCCCGGCACCCGCCACCCCCGGCGACAGCCAGGGGAAGCCGCGGTAGGCCAGCCCGGCGCCGATGCCCGTGACGTGCCCGCCCACCAGGATCTGGGCCAGCGCCAGGAGCGCCACCCAGGCAGAGGTTCGAGCCCGTCGCAGGTCAGCGGCGCTGCGCTGTGTCACCCGGCCCGCTGGCGACGCCAGCTCCACGGTCAGCGCCACCAGGCCCGCGACAATCAGCATCGCCAGGCCGAGGTGGGCGGTCACCAGCTCGGCGCGCAGCTTGAGCAGCACCACGGCCGCGCCCAGCGCGGCCTGCCCGAAGACCCCGACGACCGCGCCCAGAGCCGGCAGCCAAACGCGGGGGCGGTGCCGGTACCCGACCAACGCCCAGACCGCGACCGCGACCACCAGCACCAGCAGCAGGCCGGCGACGCTGCGATGCCCGTGCTCGATCCAGGCGTTCCACAGCGTCAGGCCCTCAGGCAGATCCGCCTGACGGGGAATCCACTTGCCGTAGCAGCGCGGCCAGTCGGGGCAGGCCAGCCCGTTGTCCGTGCCGCGCACAAGGCCGCCGAGACCGACCAGGATCAGCGACGTGACGGTGGTGACGACGGCCAACTTGGCAAGACCTGCCAGGCGTCGAGCGGGGTTCGGCACCAAGATCCTCAACGGTCGGACGGGGCGCGCGCCGCACGGCGTCGACCGCGGCTGCGCATGCCCGCTCAGTGTAATGGTCACCTCCTTCCTCCTCGACCCTCGGGCGCAAGTGGCGGCCGGCCGTTGCCACCGCGACGATGGCCCTATGACCTCTGCCTCCGCGCTGCTCGACTCCACCGGCACGCTCGACGTCGAACGGGTACGCGCACGCTTCCCCGCGCTGGCCCCCACCGCGAACGGGCGTCGCGTCGTCCACGCCGACGCGCCCGGCGGCACGCAGGTGACCCGGGGGGTCATCGAGGCCATGTCGGCCTACCTGCGCGACCACAACGCCAACTCCCACGGCGGTTTCCCGACCTCAGCGGCGAGCGACGCGATGGTCGGCGACGTCCGGACGGCGGCCGCCGGATTCCTCGGGGGCTG
>Ga0136627_1000717_pt1 | contig 12756 bp, 16 predicted proteins | sample AntDrymUQ4892206_2_FD_104652 | JGI IMG/M metagenome (GOLD analysis project Ga0136627, IMG submission 104652) | Polar desert sand microbial communities from Dry Valleys, Antarctica - metaG UQ489 (22.06) | ecosystem: Environmental > Terrestrial > Soil > Desert | place: Antarctica: Dry Valley... | reverse complement strand
TGCTTCGGCGTCCGCCCGTCGCTGCGCCGCGGCGTCGGCTCGTCTCTCTGCTTCGGCGTCCGCCCGTCGCTGCGCCGCGGCGTCGGCTCGTCTCTCTGCTTCGGCGTCCGCCCGTCGCTGCGCTTCAGCGTCCGCTCGCTCCTGAGCTTGTCGCTCGGCCCGTCGCTGAGCTTCGGCGTCCGCCTGTTGCTGAGCTTCGGCGTCCGCCCGCTCCTGAGCTTGTTGCTCGGCTTGGCGCTCTGCTTGCGCCGCCAGCCGGTCAGCACGGAGCGACGCCTCTCGGGCAGCCTCCATGGCAGCCATCTCGAGCTCAAGCGTGGTCGTGGGCGTCACCAGGCCCGGGGCCGAAGGGGCCGGAAGGGCACCCACGCCGACATCGACGCCCAGAAGGGCGCCCTGGCGTTCGTACGCCCCCTGAGAGGTCGTGCTCGCATCGTCCCGCTCGAGGAGCGAAAGCAGCCCGACCGGGTCGCTCCACTCCATGGTGGCGATGGCCAGGTGCACGAGATGCTCAGGGGTGACTGCGATGGCGGACGCAGTCAAAGCATCAGGAGTATTGGTGTGCGCTGACGTGGCAGGTCGATCTGCCAGAGCGCCCACGATGGCAATGGCGGCAGCAACGGATACGATCGACGCCAGTCGGCGTCCTGGGAGTGATCGCCCGTGCCACCTCAAGAGGCGACGCAACACGGCTGCGCGTCGCCCCGAAGTCTGGGGCACTCGGGAACTGTATCAGGCGCGCATGATGCACGCATCTATGCACGACGATCCGTGTAACCGCAGCATTGCAGCCGCGTTCTATGCATCCCCCCGGACCGGCGGGTACGGGCTCCTGGTACGAAGGTCCTCCGACCGGTCCACTGCCGAGCTGCGTGACAACGCGGCGCACGGTGCTATCGTCGAGCCATGACCGAAACATGGCGCGAGCGTGAGCGTCGCTGGCAGGCGGAGACCCTCCGTGCGGCGCATGGCCGAGCGCCGGAACAGCAGCCGCGCTTCAGCACCATCAGTGACCTGGAGATCGATCGCCTCTACTCACCACTGGACTGGCAGGGTGAGGCTGCTGGTGGCGGCGGACCGACCGCGGTAGACCACCTGGGTGACCCACTGCGTCGTGGCGCGGCCGGTCCCTGGGCATTCTTCGACCCCTTGCGCGACATCGGCTTCCCCGGTGAGCCGCCGTTTACCAGGGGAGTGCATCCCACGGGCTATCGGACGCGACTCTGGACGATGCGCATGTTCGCGGGCTTCGGTGCCGCCGAGGACACCAACGAGCGATTTCACCAGCTCCTGAAGGCGGGGCAGACCGGCCTGTCCATCGCCTATGACATGCCCACCCTCTACGGCTACGACACGGACGACCCCGAGGCGGACGGCGAGTTCGGCACCTGCGGCGTGGCCGTCTGCTCGCTGGCCGACATGGAGGTGCTGCTCGACGGCATCCCCCTCGACCAGGTCTCCACCTCGATGACCATCAATTCGCCGGCCGCGCCGATCTGGGCCATGTACATCGCGGCCGCCGAGAAGCGCGGCTTTCCGCGGGCCAAGCTGGAGGGCACGCTCCAGAACGACATCCTCAAGGAGTTCATCGCGCAGAAGGAGTTCCTCTTTCCGCCCGAGCCGTCGATGCGCCTGGTGACCGACACCATCGAGTTCGGGACCCGCGAGATGCCCCGCTGGAACACCATCTCCATCAGCGGCTACCACATCCGCGAGGCCGGCTCCACTGCTGTCCAGGAGCTGGCCTTCACCATCGCCGATGGCATGGCCTACGTGGAGGAGGCGCTGCGCCGTGGCCTCCGTGTCGACGAGTTCGCGCCGCGCCTCAGCTTCTTCTTCAACAGCCACAGCGACTTCTTCGAGGAGATCGCCAAGTTCCGCGCCGCGCGACGCATCTGGTGGAAGCTCATGACGCAGCGCTACCGGGCAGAGAACGAACGCTCGACCTGGATGCGCTTCCACACCCAGACGGCCGGCGTCTCACTGACCGCGCAGCAGCCGCTCAACAACCTCACGCGCGTGGCGCTCCAGGCGCTAGCTGGCGTGCTGGGCGGTTCGCAGTCACTGCACACGGACGCCTATGACGAGGCCTGGGCCGTGCCCTCCGCGGAGGCGGCACTCCTCGCGCTGCGGCAGCAGCAGGTCATCGCCAGCGAGAGCGGCGTGCGCAACACGGTCGATCCGCTGGGCGGCTCCTGGTTCGTGGAGTCACTGACCAACGAGGTCGAGCGTCAGGTGTGGCGCTACCTCGACGAGATCGACCGGCTGGGCGGCATGGTGGCGGCCACCGAGACCGGCTATCCGCAGAAGGAGATCGCCGACGCGGCCTATCGCTTTCAGCGCGAGTTCGATGCGGGCGAGCGCAAGATCGTGGGCGTCAACGCCTTCGTGGATCCGGATGAGAAGCTGGAGATCCCGCTGCTGGAGGTGAGCGAGGCGAGCAAGCAGCGACACCTGGAGCGCCTGGCACGGGTCCGCCGCGAACGCGACGCCGCGGCCTTGCAGCAGGCTCTCTCGCACCTGCGCGATCGGGCCTCGCGGCCCGGCTCCAGCGAGGCGAACCTCATGCCCGCGCTGCTGGAGTGCGCCAACGCCTACGCCACGCTGGGCGAGATGTGCGGAGTCTTGCGCGGCGTCTTCGGTGAGTACCGCGAACCGGTCGCGGTCTGAGCATCGGCCGAGGTCGCCTGAGTGGAGAGGACGGTCGAGACGTCGGGCTGGGCGCAGGACTCGAACGCGCTGCATGATCACCTAGCCGAGCCCAACCTGTGCCGCTTCGCCACGACCGACGCTGACGGAGATCCGCACGTGGTTCCCGCCTGGTATCACTGGGACGGAGATCGTTTCTGGATCGGCGCACAGGCCGGCGACCACAAGGTCGGTAATGTCCGGCGGCTGGGCCGTGCGGCTGTGGAGGTCGATGGCGATATCCGGCGCAAGCGGGGCGTCCTGGTGCGCGGGACGGCCTGGGTAGTGGAGGGCGCCGAGGGTCGCAGCGCCTACATCCGCATCAGCCAGGCCCAGGTGCGGCGCTACCTGCCGGACCGCCCACCCATCGAGATGGCCAACCGGATGGCCGGCCATGGAGATCCCGTGGTCATCGTGGTCGCGCCCGAGTCGATCGTCAGCTGGGGCCGCTGAGTAGCTTCGCGCGCAGCCCGTCCGCGAAACGGGCCGCCCCGTGCACGGACGTGCCACTCCAGTCGGCGCCGAGTGCGCTGGGATCCGCCACATCCACGATCCGGCCACCGATCATGACCTTGGGCGCCGATGGCAGCGCCCGGAGAGCGACGATGGTGTCGTGCAGGGTCTCGGTGCGTTCCGCGTGCGACGCGGTGAGGGCGACGAGCCGCGCCCCGAACTTGGCCACGAAGCGGACCAGGTCGTCCACGGGCACGTTGGGGCCGAGCTGCGCCACGGACCAACCGCCCTCGCGCAGCAGGTGATCGAGCAGGATGAGACCGATGGCGTGCTCCTCTCCCGCCACGCCGGCGAGCACCGCCTGGGGTCCGGTCCGCTGGGCCTGCGAATCCTCGGGGGCGAGAGAGGTCAGGACGCGCGCCAGGGTCTGCGTCGCCAGATGCTCCTCTGAGATGGTCCACCGGCCACTGGCCCACCGCTCGCCCACGATGCGCATCGTGTCTCGGAGGAACGTGTCGTAGACGAGCTCCCGCGGCTGGCCGGCCAGCACCTGGCTCAGTGCCCAGCGCGCCACTGGCTCATCGCCGTCGGTCAAGAAGGCAGCCATGATCTCCGGCGTCAGGTCCCCCGGCGTGACGCGGGCTGCCGCCGGGTCGACCGGCGGCAGGTTCGGCAGGTCCTCGGGTCGCTCAGCGGAGCCCGTTCGGTCGTCGGCCACGCCGGGACGATAGCATGGCCCTCGACCACTCCCGTCAGAGGGTGGAGGACTACCCGAGGGACGCGATGTATATGCAGGCGATGGAGTTCCTGGAGGACGAGCGAGAGTCGTGGGCGCCCTTCGAGTCGCTTGCCTCGCTCAGCGATGAGGCACTCGAGCGCCCGACCGAGGTCGATGGAGCGGCGCACGGGTGGACCGCTCGCGATCTGATCGCGCACATGGTCGGCTGGCAGGAGATCGCGCTGCAGATGGCCCGGGAGCTGGCGCTGGACGAGGCGAGCGAGACCCAGCGTCGCATCCAGCAGCCATGGGAGACCTACGGGGAGGCGCTCAACCAGCGCATCCTGGAAGAGGCGCGTGCGCTCCCGCTCGATGAGGTACGCCAGCGCTTGGTGGACATCCCTGCTGAGTTGCGCGGCACGCTGACCATGGTTCCCGAGGCCCGCTGGCTGAAAGCACCCGCCGCCCAACGCCTCTTCACCGAGTGCACCATGACGCACTACGAGGATCATGAGGCTGCCTTGGGCGCGGTGCTGGCCACCGCCGGGGCGGGGAGCGAAGGCGGATGAGCCCTGCCGGCGACCCCCTCGCGGACCTCCCGGATGACACCCTGGCCGGCCTGTTCGAGCGTCTTGCCAAGGAGCTGACAGCGGTCACGGCGGCCGCCTCCCCCAAGGGCACGGATTACCGACGAGGCGACCGGATCTTCGCGGCTGTGGATGGTGGCGCGGCAGAGGTGCGACTCGATCCGGAGGTCGCCGAGGCGGCCACGCGCACCTCCCACACCACGATCTCAGGGCGTGGGCCGGGTTGGGTGCGCTTCGAGCCGCCGAGCGTCGACACGTTCGCCCTTGACCGAGCCGGGGCCTGGTTCCTCAGCGCCTGGCGGGCGGCCGAGCGCTAGGCCGACGGGTCGCGTATCCGCACTTCCCATCAGATGCTTGTGAGGCAGGCGTTACGTGGGATCCTGCTACGGTCCTGTCGTGTCCGGTCCGCGCCGGACGCTCGGGCTGAGCGTGGTCATCGCGGGGTCGATCGCGATGCGAGTGCAAATGGGCCTTCCCGCTACGACGACAGGCTCCGCGTCCGACTTAACGTTCGCCTGGCGGGAATGTGAAGGGAAGTGACACCTTCGGACCGGATAGCGCCCGCCCCACGGGAATATGGGGGAATGGACCCAGGGACGTCCGACGGAGGATAAGAAAGAACGCCCCGGCCGGGTCAGCCGGGGCGCTTGGTCGCGGTATGGGACTGGCGCAGCCTATCGGGTCCTGTCGGCGTGGCTCAGCCGAGGTCAGGCGGGCGTTTCGCTGGGTGCCGTGGCGTACTCCTGAAGCCCGAAGGCTTGCTCCAGCTGCGCCAGGGGCTTGAAGCCCATGATCGCCTGCGGTTGCTGACCGGGCCGGAAGAAGGCGATGGTGGGGATGCTCATGATCTTGTACTTCTGCATGGTCTGCGGGTTGGCGTCCACGTCCAGCTTCACGACGTCAACGCTGTGGCCGTACTTCTCGGCCAGCCGGTCGATCTCCGGCGCGACCATCTTGCAGGGTCCGCACCAGGCCGCCCAGAAGTCGACCACGACGGGCCGCTCGTTGTTCTCGACCATCTGCTCGAACGTGGCGTCGGTCGCTTCCTTGACAGACATATGAGTCCGTTCCTCTCTCCACCGCACGGGCGGAATGTGTTCGGCGGGACCTAGCGGGCCAGCGCCTGGATGAGTCGATAGGCCTCCAGCACCCGAGGGTCCGAAAGGCGGTACAGGATGGTGTTGCCGTCGCGACGGGTCTCCACGAGACCTGCCGAACGGAGCACGGCGAGGTGCTGGCTCATGTTGGGGACCTGGCAACTCGCCTCGCGTGACAACTGCCCGACCGAGCGCTCGCCGGAGGCGAGGACCTCCAGCACACACAGCCGCTTGGGGTCGGCCAAGGCTCGACCGATGGCGGCGAAGCGCTGGCGGTCGGTCTCGCTGGAGAGGTCGACGCAGGGTTCGATGGCGGTGGTCACCGGGATAGTCTCTCACCGTTTGCGCAAGTACGCAAGCACACCCGTCCGCACATGGCTCCGACCAGATGGCGGTCACCAGTTCTCGGAGCCCGGCCCTCCCTTGAACGGCCCGACGATGCCGCTCGTCACCCACCCACCGTAGTAGCGGCCTGGCTGCGGTGTGGCCAGCTCATCCGCTATCCACGCCTCGTCGACCTTGCCGGCATAGAACGCGATATGGCCGGTGATGGCCTCGTATCCGGAGGAAGGCGACGGATAGGACCAGCCGATCTGTCCGATCCGCCGCTGGCCATCGTCGTAGTCGAGGTAGCCCGCCGTCCCCTTCCATTCGCAGAAGGTCGTGCGTGCCGCCTCGCGAAGGTGAGTCATGTCGACGTCATGGCGGGGCACGAAATAGACCGGTGCGCCGGCCGTCTCAAGGACGCGCAAGGCCTGGGTCGAGTCGGCCAGCGTGCGGCCGTTGACGACGACGCGGATGCGCTCCGGCACGAGCTCCACCCGAGGTGGCCGCGGGTACTCCCAGACCGACTCCTGGCCCGGGCCGGGTGTGTCGGGCGTGACGCCGGGAGGCACTCGCATGACCGCCACTCTACAGGTACTGCTACCTTCCCCTGCATGCCTGCCGGGTCCCACGAAGCCACTCGCGATATCACGCTGGGCGAGGTTCGGGCCGCCGCGGAGCGGATCGTCGGACGCGTGGCCCGTACGCCGCTGCTCTCTTCCCGGAGTGCGGCGCGACTCGTGGCGGAGAGGTCCGGCGCTACGCCACGGTTCTTCCTCAAGGCAGAGCACCTGCAGGTCACCGGGTCCTTCAAGCCGCGCGGTGCCACCAATCGCATCCTCCAGCTGACGGCGGAGGAGCGCAGCGCCGGGTTGATCACCCTCTCGGCCGGTAACCACGCCCAGGCCGTGGCCTACGCTGCAGCGTCGGCGGGCGTTTCGGTGATGGTGGTCATGCCCGCCGGCGCGTCCCGTGCCAAGGCAGCGGCGGCGGCGGCCTACGGTGCCGAGGTGATCCTCCACGGTGAGCACGTGGGCGACACGTTCGCGCGCATGGAGGAGCTGCGCGATCAGCGCGGACTCGTGTTCATCCACCCCTTCGACGATGCGGCGATCATCGCCGGCCAGGGCACGGTGGGGCTGGAGATCCTGGCCGATCTGCCCGAGGTCGACGTCATCGTGGTGGGCGTGGGTGGCGGGGGGCTCATCAGCGGCGTGGCGGCGGCGGCCAGTCAGCTCAAACCCGGCGTGCGGATCGTCGGCGTCGAGCCGCAGACGAGCGATGCGCTCAGCCGTGGGATGGCGGCCGGTGAGCCGGTGGCCCTTCAGCCGGTCTCCATCGCGGATGGCCTGGGAGCGCCCTTCGCTGGCCGCTGGACCATCGACCTGGCGCGGCGATACGTCGAGCGGATCGTGCTGGTGGACGAGGCCACCATCGCTGGAGGCATGCGCTTCGCGCTGGAACGCATGAAGCAGCTGCTCGAGCCGGCCGGCGCGGCGGCCCTGGGTGCCGTGCTCGCTGGCCACGTGCCCCTCCGCGACGGGGAGACCGTCTGCGTCGTCGCGTCAGGCGGCAACGTGGACGTCGGGCGACTGCCGCAGCTCCTGGCCCTCGCGCGCGGCTGAAGGCGGACCGATCTCGGGCGCGGCTCAGCCCCAGCCGAGCTCGTGGAGGCGCTCCTCTTCGATGCCGGCGTGATGGGCCAGCTCGTGCACCACGGTGGCCTGCACTTCCTCCGCCAGGTCGACCGGATCGGGGAAGTCCTCCTCCAGGGCGAAGCGGAAGAGGGTGATCTTGTTGGGGTAGGGCACCTGATCGGCGGCGTACTCGATGCCCGGCGTGCCCTCGTAGAGCCCGTACAGCGTGCCGTTCGGGTCGCCACCGCCGTAGCTCAGCTGCTCGCGGGTCGGCTCGTCCTCGATGACCACGGCGACGTTCTCGAGGAGCCTGCCGAAGGGCTGCGGTAGCCCGTCGAGTGCTCGCTGAACCAGCTGTTCGAAGGGCTCATGACGTATCTCGGGCAGGGCCACCCGACGATGAGCGTGACGTCGGGCGAGGCTGCCGCGCCTTCGGATGGGCATGGCTGCCTATGCTAGTCGGGTGACCGATGCGCAGGCCCGACCCGAGTCGTTCGTGGTCCGCCTGGACACGGGCGAGGGCATCCACTATCTCGACTGGGGCAACGAGCCCGCCGAGCCCGACGCGCCTGCCGAGCCCGACGGGGCTGCGACCCTGCCACCCCTCGTCCTCCTTCACGGGCTTTCCCAGACGTGCTGGTCGTGGGCGCCGGTGGCGCCGCGGCTGGCTGCTCATACCCGGGTCCTGGCGCCCGACCTGCGCGGCCACGGCCTGTCCGATCCGACCCGCGCTGGCTACGACCTCGACTCCCTGGCCACGGACATGCTCACCGTCGTCTCGGGTGCGGGCTGGGGCGAGGCGGTCGGTGGCGCGCCGGTGGTCGTGGCAGGACACGGCTTCGGGGCCATGATCGCGGCGACCATGGCCGCCCAGGCGCCGGGGTCGGTGGCAGGCGTCGCGTTGGTCGACGGCGGCTGGGAGGAGATGGCCGAGGCCACGCGCTCGTCAGCCGACGAATACCTGGCGGCCATCGCCGAACCGCCAGAGGTGTTCAGCTCCATGGATGCCTTCCTGGCCGACCGGCGAGACTTCCATCCGCCCACCTGGGACGTCGATCAGGAACGAGCCGCCCGCGCGCAGGTCGACCAGAAGCACTTGGGGCACGTCGGGCTGGTCAGTCGCCCGACCGCCATCCGCGGCTCCGTCCAGGCGATGTGGACCTACGATCCGTCCGAGGTGCTGATCGCCATCCCACGGCCGCTGGCGGTGCTGGTGGCGGAGACAAGCGCTGACGACGAGGGCGCACGTGAGCGTCGACTGGCACTGGAGGATGTGCTGAGGATGCGCGCCGCCCGAGGCCTGCCGGCGGCCGATGTATCCCGCTTCACGGGGGCCGGACACAACCTCATGCGCTACCGGCCCGCTGAGGTCGCGGCGTCGCTGCTCGCGCTGCTCAGGACGGCTACCAGCGCTGATGCGCCGGGTGACCCGGCCTGACGGCCACGAAGGTGCCGCGACAGGTGGCGGTCACGATGTCGCCGGAGCTGAGCGTCGTCTCGATGGTCGCGCGGTTCTCGCTCGACTCGGCGACTCGAGCGCGCAGGTGCACCGGGCCGGCGGAGGGGGTGGGCTTGAGCAGTCGGACGTGGAAGTCGGCCGTGACGGTGGTCGGTGGGTGATCCGTGCCTGCCTTCTGCATCAGGTGGTATGCCGCGGTCCAGTTGGAGTGGCAGTCCATGAGCGTGCCGATGATGCCGCCGTTAAGGATCCCCGGGAACGCCTCGTGATGCGCCGCAGGGGTCCATTCGCAGACGCACTCATCGCCGTCCGGGAACGAGCGCACGTGCAGGCCCTGGTCGTTGGCCGGACCGCAGCCGAAGCAGATGGTGTGCGCCGCGTAGCGCTCCTGAAGGCTGAGCGGTCGGTCCGAGGCGGGGGTCGGTCGGTCCATGGCCGCAAGTCTATGACCGCGGATGCCCTGGTGGTCGCCTGGGCTACGATACTCGCGTGTCTGACATCGCCGTAGTCCTCATCCTCATCCTCCTGGGACTCCTGATGTTCCGAGGACCCAGAGTGTTGCCGCGCATCGGTGCGGCGCTCGGCCACGGGGTCCGCGAAGCGCGCCTGGCCGCCGACCGCAAGTTCGGCTCGTCCGACGATGAGGACCAGGCCGCCCAGCCTCGACCCTAGTCGGGCAGGCCAACCGTGACCGAGTTACCGCCGCACGTCCGCGCCATGGTCGATGAGATCGAACGCGACGGTGAGGGACTCGACTCCCAGGGGCCAGTGGGATCTGCCGTGCGGCGGATCCTGCAGGAGATCGGCGAGGATCCGGATCGAGAGGGCCTGCGCGGCACGCCCGACCGCGTGCATCGCATGTACGCGGAGCTGACGGCTGGCTATCACGTCGACCCCGAGCGGCTGGTCAACGGCGCCATCTTCGACATCGACCACAGCGAGATGGTGGTCGTCCGGGAGATCCCCTTCCACTCGCTCTGCGAGCACCACCTGCTGCCCTTCTTCGGGACTGCTGCGGTGGCCTACATCCCGGAGGGTCGGGTCATCGGCCTCTCCAAGATCCCGCGCATCGTGGAGATGTACGCACGCCGGCTCCAGGTCCAGGAGCGCCTCACCCAGCAGGTGGCCGACTTCCTGATGGAGCGCCTGGCGCCAAAGGGCGTCGCTGTGGTCCTGGAGGCGTCGCATCTATGCGCCGTGATGCGCGGCGTGCGCAAGCCGGGCACGATCATGACCACCAGCGCCGTGCTGGGCATCTTCCGCGCCAACGACAAGACACGCGCCGAGTTCTTCGCCCATCTGGCTCGGCCAGCACCCAGCGCGCCGTGAGCAAGCGTGGCGACGAAGAGCCGGCCATCGACTTCGAGGCTGAACTCAAGCCGGTGAGACCGGGGTCCAAGGCGGCCTACGTGCATGTGCCGGCCGCTCTCGCCTCGGTCTTCGGCAGCCGCGCCCGCGTGCCGGTGCGCATCACCTTGCGAGGCCACTCGTTCCTTGCATCGCTTGGTCCGCGCGGCGACGGTGACTTCTACGTCGTGGTGAACGAGAAGATGCGCAAGACCGCGGGCGTGAGTGCCGGGGACACTGTTGCGATGCGCATCGTTCGGGACGACACGCCGCGCGAGGTGGAGCCGCCGCCGGACCTGGCCTCGGCCCTGGCCGGAGACCCGGAAGCTGAGGTATGGTGGGCAAAGCTGCCCTTCTCGCGTCGCGATGAGATGGTCAGCTGGATCGAAAGCGCCAAGCGGACGGAGACTCGCGAGCGACGAGTAGAGACCGCCGTGGAGCGGCTCCGCACGGGGGCGCGCCTGCGCTAGGCGTGCCGTAGATCAGCGCACGTAGACGAAGCCAGCGCGCGTAGGCGAGGCCAGCGCGCGAGCGGCGCATGGAACGCCACAGGTGCGAATGGACCCTCGGCCGGATCCCCTCCACGTCCGGGGTGTGCTCGAGCGTCCTCCGACGGTCGATTCGCTCCTCACAGGTTCCAACCCGCCGCCGAGCGACCAAGCGCCGACTCTCGCCCCGCAACGAGAACCCAGGTCCCCCGCGCCGCGTCTCGTCACCGCTATCATCGCGAGCATGCCCGAACGTCCCATCAAGGTGCTCATCGCCAAGCCCGGCCTGGACGGCCACGACCGTGGGGCAAAGGTGCTGGCGCGCGGCCTGCGCGACGAGGGGTTCGAGGTCGTCTACACCGGCCTGCGCCAGACGCCGGAGATGGTCGTCTCGGCGGCGCTTCAGGAAGATGTGGATGTGGTCGGTCTGTCCATCCTGTCCGGCGCCCACATGACGCTGCTGCCGCGCATAGTGGCGGGCCTGCGGGCGGAGGGGCTGGACGACGTGCTCATCACGGCCGGCGGCATCATCCCGGACGATGACGTCCCGGCACTCACGGAGGCGGGCGTGAGCCGCATCTTCGGCCCCGGCACGACCATCCGCCAGGTGGCCGACTACATCCGGGAGAACGTCCCGCCGCGCGCAGAGGGGTGACCCGGGCCGCGCAGGGGGGTCCGGACGGGGCGATCGACCGCGGCCGGGCGCTGGCCGAACGCACCCGCGTCGGTGAGCGGCGCGCGCTGGCCCGGTTGCTGACCGAGGTCGAGAACCGCAGCCGAGCGGCCGAGGCGGCCCTGCGCATCCTCTATCCGCTGGCCGGGGCGGCCCACCTGGTCGGTGTCACGGGAGCGCCGGGCGCCGGCAAGTCGACCCTCGTCGCTGCGCTGGTGGGCGAGGCTCGGAAGAGCGGCCGGCCGGTCGCCGTCCTGGCCATCGATCCATCGAGCCCCATCACCGGCGGCGCCATCCTGGGCGATCGGGTGCGCATGCAGGCCTATGCCGGCGACCCGGACGTCTTCATCCGTTCGATGGCCTCGCGCGGGCACGTGGGCGGCCTGGCAAACTCGACCGTCGCGGCGGCGGCGGTGTTGGACGCGGCCGGTTTCCCGCTCGTCTTCATCGAGACCGTGGGCACGGGCCAGAGCGAGGTCGAGGTGGCGGCCATCGCGGACACCACGCTGGTGGTCCAGGCCCCTGAGATGGGCGATGAGGTGCAGGCCATCAAGGCCGGCCTGCTGGAGGTGGCCGACATCGTGGTCGTCAACAAGGCCGATCGACCGGGCGCTGATCGAACGGCCTCCCACCTGCGCTCCATGCTCACGGTGGGTGCCCAGCACGACCGGGCCATGGGCGATCGGCCCCGACCCAAGCGGCCAGAAGTGCTGCTCGCCTCCGGTGCCGGGGGGACGGGCGTGCCCGAAGTGCTCGCGTCGCTGGATCGGCGAGAAGCGAAGCGGCGGGCAGCCGCCTCGAGCGATGAGGCCGAAGGGGTCGGGGATCGGGCTCGCCTGGCCCGTGCGGCGGCGCAGCTCAGCGGCATCTTGGCGGAGCGGCTCCGGGAGCGACTGCGCGAACCCGGCCTTGCGGCGCAGACCGATGAGACGCTGCGCGCCATCGCGGCCCACGAGATCGACCCGTACTCCGCCGCCGACCGGCTGCTCGCCTCACTTGCCTCGACCGCCTCGGACGCGCCGGGCGGCTATGAGCGACGCTGGACCATACGGTAGACTAGTCTGACTAGGTAGGCCATGACGGAGAAGACATGCGGAGCGTCGGATCGTACGAAGCCAAGACACACCTGCCGCGCCTTCTCGATGAGGTGGCCAAAGGCGAGACCATCACCATCACCAAGCATGGCGTGCCGGTCGCCGTGCTCGGCCCCGTCACCATGGAGCGCGCTCTGCGGACCCGCGAAGCCATCACCGGCCTTCGAGCCTTCCGGCAGCGTCATCCCCTG
>Ga0136627_1000715_pt1 | contig 12767 bp, 11 predicted proteins | sample AntDrymUQ4892206_2_FD_104652 | JGI IMG/M metagenome (GOLD analysis project Ga0136627, IMG submission 104652) | Polar desert sand microbial communities from Dry Valleys, Antarctica - metaG UQ489 (22.06) | ecosystem: Environmental > Terrestrial > Soil > Desert | place: Antarctica: Dry Valley... | reverse complement strand
CCGTCACCTAGCGGCGATCCCGTCACCAGGGCGGTTCGTCGCCGAGTGTCACAGACCTGCACGCCGGCGCGCCGTTGTCTTGCCTCGCTGTCGGAGGCCACTACTCTAGGAACGACGTCCCGACAACCGCACATGGATGGCATGGATAACAAGGAGAACGAGCAGCAGGAAACGTTCGGGCCCAACATCTGGCTCGTCGACGAGATGTATCGCCAGTACCAGCAGGAACCGAAGTCGGTGGGCGAATCGTGGCGCGAGTTCTTCGACGACTACCAACCGCAGCGGAGCGGGAATGTGGCCGCTGACGGTTCGTCGGCGCCGGCGAGCTCCCCACCCCCGACGCGCACGAGAGAGCCGAGGCATGAGCCCAAGCCTGAGTCGGCCGACAAGTCGGAGACCGAGCCCGGAGCCCGAGAGGACGTCCCGGTCCCAGAAGATGCCGCTCCGCTGAGAGGCATCGCCGCCAGGATCGCGGAGAACATGGAGGCGTCGCTCGAGGTCCCGACCGCGACCTCGGTCCGCGCGGTCCCCGCCAAGCTGCTGGAAGAGAATCGTCGCACCATCAACCGCTACCTCGCCGGCAAGAAGGGCGGCAAGATCAGCTTCACCCACATCATCGGGTGGGCGATCCTCAAAGCTCTCGAGGCGCGACCCGCGATGAAGGCCAGCTACCTCGAGGTCAACGGCAAGCCCCACGTCGTCGTCCCGAAGCACGTCAACTTCGGTCTTGCGGTCGACATGGAGCGCTCCGGCCAACGCATTCTCATCGTTCCCAACATCAAACAGGCCGACGAGTGCGACTTCTCCGGCTTCTGGGGCGCGTATGAGGACCTGATCCGCAAGGTGAAATCCAACTCGCTCGCCCCCGAGGACTACTCAGGCACGACCATGACGTTGACTAATCCCGGCACCGTCGGCACGACCCAGAGCGTTCCCCGCCTGGTCAAGGATCAGGGCCTCATCGTCGGCACAGGCGCGATCACCTACCCGAGTGAGTACGAGGCGTCGGACCCGAAGCTGCTCGCGCGCGTCGGGGTCGGCAAAGTGATCACGGTCACCTCGACCTACGACCATCGCGTCATTCAGGGGGCCGAGTCGGGACAGTTCCTGGCGCTGATCCACGATCTTCTCCAGGGCGCCAACCGCTTCTACGACGAGCTCTTCGCCAGCCTTCAGATTCCGTACGAGCCCGTGCGCTGGAGTCGCGACTTCGCAGCGTTCGACGATGTCGACGCGACCCTCGAGAAGCAGAGCCGCGTCATGCAGCTCATCAACATGTATCGGGTCCGCGGCCACCTCCTTGCGGAGCTCAACCCCATCGGCTGGGAGGTTCTGCACCACCCGGAGTTGGACCTCAGCCACTACGGCTTGACGTTGTGGGATCTCGATCGGGAGTTCCTCACCGACGGAGTGCCCGGCCCCCGCAAGCAGAAGCTGCGAGACATCATCGACAACCTCAGAGACGCGTATTGCAGGACGACGGGCGTCGAGTACATGCACATGGCCGAGCCGGAGGAGAAGGCCTGGATTCAAGAGCGCGTCGAGGGCTCGACGAGCGAAGCATTGTCGAAGGAAGACAAGGTCCACATCCTCGACCGCATCGGAGCGGCCGAGGCCTTCGAGCGTTTTCTGCATTCGAAGTACACGGGCAGCAAGCGCTTCTCGCTCGAGGGGGCCGAAAGCACGATCGCCATGCTCGACGCGTTGATCGAGAGAGCGGCGGACGACGACCATCTCGAGGTCGTCATGGGTATGAGCCACCGGGGACGCCTCAACGTCCTCGCCAACATCGTGGGCAAGCCGCCGAAGGAGATCTTCAAGGAGTTCGAGGGCGAGGTCGATCCCGAGACCGTTCAAGGCTCCGGCGACGTCAAGTACCACCTCGGCATGACCGGCCGGTTTACGAGCCGTGCCGGCAACGATATCGGCGTCGTCCTTGCGTCGAACCCGAGCCACCTCGAGGCCGTCGATCCGGTGGTCGAGGGAATGGCACGCGCCAAGCAGGACCTGCTTGGCGACGACTCAACCGGCAGGGTTCTGCCGGTGCTGCTGCACGGCGACGCCGCCTTCGCGGGTCAGGGAGTCGTGGCCGAGTGCTTCAACCTGAGCCAGTTGCCCGGATATCGCACGGGGGGAACCGTGCACATCGTGGTCAACAACCTGATCGGCTTCACCACGGCGCCCCACGCGGCTCGCTCCACGACCTATGCGACCGATATAGCCAAGATGGTCCAGTGCCCGATCCTGCACGTCAACGGCGACGACCCAGAAGCGTGCGTGCGCGTCACCAAGCTCGCGTACGAGTACCGCAAGCGCTTCAAGAAAGATGTCGTCATCGATCTCATCTGTTACCGCAAGTACGGACACAACGAGGCTGATGAGCCGGCCTTCACGCAGCCGCTCATGTACGCCAAGATCGCCGAGCGGCGCAGCGTCCGCAAGCTCTACACGGAACATCTGCTCAACGGCGGCGAGATCACGGTCGAGGAGGCCGAGGAGGCGCTCGACCAGTTCCGAAGCCGGCTCAAAGAGGCCTTTGACGACACCAAAGAATCCAAGGCGCCCGAACCCGTGGTGGCCCTTCCGATCAAGGTCGTGGGCGTTCTTCCGGCGGTCGAGACCGGGGTTGCCGGCGAGCGCATCGAGCACATCCACGAGGTCCTGACCAGCTTCCCGCAGGGCTTCGAGCCGCACCCCAAGTTGAAGAAGATGATCGAGAAACGAGGATCGATCCTCGAGAAGGGCACGATCGACTGGGCCCACGGCGAGGCGCTCGCGTTCGGCTCTCTGTTGATGGAGGGCGCCGACGTCCGCCTCTCGGGTCAGGACTCGCGCCGTGGCACCTTCAGCCAAAGACACAGTGTCCTCGTCGATTACCGCACCGGCGAGGAGTACACGCCGCTCAACGATCTCTCGCCCAACCAGGCACGTTACCGCTGCTTTGACTCGTTGCTTAGCGAGTACGCGGCGATGGGATTCGACTATGGCTACTCGGTGGCGAACGGCGATGCACTCGTGTGCTGGGAGGCTCAGTTCGGAGATTTCGTCAACGCCGCGCAGGTCGTCGTCGATCAGTTCATCTCTTCCGGCGAGGACAAATGGGACCAGGAGAGCGGACTGGTGTTGTTGCTGCCTCACGGATTCGAAGGGCAAGGCCCGGAACACTCAAGCGCGCGGCTCGAACGCTTCCTGACGCTGTGTGCCGAGGACAACATGCAGGTGGCGCAGCCGACGACGCCGGCGCAGTACTTCCATCTGCTGCGGAGGCAGATGCATCGCTCCGTTCGCAAGCCGTTGATAGTCATGACCCCAAAGTCGCTGCTGCGAAATCCCGACGCGCGGAGCAAGATCAGCGACTTCACGTCGGGCCATTTTCTCGAGACTCTCGACGACACCAGGATCTCCGACCGAGACTCGGTCAAGCGCGTCGTGCTGTGCACGGGCAAGATCGGTCTCACTCTCATGAATCATCGAGACGAACGCGAGGCGGATGTCGCCATCGTGCGGCTCGAGCAGCTCTATCCGTTCCCCGAGGCCCAGCTCTACGAGATCCTCGATGGCTATCCCAATGCAGACGAGGTCATATGGGTCCAGGACGAGCCAGAGAACATGGGGGCCTGGTGGTTTGTCTTCGGCAACATCCGGCCCGACCTTGCAGACCGCTTGAAGCTCCGCAGGGCGGCGCGCGCTGAGTCGGGGAGCCCGGCTACGGGAAGTCCGACCGTGCACGAGCAGGAGGGCGGCGAGCTACTCGACAAGGCCCTCAACTTCGATTCCTGAGCCGGAACTACTTAGTCGAGGGACGCCAAGGACTTCTCCTTGGCGCTCAGCAATCCCTGTGCTCGCGCCGCCGCGACCGTGACGGACAGCCTCGCTGGAGAATGTCGCCCTCCCGGTACTCGACCTCTTCAGCCGTTCGGCCGCGGGGTCGAAGGGACTGCGGGCCATGCCGACGATGCGCTCGACTGCTTCATGGTGATCGAGCGCGCGCAACAGGCTCCTGCCGATCTCGCCGGTCGGACCCGTGACGCCAACGCGGAGACCGCTCACGACCTCCCTCCTGAGGGGCGGTCGGTATCGCTGCTGTTTCGATAGGCGTTCTCGAAGGCGGCATAGGCCTGGGCTCCGAACAGCACGAAGCGAATTTCCGCGACCTTCGTGGTGGCTCTTCTCACCGTGCCCACTGCGATGGCGGCGGCGTCCTCGACCGGGTAGCGGTAGACGCCGGTCGATATGGCGGGAAAGGCGACGCTCGCCACCCCCAGCTCGTCGGCCACGCGCAGCGACTCCGTGTGACAGGAGGCGAGCAGGTGGGACCGGTCCTCGGCCTTCGCGTAGGTGGGGCCTACCGTGTGGATCACCCACTTGGAGGGCAGCTCCCCCGCGGTCGTCGCCACGGCTTCGCCGGTCGGAAGCCCGTCGGGGTAACGCTCGGCACGCAGCCGCCGGCATTCCTTCTTGATGCTCGGCCCCCCTGCACGGTGGATGGCGCCGTCAACGCCGCCGCCACCCATGAGGGTCGAGTTCGCGGCGTTGACGATCGCGTCTACCTGCTGTGTCGTGATGTCGCCCTCTACAAGGACTATCTTCGGCATCAAAGAAGGGTAGTGCTTTCGATCGTGGCGCTCGAAACTTTCCGGCGGCTCTACCATTCGGCCATGGCAGATCTCGAGCGTGAACGAAGCCGGGCGCAGCTTTCTCGCCGCCAAAGCGAATGTGTATTTGTGGCGCGGGCCACTAAGGAAAGCTGATGCCGAAGTTCGTCGAGTGGATCGGCTTGGTCGCCGGGATCGTCATGATTCTCGCGGTCTCGGGCAGCATGATGCGCGCCTTGATCGTGCCCCGTGGCCTGTCTACGAAGCTCGGAGCGACTGTGGGGCTGGTCGTTCGCAAGGCCTTCATCACGGTCGCGAACCGGTTCGAGAGCTACGAAACCAAGGACAAGATTCTTGCCTTGCAGGCCCCCACGTTTCTGCTGGTTCTTCTGTTGAGCTGGCTTGTCGGCTACTGGCTCGCGTGGGGTTTGACTCTGTGGCCGTTCTCCGACATCACTTTCGCCAATGCGCTCCGAGAGAGCGGTTCGGCGATGCTGACTCTCGGCTTCGAGCAGCCGGAGAATCCCAACACGTTTTGGATTCATTTCGGAGCGGCCGCATCCGGACTCGTCGTGATCGCGCTCCAGATCGCGTACCTGCCGACGCTGTACGGATCGTTCAACCGGCGCGAGACGCAGGTGACGGTTCTGCAAAGTCGTGCGGGGTCGCCCGCGTGGGGGCCCGAGATCCTCGCCCGTCACGCGATGACCGGCCTGGTGCCCGATCTTCCCCACTTCTATGCCGAGTGGGAACGCTGGGCGGCGGATGTCGCCGAGACGCATACGAACTACGTCGTGCTTCTGTATTTCCGTTCTCCGCACGCGCTCCGAAGCTGGCTGATTGCGCTGCTCGCGGTGATGGATTCGGCAGCGATGTACTCCGCCCTCTCTCCCAGCTCGGCGCCGGTTCAGGCCAGGCTCATGTTGCGCATGGGCTTCACGTGCTTGCGGAACATCGCAACGGTCTCGGGCGTCCCGTATGACCCAGATCCAATGCCCGACGATCCGATCGAGCTGAGCTTCGAGGAGTTCGAGGGCTCGATGGGACGGCTCGAGGAGATGGATTTTCCGATCGAACGTACCGCCGAGGAGGCGTGGCCCCATTTCGTGGGCTGGCGGGTGAACTACGAATCGATCGCCTACCGCCTGGCCGACATGATCGTGGCTCCGCCCGCGCCCTGGAGTGGCCCGCGCACTCATCTTCCCGACCTCGCGATCGTGCCCCAACGCCCGGCGAACAGGCGACCGGGCAATCCCCGGGCGGAGGTCCCTCACCAAGACAGGATCGAATGGCGGGCCTGACTTCGGAAGTCAGACCCGGCTGCGCAGGATGAGCTCCGTCGGGTCGGGGTTCAGATAGATCTGACCCTCGAGGTAGACGACGCCGAACAAGCGGACATAGCGACGGAGCAGCGCAAGCGGCGTGCGCAACGGGACGCGGCCCTTCCGGTAGTCCTCGATGAGGTCGAGGAGCTCGTGGCGCGAGTCGTGGTCGAGGTCGCCAGAAACGTACCCGTGCATGTGCATTAGCACGTCGGTGTGCTTGTTCCTCGTGGTGGGCACCTCCATGGCGGCCATGAAGGCGCGCCGGTAGATGGCGACAAGCTCCGGGCGATCCAGCTTTGTCGCGTCGGCGACGAGCCGGCCCAGCTCCCCGTAGTGCGCGCGTGAATGGGCCATCAGCGTCAGCTTGTGCTCGCTGTGGAAGGCGACGAGATCCCCGATCGTCCACTTCGCTCCGAAGAGCCGCCGGAGCCGTTCGTAGGCAAAGACGCGCTCGATGAAGTTGTCGCGCAGCTCCGGATCCGCGAGGCGACCCTCCTCCTCGACGGGAAGGTGCAGGAGGGTTTCGATGAGCGTTGCGGCGAACAAGCCCCTTCCCGATGGCTCGGGCGCGCCTGTCTCACCGTGCACGAGCACACGGTGCACGCCGCACGACGGCGAGTCCTTCTTCAGGACGTAGCCGCTCAAGTTCTCGTGGCGCAATTCGTCCACACGCCTCTCGGCGTAGCTCTGCATCGCGGCGGTGTGATCGGTGTCGCTGGTGGGCGCCCGGAGACGGACCTCTCCTCCGCGTTGCTCGAGCCGGATGGTCTCGCGCGGCGTCGGCATCCCCATCTCGACCTCCGGACAGACCGGCACCCACTCAACGTGATGACCGAGGACGACCGTGAGCCAGGTGTCGCGTTTGTGACCTCCGTCGAAACGGACCGGCGCGCCGAGCAGGCACGACGACACGCCGATCCTGATGCGGGACCTGGGAAGTTCCTCTCCCCGGGCCGGTCGCTGCCGCTCGCCGGGTTTCGCTACGCCGGCCACTGCTGCTGGACGTAGCCCATGTCCCAGAACATCCATTCGTATCGACTCGTCGTCGCGAAGTGCTCGGTCATTCGCCGCCGCTGCTCGTCCGACGCGGCCGCGCCGACGCGGTCGGTCAACCTCAACACCTCGGTCACGATGTCGCCGAACTCCTCGCCGCCGTAGGTGTCGATCCAGCGCTGGTACAGGGGGTTGGGGGACGCGGATTCGAGCAGCTTCTTGCCGACCTCCCAGTAGATCCAGTAGCAGGGGAGCACGGCGGCGAGAGCGTCAGAGAAGTCGCCTCCGTACGCGGTCGCAATCAAGTAGCTCGTGTAAGCGAGAGTCGTCGGAGCGACGGGTTCGGCCCGAACCTCGGCCTCGCTCAAACCGAAGTCCGTGAAGAAGCTTTCGTGCAAGGAGCGCTCGACCTCGATCGCACCCGCGGCGTGGCGAGCGAACATGAGGATGTCCTCCTCCCGGGGGCCGCGCGCAGAACAGATGCTCAGAGCGCGCGCGTAGTCCCTTAGGTAGTGAGCATCCTGGATCACGTAGAAACGAAAGGCTTTCTCGTCGAGTGTGCCGTCGGCTAGACCCATAAGGAAAGGATGCTCGAGAATGGCCTCGTATACGGGCGTGATCGATTTCCACAGCTCTTGGGTGAATCGCTCCTGAGTCATAGATGCCGAGGCTAACTGGCCCAGGAAGTGATGGGAGCATGGGGAGCCATGGGATCGGGAAGGTGCACGCGCTTCGCCGAGTTGCCCGCCGAGGTCCAGGTGATCGTCACCGATGCTCGCCGGGCGACGTTCGGCTCCATAGACGAGCGCGGGCGTCCACATCTCGTGCCCATCACATTCGCGTTGCGTAACGGCGAGTTGGTCAGCGCGATCGATCACAAGCCAAAGACGACGACCGCCCTGGCTCGTCTACGCAACATCGCCCGAAATCCAGAGGTGAGCGTCCTGATCGACCGTTACGACGAGCAGTGGATCCGGCTCGGGTGGGTGATGGTGCGCGGCGCGGCACGGATCGATGCGCCGGGGAGCGCGACGAAAGCGCTGTCCGCTCGCTATCCGCAGTACCGTTCCTTTCCCCCGGCCGGAGAGGTGATCACGGTGACGCCTCGTTCAATCGTGTGGTGGACCTGGGCCGAATAGCCCGGCGTCACGGCTATCGTCTGGCGCCATGAGTCTCGATGTCGACGGCGCCACCGAGCGCGTCTTGAGCGAAGGAGATGAGTGGCGCGCGTGGCGAGCTCTGCGATTGGGAGGCGATGATGCCGGCGCCATGCCCCAGATACCCGGACAGGATGGCGTAGGCGGCTTCGCAGGGCCGACCGGGCGGCCGTCGCCCGGCGCCACCGGCTTGGCACTGTGCCACCTCGAATTGATCTCCGCCGCCGCCGCCCCCGCCGCGATCATCGCTGCGGACTGGCTCGAGGCGATGCGTACGCCGGCGCAAGCATGGCTCGACGCGCCCGACGACGTGCCCGGCGTCATCGACGACCGTGGAGCCGGGCGCGTGTGGGCGACCGCGGCGACCACCTGCGCGCTCTTGGCCGCGCGCCGCGACCCCGGCCCCCGAGCGTTCGCACTCTTGCGGGGAGAGGTCGATCAAGAGGGCCACGTCACAGGGGGCACCTACCCGACCTTCGCGCTCGCGGGCGCTGCCTGGTTGGCGGAAGGACCGGGTACCGAAACGGCCGAGTGGGCGCTGAGGTGGACCAGGGAGTGGGCCGAGGAGTGGTGGGGGCCACAGGAGAGAGCGACGGCGCTTACCTTCTGGGCCGCCGCCGGGATTCCACCCGAGCACCCCTCGGTGGAGGAGTTCCTCGAAGAACTGAGGTCCGACGCCCCGCAGGAGGGCTGGACCGACCTCGATCTGACCCTGCTGGCCCTGGAGCTCGTTGCCCATTTCGACTGAAACACCCCCGCCTGGCTCAGGCTCTCATCCGTTTACAACGAGGCGGTCGGGATAGGACTCTTAATGAGGGCTCTTGAGATTGACATGAGAGCCACAAGCGCGCAGAGCGCACCCAAATGCATCACCGAGGAGGTTCGATTTATGACGATTCACCACGCGGGTCGCGGCATCATGAGCGAGGCCAACAACTCCAAGCGCGAGGAGCTTCTCAAGAAGCTCGAGACGGCGTACTGGATGGAGATCGAGACCGTCATGAGCTACATGGCCAGCTCGATCAATCCCGACGGTGTGCGCGCCCAGGAGATCATCGAGTCGCTCAAGGAGGACGTTCAGGAGGAGCTCGGACACGCCCAGCAGTTCGGTGAGCGCATCAAAGAGCTCTACGGCGTCGTGCCGGGATCGATGGAGTTCAACGCCGAACAAAAGTACCTCCAGCCTCCCACCGAGCAGACGGACATCGTTCACGTCATCAAGGGCGTCATCGAGGCCGAGACCGGGGCCATCGAGCACTACAACGACATCATCGAGTTCACCGAGGAAATCGACCCGGTGACCAATGACATGGTCATTGCGATCCTTCGTGACGAGGAGGGCCATAAGCGCCTCTTCGAGGGATTCCTCCGTGAGTACGAGATCGAGGGTCTGGCGTAAGGTCGCACGCTCGCAAAACGGTCTACTTATGGTGCGGACCACTAGGGGGTATCCTCGTCAAGGGCCGGCGGATAGCGCCGGCCTTTGCGCGTAATCGACATCAACCAGCGGGTGGCGGATGCTCCAGTCTTCGTATCGGATCCGAAAGCGCGTCAGGGTGGCGCTTGTAGTCCTTGGTCTGCCTCAGCTCATCGCCGGCGTCTGGGCCCTAGGCTTCGCTCGTAGCTTCTATGAGGATTTTCCCTTCGGTCAGGGGTGGGTGTCTCCTCACGGACCCTTCAACGAACATCTGATCGTCGACGTCGGCGCTTTGTTCTGCGCGCTTGCGGTTCTGGCCTTGTTCGGAGCCGTCCGAGTGGAACGCGGGTTGTCGCAGGCGATCGGGCTCACCTGGATCGTCTTCCTAGGACCTCACCTGTACTGGCACGCGACGCATACCGAGGGCCCGTCCTTAGCCGACAATGGGATTCAACTCGGCCTACTCGTGATGCAGTTCCTCATCGTCGTCTATGTCGTGGCGGCCTCTCGCCGGCTCAAGGGCTAGGGAGCGCGCCCCGGTAGGGTACCTAGGCAGGGAACGATCGCACCCGCCCTGACTCGCACAGGATGAGGCCGAAGGCAAGGACGTAGACGCTGACCATGGAGCAACCCACGACGCGCGGCCTTGGTGAACAGCATGCCTCGCGTTACCTCAGGCAGCTCTTGCAGACCATCCCCGTTGGTGTCGTTACGGTCGACGCCAACGGCGTCGTGCTCGGCTACAACCAAGCGGCCGATGACATCCTGTCGTTTGACCGGTCCGAGGATGCGGAAACGGCGGCCAAGGACGCGCCGAACGAGGTTCTCATTACGGGCCTCTTCGGTAAGAGCGACCGGCTGGCGCGTTTGATCGAGGGAGGTTTCGACGGGGAAACGCGCTCTGGGGTGTTCGAGCGCAGGGGTCCGAGGGGACTCCAGCACGTCGAGATCACCACGTGGCGTCTCTCGATCCAAGCCGATGAGTCGGTCGGTATGCTCATTCTCCAGGACGTCACCACGCGCGCGGTGGCCGAGAAAGGGCTCAAGCGAGCAGTACTCGACCGCGAGTTTCTGACGCAGTCCGGCGCCGAACTGTCCAAGTCGCTCGAATATCAAACGACGCTGGAGGCCTTCGCTCGCCTCGCCGTCACCTATCTGTGCGACTGGTGCACCGTCAACATGATCGAGGACGATGGAAGCGTCGGCCGCGCCGCCGTGGCGCACGTCGATCCGGCGAAGGAGGCTCTTATCGTCGAGCTCCACCGGTCTCATCCTCACGATCCGGATGCGACTACCGGGGTTTCGCAGGTAATCCGCGCGGGGAAGCCGGAGCTGTTCGCCGAGGTCGACAAAGCCCTTTTGGAGCTCACGGCGCACAATCCCGACTATCTTCGAATCGTCATGGATCTCGGTATGCACTCGTGCATGATCGTGCCGCTGATCGCACACGGTGAAACGCTCGGCGCTGCCTCACTCGTCTCTGCCAGACCTGAGCGCCGCTATGACTCTTCCGACCTCGAGCTCGCCTGCGAGATGGCGCGTCGAGCCGGTCTGGCCGTGCACAACGCGCGCCTCTTTCAGAAGGTCGAGGAGAGCCGCGCCAAGTTCGCAAGCATGGCGCGCATACTGCAGCGAAGTCTCCTCCCTCCCGAACTCCCGAGCATGCCCGGGCTTGACGCGGCCGCGCTCTATCGGCCCGCCACCGAAAGCCTCGAGGTGGGAGGGGACTTCTACGATCTCTTCGAGACGAGCGGTGGTCGCTGGGGCATCGTCATGGGAGATGTGCAGGGTCACGGAGCGGCGGCGGCGGCCACCACGGCGCTGGCACGTTACACCTTGCGGGCGAACGCGATGCGTCTGACACGGCCGGTCCACGTTCTCTACCAGGTCAACAAGACTCTGATGCAACACAGTGAGGAACGCTTTCTCAGCGCCGTGTTCGCCACGATGAGTCTCGAACCGACAGTGAGAGTCACGATCGCCAGCGCGGGACATCCAAAACCGATGCTGCTCCGAGCCGACGGGCGAGTAGAAAGCGTCGGAGGTGAGGGCATTCTGTTGGGTCTCTTCGCGGCCCCCGATCTCAACGAGCAAGACGTCGAGCTCGAGCCCGGCGATGCACTCGTTCTCTTCACCGACGGGCTCACCGAAGCCGGCGCTCCGCGCAACATGTTGGGCGAGGAGGGCTTCCGACAGGTGCTCTCGCGCTGCGCAGGCCTGAGCGCGAGCGGAATCTGCGCCTCGATAGACGAGGTTCTGATGACCTGGCAGGGTGAGAAGGGTCATCGCGACGACTGTGCAGCCCTCGTTCTGCGGGTCAACGAGGACGCTCAGGAAGACGGGCGAATTCCGGAGAGCGCGAGTACCCTCCTGTAGTCGAACCCTCGGATTGATCAGGAGCTGGACGCACATGGCGACTCTCGTAGTCAAAGACGGCGAGCTGGCGGGGACGACTTTCCCTTTCGACTCAGAGGTGGTGCTGGGACGCGTCGACGCGGATGTCACCATCGGCGATCCGCAGATCTCGCGCCGGCATCTCAAGATCTCCCCGGGCGACGGCTATGTCGAGGTCGAGGATCTCGGTTCGACCAATGGCTCGTGGCTGAACGGTGAACGCCTCCACGGACGGGCGAGGCTGAACCCCGGCGACGTCCTGCGCGTGGGGGAGACCACGCTCGAGCTCGAGGCCCCGGCGATGACGGCGGGCGGCACGGTCGTTGGGGCGGCCCCCGACTTCGAAGAGCTCAAGAGACAGGCGGGGGCCGAGGCCGGGTCCTCCGAGCGGGCACCGGCGCAAGGGCCCGCGGAGGTTCCGCCACCGCCTCCTCCCGCTATCGTGAGTCCCGGCACGGAGGAACCCGCCGCCGCTTCGACAGGCGCCGAGGGTAGGTCCCCGCCTGCCGAGGCTCCACCTGCTTTTGGAGACGCTCCTCACATCGAACGGCACCCCCCGCAGGAGACCCTGCCTCCCGGGCAAGAAGCTCCCGCGCCCGCGACCACACCGTGGGGGCAACGATCTCAGCGACCCGCCGGTGAGGAACCCTCGCCGTGGAACGAACCGCGCGACGACAGCATGGAAGCACCGTCTCCGTGGACCGGACCGCTGGAGCAGACGAGCGGCGAGCAGCCACCGGCTTGGGGTCAGCAGCAGCAGCCGTGGGCACAAGGTGATCCCGGGACGGCTCCGATGTCACAGGCGATCGGCGCACAACAACAACAGCAGCAGCAGGGCGGCTTCCAGTCCGGCGGGTACGCGCCTCCCGGTGGATACCAGCAGGTG
>Ga0136627_1000714_pt1 | contig 12781 bp, 11 predicted proteins | sample AntDrymUQ4892206_2_FD_104652 | JGI IMG/M metagenome (GOLD analysis project Ga0136627, IMG submission 104652) | Polar desert sand microbial communities from Dry Valleys, Antarctica - metaG UQ489 (22.06) | ecosystem: Environmental > Terrestrial > Soil > Desert | place: Antarctica: Dry Valley... | reverse complement strand
TGTCCGACCCGACGGGAACCGCAGCTCGACGGTGTCGATCCAGGGTGGGCGGGACTTCGGCGCGCGCTTCTGGAAGAAGAACTCGCCCTCGGCTCCGTTGACGAACCGCTTCAACGCCATCGGTCGACCCGCCACACCGCGCAGCGCACCGTCCGCGACGGCGACGTAGTAGCGAACCAGATCGGACTTGGTGTGGCCGGTGTGCGGAAAGAACACCTTGTCAGGGTTGCTGACCGTGACCTCCTGGCCGGCCAGCTCCAGCACCTCGGTCGTTCGTGGGGCCACGGCAGGACCATACGGCCGACCTCGGCCTCGTGCCACGGTCTTTCGATGCCCATGTCCAGCGTGGGCGCCCTCTGCAGATGTTCCGGTGCTCGTCACAGTTGCGCGGAGGCCGGGAGCGTCAGGCCGAGCTGGGCAAGCTGTCCCAGGTCGTCGCGGCAGGCCCAGTGCTCAGCGAGCTTGCCGTCGGCGACCCGGTACATGTGCATGTGCTGGACCGAGAACGATCGGCCGGTGGCGGGGACGCCCATGTAGTCGCTTTGGTGGGTGCCGCTCAAAGTGATGCGGCCGACAACCAGGTCGCCTTCGGCCACGGTCTCGTGGACCACGGCGTGAAGGTCGGGGAAGGCAGTCCGCAGCCATCTCGCGGTCGCCTTGAAGCCCTCCGGTCCGCGGTTCTCCGGGGCCTCGTGGTTCAGGAAGTCGCAGACGGTCCGTCGGCGGGAGCGTGGAATCAGCGCCAGCCGCGGTAGACGCAAGACGCCAGGGACTTCGAACGCGCTGACCCGGGCAGATGCGTCGGCAGCGGTGGAGCGGGTGAGGGGAATCGAACCCCCGTAACCAGCTTGGAAGGCTGGGGCTCTGCCATTGAGCTACACCCGCGCTTGGGCGGCCTGACGGCCATCGCCCGTCGGGACGGCGGGATTTGAACCCGCGACCCCCTGCTCCCAAAGCAGGTGCGCTGCCAAGCTGCGCCACGTCCCGGCACTCGTGTGGATCTGTGCAGGATCATGCTAGCCGGTCGCCCGGGCGCCTCCGGAGACAGCGTGCGCGCCTCTCGTGGCCCTTGACAACGCGCGGACGTTATGCACAGAGTTTGATCGTTCAAAGACTCCCGCGAGGGGCAATCGGTTGAGGACGACGACGACATTGTCGACCACGCGCCAGGCCACGCTCGTCGACGTGGCCCTGCTGGCGCAGGTCTCCCGCCAGACCGTGTCCAACGTGGTCAACGCACCCCAGCGCGTCGCCGCTCCCACCAGAGCGCGAGTGCAAGCGGCAATCGACACGCTGAACTACCGCCCACACCGGCTGGCCCGCAACCTGCGTACGCGCACCTCGCGCATGCTCGGGTATCGCGTCCCGACCACGGCCCCGGAGGCGATCGACCCGCTGCTTGACCGGTTCCTGCATGCGCTGACCGACGCCGCACGCGTCGCTGGCTACCACGTCCTGCTCTTCACGCCGGACGAGGGCCAGGACGAAGTCACCGCGCACACCGACCTCGTCGCCACGGGCACGGTCGACGGGTTCGTGCTGGCAGAGACCAATTACGACGATCCGCGTGCGGTCTACCTGGCCGAGGCAGGAGTGCCATTCGTGGCATTCGGTCGTACCGGCTGTCCCGTGCCGCACGACTGGGTCGACGTCGACGGCGCCGCCGGCACGCAGGCCGCCGTGGCCCGGCTCGCCGCGGCGGGGCATCAGCGGATCGCGTTCCTGGGCTGGCCGGCGGGCTCGGCCAGCGGCGACCAGCGGGCACAAGGCTGGCGCCAGGGGTTGGAGATGGCCGGCCTCCCGGTCGACGACGACTTGTTAGTGCGAGGCAGCGATGCGCGTTCCGCCGGTGCGGCTGGGACTGCGGCACTACTTGGGCGGGCCAAGCCGCCGAGCGCCATCATCGCCGTCAGCGACCTGCTGGCGCTCGGCGCCCTGGCGGCCGCCCGGGTTCGCGGCCTTGCCGTCGGCCGCGACTTGGCCGTCGTCGGCTTCGACGACAGCCCGGTCGCGGCGCTGGTCGAACCGCCGCTGACCAGCGTCCGCCAGCCCATCGAAGACGTCGGGCGGCACATCGTCGCTCTGCTCACCAGCCGCTTGGCCGGACGGCAGGAGCCCACCGGCGTCCTGCTGGCCCCCCGCCTCATCATCAGGCGCAGCGCCTGACGCAGCCCCACAAGGAGCCGAGATGACCCCCCACCGCCTGGTCACCACCGTCGTGCCGTTGGTCCTCATCGCGCTGCTGGCAGCGGCGTGCGGCGGCGGGTCCGGATTCAGCGATCAGGGAGGCGGCGGTGGCGAAGGCGAGGAGGCACAGGGTCCGGCAGAGCTGCAGCTGATGGTCGCCTCCTCGGGGCCAGCTGAGGACAAAGCGCTGCGCCGAATCGTCAGGCAGTACGACGAGCAGTCGGACAACAGCGTCAAACTGAACGTCGTTCCCGAGTACGACACCACGCTGCAGGCCGCGCTGGCCGCCGGCGACCCGCCCGATGTGTTCTTCGTGACCGACCTGCGCCTCCCCGACCTGGTCGAGGCCGGCGCACTGCAGCCGGCGGAGGGCAAGATCGACGGCGAAGACGACTTCTACCCCTCGCTCAAGGAGGCGTTCACCTATAACGAGCAGTTCTGGGCGCCCCCGAAGGACTTCTCGACGCTGGGCTTGCAATACAACGTCGACATGCTCGAGGAGGCCGGCGTCGACCCGCCCACCACCTGGGATGAGCTGGCGGTCGCCGCCGAGCAGCTCACGCAAGGAAAGCGGGTTGGTTTGGTGATCGGGCCCGAGTACCCCCGCTGGGGTGCCTTCATGTTCCAGGCCGGCGGTGCGGTGACCAACGACGACTTCACCGAGATGACCGTCGATTCACCGGCGGTCACGACTGCGCTGGACTACCTGCAACAGATGCATGACCAGGGCCACGCGGCCACGCAGGGCGAGCTCGATGCCGGCTGGCCCGGTGAGGCGTTCGGGCAGGGCAAGGCTGCCATGACCATCGAGGGCAACTGGATGGTCGGCGCGATGGACAACGACTTCCCCGACATCAATTGGGCGACGACAGAACTCCCCGCCGGTCCTGAGGGCAAGGGCACATTCGCGTTCACCGTTGCCTACGCGGTGGCCGCTAACGCCAAGAACCCGGAGGCGTCGTTCGACTTGGTCAACTTCCTGGTTGGCGAGGAGACGATGCTGCAGTACACCAAGCAGTTCCCGGTGATGCCGTCGCGGCAGTCGCTGGCCGACGACTGGCTACAGGCCAATCCCGACTTGGAGCCGTTCCTCAAGGGTGCCGAGTACGCCCATCCCTTCCAGTTCGCCCCTGGGTTCCAAGGGGCGCTGGACACGCTCAACGCCGGAATCGAGGGCCTCGCCGGTGGCAACAAGGACCCGGACCAGGTCATCAGCGAAACCCAGGAAGCCGGACAACAAGTCTTGGGCGGCTGAATCGGTGCGGTGGAGGCGGCTGCTGCCCCTCCACCGTCTTCTGCAACCGCACCGGCGCGTCCCCAGGGAGTAGCCATGCACGCTTTGCGCATCCGTCTGGGCTCAAGCCAAGCCTTCGTCGGCTGGCTGTTCGTCCTACCCGTGCTGGTGGGGCTCGGGTTGTTCCTGTTCCTCCCGATGCTCATGGCCTTCTGGATCAGCTTCCGCGACTGGACCGGGTTGACGCCACCGTCACAGTCGTCGTTCGTGGGGCTGGCCAACTACCGGGCCCTGATGCTTGACCCGGGCGTGACACGCAGCGACTTCGCGCTCGGGTTGCGCAACAACTTCTATTACGTTCTCGGCGTGGTGCCCGCCCAGACGGTCATCGCCTTCTTTCTGGCGGTAGTGGTCAACCAGCGGTTCTTGAAGGGCAAAGGATTCTTCCGCACAGCCTACTACTTCCCGTCGATCACGAGCTCCATCGCGGTGTCACTCATCTTCATCTTCTTGTTTCAGCGCAACGGCGCTATCAATGCGCTCATCGACCCGCTGCTGCCGACCGACCGCATCAACTGGTTGGACAACGCCAACGGCCTGATCCACAACCTGCTGGCGGTCGTCGGCGTCCACGAGGCGCCTGCGTTCCTCGAGAACACCCGGTTTCTCGGCCTCAATCTGTGGACCTGGCTGTCGGGACCGTCGATGACGATGTACGCCATCATGATCCTGGCGACCTGGACCACCATCGGCACGTTGATGCTCATCTTTCTCGCCGGTCTGCAGGGCATCCCTACCGAGGTGGACGAGGCGAGCGCGGTCGACGGGGCCAGCGCCGTGCAGCGCTTCCGCTTCGTGACGTTGCCCATGATGAAGCCGACGCTCTTCTTCGTGCTGACCGTCGGGCTGATCGGGACCTGGCAGGTCTTCGATCAGGTTTTTGCGATCTCGACCGGAGGACCACAGAAGACGACCCTGACGCCCGCCTACCTGGTGTACCGCTTCGGTTTCCGCGGCTCGGACATGGGGGCCGCGACCGCGGTGGCGTTCATCTTGTTCGTCCTCATCATCGTGCTGACGTTGATCCAGCGACGGGTCGTCGATCCCGAGGAGGCCTAGCCATGGCCGTTGACGTCCAAAGCGCGAAAGCGCCACCGACGGTGCTGGCACGCGTCGAGGAACGCCAGCCGTTGTGGCAACGGATCGGCAAGCGCGTCGTCGGCTACGGCATCCTGATCTTCTTCGCGATGCTCTTCGTCGCGCCGTTCCTCATCGCCCTGTCCAACTCCCTCAAGACGCGGCCGCAGGCTGCCGCGGCACCGTTGAGCCTCCTGCCCAACCCGCTGAGCCTGCGTGCCTACGAACAGCTCGTCGGCAGCGGCTTGCTCCGGGCCGCCTTCGTGTCCGTCGTCGTCACGGTCCTGGTCACGTTGGCCCGCGTCGTGCTCGACAGCATGGCCGGCTACGCCCTTGCGCGGCTGGACTTCCCCGGCCGGCGGGTGGTGTTCGCCGCGATCGTGGCGACGCTGGCCGTCCCGGGGATCGTGCTCGCCATCCCGCGCTTCCTGGTGCTCGGCCAGCTGGGGTTGCTGAACTCCTTCAGCGGGCTGGTGCTGCCGCTGGCCGTGGACGCCTTCGGGATCTTCCTCATGCGACAGTTCTTCGCGTCGATTCCAAAGGAGATGGAGGAGGCCGCGCGCATCGACGGCGCGACGATCTTCCAGACCTACCGGCGGATCATCTTCCCGCTGGCAGCGCCAGGCCTGATCGCGTTGACGATCCTGTCGTTCCAGGGCTCCTGGAACGAGTTCCTCCACCCGCTCATCGCCGCCCCTTCGGACCCGTCCTTGCGGACCCTGCCGGTCTACCTGGCCTTGCTGCGCGGCGCCGGCGGCGAGAACCTCGACTTCCCGATCCTCATGGCCGGATCGTTGCTGACCACCATCCCCGTGGCGATCATCTTCTTTACGTTCCAGCGTCATTTCATCTCTGGCGTCGCCGCCTCCGGGGTGAAGGGCTAGTCCGACCACCCTGGAGAGCCGCCAATGGCTACTGCCGAGCAGCCTTCGCTCGACGAGTTGTTCACGGTCGTGCGCGGACCGACCTTCTGCGTCAGCGACCGCACCGGCGTGATCGACCCGGCCACATGGCAGGGCGTGTACCACCGTGACGTCCGGGTCCTGTCACTGCTGACGGTCACCGTCGCCGGTCGCCGCCCGCCACTGCTGGCGGCTCACCGAGACGGCGCCAGTGCCGCGGTGTTCGTCCACGTTCTCGCCGCCACCAAGCATGGCAGCCCGACCGCGATCCTGACCCGGCGCCGTGAGGTGACCGCCGCCGAGGTCAGCGAGCATCTCCAGGTGCTCGTGTTCGAAGGCGAGTTGACCGGGCTGGACCTCGCGGTCGACCTGGGCTGCGACTTCGCGCTGCTGCGCTCCTCTGGCCACGACGTGAGCGCGCGGGCCCCGATGGGGTTGGAGGCCGTCGGTCACGGGCAGCTGCGAGCAGCCGCCGGACGCATGGCCGTCACCGTCAGTGCCGACGCGGGCGCGGTCGCCGCGGCCGACCAGCTGCGCTGGACGGTGCACGCAACACCGGATGCCGCCTGGTCGGCGAGCCTGCTGATCCGGCCGACGCTCGACGGTGTCTCGGGCGCCGAAGCGCCGGGGGCCCCCTCCCCGCTGCATGTGGCGAGCACCGACCGGCGCTGGACGTCGGCGACATCGTCGGCATTGGCCGACCTGGACGCCCTGCGCGTGCACCTTCCCGACCTGAACCTGACCTACATCGGCGCCGGCGTGCCGTGGTTCATGGCCCTGTTCGGCCGGGACACGCTGCTGGCCGCGTTCTCGTCGCTGGTGACGGGGCCGGAGGTTGCCCTCGACGTGCTCGGCACGCTGGCCCGACATCAAGGTCGCCAGGCCGACCCCGTCACCCTCGAGCAGCCGGGGCGGATCCTGCACGAGATGCGCACCGGCGGCAGCGAGGTCTTCGGCGTCTCCAGCGGAGTGCCGTACTACGGATCCGTCGACGCCTCACCGCTGTTCGTGATGCTCGTGGCCGAGGCGCACCGCTGGGGCGCGCCGGACGACGAGGTGAGCTTGCTGCTGCCGGCCGGACGGGCGGCGCTCGACTGGTGCAGCGCGCACGGCGACCCGGACGGTGACGGCTTCGTCGAGTACATCGCCGACCCGAAGGGGCTGCGCAACCAGGGCTGGAAGGACTCGGGCGATTCGATGGTCCACGCCGACGGGTCGCTGGCGCCCACCCCGCTGGCTCTCGCCGAAGTCCAGGCGTACCACTACGGGGCGCTGCTCGGCATGGCGCAGCTGGAGGAGCGGCTCGGCGATCCGGCTGCCGCGCCGCGGCTGCGGCAGCGTGCAGCCGCGCTGCGTGCAGCCTTCGAGCGCGACTTCTGGCTGGCCGATCAAGGGCTGGTCGCGATGGGGCTTGACGCCGACAAGCGACCACTGGCCGTCGCGGCGTCGAACATGGCGCACTGCCTGTGGACCGGCCTGCTGCGCGACGAGGTGGCGCTCGCGGTGGCGCACCGCCTCGGCGAGCCGGATCTGGTCACCCGCTGGGGACTTCGGACGCTCGGCATCGACGAACGCGCCCACAACCCACTCGGCTATCACCTGGGCTCGGTATGGCCACACGACACGGCCATCGCTGTGGCCGGCCTGATGCACCACGGCGCCGCCGACGTCGCCGTGGAGCTGGTCGAAGGCCTGCTGGACGCCTGCGAGGCTTTCGGCGGCCGGCTGCCGGAGCTGTTCGCGGGTCTTGACGAAAAGGTCACACCGTTCCCCGTGGCCTACCCGGTGGCCTGCAGCCCCCAGGCCTGGAGCGCCGCGGCGCCGCTGTCACTGCTTCGCAGCGTCCTGCGCCTTGAGCCGGATGTCCCGGCCGGCCGTGTCACGATCGCGCCCGTGCTGCCCGACGACACCGTGATCACCGTGACGGGCATCCGGCTGGGTACGGCCGGCGCGCTGGACTTGCGGGTCTGCGGGCGCCAGGTCGAGGTCCTCTCGGCACCCCCCGGCCTGCACGTCGTGACGCGGGCGACCTGAGCTCAGCGGACTCTTGACCTACCGACGCTGTAGGGTTTTGGCCGGGTTGCAGGCCGCAGCGGCGAGGCCCTCGTCGCGGGCGACCTGCACATCATCCCGGACACACCCCCGGGCACACACCGGAGCACGTCAGCTATGTGATCCGGCTCGACGGCCCGACCCGTCGCGGTGTTCAGTGGCGGCAGCCTGCTCGTTGGTGCGGCGGGGCGCACCGACCTGTGCGGAGCGCAGCGGGCGTCGTGGCTGGCCCGCCTCCAGCATGGTTCACTGCAACGGCTCGCGACCCTGCCCGACGACGTCGCGCTGTACCCGACGCACGGCGCCGGGTCGTTCTGCGCGGCGTCCGCCTCCGGCCGGTCGACGTCGACCATCGGCGAGGAGCGCGGCAGCAACTCCGGCCTGACCGAACCCGGCCCGGCTCGCTTCGCCGGGACGCAGCTGGCTGGTCTTGGCCACCGGCCTTCCTACCGCGGCTGACGCCGGCGCAGGACGCCGCCGAGGCGGTCACCGCGCAGGTGGTCGATGTGCGGCCCCGTCGACACTTCGCTGCCAGGCACCTGCGGGGCTCGCTGAGCGTGCAGCTTGGCGTCTGGGTCGGCTGGCTGCTGGCCTACAACGCGCCGCTCATCTTGGTCGCCGATCCCGATCTGGACGCCGCCGAGGCCGTGGTGGAGCTGGCCCGAGTCGGTTTCGACGACGTGAGAGGGCTGCTGTGCGGCGTCGACTCGTGGGCCGAGGAGGGCCGGCCGACCGCCAGGCTGGACATGGTGGCGTCATCACCGCCGCCCGGGCGCTGACGGCGGTGACACCGCCGCCAGGCGGCCGTTGTTGGTCGACGTCCGTGCCCCCTCGGAGTGGGAGGACGGGCACGTCGATGGTTCGCTGCACTGCTACTTGCCCGACCTGGCCGGTGGTCCGCCACCAGGATGGCCAACCGACCGACACGTGATCACGGCCTGCGCCAGCGGCTTGCGCGCCACCATCGCCGCCAGCCCGCTGCGCCGGCACGGGGTGCGGTCGTGGCGCTGGGCGAGGGCGGCGTCGCCGAGCTGCGCTGCCGCCTGCCCGGCTGAACGGAGATCAGCCCCGCCAGCAGCAGGGACACCACGGCCCGCCGGCCGGACGATCTACGCAATCGGCGGCAGCGAGCAGTCGGCGGCAGCGAGCAGTCGGCGATGCTGATGGGTCCAGCCGTGTGCATCCCACCGCGCCCACGACGGCGCACGCGCACGACCTCCACGACCGCCGCGGCCGGGCCAAGTGCCTGCTGCCCGATGGCGCGCGGAGGGCCATGGCGGGTCGGACCGCAACCTTCTCGCGTCAGGCCGAGGGTGAGCGTCAACACGCGAGCAAGCGACTGCACCGGCGCATCGGTGGAAGAGCGAAGGTGTAACGGTATGCCGACTGCCCGGCTGAACGGACACCCGCCCTCGCGCTTGTCGGGGCGCACGGCGTGGAATACTTCGCATAGCGAATGAGTTGAGACGTCCGAGAGCCATGACACACCCAGACTGAGAGCCGTACACGCCGTGCCGTCCCGCAAACCCAGCACTACCGCGACCATCGACGCCGAGACCGCCAACCGTCTGCGACTTGCGCTCATGCGCCTGTCGCGGCGCTTGCGCCAGCGCGCCGACACCGGCGCGACGCCCTCCCAGCTGTCGGCGCTGTCGACGCTTGACCGCCGTGGCCCGCTGCCGCTCGGCGAGCTCGCGTCCGCGGAAGGGATCGGGCCGTCCTCGTTGACCCGCATCGTCGCCGCCCTGGAAACCGCCGAACTGGTCGAGCGCAGCCCCCATCCCGACGACCGGCGGGTCGCGTTGGTCACCATCAGCGCCAAGGGGCGGCGGTTGCTCGACAACGGACGCCGTCGGGGCAACGCCTATCTCGCCGGTCGCTTCGGGGCGCTCGACCCGGCCGAGGTCGCGACGCTCGAGGCCGCTGTGCCCGTCCTCGAGCGGCTGCTTGAGGACGGCCAGTGATCCGCTTGCGGCTCGCCACCCGCGCCACCTTCGCCTCGCTGGGCAGCCGCAACTACCGCCTGTTCTTCATCGGCCAGGCCGTGTCGATCAGCGGGACCTGGATGCAGGGCGTCGCCCAGGCCTGGCTGGTCCTGCGTCTCAGCGGGTCGGGCACGCTGCTGGGCCTGGTCACCGCGCTGCAGTTCCTGCCCATCCTCATCGCAGGGCCATGGGGAGGCCTGCTCGCCGACCGCATCGACAAGCGCCGGCTACTGCTCGTCACCCAGTCGATCGCGGGCACCCTGGCCCTGACGCTCGGCCTGCTCACCCTCACCGGCGCCGTGCAGCTGTGGATGGTGTTCGTCCTGGCGCTGGCCTTCGGGTGCGTCGTCGCCGTGGACAACCCCGCCCGGCAGAGCTTCGTTCAGGAGATGGTCGGCGACGACGACCTGCCCAACGCGGTCACGCTGAACAGTGTCGTGGTCAACGCCGCGAGGGTGGTCGGCCCAGCCGTGGCGGGCGTCCTCATCGCGGCAGTGTCCCTGGCCGCCTGCTTCCTGGTCAACGCCGCCTCGTACGTCGCCGTCATCGTGGCGCTCACGCTGATGCGGCCCGAAGAGCTGCATCGCTCGCAACGGGCGGCCCGAGGGAAGGGCCAGCTGCGGGAGGGGCTGCGCTACGTCCGCGCACGACCGGAGCTGCGCATCCCGCTGGTGGTCATGGCCGTTGTCGGCACGCTGGCCTACGAGTTCCAGGTCATCCTGCCGCTGCTGGCGCGCTTCACCTTCCATGGCGACGCGGGGGTGTACGCAGCGATGAGCTCCATGATGGGCGTCGGCGCCGTGGTCGGCGGCCTGGCCACCGCCCGCCGGTCCGACCCCACATCCTTGACGCTCATGAAGACCGCGATGGTGTTCGGCCTCGTCATCCTCGGGCTGGCCGTCGCGCCCACCCTTGCGGTCGCCCTGCTCGCGCTGTTCCTGACCGGTGCCGTCAGCATCGTGTTCCTGGCCACGGCCAACGCGACGTTGCAGCTGCGTGCCGCACCGGAGATGCGCGGACGCGTCATGGCGCTGTGGGGCGTCGCCTTCCTCGGCACGACGCCGATCGGTGGGCCCATCATCGGCTGGATCGGAGAGAACGTCGGCCCGCGCTGGGGTCTTGCCGTCGGGGCCTTCGCCACCATGCTCGCCTCCGCCTGGGCCGCCCGGGCGCTGGGCTATCACCCGCTGGCGGCGGCGTCGCCGGCACGGGAGGACACTGAGCAGGCGGCCACCATGGCCGCGGCTACCGAGGCCGGCGCCTACACGCTTCCCGAGCCCGCTCGCCTCCGGCCTCTGGACGTCGTCCGCCGTGTCCGGGCACGGCGCCGAGCCCGACTGCGTACGCTGCCTCCTGGCGCGCCTCTCCGTCATGACGCACGCCCTTGCCGTCACCGCGACCGGACGGGCGCAAGTCGCTGACGCGACATTGGCTCGGCCGCCGCCGCGACACGTACCATGCGGCAACCCCGTGACTCGCGCATGGCCTTGCCACGCCTCAGGAGGACTCGTGAAGACCACCGTCGAGCGCGTCGACGACACCACCGTCAAGCTGTCCATCACCGTCGAGGCCGACCGGGTCGGTGCGGCCATCGACTCGGCCGCCCGACGGCTTGGCGCTGAGATCAGGGTCCCCGGGTTCCGGCCTGGCCGCGTTCCTCGCCGCGTCCTCGAGTCGCGCGTCGGCAAGGAGGCGCTGGTGTCGGAGGCGGCCCGCGATGCGCTGCCCTCCTTCTACGCCGAGGCGGTGCGGACCGAACAGCTGGAGGTAGTCGGACCCCCCGAGTTCGACGTGACCACGTTCAGCGACGGCCAGGACGCCGAGTTCGCCGCGACGGTCGAGGTGCGACCGGAGGTCGTCGTCCCCGACTACGCCGGCCTGCAGATCATGCATCCGGACTGGGAGGTGACCGACGCGGACGTCGACGCCCAGCTCGACCAGATGCGCGAGCGCTTCGCCGAGCTGGAGTCCGTGCAGCGGCCCGTGCGGGCCGGCGACTACGCCGTGATCACCGTGACGGGGGAGCGTGACGGCCAGCGTGTCGAGGACGCCAGCGTCAGCGACCTGCTGTATCGCGTCGGCGAGCCGCGCCAGCGTGGGCAGGGCGAGCAGGACGACGAGCACCCCGAACCGCAGTCGGAGCTGGACCGCAACCTGCTCGGCGCCTCGGCGGGAGCGATCCTCAAGTTCCGCGACACCCTCGGCGCCGACTACGGCGAGGACCTAGCCGGTGTCGAGGTCGACTTCACCGCGATCGTCAAGGAGGTCAAGCACGCCAACCTGCCCAACCTCGACGACGACTTCGCCGTCACCGCCAGCGAGTTCGACACCATCGACGAGCTGCGCGACGAGCTGCGCTCGACGTTGACCGCGCAGAAGCTGGACAACGCGAGGTCCGCGCTGCGGGGACGGGTCGTGGAAGCGGTCAGCGAACTGGTGGACGTGGCCTTGCCCAACGGCCTCGTCCAGCAGGAGGTCCGCTTCCGCCTTGACCGGCTGAGCCATCAGGCCGAGCAGTACGACATGAGCCTGGAGCAGTTCCTGTCCGCCGCCGGCGGGGTGGAGCAGGCGGTCAGCCAGCTGGAGGACGAGGCGCGCAAGACGGTCAAGGCCCAGCTCGTGCTCGATGCCATCGGTCAGGAGGCCAAGATCGACGTCACACAGGCCGATCTGGGCACTGAGGTGGCTCGCCAGGCGGCGCGGCTCGGCCGCCCCGCACAGGACCTGGCGGCGTACATGACGCATCCGGACCGCATCGCGGCGCTGGTCAGCGACGCCTTCCGCCGCAAGACGATCGACCACGTGCTGGAGACGGTGCAGGTGCTCGGTTCTCCGCCCAAGCCCGCTCCGCCGGAACCCGACTCGACCGAGGCCTGACCGGCGAGCGTGTCGCACCCCGGCGCTACATTGGCCGGAGTCGCAAACCGCAACCAGGAGCGCCCTGATGTCCGTTGAGTCGCCCAGCAACTACCTCGTACCGATGGTCATCGAGCAGACCAACCGCGGCGAACGCTCGTTCGACATCTACTCGCGGCTGCTCAAGGAGCGCATCATCTTCCTCGGCACGCCGATCAACGACGAGATCGCCAACTTGATGATGGCCCAGCTGCTGCACCTCGAGGGCGAGGACCCGGAAAAGGACATCGCGCTGTACATCAACTCGCCCGGCGGGTCGGTGACCAGCGCGTTGGCGATCCTGGACACGATGGAGTTCATCAAGCCCGACGTCAGCACGTTCTGCATGGGGCAGGCGGCCTCGGCAGCGGCGGTGCTGCTGGCCGCCG
>Ga0136627_1000711_pt1 | contig 12798 bp, 8 predicted proteins | sample AntDrymUQ4892206_2_FD_104652 | JGI IMG/M metagenome (GOLD analysis project Ga0136627, IMG submission 104652) | Polar desert sand microbial communities from Dry Valleys, Antarctica - metaG UQ489 (22.06) | ecosystem: Environmental > Terrestrial > Soil > Desert | place: Antarctica: Dry Valley... | reverse complement strand
ATTTCTTCAAATTCTCAACACCCTTTTCGGTAATTCCGCCGGTGAATTGTTCGGGATAACGCTCTTTGTTCAAACCTTTGACAATCGCTGCTTCGTTATCGGCGGGCAGAATTATCGAGTCAAAACTAAGATTACCTCGACGAAAATCATCATCGGAAATTGATGAAAATGGAATTTGAAACGTATCAAAAACAAGGCGCGTCCAGCCTTCGTCCATTGAAGACGTAAAACCTTTATAAAGACCGATTTTTGGATTGGTCTTGAGCGGATTCGGCAATTTCGCAAACGCTTCTTTGTTCGGCGAAAGATTCAAAACTTGTCTTGCTTGATTGATGTTTGAGATTTTCCGCAAAGTATTTCGGTGTTTTTCCAAATCTTTTATTTGCCACGCCGCCACAGTTTCCACGCCCATTTGCCAAGGCAGCGTCCATCCGGCGACATCATACGGAGTCTCGGCTTCGCCCTTTTCATTCAGGCGCGACGGATAAACTTGTCGTTCAAACAAACTCAAAACATTGTTTTTCTGCGGCTGATTCGTAAAAATCACAAAACTTCCCAAAGGAATTTCGCCAAAATCATTTGGTTTGTTCTGATTCAAAGCAACTTCAAGCTCGCGCGTCATTTGATGAATTTCCATTCCCTGAGCCATCAGAATTTCCAAAAAGCGCGAAACTGTTTCCTGATTCGGCTGTCCCGCATAAACGACGAAAGCCTTTGGCTCATTCGTTTTCGGCTCTAAATTCGCTTTTCCAAGTTCATAAAAATTCCGCAAATAACGCGGGCGAAATTTTGCAGCCAATTCGAGCAGTGCGCGTGAAGCCGTCATCTCGATTTCCGCAATATCCTTCGGTCGCCAAACGCCGCCTTGCCACGCATCCGGGAAATTCGTCGCTGTTTGTAAAGGCGATGCAAGCCCACGCACGGCGCGAGTTTTTTGTAAATCTTCGGCAGTTACGGTAATCGGCGACATCAGATTTGCGCTCGCCGCTTCCGACAAAATTCCGATTGAGTTGTGAAAATAAGGTGCGGAACGGAAGCCACCGTGCCACCAGGTGTCGTAAGTTGAATTCGTTGCCACGCCTTTGATGTTTTTCGCCTGTAAATCAGCCGCCATTTTGTAACCGATAAGCCCGACTTCGCGCAAGATAAGCGGCGAAACGCGCGGATTCGGTGGGTCAAAAAACGGTGGAATAATAAAACGCGAACCTGTCTGTCCCTGCTGATGAACGTCATAGACGATTTCGGGAAACCATTCTTGCCAGAAAAATTTCGTTATCGCCTGCGTTTCCTTAAGATTGAGCATAAACCAATCACGATTGTCGTCGTGTCCTGCGTAATGATGATAAAGCTCCGGCGGTGAAGTTCCTTCAAATTTTGTTCCCAGATTTTTCCGATACCAATTGGCGACAATATCAATGCCGTCAGGATTTGCCGAAGGAATCAACAGAAGAATCGTGTTGTTCAAAATTTCAATCGTGTCCACATCTTTTGCGCTTGCAAGTTCATAAGCCAAATTCAGAGACATTTGCGAGGCGACGATTTCAGTCGAGTGAATCGAGCAGGAAATCGAAACAATCGTTTTGCCCTGTTTGATTAAACTTTCGAGTTCGGTTTGATTTTTAACCGTTCGCGGGTCAGCTAATTTTTGATTGATTTGTTTGTATTTATCGAGATTTTTGATGTTTTCGGGCGATGAAATAAGAGCGACAATCAAAGGTTTGCCAAGCGTCGTTTTGCCGATTTCCTGAACTTTCACGCGGTCGCTCGACGTGTCCAGCTTTGAAAAATAGTTTGTAATCTGCGTCCAATCAGCGATGGTTTTATCGTCGGTCGGCTGAAAACCGAGAACAGATTTCGGGCTGGGAACGCTCTGCGCTGAAACTGTCAGAATAGAAAGAAGAACTAAACCGCAGATGAACACAGATAAACACAGATAAGAAGCGTAAAATTTAATGTACGGCATCCGGCATCCGGCATTTGACTTTGAACTTTGAACTTTGAACTTTAAACTAATTTTCATGCGAAATTCCTTCCTCGAAGCGATTGCGAAAAATGAAACGATTATTTTTTCTAGAGAAAATTCTATCACAAAACATTTACCTGAGTTTATCGGGCGACTTTGGTTTTACTGGATTTTCATAGTCGTCGGAAGTTTGTTTTTGTTCGGTATGCCGCTCGTTATGCTTTATGCGGAAATTTTTCGCAACCGCGATTTGGCGTATCCGTGGGCGCGCTGGGGCGCACGGGTCTGGTTAAAATTGAGCGGAATGAAAGTTCTTGTTTCAGGCAAGAAAAATTTGCGGGAAAATCAATCTTACGTTTTCGTCGCCAATCATCATTCTTATCTGGACACGGCGGCGATTTTCGCTTATACGGGCAAGAAAATGGGCGTGATTGCCAAAAAGGAAATGTTGAAACTTCCCATCGGCGGAAAATTTATGAAATACGTTAATGTTTTGGCGATTGACCGTTCAAATGCGGAAAAGGCGATTGAAACGATGAACGACGCGGCGGAAAAATTGCGTTCGGGCATCTCATTCGGTGTATTTGCCGAAGGCACGCGAGCGAAAGCATTTGAGCTTTTGCCGTTCAAAAAGGGCGCGTTCCATATTGCTATCGAAACGGGTTTTCCGATAGTTCCGATTGTGTTCAAAAACACGGACGTTTTGATGGGCAAAAAACAAAATTACGCCCAGCCCGGAACAATTGAAATGATTATGCTGCCGCCGATTGAAACGAAAAATTTAACAATTGAAAATGATTTGATGAGTTTGCTAGTTAAAGTGCGCGGCACGATTGCCGAAGAGTTAAGAAATGAGAAATGAGAAGTGATAATTTCAGTTTAACTCTCAGCTCTCATTTCTCATTTAATTACGGTTTTTTCGGTGTTGGACTCGGAGTCGGTTTTGCCTTAGGAGCTTCTTCTTTTATTTCCTGATCGTCGTCCAAAATTATAACTTCGCTTCTGCCTTGCTTGTAATCAGTATATTTGACGCGCATTTTCAGTTTAACAGCTTGTCCGTTGCCGAAAACGAGTTCATCGTCCGAAGCAATATAAGACGGAAACCAGAATTTACCATCAATGTTTTCGCGCCACGTTTCAACCACCGGATATTTGTTGTTTTTTGTTTCGGGAATGGCTTTGCCTTTTGATTTAACAATCAGCAAGTCCTGGTCATCAACCCAGACTCTACCCGTGAATAGGCGAAGTTTCGTCTTTTTCGGGTCGGGAATAACCTTCGGCGTTGCATCGAAAACATACAAATTCAAATCGTCAATTTTTTCTTTGCCGACATAACTAAAATTGTATTGCGAAACGGCGGAAGGTTCTAAAGCGAACGGATTGAGACCGCCTAAATCTTCCAAATCTTCGGGCGTGATGGTGATTTCCGTCAAGGTGGAAACCGGCGCGAAAAGTATCCTTTCAAAACGAGTTCCTTCAGGAGACAGATTCATAACCGAATCGCGCCGGAATGTGCCAGTGATTTGTCCTCCCATACCGACGGTTTGAATGGTCGCACTGCGATTAAAATTATAATTTGCCAGCGCTGCGCGAAATGTCGCTTCGTTCGCCGTAAAGGTTTTGACGATGCGGTCAATTTCGGCTGAACTCAAATTGGTTTTAACGATATTCGAGTTTTGGGCAATCGCGCCTGCAAACGAAAGGCACAAAATCGTTAATGTAAATAATAAGATACGCGCTTTTTTCATCATTTTTTTTTCTCTTTTGAAACTAAATACTAGATGCGGAAAAAAATAAAAAGTTTGCAAACCTTTTCGACTCGCCGCCTAAATTTGTGCTACTTTTGAATCACGAAAATTACAATTTTCCGGTTTCTGAAGCTAAATAATTTTAGTCGAGAGAACGACGCTTAAACACACAATAAAATCAAAGGGAAGTTACGACAGGGAGGAAACATGGCAGGTAAATCAACAGAAAAAACATCAATTAAAAGTAATAAATCAAATGACTTAAAGCAAAAACGGCGCAACGGCAACAATAATAAAAAATCACAGGATTTGGAAGTCAACCGCGAGGACGGAACAGGTGAATTTCTGACAACCAATCAAGGCTTGCGCGTCAACGACAATCAAAATTCGCTAAAAGCGGGCGAGCGCGGCGCGACGCTACTGGAAGATTTCATTCTGCGCGAAAAAATTACGCATTTCGACCACGAACGCATTCCCGAACGCATCGTTCACGCGCGCGGCGCGGCGGCGCACGGCGTTTTTCAGGTTTATGAATCTATGGCGAAATACACGAAAGCGAAATTTCTCAATGACGCAAGCCGCGAAACTCCGGTTTTCGTGCGTTTTTCAACCGTTGCCGGCTCGCGCGGCTCGACGGATTTAGCACGCGACGTGCGCGGTTTCGCGGTCAAATTTTACACCGACGAAGGCAATTATGATTTAGTCGGCAATAATATTCCGGTCTTTTTTATCCAGGACGCAATCAAATTTCCAGACCTTGTTCACGCCGTCAAACCCGAACCGCACAACGAAATTCCGCAGGCAGCTTCGGCGCACGACACTTTTTGGGATTTTATTTCTCTGATGCCCGAATCAACCCATATGATTATGTGGCTGATGTCCGACCGCGCGATTCCCAGAAGCTATCGAATGATGGAAGGTTTCGGCGTTCACACTTTCCGTTTTGTCAACGAAGACGGCAAAGCGACGTTTGTAAAATTTCACTGGAAACCGTTGCTCGGCGTGCATTCGGTCGCGTGGGACGAAGCGCAAAAAATTTCCGGCAAAGACCCGGACTTTCACCGCCGTGATTTGTGGGAAGCAATCGAAAACGGCAATTTTCCCGAATACGAACTCGGCGTGCAGCTTGTCGCCGAGGAAGACGAACACAAATTTGAATTTGATTTACTCGATTCGACAAAAATTATTCCCGAAGAATTAGTTCCTGTCCAGAGAATCGGAAAGATGACTCTGAACCGCAATCCCGACAACTTTTTCGCCGAAACCGAACAAGTCGCGTTTCATCTCGGTCACGTCGTCTCCGGCATTGATTTTACCAACGACCCGCTTCTTCAGGGACGACTTTTTTCCTACACCGATACACAGTTAAAACGCCTGGGAAGTCCGAATTTTCACGAGATTCCGATAAATCGTTCGGTCGCGCCTGTTCACAATAACCAGCGCGACGGACATATGCGGCAAACGATAAATCAAGGAAAAGTCAGCTATGAACCGAATTCGATGAACGGCAACTGTCCGTTTCAGGCGATGATGAAAGACGGCGGTTTTCACACTTTTGAAGAGCGCGTCGACGCGAGAAAAGTTCGCGCCCGCAGCGAGAGTTTTCACGACCATTTCAGCCAGGCGACGCTTTTTTATAATAGTCAATCCGAAGCCGAGAAAAAACATCTGGTTGACGCTCTGCGCTTTGAACTCGGAAAAGTCGATATTGTCGCCATCAGGGAAAGAATGCTTGGCATTTTGAAGCAGGTTGACGCGGGTTTGGCGGACAAAGTTGCCGCCGGTCTCGGCTTGCTAGTTCCGCGCAAACCGGAAGAGCCGATGAATCTTTCGTTCGGCGCGGACACCGACCCGAATTCGGTGCAGCCGATGAAAGTAAAGTCTTCAATTGAAAAATCCGAAGCGTTGAGTATGAAGAACACCGTAAAAGACTCGATTAAAACGCGCAAAATCGCCGCGCTGATTGCCGATGGTTTCGACGGCGATGCACTTGACGCAATGAAAAAAGCACTCAAAGCCGAAGGCGCGATGCTGAAAACCGTCGCGCCGAAACTTGGCGCAATCGAAGGCGCGAGCGGCAAAGCGGTGCAGGCTGATTACAGTTTTCTGACCGCGGCTTCCGTTTTATTTGATGCCGTTTATGTTCCGGGCGGCGCGGCGAGCATCGAAAAACTCGGTTATGAAGCCGATGCTTACCAATTCGTTGACGAGGCTTTCAAACACTGCAAGGCAATCGCCGCGACGGGCGAAGGCGTTACTTTCGTCAAAGATACTTTCGCGGGTAAAGCCAAAAATGATGCAGGTGTGATTTTGAACGAAGACGGAACGAAAAGCGCGGCGCGGGATTTTATCAAAGCCATCGCGCAGCATCGGAATTGGGATAGAGAAACGACAAGAAAAGTTCCGGCGTAAGATGATTCAGAAGAATATTTTACCTGAAAGTTAGCTTTTAACAAATAAGAATTTGCTCTCGGTTTTTTATAAATTCGGGGGCAAATTTTATTAAGCAGTTTTTGTTTCTAAAATAAGTTGAACAAGCAAAATATCTTACCCGAAGAAATCGAACAGTTCCGCGATAGAAAATGGCGGCGCGAGGAAATTTTGAAAATCGAAACCGCGCGACAAGTCGAAGCGATGGTTGAAGATTTGGGTTTTTGCCTTGGTTTGACCGATTCCCGCACAAATTTGCCGAGCGTTTATATTGCCGTCTGCGGCAGGCGCGACGCTTATTCGCCGAAAAATGTTCAAAAAGATTACGAAATGAGTCTCGCATGGACACTCAAAGACGAAGTGATGCGTGGCGGCAAAGTCTTTTACGGCAAACTCTGCAAAGGTCGCTCAATGTTCGTTGCGCAGCGCCTCATTCCGTATTTCAATGCGATTTGGGGCGTTCCAAAAGGTCGAGAAAAGGAAATTTTGTCGGACGATGCGAACAAAATCCTGAAAGTTTTACGAAAGGAATGGGAAATGGGAACGTCGGATTTGCGTGCGGAAACTCAAATCGAAAATCGGCAGAAATTGACAAAAGCCCTAGACGAACTGCAACGCACAATGAAAGTCGTGTCTTCGGAAGTTTTGTATCAGCCAAAATTTACATACATTTGGACATTGACCGAAGCGCGGTTTCCAAAAGCGATGGCAAAAAAAGTTTCGAGGGAAGATGCGGTCAAAGAACTCGCCCGCGCGTTTTTGCAAATGTGCCGGATGACGTATCGTGGCGAGTTTGCAAAAGCATTGGGCATCACGCGTAAGGAAGCTGGGCTTGCAAATCACGCATTAGTTAAGGAAGGTTTTGCAGCAAGAATTTCGACAGGAGTTTATAAAGTGAGAAATGAGAAGTGAATAATGAAAATAAATCTTGTTCTCATTTCTCACTTCTCATTTCTGATGTATTAAATTACGGTGTTGTCTCTGATAACCGCATTTTTTGGAATGATGATAATGCCTTCACGGATAAAATAGCTGCCGTTTTCGCCGTCTTTTGTTTCGACATTATTTTTGTTAACTAGTTGGACGTTTCGCCCGATTCGAACGTTTTTGTCAATGATCGCGTTTTTTATGACCGATTGGTCGCCGATACCGATATGCGGAATATTATGTGAAGAATTTTCCTTTATCTCCTCAAACGATTCAAAAAAATCCGCGCCCATCAAAATGGAGTTTTCGAGTTTTACGCCATAATCAATGCGGCTTCGCAAGCCGATAATTGTGCGTCTGGCATAAACTCCGCTTAAGATACAGCCTTCGCTAACCATCGAATTATCAATGTCGCAACCGTGAACTTTTGACGGTGGCAAGTAACGACTGCGCGTGTAAATCGGCGATTCAGTGTCGAAGAAATTAAACTTTGGCAAAGGTGAAGCCAAATCTAAATTCGCATTGTAAAAAGCGCGAATCGTTCCGATGTCTTCCCAGTAATCTTTGAAAAGATGCGCCTGAACATTAAAATTTCCAATCGCGTCTGGAATTATTTCGCCGCCGAAATCAACCTTCGCAGGGTCTTGTTTGAGCAACTCAACAAGGCGTTCATAATTAAAAACGTAAATGCCCATTGAAGCCAAAAATGGACGTTTTGTGCTGTCTATTTCGTTTAAACCAAAACGAGTCGTGTTCACGCGCATTGCTTCCAGCGCATCGCCTTTCGGTTTTTCCTTAAACTCGACAATACGCCCTTTTTCATCGGTTTTGAGCAGACCAAAACCAGTCGCGTCTTCGGGACTGCACGGAACGACGGAAATAGTTACGTCAGCATTGGTTTCAAAATGACGCGCCAGAAATTCCCTGTAATCCATCCGGTAGAGATGGTCGCCCGAAAGTATAAGAAGCGTGTCAACGCGCCAATCACGCAAATGCGGAAGCATTTGACGCACCGCATCTGCTGTGCCTTGAAACCATTCCGGGTTGTCTTTAGTTTGCTCGGCAGCGAGAACTTCGACAAAGCCGGTCGAAAAGCTGGAAAAACGATAAGTGCGCGAGATATGGCGATTTAAGGATGCGGAATTATACTGCGTTAAAACGAAAATCTGCGTAACATCGGAATTAATGCAGTTGGAAATCGGCACGTCTACTAGCCGATATTTTCCGCCTAAAGGAACGGCGGGTTTCGACCGCTCGCCGGTCAGCGGAAAAAGGCGTGAGCCTGCGCCGCCACCGAGAATTACCGCTACAACATTTCCGTAATCAGCCATAGAATGGAAAAGACAATTGTTTGTTAATCGTTTACCGCACTCAACAGCATAGCTGTAATCATAAGATAATTTCAAATCTTTGCGTTTCAAAACGAAATTTTTTGACATTTTATTTCGGGCGTGATACTTTTTCGTTTCGTTAAGCATTACAAATATTTGTGCGGGCAAGTTTTTGAAACTTGCTGATAATCGTTCTTTTACAGACTAAAATACTTTGGGGTCGCTTTTTTAAGAAAGCGGCACGGAAGGGGAAGCGAGTGAAAATCTCGCACGGTCGCGCCACTGTGAGGCAAATTAAAAATCCAAAATTAAAAATGCAAAATTCTTTTTATGAGTTTTTAGTTTTTAATTCTTAATTTTTAATTTGCGAAGTCAGGAATCCTGTCTGAAGTTTTTAGCCGAAACTGTCTCGCGTCAAGACGTTTGGCTTAATCAGTGGTAGTTTTTCTCCTTGTTTACTGTGTGAAAAGTCCAGTCTGATTGCCTTTTGTTTTAACGCTGAGGCAATCAGACTGGACTTTTTATTTTGAAGAATTCGACAAAAAAACATAAGAAACTGTTTCTCTCCGCGCCTGTTTTTCTTTTCGGGCTTCGCACTTCTGCAAAAAAAAAATTCGTGCAAAGTTTTTTAATTACTTGTTTATTACCGTGTGTTTTTCTTTTCATCAATTGCAAAAATCAAAGTGCTGTTGAAACACCGATTGCCGTTTCAAGCCGCGAAATTACTGATGATTCGGGTCGCCGTGTATTTCTTCCTGAAAATGTTGAACGCGCCATTTCGCTTGCGCCGAATTTGACGGAAATCGCTTTTGCCGTCGGCGCGGGCGACCAGCTAGTCGGCGTAACCACGTTTTGCAATTATCCTGCGGAAGCACAAAAAATCCAGAAAATCGGCGACACACAAACGCCGAACATTGAAAATATCATTACCTTAAGACCACAAATCGTGCTGGTTTCAACTGCATCGCAGGTGGAAAATTTCAGCAAAACGCTCGAACAGCAAGGCATAACGGTTTTTATTACCAATCCGAACAGCCTGGACGATATTTACAAAACCGTTTATCAATTCGGCGAGATTTTCGACAAAAACGAAATGGCGCAGCAAGTTGTGGAAGAATTGAAAGGTCGTGTTGCAGATGTCGAAGCGCGAACCGATTCAGCTGAAGCCGTGAAAGTTTTTTTGCAGATTTCCAGAGAACCGCTTTTCACCATCGGAAAAGATTCGTTTATGACCGATTTAATCCGTCGCGCGGGCGGCGTATCGGTTACTGCGGAGAGCGAAACGGCTTATCCGAATTTGAGCAAGGAAACTGCTTTTGCGATAAATCCCGAGGCGATAATTTTGTCCGACAGCGAAGACAACCGCGAGCCGAACGATGTTTTCAAAAATTCTCCGGCGTGGAGAAACGGTAAAGTTTTCAAAATAAACGCCGACTTGATTTCGCGACCCGCGCCGAGAATTGTCGACGCATTGGAACAGATGGCAAAATCACTATATCCCGAAAGTTTTCAGTGAAAGTTCAAAGCTCGAAGTTTAAAGTTCAAAGTTTTCGCTTTGGCGTTGGTCTTTTAGTTTTATTAATTTTGACGATTTTCACAGCCGCACTTTTGGGAAGCGAAAGACTTTCGTTCTTTGAATTAAGCGAACAGCAAGCGGTGATTTTGTTCGACATTCGTTTGCCGCGAATTTTGCTGGGCGCGTGTGTCGGCGCATCTCTAGCTGTCGCGGGCGCGAGTTTGCAGTCACTGCTTAGAAATCCTCTGGCTGAACCTTACTTGCTCGGCGTTTCAAACGGCGCGGCTTTGGGAACGATGCTGGCTTTCGTCTTTTTCGCGCAGGTTGAATTCGTGCGTCCGATTTTCGCCTTTCTCGGTGCGAGCTTTGCAACCATCGTTGTTTATCAAATGGCAAAAAGCCGCGCCGGAATGAATGTCGAAAGACTTGTTTTATCGGGCGTAATCGTGACGACATTCCTTTCGTCATTTATCGTTTTACTGACAAGTTTGCTCGATGCCGCGAAACTTCGCAGTTTTACATTTTGGCTTTTGGGCGATTTGTCACAAGCGACGAAAAACGGATTTTATTTAACATTGATTGTCGCCATCGTCGGCACAATTATTTTGACAGCGCAAGCTAAAGCGTTGAATTTAATGATGATTGGTGAGCGAGACGCTTTTGATTTCGGCGTCGAAATTGATAAAACGCGCGTTGTGGTTTTTGCTGCGGCAAGCGCACTTGTCGGAACGTCAGTTGCCGCGAGCGGTTCGGTCGGCTACGTCGGTTTGATTGTGCCGCATCTCGTCCGTCTTGCAATTGGAAGTGATAACCGCTTGGTTGTTCCGTTTTCAGCGATTGTTGGCGCGATTTTTGTCATCGCGGCAGACACGATAGCGCGTGTAGCGATTGCGCCGCGTGAGTTGCCTGTCGGCGCGATTACCGCGCTGATTGGTGCGCCTCTTTTTATTTATTTGTTAAGAAAAAATTAGCGATGGATTACACGAATAGCTCGAATTATTTTTATTTCTTCATTCGTGCTATTTATGTAATTTATGATTCAAAAAAATGTTAGAGGTTAAAAACATTTCAATCAGCTATGGTGAAAGTGAAGTTGTCAAAGATGTTTCCTTTACTTTGAGAAACGGTGAAATTTTGGCAGTTCTAGGCGCAAACGGTGCGGGCAAAACCACTCTGCTCAAATCTCTGAACGCTGGTTTGCCGACTGTGACAGGCGAAATATTGCTTAACGGAAAAAATTTGAATGATTTTTCGCGTCGAGAAATCGCGCAAAAAATCGCCGTTATCGCACAGGAAGCTGAAACGAAATTTCCCGTTACCGTTTTGGAATTTGTACTTGCAGGACGTTTTGCGCATGGAAATGCCTTTGGTTGGGAAACCGAAAATGATTTGCAGATTGCGGAAAATGCTTTGCAGATTTGTGATTTATCCAGTTTCGAACATCTTCTGATGAATCGGCTTTCCGGCGGCGAGCGGCAAAGAGTCGTTTTGGCGCGTGCTTTAGCAACGCAAGCGCAAATCTTGTTATTAGACGAGCCGACGGCAAACCTTGATTTGGCGCATCAAGCATTAATGTTTCGACTTGTACGCGGGAGATGCAAAAGCTGCCAATCTTCGACAATCGTTATCACGCACGATTTAAATTTGGCTTCGGAATTTGCTGACGAAATTTTGCTGTTAAAAAATGGCGTAATGATTGCAAAAAACACGCCCGAAAAAGTTTTAACCGCGAAAAATCTGCGTGAAGTTTTTGACGTTGAAGTTTTCTTGGATGCAAATCCAGAAAGCGGAAAACCTAGAATTACGATGAATTACGCTGGTGTTTGAGAAATTACGAGTTATGAATTGCGAGGTTGATTCTTTCTTAACTCATAATTTCTCAAATCATCAGCAAAACATTAACCAAAAGCAAGGATGCAATGGAAGTTTGGTGTAAATCCGACACTGCCCGCGCAACCGTGAACCATTTAACATTTAACATTGAACATTTATCAACATTTCCGTGATAAATGTTCAATGTTAAATGTTAAATGAAAAGTCAGGAATATTGTTCTTTTGCTTTAAACAACCATTCTGCGTCGGGCAGAAAAGGAGATTTATGAAATCGAGATTATTTTTAAGTTTTATTTTTACGCTGGTTTTTGCAATCGGTGTTTCTGCGCAAACCGGCTCAACCGTCACAGGACAATTGACTGAAAACGGAAAAGTCGTTTCAGACACACAAATCAAACTTATACCGCAAAACCCTCAGGGAAAAGAATTTATAGCTGTAACTAATAATAATGGCAATTATCGTTTTGAAAATGTAACAGACGGAACTTTTGAAATTGTTTATATAAATTCAAACGGAATTACACAAAGAAAAGTAATTTATGTGAGAAACGGAGAAGTTTTTTATATAGATTCGCCGATTAAGGAAGAAGTTGTAGTAATTGCTTCTGGAACGGCACAAACGTTTGACCAAGTTTCCAAATCAGTTTCCGTTATCGACAATCTGGAAATACAAGACCGCAACGAATTTTCCTTGACAGAGGCGCTAAAAACGATTCCGGGTTTTCGCGTCCAGCAGCTTGGCGGGTTCGGTAAAACAGCGAATATCAAAACGCGCGGTTTGAGAAATCAGGACACGGCGGTTTTGATTGACGGCGTTCGTTTCCGGGACGCTTCTTCAATCACGGGCGACGCTTCGGCTTTTTTGAGCGATTTTACTTTTACCGGCACGAATCGCGTTGAAGTGCTTCGCGGTTCGGGTTCGTCGCTTTACGGAACGAATGCTATCGGCGGCGTGCTTGATTTGCAAACCGCAAAACCGACGACCGATTTTCACGGCGCGTTTTTGGGTGAATACGGCGGATTCGGACTAAAGCGTTTTCGCGGTAATGT
>Ga0136627_1000710_pt1 | contig 12802 bp, 9 predicted proteins | sample AntDrymUQ4892206_2_FD_104652 | JGI IMG/M metagenome (GOLD analysis project Ga0136627, IMG submission 104652) | Polar desert sand microbial communities from Dry Valleys, Antarctica - metaG UQ489 (22.06) | ecosystem: Environmental > Terrestrial > Soil > Desert | place: Antarctica: Dry Valley... | reverse complement strand
GGCCGCCCGCACCCTCGGATCCGGTGACGGTCCCGCCCCGACCGCGCTCGCGATCCCCGAGCTCGATGAGGTGAAGGCCGAACTCGCCAGTGCGTCCGCGCGGCTGGAACAGGCGCGGGAACGGGAGCGGGCCCAGGAGCGCGCCCGCCGCGAGCTCGTGTCCTGGGTGTCCCACGACCTCCGGGCCCCGCTGGCGCGGATCCTGGCCGCTTCGGAGGCGCTCGAGGACGGGCTCGCCCACGGGCCGGGGGTGGTCGAGCGGTTCGCCCGGACGATCCGGCTGGAGACCGAGCGGCTGGGCACGCTGGTCGACGACCTCTTCCAGCTCAGCCTCATCGAGGCGGGGGCGCTGCGGCTCTCCATGGAGTCCGTGGAACTCGACGACCTGGTGTCCGAGGTGCTGGCAGGGATCGGACCGGCCGCGGCCGCGAAGGGCGTCCGCCTCCATAGCGACGTCCGCCAACCCCTGCCGCAGGTGTGGATCGCGCCGGACGCCATCGCGCGCGCGCTGGGCAACCTGCTCGACAACGCGCTGCGCGAGACGCCGGCGGGCGGCACGGTGCACGTCGAGATGACCGCGGACCGTGGCGCCGTCTCGGTCGCCGTGCGCGACGAGTGCGGCGGCATCCCCGACGATCGGCGGTCGTTGCTGCTCACCGGGCCGCGGCCCGCAGCGGCCGGCTCGACGTCCCGCGCCGGGCTGGGGCTCGCGATCGCCAGGGGCCTGCTGGCCGCCCACGACGCCACGCTCACGGTGCGCAACGAGGCCTCGGGCTGTCGCTTCGAGACCAGCATCCCGATCCGGGAAGAGCGCCCCCGCTGACCGTGACCAGTTCTTTCAGATGTGCAAACGGCTGCGCAACGATTGGATTTCCGACCCCTGCGGGCGCCGGGACGCCCGTACCTTTGCCGCGCTGCATCCGCCGAAGCCGCCGAAGAAATGGGGCAATGCGATGATCGCAATCCTTCCGCGCCGCCGGCGCACGCTGCTCGCCGGGCTGTCGGTCGTGGCGCTCGCCGCGCTGGTGCTCGCGCAGTTCGTGCGCCCGTCGGCCGCGCAGACCTCGCCGGAACCGCCCCCGCCGGCGGTCGGCACCGACATCCCGCAGTCCTACTTCGGCCCACAGCCGTCCCAGACGCTCGGTGAGGACAACGAACGGCTGGTCGGCCCCGTCCAGCTCCTGCGGTCCGGCCGCTTCGACGCCCAGGCGATGACCATCACCCTGCCGCTGTACCGCGGGCAGATGCGGGACGGCCGCAGCGTCTGGTTCATCCTCACCGACACGACGGACAAGGAGAACGCGATCGGTCTGGGGCTCAACTTCTCGTCGAAGCTGGCGTACGCCGCCGTCGGACACGCGGCCCGCGACGCGGTGCTCGAGGAGGACACGAGCCTGACGTTCCGTCGCGGCGCCGTGGACTTCTCGCCCGAGCGGACAGTGCAGCCCGGTCCCGAATCGGCGCCGTTCCCACCCGCGGTCGCAGAGCCGGGCTCGGTCGGCGACGAGTACTACACCCCGCTGGTGCGACTGGTGAACCAGCCGGGAACTCCGATCTACAACGCGCCGGTCGTCGCCTTCGACGCCACGCCGGAGGAGATCTCCTTCTGCGACGGCAGCCCCGACTACAGCCTGGTCCACGACCGCGTGACAGCGATCTGCCCGAACCCCCCCGAGGAGGCCGACAGCACGGCCGACGGGAACGGCAGCGGCACCGTGACGATCGCCCTCACGCCGATCTTCAGCTTCGCCAGGCCGTCGGTGTACATGAGCACGGAGGCCACGGACGCCGTGACGGCCGCCTTGGACATGGGCACCTTCGCGCCGGCGCTCGCCGACATCCAGACCGGTCGCGACGACAGCGCCTTCAGTGCCATCGAGCGCCTGTTCCCGATCGCGAACGGCCCCACCGGCGCCGACAACCCGCAGCGGCAGGGACTGAACAGCGCCCTGCTCGACGGCCTGCCCCCCATGCACGTCATCGGCGGGCTGCCGACGATCGCGCTGGACTACAGCCCGCTGTGGGACCTGAATCTCGGGGAGTGGACCCAGGACGCGATCGACCGCGGCTACCGCTCCCGGGTCATCGACGAGTTCCAGCTCCTCGGTCTGGTCGAGGACGGATGGATCACGGGCCCGGGCGGCGCGCCGTTCGGCTCGACCGGCATCATCGTGAACTGCCCCATCGTCGCCCGCCTGCTGTAACGCCGGCCAGCAGCCCGACCGCCGACCACGCATCCAGGCGAGGAGCCGCGACATGGGACTCATGGTGAGACAGGCGGAGAGCCCACGGACCGACCACGGTCGACGGAGGGACGGTCAGGTCGTGGGCGTCCTCCTCGCGATGGTGATCCTCGTCGCGTTGGCGCCCGGCTCGAACGCCGACGTCGTCGAGCGGCTCGAGGCCGCGGACAACGCGGGGTCGGCGGTCGCCTGGAGCCGCTACGCCCACGCCGACGACTCGGTCGACGTCGTGATCGTCGCGCGCGACGACCTGTTCGCCGACGCGCTGTCATCCGGCGCGCTGCAGGGACTCGCCGGCGCGCCGTTGCTGCTGACCGGGGAGGACGGGCTCGCACCGGAGACCGCCGAGGAACTGGACCGGCTGTTCCCCGACACCGTCGTGCTGATGGGCGGCACCGTCGCCATCTCGGAGTTCGTGGAGGCCGACCTCTACGACGCCGGCTACGACGTCGACCGCGTGTTCGGCGCCGACCGCGTCGCCACGGCCGTCGATGCGGCGTCGGGCTTCTTCGCCGACGCCACGACCGCGCTGCTCGTCCGCGCGTACGGCAGCGATGCGGACCCCACGGCAGCCTTCGCCGACTCCCTCGCGGCCGGGGCGCATGCTGCCGCCACCCAGATGCCGATCCTGCTGTCGGCCAGCGAGGGCCTGTCACCGGCGACCGCCGACCACCTGGCCAGATCGGCGATCGAGACCGTCACCGTGGTCGGTGGCGAGGTCGCGCTCTCCGCCCAGGTTGCCGCCGACCTCGACGCGCTCGGCGTCGCCGTCACGCGGGTGGCCGGCCGGACCCGCGAGGAGACGGCGCTGGCGCTCGCACGGCTGCGGTTCCCCGACGGGGCCCCCGACACGGTCCTGCTGGTCGACGGCGCCGACCCGGACGCCTGGGCCTCCGGGTTCCCGGCGGCGTCCCTGGCGGATCGCGGTGCGGCGGTGCTGCTCACCAACGGACCGGACCTGCCGGCGGCGACCGCCTCGGTGGGTCTGGAGGGCCCGACGATCTGCGGCCCGAACGTCGACCCGGCGGCCTGCGACGCCGCGGATGCCGCCGGAGGCTCGACGCAGGGGTAGCGCCGCACGTCCGGGCCGCCGCACCCGCCCGGGCCGCCGCACCCGCCCGGGCCGCCGCACCCGCCCGGGTCATCGCCCGCGTCGAGCTTCTCCCTGGCACCGTGGCGTGGCCCCGGTCCGAGGTCTACACTGGCGCCCGCTCTTGTGAAGTGCTTCACAATCTTCACGCCGCGGAGCCGATGATAGGTTGAGCGGGCGCCGGGGTCACCCGCCACCCGCCCGAGGAGGAGACGTCGTGACGCTCGCGCCTCGTGCAGCGGTCGGGGTCGCGACCGCCGACGCGGTGGTCGTCGGGGCCGGTCCGGCCGGCTCGGCCGCCGCCTGGTTCCTCGCCGAGGCCGGCCACGACGTCGTCCTCTGCGAGAAGGAGACGTTCCCGCGGGACAAGGTCTGCGGCGACGGGCTCACGCCGCGCGCGGTCAAGGCCCTGCGGATGCTGGGCCTGGAGGACGAGGCCGAGGGCTCCGTCCCCGGCTGGGACCGTCAGGGCGGGCTGCGGATGTACGGCGGCGGGGTCGTGTTGGACCTGCCCTGGCCCGACCTCGACGACTGGCCCGCCCACTCGGTGACAGCGACGAGGTCGCTGTTCGACCACACCCTGGCCCGCAACGCGCAGAAGGCCGGCGTGCAGCTGTGGGAGGACACCGAGGTCCTCGGACCCGTCTGGCTCACCGAGTCGGAGCGGCGCGTCGCGGGGGTGCGCTACCGCCGCGCCGACGGCGCCGAGGGAGTCGTGCGGGCCCCGGTGGTGCTCGCGGCCGACGGTGGATCCTCGCGGTTCGCCGTCCAGCTCGGCCTGCACCGCGACGAGGCGCGGCCCATGGGCGTCGCGGTGCGGGCGTACTACCGCAGCCCGCGTGCCGCGATGGGGATGATGGAGGGCTTCCTCGAGCTCTCCCGCGACCGGCCCGGCGGCGGCAGTGAGCTGCTGCCCGGCTACGGCTGGATCTTCCCGCTCGACGACGGACTCGTGAACGTCGGCTGGGGCCTGCTGAACACCTCGGAGCACTTCCGCTCGACGAACTACCGCCGGACGCTCGACGAATGGGTCGGCGGGTTCCCCCCGGAGTGGGAGATCACGCGCGAGACGATGGTGGGTCGCCCGCGCTCCGCCGGTCTGCCGATGGGCCACAATCGCAGGCCCCCCGTCCACCGCGGCGCGATCCTGGTCGGCGACGCCGCCGGCATGGTGAACCCCTTCAACGGTGAGGGGATCAGCTACGCCATCGAAGCGGCCGCGTTCGCCGCCGAGGCCGTCGATGCCGCCCTGCGGGCGCGGTCCGACTCGCCCCTGCACACCTACGAGCGGGCCGTCGCCCAGGCCTGGGGCGGGTACTACACCCTCGGTCGCCTGTTCGTCCGGATCATCGGGCATCCGGAGGTGATGCGGTTCTGCACGGTCCACGGGATGCCCCGTCCCGCGCTGATGACGTTCGTGTTCCGCCTGATGGCCCACCTGACGAACCGCGACAGCCGCGACGTGACCGACCGGGTGGTCAACGCCCTTTCCCGCGTGGTCCCCGCCGCATGACGGACCGCCGCTCGGCCGCTCGGCAGCGCGGGGCTGTTTGGCCGCCGCGAGCCCCCGCACCTACGCTGCACCCGTCCCGGCATGCCGCCCCCCTCGCCGACCAGGAGGCTTTGTAGTGCTCGCCGAGTACCTGCCGGTCGCGGTGCTCTTCGTGATCGCGTTCCTGTTCGTCGCGCTGTCGCTCCTGGTGTCGAGCAAGCTCGGACCCAGCCGCCCGAACCCCGTGAAGAACGCGGCGTACGAATCGGGCATCATCCCGGACCCCGAGACCGCCGTGGGCGGCAGCCGCTTCCCGGTGCGCTTCTACCTCGTCGCGATGCTGTTCATCATCTTCGACGTCGAGGCGGTGTTCCTCTACCCCTGGGCGACCGTGCTGCGTGACCTGTCCTGGTACGGCCTGGCGGTGATGGGCGTCTTCGTGGCGCTGCTGTTCGAGAGCTACTACTACGTGCTGCGCAAGGGTGGCCTGGAATGGGACTAGAGACCCACCTGCCAGAGGGCATCCTCCTCACGACCGTCGAACGGGCCGTCGGCTGGTCGCGGGCCGGATCGCTGTGGCCCGCCACCTTCGGTCTCGCGTGCTGCGCCATCGAGATGATGGCGACGGGCGGCGCCCACTACGACCTCTCGCGCTTCGGGATGGAGGTCTTCCGGGCGTCGCCGCGCCAGGCCGACCTGATGATCGTCGCCGGCCGGCTGAGCCAGAAGATGGCGCCCGTCCTGCGCAACATCTACGACCAGATGGCCGACCCGAAGTGGGTCATCTCGATGGGCGTGTGCGCGTCCAGCGGCGGGATGTTCAACAACTACGCGCTGGTCCAGGGGGTCGACCACATCGTCCCCGTCGACATGTACGTGCCCGGCTGCCCGCCGCGCCCGGAGATGCTGCTCGACGGCATCATCAAGCTGCACGAGAAGATCAGGCGCGAGCAGTTCGTCGAGCGTCCCCGCAAGGGCGAGTCGATGGCGGACTTCCGCCGCCGCACCGGCTGGGCGGACGACGACACCATCTCCATCGAGACGCCCGCGCTCACGCAGCTGCAGACCAAGGAGCAGGTGGTCGGCTCGTGACCGAGGTCCGCCCCACGGGCGCGGGTCCGAACCGCTCGACGGAGGACATGTCCGCAGGCGAGGGCGCGAAAATGCGCGACCTCGACGTCGAGCTCGCCGTCCAGCTCGACGACCGGCTCGCCAGACTGCGCGACCATCTCGTCGCGGCGTTCCCTGGCCTCGAGGTGTCCGGCTTCCGCGGTGAGCTCACGCTCGTCGCCGAGCCGGCCCAGCTCGTCGATCTGCTCGCCTTCAGCCGCGACGACCCGGAGGTCCGCTGCGAGTTCCTCGCGGACCTGTCCGGCGTGCACTGGCCCGGCGGACCCCGCGTCGAGAGCGCCCAGGAGACGACCGGCTGGCCCAGCTACGCCACCGGCGATGAGCAGGGACGCATCGAGGTCGACTACATCCTCTACTCCTACACCCACAACCACCGGTTCCGCGTCCGGGTGTCGGTCCCGGACGACGCGGCACGGCTGCCGACCGCGACGGCGGTCTACTCCTCCGCCGACCTCATGGAACGGGAGGCGTGGGACATGTTCGGGGTCGTCTTCGAGGGACACCCGAACTTGGAGCGCATCCTCATGCCGGAGGACTGGCAGGGGCATCCCCAGCGCAAGGACTACCCCCTCGGCGGCGTCGAGGTCATGTACAAGGGCAAGACCGTCCCGCCGCCCGACGAGCGCCACTACTGATGGGGGCGTGCGATGAGTGACACCCGCGCGCCGGCCACGGCCGGCGCCATCTGGGGCGACGAGTCGGAACGGCGTTCCGCTCTCGATCCCCGGCAGCTCCCGGACACCCGCCACGAGTTCACCGTCGTGGGCGGGGAGTGGCAGAACCTGCCCGACGCGGTCGACGACGACCTCATGGTCATCAACATGGGGCCGCAGCACCCGTCCACCCACGGGGTGCTCCGGATGGTGCTGACGCTCGACGGCGAGATCGTCGTCGACAACCGGCCGGTGATCGGCTACCTCCACACCGGCATCGAGAAGAACGCCGAGTACCGCCCATGGACCCACAGCGTGACCTTCGTCACGCGCATGGACTACCTGTCCCCGCTCTTCAACGAACTCGCGTACTGCCTCGCGGTCGAGAAGCTGCTCGGCATCAGCGACGACGTCCCCGAGCGCGCGTCGGCTCTCCGCGTCCTGCTCTGCGAGCTCAACCGGATCGCCAGCCACCTCGTGTGGCTGGCCACGGGGGGGCTGGAGCTCGGTTCGGTCTCCGCAATGATCTACGGCTTCCGCGAGCGGGAGGGGATCCTCGACATCCTGGAGCACGTCACCGGACTGCGGATGAACCACGCCTACTTCCGTCCGGGCGGCGTGTCCCAGGACGTCCCGATGGACTTCCGCGAGCGCGTCGAGGTCCTCCTCACCGAGATGCCGCGCCGGATCGACGAGTTCGAGGCCCTGCTGTCCGAGAACCCCATCTGGGTCGAGCGCAACACCGGGGTCGGGATCCTGACCCGCGAGCAGTGCTTCGACCTCGGCGTCACAGGGCCGGTGCTCCGCAGCGCCGGCGTCGCGCACGACCTGCGCAAGGCCGCCCCGTACTGCGGGATCGAGCAGTACGACTTCGACGTCCCGACGACCGACACCTGCGACGCCTTCGGCCGCTACACCATCCGCATCCAGGAGATGCGCGAGTCGCTGAAGATCGTCCGGCAGGTCCTCGACACGCTCCCGGGCGGGCCGGTGATGGTCGCCGACCCCAAGATCGCCTGGCCGGCGCAGCTCGCGCTCGGCCCGGACGGCATCGGCAACGCCAAGGAGTACATCGGCAAGATCATGGGCCAGTCGATGGAGGCCCTGATCCACCACTTCAAGCTCGTCACCGAGGGCTTCACCGTCCCCGAGGGGCAGGTGTACGTCCCCGTGGAGTCACCCCGCGGTGAACTCGGCTACCACGTCACCTCGAGCGGGACGAACAAGCCCTACCGGGTGCACGTGCGGGACCCCAGCTTCATCCACATCGGGGTGTTGCCGGTGATGTCTCGCGGGTTGCTCATCGCGGACATCATCGCCGCTGTTGCCAGCTTGGATCCTGTGATGGGAGGCGTGGACCGGTGATTCTTGTCTGTCCCAACGGCGGGCCGGCGCTGGCCTTCGGGCCGCTGACCCACCCGCCCTCCAAGGGGGGCGGGGCCGGCACCGGTCCGAGGGCCGCTCACCCGCCCGCCCTCCAAGGCCCTCGGCCCGGCGCCGGCCCCTTTGATCGCTGAAACCGAAAGGCGAGAGCGCAGTCGTGTTCACTGAGGAGCTTCGTGGGAAGGCGGAGGAGTTGGTCGGGCGGTATCCCGTCGCCCGGTCGGCGCTGCTGCCGTTGCTGCATCTCGTGCAGGCGCAGGACGGGTACCTGTCCGACGACGGCATCTCGGAGTGCGCTCAGCTGCTCGCCCTCACCAAGGCGGAGGTCGGGGCGGTCGCCACCTTCTACACGATGTACAAGCGCGTGCCGCTGGGGCGGCATCTCGTCAGCGTCTGCACGAACTTCTCGTGCAAGGTGCGGGGGGCGCAGGAGGTCTACGACCGGCTCCACGAGCGGCTCGGGGTCGGGCACAACCAGACCACGCAGGACGGGGCGATCACCCTCGAGCACGCCGAGTGCCTCGGCAACTGCGAGGGCGCGCCGGTCGTCAGCGTCGACTACCTGAACTACGAGTGCCTCACCCCCGACGCCGCCGAGGACATCGTCGGGCGGTTGATCGCCGGCGAGGTGCCGCCACCGACCAGGGGGATCCCCTCACCGGGCATCCGCGACGTCGAGTACCGCCTCGCCGGGCTCGGGCCGCGGCCAGGCGCCGCCGACGAGCCCGGAGTGCCGACCGACCGGGCACGGGCGGCCGACGGGGGAGTGCCCGCGGTCGACGAGGACACCGGCATGCAGCCGATCGAGATCGAGACCCCCCAGACCGGGGCCGTGCGCGTCGAGGGGCGCGAACCCGACGCGCTCGAGGAGTCCGAGGCCGAGCGGCAGGTCGCCGAGGCCGGCGACGACCCGGACGACGTCGATCAGGAGGCCGGCCCGCAGTCGCGCGAGTTCCTCACCGGCGACGGCGACGCCCCGCAGTCCGACGCCGAGGACCCGCGCCAGGAGGGGCAGCCGGATGCCTGAGGTGCAGGTCCTGTCGCAGCGGTACTCGCTGAGCGACGGGCACACGCTCGACGGCTACCTGCGCTCCGGCGGCATGGCCGGTCTGCGGGTCGCGCTCGACATGGCCCCCGCCGACATCATCACCCTGGTCAAGGACTCCGGGCTGCGCGGGCGGGGCGGGGCGGGCTTCCCCACGGGCGTGAAGTGGGGCTTCGTGCCGCAGGACACCGGCAGGCCCATCTACCTGGTCGTGAACGCCGACGAGGGCGAGCCGGGCACCTTCAAGGACCGCGAGCTCATGGAGCGCGACCCGTTCATGCTCCTGGAGGGCATGGCCATCGCCGCGCGGGCGCTGGGCTGCGCCCGGAGCTTCATCTTCATTCGCGGCGAGTACCTGTGGCCGGGGATCCGGCTCGAGGAGGCCATCGCCGAGGCGTACACCGACGGCTGGCTCGGCAAGGACATCCAGGGCTCGGGGTTCGACTTCGACGTGACCCTGCACTACGCGGCCGGCGCGTACATCTGCGGGGAGGAGACCGCGCTGCTCGACGCGCTCGAAGGCCGGCGGGGACAGCCGCGCCTGCGCCCGCCGTTCCCGGCCGTCGCGGGTCTCTACGCGTGCCCGACCGTGGTGAACAACGTCGAGACGATCGCCACGGTGCCGCACATCATCGAGCTCGGCGCAGAGTGGTTCCGCTCCATGGGGACCGAGAAGTCGCCGGGTCCCAAGCTCTTCTGCGTGTCGGGCGAGGTCGTCCGCCCCGGGAACTACGAGTTTCCGATGGGGACGCCGGCCCGAGAGATCATCGAGACCGCGTGCGGCGGGATGCTGCCGGACCGCGCCCTGAAGTTCTGGGCGCCCGGCGGCTCGTCGACCCCGCTGCTCACCGCCGAGCACTACGACGTCGGCATGGACTTCGAGTCGATCTCGGCCGCCGGCTCGCTGCTGGGCACCGCGGCGATGATGATGTTCAGCGACCGCACCAGCGTCGTCGACGCGGTGCTCAACTGGACGCGCTTCTACGAGCACGAATCGTGCGGCAAGTGCACCCCGTGCCGCGAGGGCACGTTCTGGCTGGCGCAGATCCTCGAGCGCATCCTCGACCGCCGCGGGCGGGAGCAGGACATCCAGATCCTCGACGACCTTTGCGACAACATCTTCGGTCGGGCCTTCTGCGCCCTCGGTGACGGGGCGACGAGCCCGATCAAGTCGTCCATCAAGTACTTCCGGGAGGAGTACGTCCAGTTGATCGAGCAGGGCAGGCTTCCCGACCACATCGAGCCGCACGCCGGAGTGGTCACCGAGAACTCCGGCCACCACCGGCCGCACGCCCGCCCGCCGGCGCGCGCCGGAGCGCACGCGCGATGACCGACACCGCCGCACCTGGTGACACCGTCCACCTCACCATCGACGGGCGGGAACTGGACGTCCCCAAGGGGCTCCTGGTCATCCGTGCGGCGGAACAGCTGGGGATCACGATCCCGCGCTTCTGCGACCACCCGCTGCTCGACCCGGTCGCGGCGTGCCGCCAGTGCCTCGTCGAGGTCGAGGGGCAGCGCAAGCCCTTCACCGCCTGCTCGACGACCTGCACCGACGGCATGGTCGTCAAGACGCACCTGACCTCGGACGTCGCGCGCGAGGGCCAGGAGGGCCAGCTCGAGTTCCTGCTGCTCAACCACCCGCTGGACTGCCCGCAGTGCGACAAGGGCGGTGAGTGCCCGCTGCAGGACCAGACGCTCGCGCACGGTCCCGGCGACAGCCGCATGATCGACCGGAAGCGCCGCTTCACCAAGCCGGTGCCGATCTCGGCGCAGGTGGCGCTCGACCGCGAGCGGTGCGTCCTGTGCGCCCGCTGCACGCGCTTCTCCGCGGAGATCTCGGGTGACAAGTTCATCGAGCTGTTCGAGCGCGGCGCCCTCGAGCAGGTCGCCATCTACGAGGACGAGCCGTACGAGAGCTACTTCTCCGGCAACGTCGTGCAGATCTGCCCGGTCGGCGCGCTCACCTCCACGAGCTACCGCTTCTCCGCCAGGCCGTTCGACCTGCGCAGCCTGCCGGGGGTGTGCAACCAGTGCAGCGCGGGCTGCAACCTCCGCGTCGATGTCCGGCGCGGGGAGGTCCAGCGCCTGCTCGCGCGCGACAACATGGCCGTCAACGAGATGTGGAACTGCGACAAGGGCCGCTTCGGCTTCGAGTACGTCGCGTCCGCCGAGCGGCTGCGCCAGCCGGTCGTGCGCGACGAGCTCGGCTCGATGCGGCCGGCCACCTGGCTCACGGCGCTCCGGGCGGCCGCCGGGCGCATCCAGGCGGCGGTCGACGCGGGCGGCCCCGCAGCGGTCGGAGTGCTGACCGGGGGCCGGCTGACCGACGAGGACGCCTACGCGGTGGGGCGCTTCGCCCGTGACGTGGTCGGCACCGACAACGTCGACTTCCGGCTGCGGCCCCGCACGGACGAGGAGCGCGACGTCCTCGCCGCCGTGGCGGGCACGCTGGGGCCCACCTACGACGACGTCGAGCACGCGCCGGTCGTGGTGGTCGCGGGACTCGAGACCGAGGAGGAGGTCCCCATCCTCCACCTGCGGCTGCGGAAGGCCTGGCGCAAGCACCGCCAGCGGATCGTGGTCGTCGGCCCCGTGATCGGCTCCCTGGAGGAGATCGCCTGGCGCTGGATCCAGACGCCGGCCGGCGAGGAGGCGTCCAGGCTCACCGCACTGGCGAGCGGCGGCGACGCCGACCTGTCCGAGGTCACGGACGCCCTCGACGAGGCGGGCGACCGGGGCGTCGTGCTGGCCGGGGAGCGACTGGCGCACTCCCCCGGAGCGCTGCCCGCCGCGGCGGAGCTGGCACGCGCGCGCGGCCTGGGGTTCGCCTGGGTGCCGCGGCGCAACGGGGCGCGCGGCGCCGTGGACGCGGGACTCCTTCCCGGCCTGCTCCCCGGCGGCAGGATCGCCGCCGAGCCCGGACCGGTCGCGGACGCCTGGGGACGCCTGCCGGAGCAGCCCGGCCTCGACACCCGCGGCATGCTCGAGGCCGCCGCCGCCGGCGAGGTCAGGGCCCTCTACCTGATCGGGATCGACCCGGTCCGCGACTTCGAGGACCCCGCGCTCGCACAGGCGGCCCTCGAGCGCGTGGACACCGTCATCGTCCAGGACCTGCTGCAGAACGAGACGACCCGGTTCGCCGACGTCATCCTCCCCGCCACGGCCGCCCAGGAGCGGGTCGGGTCCTTCACCACGTGGGAGGGGCGGCGCCAGCCCTTCCCGCAGGCGGTCGCCCCGCAGGGCCTGGCGCAGCAGGACTGGGACATCGTCCGGCAGCTCGCCCGGGCGCTGGGGTCCGACCTGGGCTGGGAGACCGCGAACGACGTCCGCCGCGAGGCGGCGCCTTTGATGGAAGTGGCGGGCTCGGCGCTCTCAAGGCTGCCTGGAGCCCAGGGCGGGGGGGTGGTTCCCGTCGGGACCGCTGACGCCCAGGGCCGGGGGGCAGTCGCCGTCGGGACCGCTGACCCGCCCACCCTCCAAGGTCCCGCCGTCGACCACCCCCCGGCGCCCCCCGAGCCGCCTGGCCACGCCTCGGAAGAGGGCTCGTTTCCGTTTGGGGTGGTGGTCGTGGACTATCTCGTGGGGGACTCGACGATGCTCATCGGGGCGAAGGCGCTCAAGGAGACGGCCAGGCGGCCTGCGGTGTGGGTGCATCCGGCCGACGCCGGCCGGCTGGGGCTTGCCGACGGGGCCGAAGTGGCCGTCGTGGGGTCCGCGGGCCGACTCGTCTGGCCGGTGCGGGCGACCTCCGGGGTCTTGCAG
>Ga0136627_1000709_pt1 | contig 12802 bp, 13 predicted proteins | sample AntDrymUQ4892206_2_FD_104652 | JGI IMG/M metagenome (GOLD analysis project Ga0136627, IMG submission 104652) | Polar desert sand microbial communities from Dry Valleys, Antarctica - metaG UQ489 (22.06) | ecosystem: Environmental > Terrestrial > Soil > Desert | place: Antarctica: Dry Valley... | reverse complement strand
TGGGCGATAGTCCGCCGATGGACGCCGTCCCCTCACTGACGCTGCGCGGCACGACCTTCAGATGGGGCAGCCGCACCTACCTCATGGGCATCGTCAACGTGACGCCCGACTCCTTCAGCGGCGACGGCCTGCTGGGCACGGACGACGGTGCCGCCCGAGCGGTGGAAGCGGCGGTCGAGCAGGGGCGGAGGATGGCTACGGAAGGGGCGCACATCCTGGACGTCGGTGGCGAGTCCTCGCGGCCGGGCCACCAGCCCGTGGCGGTCGCCGAGGAGCTGCGTCGTGTCAAGCCCGTCGTGCGTGCCCTGCGCGCGGCTCTTCCCCAGATGCCCATCTCCATCGACACCGTGAAGCGCGAGGTGGCCGAGGCCGCCCTGGATGCCGGCGCGGACATGATCAACGATGTCTGGGGCGTGGCACCAGAGTCGGACCTGGCGCGCTGCGCTGCCGAGCGGGGAGTGCCCTACGTGCTGATGCACAACCGGGCCGAACCGCGCTACGACGACTTGATGGCTGAGATCGTGGCGGAGCTCCAGGCGGCCGTCGAGCGGGCCATGGCGCTGGGCGTCGATCCCGAGCGGATCATCGTCGACCCCGGTGTCGGCTTCGGCAAGACGCCCGAGCACAACCTTCACCTGTTGGCGCATCTCCACGACCTGAAGAAGCTGGGCTTGCCCATCGTCCTGGGCACCAGTCGCAAGTCGACCATCGGCAACGTGCTCGACCTGCCCGTGGAAGAGCGGCTGGAGGGCACACTGGCCACGACAGCCATCGCGGTGCAGGCGGGCGTGGACATGGTCCGCGTCCACGATGTGGCCGCCAATCGGCGAGCGGCGCGCATGGCCGACGCCATCGCTCGGCCGGGAAGCATCGGCCCCGGCGGTTGGCGGCCGGCATGAGCGAGGCAGGAGCGGGGGGTGATCGGATCGTCCTCTCAGGGATGCGCTTCGAGGGACGCCACGGAGCCACCGCTGAGGAGCGCGAGTGGCCACAGCTCATCGAGCTGGACGTGGAGCTCTGGCTGGACCTCTCCCTGGCCGGCCGGAGCGACGAGCTGGCCGCGACCGTGGACTACGGCCCGGTCATCGAGCTCTGTCGCGACATCGTCGAGCGGCGTAGCTTCCGGCTGCTGGAGGCCATCGCGGAGGCGGCGGCGGCGGCGATCCTCGGCGCTACGGCAGCGGAGGCCGTCGTAGTCAGGGTGCGCAAGCCGGCCGTGCCCATCGATGCCGACCTGGAGTTCGCCGGCGTGGAGATCCGTCGCCGCCGCGAGTGAGGCGCGCCGCGGCGGCGCTGCCCCTGTGTCGACGCTTCTAGGGGTCGTTGGGCCGCGTTCCCAGCTCGATCTCCAGTTCCAGCGTCTCACCCTCGCGCAGCACGTCCAGGCTCAGCTCATCGCCGGGAGCGTACTGGGTAAGGATCTGATCGAGACCCTGGGCGGTGTCGATCCTCTCCCCGTCGATGGCAGTGATGATGTCGTCTTCCCGAAGGCCCGCTTCGTCGGCCGGACTCCCGCTGATCACCGCTGGCTCGGTCGAACCCTGGGGGACGAGGACCAGGACGCCATAGTCGATGGGCAGGTCACGGGCGGCCTGCAGGACTGGGTCGATGGCCCGGTAGTAGAGACCCATCCACGGCCGGGCGAGCTCCTCACCATCGGTGGCCTGGCGCATGATGGGTTTGGCGATGTTGATGGGGATGGCGAAGCCGATGCCCTGCGCGTCGCCCGCCACGGCCGTGTTCACGCCGATCACCCGGCCGGTCGAATCGAGCAGCGCGCCGCCGGAATTGCCGGGGTTGATGGCAGCGTCGGTCTGGATGAGGCCGTTCAAACGTCGCACCTCGCCCTCCGTGCAGGAGTCGTCCACGGTGATCTCGCGGCCCATGGCACTGACCACGCCCGCCGTGACGCTGTTGGTGAAGGTGCCCAGCGGACTGCCGATGGCGATGTCCATCTGGCCGGGTCGCAGGCCATTGGAGTCACCCAGCTCGGCCACCGGAAGGTTCCGTCCGTCGATCTTGACGATGGCCAGGTCGGTGAGGGTGTCGATACCGTAGACGGTCGCGTCGAACGGCCGTCCGTCCAGCAGCTTGACGGACAAGCGCTCGGCGCCGCACACCACGTGGCGATTCGTCAGGATCCAGCCAGCTTCGTCGTAGATGATGCCCGAACCAACGCCGGTCTGAGGCAGGGTGGAGAAGTCGTCGGATGCTTCGCTGCTGGTGATGGTCACCACTGCGGGACTCACCTCGGTCGCGGCATCGGTGACGGCAGACTGCTCGTTGACGCGCACGTTCTGCTCCACCGAGGTGTCCGTCGCGGCAACCTGAACGGCAGGCACCTCCGCCGCGGGCGGATCGAGCCGGCCGCTCCCCTCCAGCAGCGCAAAGGTGCCGCCGGCGGCCAGTGCCGCCGACAGCAGGGAGACCAGCACGATGCCTGCCACGGCGGGCCCGCGACGCGGCGGCCGGGGCTGCTGCGGCGGACGCACCGGCCCGACACCAAGCGACGGATAGGCATATGGAGCCGGCTCCAGCCAGTGAGCAGGGGTCTGCTGTGGCGGCGGCTGTGACGGCGGCTGGGGCTGCCAGCGCTGGTCGTTCTGCCAGGCGGGCCGCGGCTGGGGCGGTGGCGTGTAGGACGTCGTGGTGTCGTCCACGTCGAAGCGCGGGCGGTCGGTCATCGATGAAGGTCTCCGGGTGCTGGGGCTCCCGCGGCGCGAGCTGTACGCCAGTCTCGACCCAAGCCTGACAGGCCCACGTTCATCAACGGCCGTCGGAAGGTGAAGAAACCGACACGCCGCCGGTCGCGGACCCTGGCGCGACGCCGTTTCGCGGCAGGGCCACCGTCACGGTGGTGCCCGTGCCCAAGCTGCTCTGGATGCTCACCCGGCCATGATGCATCTCCACGACGGAACGCACGATGGACAGGCCCAATCCCGAGCCGGCGGCCCGCGCCTCGACGGCCTGGGCACCGCGGTAGAAACGCTCGAAGACCTGCGGCAGCTCGACCGGATCGATGCCCACGCCGGTGTCGGCCACCTCCACGATGGCCTCGTCGGCATCGGACCGCAGGCTGACCGTGACGCGTCCATCGACGGGTGTGAACTTCACGGCATTGCCGATGACATTGGCCAGCACCTGGCCCAGGCGCGGGGGGTCGTGCAGGACACGCACCGCTTCGGCGGGCAGCTCAGCGTTCAGCGACACTCCCTTGCGCGCCGCGCCGGGCTCGGCCTGGGCGACCGCGTCCTCCACCACCGCTCTGAGGTCGTCCGGCCGCAGGTCCAGCGCCACGAGCCCCGAGTCCAGCTTGGAGAGTTCCAGCAGGTTGGTGGCCAACCAGTCCAGCCGCTCGATCTGCTGGTGGCTGTGGGCCAGGAACTCATCGCGCGCCTCGGCGTCCGCGGCGGCGCCCTCCTGCAGCAACTCATTGAACGTCCGCAGGGCGGCGATGGGTGTGCGCAACTCGTGGCTGACATCGGCCAGGAACTCTCGGCTGCGATCACGATCACGGCTGATGTATTCGATGGAGGACTGCAGCCGCTCGGCCATGGCATTGAAGGCCGTGGACAGCTCCACGATCTCCGGCGCGCCGCGGGCGGGCATGGTCACGCGCTCGTCGAGTCGTCCCTCGGCCAGCGAGCGGGAGGCCTGGGTCAGGCGGCGGATGGGATCGGTCAGCCGTTCGGCCAGCAGGACGGCCAGCACGATGGCCACGAGCAGCGCCAGGACAGCCGCCCCGAACAGCACGCCCACGATGGTCTCCAGCGTCTGGGCACGAAGGCTGAGCGGGTCGGACAGTGTCACGGTCACCAGGCGCGCTGGCGCGGCGACCTCGTTGCGCGTCCAGTACACATCCACGATCTCCGCCGAGCGGCTGGCCTGGATGGGCTCGCGTCGCTGGCCGGCGGGAGACGACTCCGCGTCCAGGGGAACCTCGAGCCGGTAGACCACGAGGCCGGGACGTTCGGCGCCGAAGCTGAGGGTCATGGTCACGTCCGCGCGAGCGAGCTCCCGGGCGAGGTTGACCACGTAGCCCTCCTCGCCGTCGCCCAAAGCCCGCCAGACCATGTCGCAGGCGGCCGGCGGCTCTGTCTGGCAAACGATGGGGCGCACGGTCTCGCTGGTGAGCCCTTGATTCTGGATGAGCTGCTGGACGATCAGTGAGGTGACCAGCTGCGTCCGATCCTCCAGCGCTTCCTGCTCCTGCTGCGCGAAGTAGCCGTCGAGCAAGCGCGGCAGCGAGGTCAGGACCAACGCCAGCGCCGTGGCCACCACGAGGCTGAAGGCGACGACCAGGCGGAATCGATAGCCCTGCAAGAAGCCCCGCGCTCTGTCCATCTCAGCTGGCCCCGAGCTCAGCGCTCCGCGAACGCGTACCCGGCGCCGCGGATGGTGAGGATGAAGGCGGGATCGGCCGGGTCGTCCTCCAGCTTCTCGCGCAGATGCGAGACATGGACGTTGATGGTCTTCTCGTCCTGGTCGAGCGCGTCGTAGTCGCGCACGAGCTCGAGCAGCTCTCGCCGGGAGAAGACACGGCCCGGCTTGGACGCGAGGTAGCGCAGGATCTCGAACTCCGTGGCAGTCAGGCTGATGCGCTGCTGGCCGCGCTGCACGCGGCGGCGCTCCAGGTCGATGACCAGGTCACGATGGCGGATGAGCCTGCCACCAGCCGCGTCGGCCAGATCGCCGTAGGCGCGCCGGAGCAGCGCCTTGATGCGGCTCATCAGCTCGCGCAGTCCGAAGGGCTTGGTGAGGTAGTCGTCCGCCCCCAGTTCCAGACCGATGACCTTGTCCACCTCCTCGTCCCGCGCCGTCAGCATCAGCACCGGTGCCTTGGAGCCGGTGGCACGCAAGCGCCGGAGCATCTCGAAGCCATCCATACCGGGCAGCCGCACGTCGAGCAGCACCAGGTCCGGAGCCTGCTGCGTGGCGAACTCCAGGCCTTCCTCGCCACTGCGTGCGAGGCTCACCTGATAGCCCTCCTGCTGAAGGGCGTACTGGACGCCGCGCGCCACGGCGTACTCGTCCTCGACGATCAGGATGGTGGCGCTCACGGGTGACGATCGTTGCGGGCCATCGGGGGAGGGATGGTACATCGCGGCTCGCGTGGTACGATTTCGCGCTCCCGGACCGTGGCGGCGCTCGATGCAGGCGCGCCCTGGCCAGGCCAAGGCAGTCCGCCCCGCGCAGAGAGTCCAAGTAGAGGTCCCGACCGACGTGAGCACCCGTCCCCAGCTTTCCGCCGATCCCCGTGAGGCCCTCGGCAAGAAGGTCGCCAATCTTCGTCGCGAAGGCGTCCTGCCGGCCGTGGTCTACGGCCACGGCAATGACTCGGAGCCGATCCAGATCGACGCCAAGGGCTTCGATGAGCTACGCCGTCACGCCGGTCGCAATGCGCTGGTCGATCTCAAGGTCGGCGGCGGCCGAGCCCGTCCCGTGCTGCTGCACGCGGTCCAGGAGCATCCCGTCACGCGTCGTGCCCTTCACGCCGACTTCCTCATCGTGCGCTTGACCGAGGAGATGACGGTGGACGTCTCGGTGGCCATGGTCGGCGAGTCGGTGGCCATCGAGAAGATGGGCGGGACCCTGCTCCATCTGCGGGACACCATCCAGGTGCGCGCCCTGCCCGGGGACCTGCCCTCAGCGCTGGAGCTGGACATCAGCTCGCTGAGCACCTTCGATGCGACGCTCCACGTCAGCGATCTCCAGGTGCCCGACAAGGTCACCATCCTGACCGACGCCAGCGAGCCCCTGGCTCGCGTGCAGGCGCCCCGAGTCGAGGAAGAGCCGGTCGAGACGGAGGGCGAGGCCGTCGCCGACGAGGCCGAAGCTGCCGAGGGCGAGGGCACCGAGGGCGAGGAGCGATCCGAGGAGAACGACTCGAACGACTCGGGCGCCGCTCGCTCGTAAGCCGTCGGAACCGTGTCGCCGCGGGGACCGTAGATCAGGCTGGCTGCGTGCTGGTGCAGAAGGCGCAGCGGCGCGCGGCCCCGGGAATGCTGCTCAGGCACTCCGGGCAGTCCTTGGTGATCGAGCTGACGTCAGGCTCCGTCTTGCGCGCATCCGCGAGGCGGTTCATGGGCCTGACGACGAAGAAGAAGATGGCGGCAGCCACCAGGAGGAAGCTGATGAGGGCATTGAGGAACAGCCCATAGCGCACCTCCGCGCTGCCCACGAGCACGACCGCGCGCGTGAAGTCGGGCACGCCCAGGAGACCCAGGAGGGGCGTCAGCACATCGGCCACGAAGGAACTCACGATAGCCCCGAACGCCGCTCCGATGACGATGCCCACGGCGAGATCGATGACGTTGCCGCGAAGGACGAGTCGCGAAACTCCCGGATCATGGCGTTCCTCCCAGCGCTGCGTGCTACTCCGTATGGACCATACCCGCTGGGCGTGACTGGCCGCTTGGCAATGCGCATCGGCCGCATCACGATGGACCAGCCACATCCCGGCTAGGCTTGGTGGTCCGCGGTGGCGTGGTCTTCGCGTGATGAGAGGTGCTGTGTGAGCGAGTCCGGATCGGAGCTGCGGGCCGGACAGGATGTCGCCATCAGCGAAGCGCCGACGTCCACGGGGAGCCGCTTGCGCAACGCTCTGATCGAGGTCATCACCACGGTCGTGCTGGCGGTCGTCATCTATCTCGTGGTGCAGACCTTCGTGGTGCAGACCTTCCAGGTCCAACAGGTCAGCATGGTGCCCACCATCCAGCCCGGTGAGCACCTCCTGGTGGACAAGTTGACTCCCCGCTTCGACTCGTATTCTCGAGGAGATGTCGTCGTCTTTCGTGCGCCTGGTACGGCTGACGACGAGACGCCGTTCATCAAGCGCATCATCGGCGTCGGCGGCGACCGCGTGGAGCTCGAGGGAGGCGCCGTGCTGGTCAACGGCGTGGCGCTTGACGAGTCGTACATCTCGCGTGGCGGGACCGAGCCTGACTGTGGCGAGGACGTCTGGAACGTGCCCCAAGGGGAACTCTTCCTGATGGGCGATCACCGTGATCAGTCCCAGGATTCGCGCTGTTTCGGGACGGTCGGTGAGGCACGCGTGGTGGGGCGCGCCTGGCTGCGCTTCTGGCCCCTCGACACCCTCACCGTCCTGCCCACGCCCACATACCCGGACGTGCCTGTCGCCGAAGGCTGAAGCGCGCTGGTTCGTGTATGTTTGCGCAGATTTGAGCGTTTCCGGCGCACCCCGTTCCTCACGCCCACGCCACGAGCAGTCCGACTGGATCAGCCTGGGCGAGGCCAGCCGACTGCTGGGCATGTCCGAAGCGACGCTCCGCCGCTGGTCGGATCGCGGCCTCGTCTCGGTCTTCACCACGCCCGGCGGGCATCGACGATTCTCGCGCTCGTCGCTGCGTTCGTTGCTGCCACCTGCGCCCGCTGGTCGCCCCCATCTGGCGCGACTGGGCGTCTCTGCCGAGCGCATGGCGCGCCTCTACCGGCCCTCGCACGCCCGGCGCGAGGCCGTGGCCCATCGCTCCCGAGCGCCCTGGATCGTGGCCCTGCCACCGGGTGAGCTGGACGGCTTCAGGGAGCGCGGCCGCCAGCTCGTGGCCTTGACGCTGGAGCATCTCGATGCAGCGGATGACGAGATCGCCGCGCAGCGCCTGGTGGAGGCGGCCCGGGTAGCTGCCGAGCAGGGCCGCGTGGTGGCGCGCCTGGGTGCGTCGCTGAGTGATGCGATCGAGGCATTCCTCGGCTTCAGGTCGCCGTTCGTGGAGCACCTCGCGCGACTGTCCAGTGAGCGTGGCCTCGACACGCGCCGGGCGACGGAGCTGCTCATGGCCGCCGAGTCGGCCATGGACCGTCTACTGCTGGCGACCATGACCGGCCACTCGCTCGAAGCGGGTCCCACCCCACGGGTCAAGCGGCCCCGACGCGTGACGGCGCCATGACCGTGCTCCTCGACCGCGCTGCCACTCCGGTCGAACGCGACACGGCCGATGCAGACCGAGCAGCCGCGCCCATCGACAGGCTGTGGGTGGCCGGCGCGCACGCCGACCGCGTGCCGGTCGACGAGCGCGAGGCGGTCGCGCGCTACTTCCGATCGATCGCTGCTCAGAAGGGGCTGCTGCTGCTCCACACCTGCCATCGCGTGGAAGTCGTGGGATCGGCCGACGATCCGTCCGCCATGCTGGCCGATGCTCCGGCGGCTTCCCTCATGCGCCGCATGTCCGGCTCCGCGGCGGCCCGCCACATGCTTCGTCTGGCGGCTGGGCTCGAGAGCGCCGTGGTGGGCGAGGATCAGATCCTGGGCCAGCTTCGGGTCGCCTTCGCGACTGGGTCACGTTCCCTCCCATCGGACCTGCGGCGCCTGGGCGAGATGGCGCTGGCTGCCGGGCGTGAGGCGCGTGCCGGGCAGGTGGGTCGAGGACGGGACCTGTCGCGGCCGGCGCTGCGCTGGCTGGTGGACCGGGGCGTTGCGCTGGAAGGCGGTCGCATCATGATCGTCGGCGCGGGGACCCTTGGTGCGCGCCTTGCGGAGGCCGCCCACGCGCGCGGGGCACGGGTGCTGGTCGCCAGCCGTGACGCAGGTCACGCCGCGGCTGTGGCGCAGCGGCATGGCGGAGAGGCGCTCGATCTGGGCCAGGCTGCCGTGCTGGCACCACACATGGATGGCATCGCTGTGGCACTCGGCGGCACGTGGCTGGACCTGCGCGGGGCATCCGGTCTGCCCCCCGTGATCGACCTCTCGGCGCCACCCGCCGTGCCCCTCGAGGTGCGTCGTCTCATGGGTCCTCGGTTCGGCGACGTGGACCAGCTCTTCTCGGCCAGGTCGGTCGCTGTCGTCCCCCACGATGGGCCGCCCGCGACGGTGGGTTCGCAGCCCGATGCTTACATCGCGCGGGCTGAGGGAGTGGTCGATGCCTGGGCTGCCCGCTACGAGCGCTGGCTCTGCGGCAGAGGGGCGGTTCCCACGCTGTGCTCCCTGCGCGACCGCTCAGAGGAACGCCGCCGCGTCGCCGTGGAGCGGTTGCTTCGGCGGCTGCCGGAGCTTGACGAGCGGGAACAGGAGTTGATCGGCACCTTTTCGCGACAGCTCACGGCAGCACTGCTGCATGAGCCGAGCGCCAGGCTGCGCGAGGACGAGGATGGCTCGGCCGCGCTGGCGGCGCGCACGCTCTTCGACCTGGCCCGGTGAGGCTCCGATTAGGGACCCGTGGGTCCCTGCTCGCGCGGGCACAATCGGGCCTCATCGCCGCTGAGCTGGAACGTGCTGGCCACGACGTCAGCCTGGTGCCCATCGTGACCGATGGCGATGTGCGCCTGCCCGACACCGCGTGGGGGGAAGGTGCCTTCGTCGGGGCGCTCGAGACGGCCCTGCTTCGTGGCGATGTCGACCTCGCGGTCCACAGCGCCAAGGACGTGCCCATCGAGGCCGAGGTGGAGCTGGTCATCGGCGCCTATCCGCCGCGTGCGGACCCGCGCGATGCGCTGGTCGGTGGGGCAGATGGCACGTCCATCGCGACATTGCCGTTCGGCGCCACGGTCGGCACGGACAGCCCCCGGCGCGCCGCGTTCCTGCGCGCGGCCCGGCCGGATCTCCAGGTGCGGCCCCTCCACGGCAACGTGGACACGCGGCTGCGCCGCCTGGACTCGGGCGAGGTCGATGCGCTGATCCTGGCCGTGGCCGGCCTTGCGCGGCTGGGTCGCGGCGAGCGGATCGCGGCGCTCCTGGACACGGAGCAGATGACGCCGGCACCCGGCCAGGGCGCGCTCGCCGTCCAGGTGCGAGCCGACGATGAGGCCGTGCGCCGCGCCGTGGCGGCCCTGGATGATGCCGCGACCCGACTCTGCGTGGAGCTGGAGCGCGGCGTACTGGAAGCGGCCGGCGGTGGTTGTCGTGCTCCGTTGGGTGCCTTGGCGTCGCTTCACGGCGCGGATCTGAGGGTCCTGGCGGTGGCCGCCAGCTCGGACGGCAGCCGGCGCATGACCAGCCGCTGGTCCGGAGCGAGCCACGAGACGGGCATGGTCGCGACACGGATGGCGGCCGAGCTGATCGCGGCGGGGTACCGGGAGCAGGTGCTGGCGGTGCCAGTCTCATGAGCATCCTCTCCACTCGGCCCGATGGCGCCGCTGACCCGCTGGTCAGCGCCCTCACCGCGGCAGGGCATCGCGTCCTTGCCGTGCCCACCGTGGCGCTGTTGCCGGTGGAGCCGCCTGGTGCGCTCGACCGTGCCGTGGCGGAGCTCAGCAGCTTCGACTGGGTGGTCCTGACGAGTGCCGCTGGCGCGAACGCGGTGGTGGAAGCGGCACGTCGGAGGGGCCCGTCAGAGATGGATCTCGAGCCGCCGCGGTGGGCTGCTGTGGGGCACGCGACGGCGGCTGTGCTGGAGGCGGCTGGCGTCCGCGTCAGCCTCATCCCCGAGATCTCCCGCGGGGCTGCCATCACCGGCGCGCTGCTCTCGGCCGGACCGCTGGCCGGAAGTCGCATCCTCCTGCCGCGCTCCGACCTGGCTGACGGCGCACTGCCGCAAGCCCTCCGCGCCGCCGGTGCGACCGTCGTCGAGGTCATCGCCTACCGAACCGTCGAGGGTCCGGCAGCCAGCGAGCCGGCGCTCCGCGAAGCCCTGGCCGCCCCGGACCTCCGCACCATCATCCTCTGCTCCGGCTCGGCCGTGCGCGGACTCATCACCCTGTCCGCAGGCACGGACGGCGCCCAAGCGACTGGCGTGCATCCCGTCGTGACGGCCACTCCGCTCGTGTCCATCGGCCCGTCGACCAGCGCTGCCATCCGTGAAGCCGGCCTTCAGGTGGCGGTCGAGGCGTCCCGCCAGTCGGTCGAAGGCCTCGTCGCCGCCGTGGAAGAGCTTCTCGCCGAACCCCATCCGTCGTCCGGGCGGACCCCGCAGGAGGTCGCTTCATGACCGCACCCACCCCGACCCGCAGTGCGTCTCAAGTCTCGGGGACTCAGACCGGCACCTCTGCCGTGCCGGCTGCGGTCCTGGTCCAGCGGCCGCGACGCCTGCGTCGCTCGCCGCAGCTGCGTGCCCTGGTGCGCGAGACGCGGCTCTCGCCTGCGCAGTTGATCGCGCCGCTCTTCGTCGTCTCCGGAGAGGGGCGTCGGGAGCCCATCGCGACGATGCCCGGGCAGGCGCGCCTGAGCGCCGATGTCGCCGTGAAGGTCGCCAGCGACCTCGCCGAGCGGGGTGTCGGTGGGGTCATCCTCTTCGGCATCCCTGCTAGCAAGGACCCGTCGGGTGCCGGTGCCGCCGATCCCGACGGACCCGTGCCACAGACGCTCCGCGTCTTGCGGGCGGCCGACCTGCCGCTCGTGCTGGCCGCCGACGTCTGCCTCTGCGAATACACCAGCCACGGCCACTGTGGCGTTCTGGACGGCGAGACCATCGCCAACGATGCTTCGCTGGGGGCCCTGGCGGCAGCGGCCGTGACCTACGCCGAGGCCGGCGCGGACATCGTCGCGCCCAGCGCCATGCTCGATGGCCAGGTCGCAGCCATCCGCCCCGCCCTGGACGGGGCGGGCCACCACGACAGCGCCATCCTGGCCTACGCCTCCAAGCACGCCTCTGCCCTTTACGGACCGTTCCGTGACGCGGCCGATTCCACGCCCGCCTTCGGCGATCGGCGCAGCTACCAGATGGACGCCGCCAACGGCCGCGAGGCGATGCGCGAGATGGCTCTCGACCTTGCTGAGGGCGCCGACATGCTGATGGTCAAGCCGGCCATCACCTCGCTCGACCTGCTGGCCCATGCCCGGCAGCGCTTCGATGTCCCCCTGGCGGCCTACCAGGTGAGCGGCGAGCTGGCCATGCTGGAAGCGGCCGCCGAACGCGGCTGGATCGACCGCCGCCGGGTGGTGCTGGAGTGCCTCACGGCCATCCATCGCGCCGGCGCGGACATCATCGTCACGTACTTCGCGGCGGAGGCCGCCGAGTGGCTCAGCAAGCCGGAGCGGAGCAGATGACCGACACCTACGTCCAGGCACTCGCGCTGGGCCTCGATCCGACCTGGCGGCGGCTGCCGGACGAGGAACGGGAAGCCTCCTCGGACGAGTTCGCACGCGCCGTGGCCGCGGACGGCGACGACGGCGTCCGGACCTACACCTACTCCACGATCGGCCTCCAGTCCGGTTCGGACGTGCTTCTGTGGCGCCTCGCGGAGAGCGTCGATGCGCTGGAGGAGGCCGGTGCCCGCACGCTGCGCAGCGGGCTCGGTCGCTGGCTGTTCGTGCGTGAGAGCTTCATCGGCGTCCTCAAGCCCACTCAGTACGTCACTACCCCCACCGAGCAGGAGCAGTCGGCCTTCGGCGGGGAGCGCTCGCGCTATCTGGTGGTCTACCCCTTCACCAAGAGCTCGGAGTGGTACCTCCTGGGCCGCGAGGCACGGCAGGGGATCATGAACGAGCACATGAAGGTGGGGCGTCAGTGGCCGGCCATCCGTCAGTTGCTGGCCTACTCCTTCGGCATGGACGACAACGACTTCCTGGTCGCCTACGAGATGGATGACCTGCCCAGCTTCGGCGATCTGGTTCGCGCCCTGCGCGGCACGGAGAGCCGACGCTCCACGGTGCGCGATACGCCCATCCTCACGGCTATCCACCGGCCGATGGATGAGATCCTGCGGCTGCTCGGGGCGCCGGAGGGGGCGCCGTGACGGCGCAGACATCGGCACGTGGCTCGGTCTCAGCCGAGTGGCGCGACCGCGCCGAGGACCTCTTCCCGGGTGGTGTGAACAGCCCCGTGCGCGCCTATCGGGCCGTGAGCGGGGAGCCGCCCATCATCATGCGCGGCGAAGGGGCGCGCGTCTGGGATGCGGACGGCGTGGAGTA
>Ga0136627_1000708_pt1 | contig 12803 bp, 12 predicted proteins | sample AntDrymUQ4892206_2_FD_104652 | JGI IMG/M metagenome (GOLD analysis project Ga0136627, IMG submission 104652) | Polar desert sand microbial communities from Dry Valleys, Antarctica - metaG UQ489 (22.06) | ecosystem: Environmental > Terrestrial > Soil > Desert | place: Antarctica: Dry Valley... | reverse complement strand
CGGTCCATCGAACTGGGCGCGGCACCTCATGGTCCTGCGGGACATACAGGCCGACACCGGCGGCTTCACGGAGTTCGTGCCGCTGCCCTTCGTCCACATGGGCGCCCCGCTCTTTCTGCAGGGACGCTCCCGGAGGGGGCCGACCTTCGCCGAGTCGCTCAAGATGCACGCGGTTGGGAGGATCGCGCTCCACGGCTACATAGACAACGTGCAGGTCTCGTGGGTCAAGCTCGGCGCCGAGGGCGCGAAGGCGTGCCTGCAGGCCGGCTGCAACGACCTCGGCGGCACGCTGATGAACGAGAGCATCAGCCGGGCCGCCGGGGCCGGCCACGGCCAGGAGATGCTCCCGGAGGATCTGGAGGCCATGATCCGGGAGACGGGCCGAACACCCCGCCGCCGCAACACCCTCTACGGCGTTCCGGAGAGGACGTACTCAGCCGGTTAAGCGGGTACCAGCTCGTAGAGCGCGTGCCATCGGTCGAGGGCTACAACCGGGTACGCACGGCCGCAGGCCTAAGCGGGAAGGACGCCGGAGTCTCCCGGCAAGCCCTCGATCATCGGGCGGACCCGGTCACAGTCCCGGTAGACGACCAACTCCTCGAGCGGCCTGCGACTGCGCCTCTTGGGAGGGTCACCTTCCGCGTAACCCAACGTAAGCAGCGCGTGGGGCACGAGCGCCGGGTCTAGCCCGAGCGCCTCCAACACTTTTTCCGGGCAGAAGAGCGGGGCGCACATCCAGCCGGCGTCGAGGCCCTGGTCGTAGGCTGCCAGGAGCGCGTTCTGGGCCGCCGCCCCGAGGGACTGGACGGCCATCGTGGTCTCGTGCTGCTGGCGATTCGGGTCCGGGTAAGTATCGAGGTCTTCGAGGTAGAGGCAGAGGAGTACCAGCACTGGGGCGTCCAGCAGACGCCGCCTGGAGCCTTCGAGCCGCTTCTCGACGATCCCAGCCTCCTGCCCATCCATCTCCAGGTTCGAGCGCCACTCCTCACCCATCGCGTCGGCGAGACGCTCTTTGGTCTCGTCTTTGCGGATCACGGCAAAGCGCCAGGGTTGCCTCCCGTGCGGCGAGGGCGCCCACCGCGCCGCTTCGAGCACCCGTTCGACGGCCTCGTCCGAAACCCGTTTCGGCAGGTAACGCCGCACGGATCGGCGGCCCCTGATAGCATCGAGCGTCCGCGGCTCCGTTGACCGTGGTTCATCCAGCGCCCCCCACGAGGCGGAGCTCTCAGTCCGGATCGCGATGACGGGGTGGGTCTCTATCTTCATCTCTTCGTACTGGTGATACTTGCCGCGCAGGAGGAGCACGGCGATGCCGTGCTCCTCCGCACCGGGCCCCAGCAACTCCGCCCGCCCTCGCAGCATGACGAAGGCGAGACGATCCCAGTCTTCGGCGTAGCGGTCGGCGACGAGGGTGACGTTGGGGTTCTCCAGGATGTTGCGGACGCGTTTGAGACGGTCCGGCGGCACGGCTTTCGGCTTCTCGTCCAGGGCGATGTATACGGCACCGGTCCTGTACGCGAAGCAGACGGGGACGGCGTGGGGCCTGCCCCCGGCGTCGGCGGTGGCGAGGCGGGCGACCCGTTGGCGGACGAGGAAGGCGGTCTGCTCCAGAGACAGGACGCCGGAGGCCGCCGTCACGCGGGCTTCGCCCCGACCGCCTCGCGCACCCGCGGGGCAACCTCGGTGGCGAAGAGGCGCAGGTTCTCCAGTGCCTGCCCGTGGGTGACGCCCGGAAGCCGGCCCCAGAAGCAGAAGTGGTCGTAGGGGGCCTCCCGGTAGAGCTCGATCAAGCCGTCCGCCACCTCCTCGGGCGTGCCGACGAGGTAGCGCTCCCACGGAAGGTCTTCTTCCCGGATAGGCTCGGGGCGGGGCTTCTCCCGGTCCGTGCCCCACTCCGCGTAGCGCGTGCGCTGGTAGGCGATAGCGGGACCCACGATCTCCCGAGCCCTCCCCGCCTCCTCGTGCACGAACGCCACACCGGAGGCGATATACGGGAACGTCTCACCGCCCCTCCCGTGCCTCTCCAGCGCCTCGCGAACCTTCCGGTATGTCTCCCCGAAGGCCCCGCCCCCCGCCGAGGCCAGGAACCCGTCCGCCAGCCGGGCGGCGCGGTCGATGGCCGGGTCCGCGAACGCGCCGGCGTAGATCGGGAGTTTCCCGGACGGCCGCGGCTCGAACGGCAGGTCGTCGAACCGCCACCGCTTTCCCTCGTAGCCGGTGCGGCCCTCCTCCAGGACCTGACGGATCACCTCGATCCCCTCCTCGAAGAGCGAGGGCCTGTAGCGCCTCTCGTACCCCAGAGCCTCGAACTCGTGCTGGACGTACCCCTGCCCGACCCCGAGCACGAACCGCCCGCCGGAGACGAGGTCAACGGCCGCCGCGTCCTCCGCCACCCGCAGGGGATGGTGCATGGGGAGCAGCAGGATGTTCGTCCCGATGGTGATGGTGCTGGTACGGGCTGCCACGGCCGCCGCGACCACGAGCGGGGAGGGCAGGTAGCCGTCGTCCACGAAGTGGTGCTCCGAGAGCCAGGCCCCCGTGAAGCCGAGCCGCTCACCCTCCTCGATCTCCTCCAGGCACTCGCCGTAGAAGGCCGCGTAGTCTCCTAGCGGCAGCCTCTGCCGGAAGTCGTACCAGAGCCCGAAGCTCGGACCGTCGCCTTCCCTGACCAATCGCGCCTCCTCAACTCCTGCGTCCGAGCCCAGAGTCTACACCCCTGCACGCGCCCGTTGTGGAGAGCGGACCCCCAACTCTTGGCCTCAGTAAGCGAGCGTCTGGCCGGCGTAGACCACGTCCGGGTCCGTCAGCCCGTTCCCCGCCATAAGGTCGCCCACGCTGGTTCCGAGCTCCGCCGAGATCCCGGTCAGCGTGTCCCCGGACTGGACCACGTAGGACCCGCCCGAACCGGCCTCCCCGCCGGAGCCGTCGTCGAAGTTTGCCTTCGCATAGTCCTTCTCCGCGTAGTCCCTTTCCGCGTAATCCCTCTTCACGTGATCCTTCTTCACGTGATCCGCCTTCGCGTAGCCGTCGTTGGCCGCGTAGCCCGCGGCGCCCGCCATCTCGTAATCCACGTAGTCCACGCCGGCGGTGGTGAGGCCGAGGTATTCGGCGGCGCCTTGCGAGAGGTCGAGGTCGCGCCCGCCGGAGTACGGTCCGCGGTCGTTGACGACGACGTCGACCGCGCGGCCGGCGTAGCTGACGGTGATCTCCGTCCCAAGCGGCAGCGTGTTGTGGGCGGCCGTGTACCCGTAGGCGTCGAAGACCTCACCGCTCGCGGTGAGCTGGCCGTCGAATCCGGGCCCGTACCAGGAAGCCAGGGCCGTGTCGGCCTCCGCGCGGTCGTTGCCAAAGGCCATAAAGGCCCCGAAAAAGAGCAAAATCCAAAATAAACGGCTCGCCTTGAGCAAAACGCGTCCCCCTCCGTCAGCGTCAGCTTTACGTGTATCTGTAATTCACATTCAGGTGCAGCGGCAAGGAGTATTGAGGGCAGGTAAAAGGATTTCAAGGCCTTTATCGCCGTTATCACGGGGTGATAATCGGGCGAACCAGCATCACGAACGGGCGCCGAGCATCCGTTTCATCCCACGCGGGTAGAAAGCCCGCCACAATGCGGAAAACGCTCCCGATTCTCGGCTTACGAGGACGCGGGCGGGATATGCTAACATGCCCATCGGCGGAAAAGCGTCGGAAAATATCCGCGTGAAAACCACGGAGGGGTCCATCTACACGGTAGACGACGTCAGTGATCTCCTGGGCATACCCCGCCCAACCCTGTACCGTTACCTGAGGGAGTACTCGATCCCCCACCTGCGTCAGGGGGGTAGGATCCGGATCCCCGAGGACTCTTTCGACCGTATCCGGGAGGCAAGGGACCTGCATAAGGAGGGCCTCGGCACGGAGTCCGTGCGCCGGCAGCTCCGCGAGGGCGGCGGCCCGGATACCGGCGAGTTGGATCGCCGATTGAACACGCTTCACGACACCTTAGAAGACCTGCGGGGCGACCTCCGGACGAAGCCCGCGACGGGCGAGGTGGCCCTCTCCCCCGTCCTCCAGACTATCCTGGCCCGCCAGAGCCTCATGCTCTCCGCGATGTTCAACCTCACGGGCATGGTCGAGGACCTCCTCCTCAACAACGGCAAGACCCGCAAGCGCCCCGTCGCACGGGTCGAGGAGGGCCTCGTCCACTCCGTCCCGCTGCGGGCGGAGGAGCGGGGCCGGATCCCCGGCACCCTCGTCGCCGAGCCGGTCGCGGTGCGGGAGGCTGATGCCCCCGCCACCACGTCCCCCAACGAGCACCTCCCGACCAGGTTTGGCTCCCTGGGCCGCCGCCGCAGGCGCGGCACCCTCGCCGTCCTCTCGGCCTTGCTGCTGGGCCTCCTCCTGGTTCTCGTTCTCCCCACGTTAAACGAGGACGAGACGGCGACCTCGAACCAGCCCGCCCCCAACGGCGCCGCCGAGCAACAGAAGCCCCCGGACGAGAGACCGGCCGGTGCCGGCGGGGACGAAGCCGACGAAGAAGTCGAAGACAACCCGGCCAACTTCGCCGCGACCGACGCGCCCCCCCCCGAAGCCGAGACTACCTCCGCGGATCAGAGCACCCGGACCACACAGGCCCCTCCGGACCCCGGCAGTGGCGTACCGGATGTCTCCGGCCGGCCCCTGGAGGAGGCCGCCAGGACCATCTCCGAGGCCGGCTACACCGTGGCCGCCATCAAATCCGTGGAGGGTCCCGAAGAGTACGGCACCGTCACCGAGACCGACCCCTCCGCCGGAACCGACGCCCGGCCCAATGCCCCCGTAGTCCTCACCATGAGCGCCGGCCCGACCGGCGTTTCTTCGGCAAGCGCCACTCCAGCGAGCGTTTCTGCGGCGAGCACGTCCTCAGCAAGCGCTTCTTCGGCAAGCGCCTCCGCCTCAGCGTCGCCTTCCCCGTAGGTCGAGCAGAGTACCCTTGAGGCATCAGCCAGGAAGAGGGAGTCGAGACTCCTTGAGTGCTCGCGTTCTCTTCCAACTACGCGCGTACCGGACGAGGTCGGTTCTCTGCGGCGGTGTCACAGGCAACTTCGTCTCGCGCCTTTGGCCGCCGGTGCTTATGGGAGGGGGACGGCGTTCCACCTCTTCCGGCCCCGCCCATCTGCCCGAGGAGCACCGCTGCGAGCACCAGGGCCACCCCGGCTCCCTGCCAGGACGTGTACGCCTGACCGAGCACCACAAAACCCAACACGCTCGCCGACAGAGGACTCATGAGGCCCAGAAACGAGATCGCCGATGCCGGCAGCTTCTCTATGCCGCGAAACCACAGCGCGTAGGCAAGCGCCGTTCCCACCACCCCGAGGTAGAGAAAGCCGGTACCATTCTCGACGGTGAGGCGCGGCGGCAACCCCTCCACGGCCAGGGCCAACGCCGCCAGCACCGCTCCTCCCGCCACGAGTTGCCAGGCCGTGAACGCGAAAAGCGACGCCGGGCGTCCAAGCCTCTCGGTCCACCGCTTGGTAAGCACCACGCCCGTAGCCATGGAGACGGCCCCCGCCAGCGCCGCGAGGACGCCGACCGCGTCCAGCGCCGCCTCGGCCCGCAACACGAGCAGCGCGACCCCCACGACCCCGAGAGCCCCTGCCACTGCCTTTCCTACCGACAGCCTTTCGCCCAACAGCGGCCCGGCCAGAGCAGCAACCAACAGGGGCTGCACGGCTCCCACCGTGGCCGCCACCCCTCCCGGCAGACGGTAGGCCGCCACGAATAGCAGCGCAAAGAACAGCCCGATGTTCAAGAATCCGAGCACGAACGACCTCCACCACCACCTGCCTTCGGGCAGACGCCCGAAGACGAGGACCAGCAAGAGACCCACCGGCAGCGCCCTCGCCGCCGCGGCCAGAAGCGGCCTGTCCGCCGGCAGCATCTCGGTCGTGACCAGATAAGTGCTGCCCCACACCGCCGGGGCCAGCGCCGTGGCAAGCGTAACGCCCAACCTGGAGTCGGCTTTTCCCATCATTTGCCCCTTTCTCTTGACGCCGTATATCTCGATATCAAGATACTATTATAGTGTCTCGATGTCAAATTATTTGACGGAAAAGGGTAGAATGGACGTATGAAGAGTGGAGCCGATGGAAACGATGCCGTGGAGCAGATACTCCGGCAATGGGCCGTAGAGAGGCCTGACCTCGACGTTTCGGCGATGGGTGTATTCGGTCGCCTCTCCCGTGCTGCGAGGATGTTGGACCGTTTGTTGGCGCAGACGTTCGGTCGCTACGGCTTGAACGGTGGGGAGTTTGACGTGTTGGCGGCCTTACGGAGGGCGGGAGAGCCTTACGGCCTCACGCCGACCGATCTTTACCGCTCGATGATGCTCTCTTCTGCGGCGATGACCAACCGGATCGACCGCCTGGAGGAGCGCGGTCTCGTCGCCCGCGAGCCCGATCCGGACGACCGTCGGGGGGTGAGGATACGCCTTACCACGGAAGGCTTAGAGCTTATCGAGGACGCGGTCACGGCGCATGTGGAGGGCGAAGAGCGCCTGCTCGATGCGTTGAGCGAGGAAGAGCGCCAACACCTGGCGGGGATGCTAGGCAAGCTGATGTTCTCGATGCAGGCCCGCCAGCAAGCCGAAACTCACAGTTCGGAAGATACGGGTTAACCTCAGAAGCCACCACCGTCCCACAACGGTTTTCCGATGCCCAGGTTTAGTAACGCGCTAAGAGAGGAGCAGTCGGAGGCCGACGAAGATGAGCATGACGGCGAGGACCGTCTTGAGGGGTTTGCCTGGGATCCTGGGTGCGATGCGGCTGCCGACAAGGACGCCGGGGATGCCGCCCAGGAGCAGCGAGCCTGCAAGGCCGAAGTCTACGTTGCCCTGTGTCATGTGCGCGAGGCCTACGATCAGGGAGAGGACCGTGGCGTGGGCGATGTCCGTGCCGACGACGATGGCCGGTGCCAGGGGATAGAGAAGGAGCAGGATCACGGCCATCACGCTGCCGGACCCGATGGAGGTCAGGCCGACGAGGTAGCCCCCGAGGGCGCCGAAGACGACAGTGTACGTGCGGCGTCTGTTGCTCATCCTGCCCTTGCCGTCCCAGACCCCCGGCTTCGGCTCGTCGCTGCGGTTCGGCATAAAGTAGTTGCGGTAGATCAGGGACGCGCCGACCAGGACGAGCGTGCAGGCTATGATCGTGATCATGATAGACGTAAGCGTCTCCGGGTCGAGGAAGTGCTCCATCCACTCCAGCGTCGCCACCCCGAGCAACCCCGCAGGAATGCTCCCGAACCCGAGGAACATCGCCACCTCGAGGTTCACAGACCGCTGCCGGTAGTGCTGCACCGAGCCGGTAAATTTCGTGAGGGTGGCGAAGACCATGTCCGTCCCGACGGCCGTCGGGGCCGGAACCCCGAGCCCGGCCACCAGGAACGGCGTCATCAGAGAGCCGCCGCCCACCCCCGTTAGGCCTACCAGGAAACCGACCAACAGGCCGAAGAGGGTGGGCGTGGCGTCGAACACGTCCTAGACCCGGTTGAACTCCGGAACAGGCTGGAGGTAGCCCTGCTCCTCGAGGTACCGGACGACCCGCGCGGCGCTCTCGGCCGGCTCTTCCTCGTTGGTCTTTATGTGGAGCTCGGGGGCGACGGGCGCCTCGTACGGGTCGGAGACGCCGGTGAACTGCGGGATCTCACCGCTGAAGGCCTTCGCGTAGAGGCCCTTGACGTCCCGATCGGCGCACACGTCGAGCGGCGCGTCCACGAAGACCTCTATGAAGCCCTCGCCCACGTTGCGCCTGACCTGGTCCCTGACCTCCTTGAACGGCGAGATGGCCGAGACGATCACGCCAACGTTGTTGCGCGTGAGAAGGTCGGCCACGAACCCGATCCGCAAGACGTTAGTGTCCCGGTCCTCACGGCTAAAGCCGAGCCCCTTGGAGAGGTTCGTCCGCACGATGTCCCCGTCCAATACCTCGATCTTGCCGTGCCGCATCCGGAGCACTTTCTCGACGATCTCCGCGATGGTCGTCTTGCCCGCGCCGGACAGCCCCGTGAACCACAACGTGAAACCGCCGCGCCTCGTCCCGTTCTCCATCCTAATCTCTCCTTTACTTGCAGTTGCTTTTAGTTGCTTGCTGTTGCTACCGCGACCCAGTTTAACAAATGTTAAAGATTCTTCTAGGCGGTCTTCTGGCCCTCCATGAGGACTTCTATGACCTCGGGGCGGGAGAACTCCGGGGGTGGGTACTCGCCCTTCTGGAGCATCTCGCGGACCTTGGTGCCTGAGACGAAGACGTGGTTCTCCTTGTCGTGGGGGCAGGTCTTGGTGGTGCCCATGCCCTGGCAGGTCAGGCAGAAGAAGGAGTGTTCGAAGAAGAGCGGGGTGAGCCCGATCTCCCCCTCATCGAACTCGTCGAAGATGTGCTGCGCGTCGTAGTCGCCGTAGAACGGGTTGCCGCTGGAGTCCTTGCCCGGGCCGGCGTGGTCGCGCCCGACGATAAAGTGGGTGCAGCCGTAGTTCTTGCGGCAGACGGCGTGGAAGACTGCCTCCCTGGGGCCGCCGTAGCGCATCGCGGCCGGGAAGACGCCGAGCAGGGTGCGGTCCTTGGGGTAGTACTTCTCGAGTATTACCTCGTAGGAGCGCATCCTGACGTCCGCCGGAATGTCCTCGGAGCGGGTCTCGCCGACGAGGGGGTTCAGGAGGAGGCCGTCCACTATTTCCAGGGCGCTTTTCTGGATGTACTCGTGGGAGCGGTGGACGGGGTTGCGGGTCTGGAAGCCGACGACGCGCTTCCATCCCTTCTCCGCAAAGACCCGGCGCAGCTCGCGCGGGGTGTAGTGGTACTGGGGGAAGGGCTTCGGGTTCGGGTCGTCCACCAGAAGGGTGACTTCGCCCCCGATCAGGGTGTCCTCTTGGCGGTAGACGGCGGCGACGCCGGGATGCTCGTCGTTCGTCGTGCCGAAGACCTCGCGGGCCTCCCGCTCCTTGTCGTAGACAAACTTGTCCTCGACCGTCATGGTGGCAAGGACGCGGCCCTCGCCGTTCACGAGCGCGACCTCGTCGCCTTCGGAGATAGAGCCGGCCTCGGCGTCGTCCACGGAGAGGGTGATCGGGAGGCTCCAGACCAGCCCGTCCTTGAGGTGCATCGTCTCGACGACGGAATCGTAGTCCTCCCTGACCATGAAGCCCGTCAGCGGGGAGAAGACGCCCGTCGAGATCATCTCCAGGTCCGAGAGGGCCCGCGGGCCGAGCGTTACCTTGCTCAGGCCCGCCGCCTTCCGAAGGAGACCGTCGCGCTCCTCCTCGGGGGCCAGGCGGTCGATTAGCTCTCCGCCGTGGGGTGAGATCATCTCTTGTTCCGCGGTGCTGATGGTCACGTTCTATACCTCCGCTTGGACGGCCTTCTCGGCCGGTAGCCTGCGCTGGACGCGGCCGGCCAACCCGGCCGCGCAGTGGTCCCAGGGACGTTCTCCGACCACCCAGAGCCTCAACTCGTCGGCGTAGCCGCGTGAGATCTGGAGGAAGCGGTCGTGGTCCATGCCGGCCGGTTCGAGAAGACTCCCCCAGTCCTCCCAGAGAAGGTCCGCCACAAACGCCGCCTCACCTACGAGGCGAGAGCCCTCCTCCGGCGACTCCTCCAGCAGGGCGCGGGTCTCGACCCGCAACTCGACGGGCTCCTCGCGCAAAGGGAGATTCTCTTGGACACGTGACAATCAATACCTCACCGCTTCGTGCTCTACCGGGGCGCGGTCCGTCCCGGCGTAGTCGTTCAGGTGGTCCTCGTAGTCTATAAAGAGCGGGGCGTCGGGATCGAAGGCCCGCTTCAGGCTGCTAAAGGCCACCCTCTTGTCCAAAGCGTCAAGCTTATCCAATGCCTGCGGTTTGTCAAGCGGCCGGGTTAACAAACTGCCCTTAACGTGCTCGAAGGCCGCCTGACCTTCTTCGGACCGGACCAGAACGCTGGAGTATCCGTCAGCGCTTCCGACGCTGCCGACGGAGATGTCGGCGGCGTGGCCCATGAAGTCCGCGCACTCGTCGCAGCCCTTGAGGGCGGCGCCGTGGAAGTCCCGGATCGGCTCCTCGAAGATCGTCTCCCCTTCGAGGTCCTGCACGATGAGCTTGCCCCGGATGATGTCCACCCGACCGACGGTGTCCAGGTCCACGTCCCTCTTGTCCCGGATCTCCTCCAGCATCAGCTTCTCGTAGTTGAAGCTCTTGGTGCAGAGCAGCGCGATTGTAAGCGTGATGGCCTCTACTTGCGACGTGCCCCAGGTCCAGGGCCTCGCCTGCATGGCCTTTATCCCCTCGATCTCGCACGGCGTCCCAACGACCGCTATCCGCGGGTTCGGCGGCAGGTCGTAGCCCTTGAAGTCCACGTGACCCAGAGCCAGCGTCTGGTTGTAGAAGCTGCCGGCGCACTCGCGGACCTCGTCCGGGGTGGTCGCCAGGAACGCCTCGCCCTTCCACCGCTCGGTCGCGCTCTCGCGGGCGAGCAGGGCGCCGTCTATCTCGTCGTTCTCCAAGAGAGAGATGAGGAGCGCGCTCACGAAGCCGCCGTCCTGGACGCCCTCTATCGCCGGGTCCACCTTGGCGGTATAGCTCTCCTCGACGTGTCCGATGCCGTTGCCCCTGTGGCCGTTGCCGTTGCCCGAGATCTTCCACGTAGCCTCGTACTGGAGCCCCCCGCGCGGGCAGAAGTCCCAGCACAGCGAGCAGCCGGTGCACATCTTGACGAGCTCGGGCAGGTCGTCCGAGCCTATACCGATGGAGTCCGTCGGGCAAGCCGCGACGCACACGCCGCACTGCACGCAGCGGTCCGCGTCGATGACCGCCTGCTCCAGATCCCAGAACCAGACCTTCCCGGGGGCCTCGTCGATGTCGTTCATCATCTCCCGGATGTCGAAGCCCGCCACTAGCGGCTCCCCACCTTCGCGGGCTTGCGCAACGCCTCGCGCAGCTCCTTATTCTTCTTGCGCCGGGCCCACTCGTGGAACCGCTCGCCCTCTCGCCCCTCCTCTTTGAACCGCTCGAAGACGGAGACCAGGGCGTCCGGCACCTCGTCCGTCGGCTTCGCGCCCTCAACCCAGTCGATAAACGCCGCGTCGCGTCCCAGCGAGCCGCCGAGCCCGATGTCCACGCCCTCGACGATGGACGTTTTCGTCTTGGCCGTCTCGCCGCGGAAGCCAACGTCCCCGATTTGGGGCTGGGCGCAGGAGGCCGAGCACCCCGAGAAGTGCATCCTCACGGCCTCCTGGCCGACGTCCCCGACGCGATCGTCCATCTCGCGGGCCCACTCGACGGCCCGGATCTTGGTCTCCACGATCCCGAACCGGCAGAACTCACTCCCCGTGCACGCCACGACCCCCCGCTCGAAAGCCCCCGGGTTTGACGAGAACCGCTCCAGCAACGGCTCTGCGAGCAAATCGTCGATGCGATCTTCAGCAACGCCCGTGATGACGAGGTTCTGGTCCGTCGCCAGACGCACCTCGCTGCCGTACTGCTCGGCCAGCCGGCCGGCCTCCACGAACTGCTCCCCGCTCATCCGCCCCACCGGGACGTTGAGCCCTACGTAGTAAAGGCCGTCCTTCTGGGCGTGGACGCCGACGTGGTCGCCGCGGTAGTGCTTGGTCAGGTCCTCGCCGGCGGGGGTCAGGTCCACGGACACGCGCTTCTGCAGCTCCGCGCGGAATGCCTCGGGGCCGATCTTCTGCACCAGGTAGCGCATGCGGGCCGTCCAGCGGTTCTCGCGGTCGCCGAGCTCCCCGAAGACCTGGGCTATGCCGCGCGTGATCTCCACGGCCTCCCCCGGCCTGACGAACACGTCGATGTCCGAAGCCATCCGCGGCCCGTCGGAGAGCCCGCCCCCGACGCGCAGGTTAAAGCCGATGGTGCCGTCCTCCAGCTTCGCGGGCAGCAGGCCGATGTCGTTGATCTCGGCCTGCGCGCAGTCTTCGAGGCACCCGGTTACGCTCATCTTGAACTTGCGGGGCAGGTTCGCGTACTCGCGGTTGCCGGTGAAGTAGTCGTTTATGGCCTGCGCTATCGGGTAGGCGTCTATGACCTCTTCGTGATCGAGGCCCGAGACGGGGCAGCAGAGCACGTTACGGGCGGAATCGCCGCACGCCTGAACGGTCGTTATGCCGGCCTCTTCGAGCCTGCGCCAGATCTCGGGGATGTCCCCCATCTTGAGCCAGTGCATCTGGACGTCCTGGCGGGTGGTGAGGTCGAGGAAGTTGTTGCCGAAGTGGGGGTTCGGGATCGGGCCGTTGGCGAAATCCACGGCGATCCCGCCTATAACCTTCGTCTGCTCGGGCGTGAGGACGCCGCCCGGCACCTTGACCCGCATCATGAACGCGTCGCCGCCCTGCTTCTGTGGATAGATGCCAACCCACTTCAGGCGCTCCATCTCGCCCGGGACGTCATCCATCGCGGAGAGGTCCCTGGAGTAGGTGTCTATTATGGCCTGCTTTACCTCCAGCGGATGTCGCTGGAGCTTTATCTTCTCTACCTTGTTGAGGGTCTGACCCTCGTTGAGAAAGCGCATCGAGAAAAACCCCTATAGAACTAGTGGGAGAGGATGTACGTCCGAGAGGCCGAGTCTACGAGTTGGGGCGACCGCCGTTGGCGCCCACCCAGTGGAGGCCGCACTCGGTCTTGTCCATGCCCGCCCAGCGGCCGGCCCTCGGGTCCTCGTCGTCGTGGACGGGCCGCGTCTGCGGCTCGCAACCGATGCTCTTGTAGCCCTGGTGCAGGAGCGGGTTGACGGGGACGTCGTGCTGCCTGACGTATCCCCAGACCTGCTCGTCCGTCCAGGAGGCGAGCGGGGCTATCT
>Ga0136627_1000707_pt1 | contig 12809 bp, 11 predicted proteins | sample AntDrymUQ4892206_2_FD_104652 | JGI IMG/M metagenome (GOLD analysis project Ga0136627, IMG submission 104652) | Polar desert sand microbial communities from Dry Valleys, Antarctica - metaG UQ489 (22.06) | ecosystem: Environmental > Terrestrial > Soil > Desert | place: Antarctica: Dry Valley... | reverse complement strand
CGATCCACTCCGACAACATCACAGGCCGCTTGCAGCGTCGAGCCTGACGCAATGACCAGCCAGAACCGGGCCTGCTTCTCGATCAGTTCCTTCCTCGACCACATCCACAACACCTCATATCGGTAGGGGTGTTGCAACCACCGATTGAGCCCGCCGATCCCTTACGGGACGGACCGATACGTGGCGGTGGTTGAGGATCCGGGAGGCGCTTCGGCTACTGAGACGGCGCTGCTTGCTCAGATCCTCGTGACGCCCAAGCATGGAGGCGGCAGCGGCGACGAGGTCGCTGTTGCCTTCGGCAGTGCGACCGTCCGGGAGCACGGGCGTGTCCTCGAGGCCGGTGCGGATGCCGTGTCCGCGGGGAATGGCGCGGAGGTTGACCGCCCACGACGCGATGCCGTCGCCATGGTGGACCTGTTCAGGGGACACGCCAGCATCGGCGAGCAATTGTTCGATCGCCGCCGCGTGCTCGACGGCGGTGTCCGGATCGGCGTCGAGAGGCTCGACCATCGCGCGGATGCAGCGCGAGGCGATGCCTGTGGCTACGAAGCGTTGTGCGTCATCCAGCGACAGCAGCCCGGCCTCGATGCCGATCCCTCGGGTCACCAGGAGCTCACACAGCTCCACAATGCCGCCCTCGCCTTGGTTGGCGGTCACCAAGTCCGGCAGCTCGGTCCATGCCTCGACGAGCGCAAGCCGCCGCCTCGGGTCGGGCACGACGTCAGCGGAGGTGCTCAACGAGTTGGGTATACGGTCACTGGTCTCGTGACGACAGTACGCAGAACTCGTTGCCTTCAGGGTCGATCAATACGGCCCAGGTAACGTCTGACGTTTGGCCCACATCCGCGCGCTTCGCTCCGCGCTCGACAAGTCGTGCGATCTCGGCGTCACGGTCGTCCGACGTGTGAGGCGCGAGATCGAGGTGCAGTCGGTTCTTGACTGTCTTGCCTTCTCTGACCGGGACGAACACCAGCCCAGGTCCGATCTGCTCCCACGGCGTCGTTCGGACTGTCTCCTGGTTCACGTGGGTGGGAACGATGACGAACTCGTCGTCGGACTGGTAGACCACTTGCCAACCCAGGATCTCGGCCCACCATCGGCCCTGCGCCGCGACGTCGTGACAATCAATGACAGTTGAATACCAGCGCAGAGCCATGTCTTTAGTTCTACCAACAAATCCGCTCGTGCCGCGTGCAGGATGGCGGACGCAACGGCACTCGCCAATCACTCGTCGGCAATCCTCGGCGGGTGCCTCCGCCACTATCGGCCATACGACGCAGCCATCGCACCGCCGATAATCTACGCAGACGCGCTCGACTCGTACGGCCGTAAGACGTGTGCCGACCTAGACTGAAGAGGCGATTCTCGATGCACGGAGAGGTGCGTGGTCGCCGTGAGACAGAGATGGATGCTGATCGCCGGAGCGTTGGTGGTCATCGCTGTGATCGTCGTGCTTGTGGCGATCTATAGCGGGGGAGGCAGCGGGGGAGGCAGCGGCGGAGGGGGTGGCTACTAGCGGTCGCGTCTGGGACGCTGAACGGGCCTCCCCGACAGGGGAGTCCGGGGACAACCCGCGGGAGACCGGCACCGCGCTCAGGGTGATCCGGGCAAGGTCACGGGAACACCACCGTCCGCGAGCCGTTGAGCAGCACCCGTGACTCGCATGCCACCGCACCGCTCGCGACAGCGTGCACGATCCCGGGTCGGTCCGGACAGACGACTGTGAGGACGTACTCGGCATTTGCCACCTCGGGTGATGGGTCGGACAGCGGTTGCTTCCTCCTGCTCTACTGTTGCGGGATGAGCAACGGCCGAGCGCCAGCGGATGCATCCACCAGCCCGGTGCAGTCGGTCGACCGCGCCGTCACCGTCCTGGAGATTTTGGCGCACGCCGGCGAGGCCGGTGTCACCGACATCGCCCTGGAGCTCGGCGTGCACAAGTCCACGGCGTTCCGGCTGGTGTCGGCGCTGGAGAACCGTGACCTGGTCGAGCAGAACGCCGAGCGGGGCAAGTACCGGCTCGGCATGGGGATCCTGCGCCTGGCCGGTGCCACCACCGCGCGCCTGGACCTGGTGCAGGAGGCCCGTCCGCTGTGCAAGGCACTGGCGCTCGACACCGGTGAGACCGTCAACATCGCCGTGCTCTCCGACGGTGCCGCGCTGTACCTCGACCAGGTCGCCGGCAGCTCGACGGTGCAGCCGCACAACTGGGTCGGCCAGCGCATCCCGCTGCACGCCACGGCCAACGGCAAGGTGCTGCTGTCCGGGTTCGACGACGACGCCGTCCCCCGCCAGGCCGGTCGTAGCCTGCGCAGCTACACCCCGGCCACGATCGACACGGTGCGGACGCTGCAGAGCGAGGTCGCAGCAGTGCGTACGCAGGGTCATGCGGTCGCGGTGGACGAGCTCGAGGTCGGGCTGACGGCGGTTGCCGCCCCGCTGCGCAACACGCACGGGGACGTCATCGCCTCGCTGTCGGTCTCGGGGCCGACCTTCCGGCTGACCGCGGACCGGGTGCCCGCCGTCGTCTCGGCCACCGTGGCGGCCGCCGCCGAGGTCTCGCGCCGGCTCGGCTGGCGCCAACGCTGAGGTCACCGGCACGTCACGGTTCTCCGGATCGCCTTGACGGCGAACGACCGGGTAACGATCCTGTTGCGTAAGTCGGTCATAGTTGCGTGTGATGCAACGACTTGGAGTCAAGGGGGAACCGGAGGCAGCGGATGAGCAGGCGACACGGCTCCAGCCAGCACTACGACGTGGTGATCGTCGGTGGCGGCTCGGCGGGGTCGGTGCTGGCCAACCGGCTCTCCGCGGACGGCTCGACGACGGTGCTCGTTCTCGAGGCCGGTCGGCCGGACTTCGTCTGGGACCCGTTCATCAACATGCCCGCAGCGCTGCCCATCCCGATCGGCAACCGGCTGTACGACTGGCGCTACCGCTCCGAGCCCGAGCCGCACATGGGTGGCCGCCGGGTGTTCCACGCGCGGGGCAAGCTGCTCGGTGGCTCGAGCAGCATCAACGGCATGATCTTCCAGCGGGGCAACCCGCTGGACTACGAGCGGTGGGCGGGTCTCAAGGGGCTCGAGGACTGGGACTACGCGCACTGCCTGCCGTACTTCAAGCGTATGGAGACCTGCCTGGCCGGTGCCGACGACTGGCGCGGAGGTAGCGGCCCCCTGGTGCTGGAACGGGGCCCGGCGACCAACCCGCTGTTCGGTGCGTTCTTCGAGGCGGCAGAGCAGGCCGGCTACCCACTGACCGACGACGTCAACGGCTACCGGCAGGAGGGCTTCGCGCGCTTCGACCGCAACGTGCACCGCGGGCGCCGGCTGTCGGCGTCACGGGCGTACCTGCACCCGGTGCTGCGGCGCCGCAACCTGCGGGTCGAGACCCTGGCGCACGTCACCAGGTTGCGGACCCGGGACAACCGTGTCGTCGGCGTCGACTACGTCCGCGCCGGCCAGTTCCGACGCAGCGTGAGCGCCGATGAGGTGATCTGCTGCGGTGGTGCGATCAACTCCCCGCAGCTGCTCCAGCTGTCCGGCATCGGTAACGCCGGCGAGCTGGCGGCACTCGGCATCGACGTCGTCGCCGACGTGCCGGGCGTGGGGGAACACCTCCAGGACCACCTCGAGGTGTACGTGCAGTACGCGAGCAAGCAGCCGGTGTCGATCTCACCCGGCCTGAAGTGGCGCAATCGTCCCCGGCTCGCCGCCGAGTGGCTGTTCCTGCGGCGGGGGCTCGGAGCGACCAACCACTTCGAGGGCGGGGGCTTCACCCGCAGCAACGACGACGTGGCGTACCCGAACCTGATGTTCCACTTCCTGCCGATCGCGATCCGCTACGACGGCTCGCAGCCGGCGGCCGAGCACGGCTACCAGGTGCATGTCGGACCGATGTACTCCGACGCCGTCGGCAGCGTGAAGATCAGGTCCGCCGACCCGTACCAGCACCCTGCCCTGCGGTTCAACTACCTGTCGACGCAGCAGGACCGCCGCGAGTGGGTGGAGGCGATCGCGGTCGCACGCGACATCCTCACCCAGCCGGCCTTCGACCCGTTCAATGCGGGCGAGATCGCGCCGGGACCAGGGGTGTCCACCGACGCCGAGGTGCTCGACTGGGTGGCGCGCGACGCCGAGACCGCCCTGCACCCGTCCTGCACGGCCCGGATGGGCGTCGACGAGATGTCGGTGCTCGATCCGGTGACCATGCGGGTGCACGGTGTCGATGGCCTCCGCGTCGTGGACGCCTCCTCGATGCCGTCGATCACCAATGGCAACATCTACGCACCGGTGATGATGCTGGCCGAGCGAGCTGCCGACCTGATCAGCGGCAACACACCGCTCGCGCCCGCGACCGACGTGCCCTTCTACCGCCATGCTGACCGAAGCCCGTTGTACCCGCCGGGCGATGCGCGCAACCACGCCGGAGTCACCTCGTGAGCGATCACGCCCTGTCCGTACGCGAGCTCTGGAAGATCTTCGGCGCGCGCGCCGACCGGGTCGTCGGGACCGCCGACGCCGACCTGCCGCGCAGTGAGCTGAAGGAGAGGACCGGCTGCGTCGCAGCGGTCAAGGACGTGTCCTTTGACGTGGACAAGGGCGAGGTCTTCGTCGTGATGGGCCTGTCGGGCTCCGGCAAGTCGACGCTGGTGCGGTGTCTGACCCGCCTGATCGAGCCGACCGCCGGTGAGATCGTCATCGACGGCGAGGACGTACGCTCGATGTCGACGGCACGGCTGCGTGAGCTGCGCCGGCATCACGTGGCGATGGTCTTCCAGCACTTCGGGCTGCTCCCGCACCGCACAGTGGTCGACAACGTCGCGTACGGGCTGGAGATCCGGGGCCTGGGCAAGGCTGAACGGCACGCCAAGGCGGCCGAGTACATCGACCTGGTGGGGTTGACCGGCAACGAGCACTCCTACCCCGACCAGCTGTCCGGCGGCATGCAGCAGCGGGTCGGCCTGGCCCGGGCGCTGGCGGTGAATCCGACGGTCATGCTGTTCGACGAGCCGTTCTCCGCGCTGGACCCGTTGATCCGCCGCGACATGCAGAACGAGGTCATCCGGCTGCACAGCGAGGTCGGCAAGACCATGGTCTTCATCACCCACGACCTGTCCGAGGCGCTCAAGCTGGGCGACCGGATCCTCATCATGCGTGACGGCGAGCTGGTCCAGGTGGGGTCACCGGCCGAGATCGTGGCGCAGCCGGCCGACGACTACGTGCGCGACTTCGTCAGCGAGGTGCCCAGGTCCCACGTACTCACGCTGCGCTGGGTGATGCGCGATCCGCTGCCGGACGACTCCCTGGAGGGCCCGGTCATGCCGGCCGACCGGGTCGTCCGCGACGCCGCCCCGAGGAGAACCGCGAGCCGCTGCTCGGCTACTTCTACGACCCGCAGTGGTTCATGTCCGAGGTGCCGCTGGTCAAGGTCGACCTGCCGCCGTACGAAGAAGGCTGCGACGCGGACCCTGAGGCGGTCGACTCGTCGCCACGGAGTTCGCCGAGTCGGGCTCCCCGGCGTACGACCTGGTCGAGGCGTTCAACTGGACCAACGAGGATCAGAACGTCGTCGCGGCCTACATCGCCCAGGACGGCATGTCGCCGGACGAGGCAGCAGCGACATGGGTCGAGGACAACCCTGACAAGGTGGAGGAGTGGCTCAGCTGATCCTCGACTGCGCCATCCCGCCCCGCTGAGGGTAGAGACGTTGCGCGACCCGCCGGCGTGTCGTCGCGAGTTCTCTACCCCAGCGGGGCCCCGCTGGTTGACACAGCCGTGTGATGGACGTCACAGTAGTTGCGCAGAGTGCACAGTGTTGCGTCAAGTGAAACAGTCACTGGTGTTCTTCTGCGCGCGCGACGGACACGGGTTCCGCTGCCCACGACTGCATCGGAGGACTCATGGCAGACCTGAAGCAGCGTCCGGACCCTGCATCCCCCACGGGAGGCGACGTGCGCTCCCGGATCGACCGCCCCGTGTTCTTCGTCGCCGCCACGCTGGCCACGGCGTTCGTGGTCTACGGCGCGGTCGAGGCGGCGTCGGTGGACTCGGGCACGACCAGCATCCTGGGCTGGGTCACCGACTCGCTCAGCTGGCTGTTCGTGCTCTCCAGTGGCATCTTCGTCGCGTTCTCCGCCTTCTTGGCGCTGTCCCGGTACGGCCAGATCAGGCTCGGGGCGGACGACTCGGTGCCGGAGTTCACGACCTTCTCCTGGGTGTCGATGATGTTCGCGACCGGCATGGGCATCGGTCTCATGTTCTACGGCGTCGCCGAGCCGCTCACGCACCTGAACACTCCACCCATGGGCAGCGGGAAGGCCGGCTCGGCCGACACCGCCCAGACGGCGATGGAGTACACCTACTTCCACTGGGGCGTGCACCCGTGGTCGATGTACGCGGTGATCGGTCTGACGATCGCGTACTTCGCCTATCGCAAGGGCTCGGGCAACCTGATCTCGGCGACCTTGCGGCCGCTCATCGGTGACCACGCCTCCGGCCCGCCCGGCCGTGCCATCGACGTGCTCGCCATCTTCGCGACACTGTTCGGCTCGGCCACCTCGCTCGGGCTCGGTGCCCTGCAGATCACCGGCGGCCTCGCGAACGTGTTCGACAGCGGGCCGTACGGCAACCTGGCCGCAGCCGGGGTGATTGCGGTGCTGACCGCCTGCTTCGTGATCTCGGCCGTGAGCGGTATCGACCGGGGGATCAAGTACCTCTCCAACGCCAACGCGGGCGCCGCCGCGCTGCTGGCCTTCTTCCTGTTCGTGGTCGGCCCCACCGTCTTCATCCTGGGGACCTTCACCGACTCGATCGGTGGCTACATCACGCAGCTGCCCGCCATGAGCTTCCGTACGGGGGTCTTCGAGGGCGCCGAGTGGCTGAACGGCTGGACCATCTTCTACTGGGCCTGGTGGATCTCGTGGACGCCGTTCGTGGGAATGTTCATCGCGCGGATCTCCAAGGGCCGCACGATCCGCCAGTTTGTGGTGTGCGTCATCGCCATCCCCAGCCTGGTGAGCTTCGCCTGGTTCGCCATCCTCGGCGGAGCGGCGTTCGACCTGCAGCTCAACCAGGGCGTCGACATGCCGGCGGCGTTGGAAGGCGGTATCGAGAACGCGTTGTTCGTGACCCTGCGGGAGTACCCGCTGTCGACGGCGACCGTGGCGCTGGCGGTGTTCCTGATCGCCATCTTCTTCATCACCGGCGCCGACAGCGCCTCGATCGTCATGGGCATGCTGAGCCAGCGAGGCGACCCGGAACCGCATCGAGTGCTCGTCGTCTTCTGGGGCGTCGCGACCGGTGCTGTCGCCGCCGTGCTGCTGCAGGCGGGCGGACTGCTGGCGTTGCAACGGCTGGTCATCATCGTGGCGACGCCGTTCCTGCTGGTCCTGCTCGCCATGTGCGTCGCCCTGATGAAGGCACTGCGGGAGGAGCCGTACGAGTCGACGTTGACCCCCCGCATGCGCCGCCAACTGATGCGGGAGGAAGCGCACAGCACGCGAACCGACAGCAGGTGAGGATGGGTCGGTGACCCAGTCCGTGGAGCTGCTGCTGGACGAGGCGAGCGAAGCGTCACTGTGTGCCGAGTGGGATGCCCTCGCCGCAGCGGGTCTGCCCAGTCAGGCCCGTCACCAGGGCGGCAGCAACCGTCCGCACGTCACGCTGGTGGCAGGCGAGCGCATCGACCCTGCCGCGGAACCCGCCCTGCGGCAGGTGGTGTCTGCGCTGCCGCTGCCGGTGCGCCTGGGCGCGTACGCCTGCTTCGGCCGCGACCGGTTCGTGCTGGTGCGCCTCGTGGTCGCCGACCGAGCCCTGCTGGACCTGCAGACAGCCGTCACGGATGCCCTCGACGACGATTCTGGCTACTTCTTCGGGCCAGGTCGCTGGACGCCGCACGTGACGCTCGCGCACCGGTTGGGACCTGAGCAGCTCGCACAGGCGCTGACCGTGCTCGGCGGAGCGTGGGAGCGGGATGCCAGCGCCGTGGGTGCGCGGCGGTGGGACGGTGATGCCCGCCGTGAGTGGAGCCTGCGCTGATCAGCCGGCCCCGATCGCCCATGAGGCGGTGTGCGTCTGCTGCGGCTGCAGCACGACGAGGTCCTCGCCGGAGTTGAACGCGTCCGGTGGGCAGGTCATCGGCTCCACCGCCAGCCCGACCCGGTGGTGCGGGCTGCCGGGCACGTCGGCGGTGTGCAGCTGCACCCAGGGCATGACCTCCGCGTCCCAGCGCAGCACCACCTCCCGGCCGTCGGCGCCGCGTACGGTTACGGCCACGTCTCCTCCGTCGAGTCCGGTGAAGGCGTGGTCCACCTCGGCGTCACCGATGCGACGCCGCGTCCGGAAGTCGTACCGGCCACCGGAGACCTCTGTCCGACCACGTGGGATCAGCCGGTCGGGCGTCACCTCGAGCACCTGCGCGGCCGGCAGGGTCAGCTCCCAGTCGTCGACGCGGCCGGAGCCCGGGGTCAGGTACGGGTGGGGGCAGACGCCGTACGGGGCCGGATCCTGCCCGTGGTTGCGTGCCGTCACAGACCAGGTGAGCCCCTCGGCGCCGAGGATGTAGCTGACATCGAGCTCCACGTCGAAGGGGTACCCGTCCTGCGGCACGATCCGGTGCGTCCACCTGGCCGTGCTGTCGTCGTGCTGCACGAGGTCGAATCGGGTCCACGACACGAGCCCGTGCAGCGCATGGCCGCGTGCAGGCTCGGTGAGAGCGAGCTGATGGACCGCGCCGCCGAGCTCGTAGCGGCCGTCCACCACCCGGTTCGGCCACGGAGCGATCGTGGCTCCCCGGTAGTACGGGCGCACGCTGCCCGCCTCGTACGGCACCACGAGGTCCCGGCCCTGATGACGCAGCACCCGCAGCCCGGCTGCGACGGGAGTGACCACCGCCTCGTACTCACGGTGGCGCAACAGTAGCTCGTCATCGGCGACAGACATGACCGCTCGACTGTAGGGCATGCCCGGGAACAAACCCGGTGCGCCTCTTGCTGGTGTTCTATAGCATAGTACGAAACGAAACCGTTTCGTTTCGTCGGACCGCAGGAGCAGCACGTGCGCACATCGCCCAGGCGTCCCCGGGTCGAAGGGGACCGCGAAGCAGAGGTCCTCGACGCAGCGGTCCGGGTGCTGGCTGACGTCGGTTACGACCGACTGACGATGGACGAGGTGGCGTCCGAGGCGCGTGCCTCGAAGGCAACCCTCTACCGAAGGTGGGACAGCAAGGCAGACCTCGTGGTCGACGCGGTCAGCCGCACCAAGGGCATCCCCGACGCCGAGGCGCGCGACACCGGCTCCCTGCGCGGCGACCTGCTGTCGCTGTCCTGTGGGCCCTGCGGACAGGCGCAGCAGCTGCCGATGTCGGTCCTCGGTGGTCTGCTCACCGCACTGCAGACCGACGCCGAGCTGTCCACCGCCTGGCGGGAGAGGTTCATGGCACCTCGCATGGCCGTCACCCGCACGATCTTCGAGCGTTCCGCGAACCGCGGCGAGCTCCGCCACGGCCTCGACCTGGAGCTGATCCTCACCGTGCTGCCGAGCATGTGTGTCTTCCGCTGCACGGTCGAGGGCCACGTCGTCGACGAGGACTTCGTGGCCCGCGTGCTCGACCAGGTCGTCCTGCCCGCAGCCCTCCTCGATACCGGCCCCCTCAGCACAGAAGGAAGCCACTGATGGCCACCGACTCTCGCAACACGCCCACCCGTCCCGTTGACGACACCCCTCGCGGTGAGCACGGGCATCGCCACCTCGGCCTCGCCCTCGTCCTGATCAGCGCCGCTCAGCTGATGGTGGTCCTCGACGCATCCGTGGTGAACATCGCCCTGCCACGCATCCAGGCCGACTTGGCGATCACCGACGCCAACCTCACCTGGGTCGTCACGTCGTACGCGATCGCCTTCGGTGGACTGCTGCTCCTCGGCGGTCGGATGGGCGATGTCCTCGGCCGACGCAAGGTGTTCATCGGCGGCGTGCTGGTCTTCGCAGTCGCTTCACTCCTCGGCGGCATCGCCCAGGCCGAGTGGCAGCTGCTCGCCGCGCGGGCACTGCAGGGTGCGGGCGCGGCGGGCGCGTCGCCGACGGCACTCGCCCTGATCACCACGACCTTCCCGGCCGGTCCCTCTCGCAACCGAGCCTTCGCCGTGTACGCCGCGATGTCAGGTGCCGGCGCCGCCGTGGGGCTGATCCTCGGTGGTGCACTCACCGAGGTCTCGTGGCGCTGGACGATGCTGATCAACGTGCCGATCGGACTGTTCGTGGCGTTCCTCGCTCCCCGGTTCCTCGGCGAGTCCAGGCCACAACCAGGGCGCTGGGACCTGCCGGGGGCGTTCACCGCGACGCTCGGTCTGGTCTCACTCGTCTACGGGTTCAACCACAAGGCCCAGGTCGATCCGACGACGGGTGCCCCGGCCACCTGGACGGAGCTCCTGACGCTAGGGCCGATCATCGCCGGAGTCGTGCTGCTCGTCGTGTTCTTCGTGATCGAGGCGCGCTCGACCCAGCCGCTGCTTCCGCTGCGGATCATCACCGACCGCACCCGGGCCGTGAGTTTCGTGGTGATGCTCATCGTGGGGGCTGCGATCTTCTCGATGTTCCTGTTCCTGTCGCTGTTCATCCAGGATGTGATGGGTTACAGCCCGCTGAAGTCGGGTGTGGCGTTCCTGCCGTTCACGGTCGGTATCGTGGTCGCCGCCCAGATCGCCTCGACGCTGGCCTCGCGGGTGGACCCGCGATGGATCGCCGGTGCCGGTGGAGGTCTCTCGGTCGTCGCGATGTGGGGCTACGGGCAGCTGAGCGCCGATTCCGGGTACGTCGGCGGACTGCTGCCGTGGATCATCGTCCAGGCAATCGGCATGGGCCTGATCTTCGTACCGCTGACGTTGACCGCTGTGAGTCGCGTGGACCCGGCCGACGCCGGGGTCGGCTCCGCGGTGCTCAACACCGTCCAGCAGGTCGGCGGGGCGATCGGCATCGCCGTGCTGGGCACCGTGTTCGCCAACGGGATCACCGAGCGGATGACCGAGCTGGCAGCTGCCGCATCCGGTCAGCCTCCCACGCCCGAGCAGCTCGAGCTGGGCGGACGGATCGCACAGGCCTTCGGTACGACCCAGACGTTCGGCGTGGCGATCTGGATGATGCTGGCCGCAACCCTGATCACGGTGATCGGGCTGTCGATCAGGCACGAGGACCTGGCCACCGACGGCATCCCCGGTGCACCCCACGCCACCTGAGCGGGCCAGCGTGTGTGCCCTGACACGGTGCTGCGACGGAATGGGCCGGGCGGATCGGGGGTTCGGCCCGTCGTGGAGAACATCACGACAGTGGCGTCGCCGCCTGCCCGCGGTGCGACCCCCGAGCGCCCGTCGTACGGCATCGGAGCAGCGATCGTGGCGATGGCGCTCGGCGGCTTCGGCATCGGCACCAGCGAGTTCGTGACGATGGGCCTGCTGCCCGACATCAGCCGCGACGTCGTGATCACGATCCCGCAGGCCGGTCACGCGATCACCGCGTACGCGCTCGGTGTCGTCGTCGGGGCGCCGCTCATCACGGTGGCGGTAGCCCGGCTGCCCCGCAAAGGCCTGCTGGTCGCGCTGATGGCCGCCTTCGCGGTCGGCAATGCCGCGACCGCGCTCGCCGGCGGCTACGGCACGCTGGTCGCCGCGCGCTTCGCCGCCGGCCTGCCGCACGGCGCGTACTTCGGCATCGCCGCCCTGTTCGCCGCCTCGCTGGTCGAACGGGGGCGACGGGCCCGCGCAGTGGCCTCGCTGATGATGGGCCTGTCGGTGGCCAACGTCATCGGTGTGCCGGCGGCGACCTGGCTCGGCCAGCAGCTGGGGTGGCGGGCGGCGTTCTGGGCGGTGACCGTGATCGCGTTGGTTACGGTGGTCGGGCTGGCACTGGCGCTGCCGCGTCGTACGAGCGACCCGTCGGCCGGTGCCCTGCGTGAGCTCGGCGCGCTGCGCCGCCCCCAGGTGCTGCTCACGCTTGCTGTGGGCACGGTCGGCTTCGGTGGCATGTTCGCGATGTACAGCTACATCGCCCCGACGATGACGCAGCTGGGGGGCATAGACGAGCGCTGGATCCCCGCCGTGCTCGTCGCCGTCGGCGTGGGTATGGTCGTCGGCACCTGGATCGCCGGTCGCCTCGTGGACCGCTCGGTCATCCGTTCCCTGGTCGGCGGCCTGGTCACCATGGCCGTCCTGCTGGTCGCGATCAGCGTGACCGCACAGTGGGCGGCCGTGGCGGTTGCGCTGATCGTGGTGATGATGACCGCGACCAGCGTGCTCGTGCTCGGCCTGCAGGTGCGGCTGATGGACGTCGCCGGTGACGCGCAGACGCTCGGCGCGTCGCTCAACCACGCAGCTCTCAACGCCGCGAACGCCCTCGGTGCGTGGCTGGGCGGCTTGGTCATCGCGGCCGGCCTCGGCTACCGGGCACCGGCGCTCGCCGGTGTCGCACTGGCCGGTGCAGGCCTGCTGGTGCTGGCCTGGTCGCTGCGCCTGGAGCGCCGCAGCCTCAGCGGGGCGAAGCGATCAGGGGGACGAGCAGCGCCCCGATGACGGCGATCAACACGATCACCATGGCCAGGCCGAGGATGAGGCGCAGGCGGACGAGCTGCGACAGCAGGATCAGCTCGGGGACGCTCAGGCTGGCGGCCGTGATCATGAACGCGAAGATCGGACCGAGCCCGACTCCTGAGTCGCGCAACGCCCATCCCAGGGGAGCTAGGGCCTCCGTCGGGAGGTACAGCGGTACGCCCAACACCGCCCCAGCCGGGATCGCGTACGGCTGCGTGGACCCGGCGAGCTG
>Ga0136627_1000706_pt1 | contig 12817 bp, 11 predicted proteins | sample AntDrymUQ4892206_2_FD_104652 | JGI IMG/M metagenome (GOLD analysis project Ga0136627, IMG submission 104652) | Polar desert sand microbial communities from Dry Valleys, Antarctica - metaG UQ489 (22.06) | ecosystem: Environmental > Terrestrial > Soil > Desert | place: Antarctica: Dry Valley... | reverse complement strand
GCGGCCTCGAGCACGTCGCGGACGAGGAAGGCGGTGGTCGTCTTGCCGTTGGTGCCGGTGATGCCCACGACGCGCAGGAGCGCGGTCGGGTCGCCGTAGAAGCGCGCGGCGGCGGGGCCCATCGCCGCGCGCACCGGCGACGACGATCTCCGGGACCCCGAGCCCGCAATGCGCCCCGCCGCCGCAGTGCAACGGCGCTCAGTCAGCCCCGCTCGCTGCCTGCGAGGAGGCGCGAGAGGGCGCTCGTCGAGGGTCAGGCCGCGCGACCGGCTCGACGTGAAGGCTTGCGAGAGCATCGCGCGCGAGACCTCGAACGTGCGCCCAGGCCTTCGAAGCGACGAGCGCCTCGCGAGTCCACAGCTCTGGGTCGTCCGCAGCGCTCAGCGTGGATAGCTGGTCATCCAGCGCCTCCACCGCCCGCCGCTGCTCGTCAGACAGGTGCGGGAGCACGGCGCCTTGGACGTCGTCGAACTCCAGCGCCAGCTCATCGGCCAGTGGCCCGGCGTCGAGCGTCTTCAAATACGCGAGTTGGGCCTCCGCTGGGCGTCCAAGACGGCTCACAGCGAGGATGAGTTGCTCCAGCAGGGCCTGCTGGGCGTCGGGTTCGGTAGGTGGACTCATCGGATCTCCTCGGATCGACCATAGCGCGAGCTCGACACCCTCCAGTAGGGATCGGGGCCGTGATGGCCACCGCCCGGGTGCCAGCGGATCAGGCTTCCAGTCAAGTTTCCATCAGCGCCGCTCGCGCAGCACCCATCCGCCGCCTTGGTGCGAGCCTCGTCGAAGCGCCTCCACTCTCCAACCCGGCACGTAGCCGAACATGTCATCGACCGCGTCGGGGCTCAGTCCAGACGGGATCGGCGAGCACATCCTGCGGCGAAGGACGCTCGTGCACGCTGCCCTTCAGTCCGGCGCGATCTTCATGTACGGCAGCGCGAACTCCATGATCTGCTCGAAGGCCGGCGCCGCGACCTCGCCGCCGTAGTAGAGGCCCTGGGGCTCGTCGACCATCACCGCGACGACCAGGCGCGGGTCCTTGGCCGGCGCGAAGCCGATGAACGAGGAGAAGAACTTCGTCTGCGAGTACCCGCCCGTCTCGGGATCGGGCTTTTCGGCGGTGCCGGTCTTGCCCGCCAGCACGTAGCCGGGCACAGAGGCCTCCGCCGCGGTGCCGCCGGCGGCGAGCACGCCCTCGAGCATGCGCGCGACCTCGTTGGCCGTGCCGGCGGAGAGCACGCGCCGCGCGTCCTCGTCCTCGCCGGCGATGACGTGCGGGGGGTGCAGGACCCCGTTATTGGCGATCGCCGAGTAGCCCGCGACCATCTGCAGCGGGGTGACGGCCAGACCCTGGCCGATCGGGAGGTTGCCGAGCGAGGACCCCGAGTAGTCCTCCGAACGCGGCACGATCCCGCCGGCCTCGCCCGGCAGGCCGACGCCGGTCGGCTCGCCGAACCCGAAGCGGCGCACCCAGCGGTCGAAGCGCTTCGGGCCGAGATCGAGCCCGATCGTCACCGAGCCGACGTTCGAGGACTGGGCGAGGATGTCGGCGGTGCTCAGCGAGACCGGACCGCGCTCGTGCGACTCGCCGATCGTGCGGTCGGCCACCTGGATCTCGGGCGGCAGGTCGAGGACGGTGTCGGGGGTCAGCAGCTTCTCCTCGAGCGCCCCCGCGACCGTGAATGCCTTGAACGTCGAGCCCGGCTCGAAGCTGCCGACGACCGCGCGGTTCATCAGCGCGGCCTCGCTCGCCGCGCCGAAGTCGTTCGGGTCCGCGGGTGGCCAGTTGGCCAGCGCCAGCAGCTCGCCGTTGCGTGGATCCATCACGACCGCCGTCGCTCCCTGCGGGGAGAAGCTCGTGCCCACCTCCTCGATCACGGCCTCCACGCGCTCCTGCAGCGCGGCGTCGATGGTCAGCTCGAGATCCTCGCCGGACTCGGCGCGGTCGGTCTCGACGATGCTAATCATCTCGCCCTTGGCGTCCTTGACCAGCCGGCGCTTGCCGTCGGAGCCGTGCAGGTCATCCTCGAACTGCTGCTCGAGGCCCGAGAGGCCGTAGTTGTCGGTGCCCACGGTGCCGATCAGCTGACCCGCGAGCGAGCCCTGCGGGTAGGTCCGCTTGGGCTCGACGACCGTCTCGATGCCCTCGATCCCGAGCGCCGCGATCTTCGCTCCGCGGTTCGGATCGAGCTTGCGGCGCAGGTAGATGAAGCCGGTCTCGCGCTCGGCGAGCGTCTTCGCGAGCTCCTCCTCCGAGTCGCCGAGCAGCGACGCGACGCGGGCGGCGACGCGCGCCGGGTCCTCGATCAGGTACGGGTTGGCGAAGACCGTGACGGCGTCCTCGGAGACCGCGAGCTCGGTGCCGTGGCGATCGGTGATCGTGCCCCGCCGGGCCGACACGTCGATGTCCTCGACCTGCTGGGTGGCCGCCCGGTCGCTCAGCGACCCCGCCTGGACGGTGCCGATCCAGGCCGCCCGGCCCGCCGCGGCGCCCAGCAGCAGCAGGAACAGCAGGAAGATCAACCCGATCCGGCGGTCGAGCAGCCGCTTGGGCACTAGTGGTCTCCGCCGAAGTTACCGTGCGTCGTTGAGGTGGAGGCCACCGCCTATGGCTCCGCTACCGCGAGCGCGGGATCGGTCGCCGGCTCGACCGCGACCGGCGCGGGCTCGACCGCGGCCGGGTCGACGGGCACGATCGTCGGGTCGGCAGGCACGGCCGCCGGGTCGACCGGCACGACCGCAGCCGGGTCGGAGCCCGTCTCCGGTACCTGGGCCGCGGCGCGCGTCGGAGCCGAGCTCTCGCCGGCGGCCAGCGCGCGGGCGGCGTGGCCCCCGTCGGGAGCGCGCGAGCGCAGGTAGCGCACGTCGCCGGGGGCCGGCATGACCAGGCCGGCCTCGGCCGCGACGGCCTGGATGCGCTCGGTCGAGCCCAGGCGCGCGACTTCTCCGCGCAGGCGCGCGTTCTCGCGCTTGATCGACCCAGCTTGCTCTGCGGTGCTCGCGATCTCGCGATTCATCTGGAGCAGGTCGACATTGAAGAAGACGATCCCCGCCAGCAACACGAACACCAGCCCGATCCAGCCACGCCCGGCCAGCAGCGCGTCGAGCACGGCGGCGCCGCGCGGGCGCACGACCGCCGCGCCGCGGCGCGCGGGCGCCCGGCGGGGCCCCGGGCGCGGCGCGGGACGGCGACCCGGTGCAGGGACTGGCCGGCGTGCGGGGGCCGGGGCGGCCGAGGCGCGGACCGGACGCGGCGCCGGCGCGCGGCGCGCGGGCGCGGCGGCCATCAGCTCTCCCCCCGGTCGACGCGCCGCGCCACGCGCAGCCGCGCCGAGCGCGAGCGCGGGTTGTCGGCCGCCTCGCCGGGCGTCGGCACGACCGAGCGGCGGGTCAGCAGCTCGGCCTCGGGCTCGTGCCCGCAGGCGCACACGGGTAGGTCGGGCGGGCAGATGCAGCCCCGCGCGCGCTCGGCCAGGAACCGCTTCACGCGCCGGTCCTCGAGCGAGTGGAAGGAGATCGCGGCAAGGCGCCCCCCGGGCGCGAGCAGACGCCAGGCGGCGGGCAGGGCGCGGTCGAGCGCCTCGAGCTCGGCGTTGACGGCGATCCTGATCGCCTAGAAGGTCTGCTTGGCCGGGCTCCCGCCGCCGAAGCGGCGCCTGACCGCGGCCGGCAGCGCGGCCTCGATCGCCCGCACGAGCTCGCCGGTGGTCTCGATCGGCGCGCGCTGGCGCCGCCGAGCGATCTCGCGAGCGATGATCCGCGCGTTGGGCTCCTCGCCGAAGCGGCGCAGCAGCTGGGTGATCCGGCGTTCCTCCCAGCCGTTGACGATCGCGCGCGCGTCGAGCTCCTGACCCTGGTCCATGCGCATGTCCAGCGGCGCGTCGGCCGAGTAGGAGAAGCCGCGCTCGCGCGTGTCGACCTGCATCGAGGAGAGCCCGAGGTCGAGCAGGACGAGGTCGGCCTCGACGTCCTCGGCGACGAGCGTCTCGAGCGCCTCGGCGTAGTCCATGCGCAGGAAGCGCGTCTGGCAGGAGACGTCCGCGGCCAGCTCAACGTAGCGCTCGCGCGCGGCCTGATCGCGGTCGACGCAGATCAGCGTGCCGGCGGCGCCGATGCGGTCGGCCATCAGACGCGCGTGGCCGCCCGCGCCGAAGGTGGCGTCGACGACCGTGTCGCCCGGCGCCGGCTGGGTGAGGTCGATCAGCTCACCCGCGAGTACGGGTACGTGCGCGCGCGTCATGTCAAGCAGGATCGCCAAGGGACTCGGTCACCTCCCCGATGCTGGCATCGAGCGCCTCCTGCTCGGCCCGCCAGCGCTCGCGGGCCCAGACCTCGAGGTGGTCGCCGACGCCCGCGATGACGACCTCCTTGTCGACCCCGGCGTGTGCACGCAGCGGGCCGGGCAGGTTGACGCGGCCCGAGGAGTCGAGCTCGACGTCGAAGGAGTTGGACTGGAAGAAGCGCTGGATGCCCTTGTAATCGCGCCCGAGCGGGTTCTTGCCGCGCAGGGCGCGCTCGACGGTCGACTCCTGCGCCTCCGGCGTCCAGGCGGAGATGCAGGCATCGGAGTCCTTGGCGAGAACGAGGCCATCGGCGAAGGCAGCGCGAAACCGAGCCGGGATGCTGAGCCGGTGCTTCGCGTCGAGCGAGTGTTCGTAGTGACCTCTGAAAGTCATCCTGGCGCTCCGCTCGTCGGACCGGAGTGGCGGAGTGGGAGGAGCCCCGCCACTCCGGTCCTGTGAGCTGGCGCCACTCTAGCCCACTGCACCCCACACTGCAACACGACACCCCACCCACTGGCCGAAGGTGTTCACCGGCGCCCCCTTCACCCGACCTCTTTACGCACAGCAGAGCGCGATCGCACCCGGAATTGCAGTGGGGCACGCTCCCGTCCGGGGTGCACGGATCGCTGCGAGCGTGCCGGCTGCATGGGCGATTGCACCCACGCAGCCGCGATGCACGCGGTAGTGCAGAACGGGCCCCGGTCCGTCCGGGCGGCGTGCCTGCCGGCCTGGCCGCGGGCTCTTCATCCGTCAAATGCCCAGCGCGCGGCTGTAGTCGTCGGCCTGGAACCGCCGCCCTGGCCGCGGGCTCTCTACGCCGTCAAGCGCCCATGAGCCCCCCTCTGCGAAGGGTTCGACGGGCAGCTCAGACCGCCGGCAGCCCGCCGGAGTCCAGCAGCGCCGCCGCGAGCGCCGCGGCTACCAGCAGCAGCACCGACGGCACGAGCAGCAGCGCGACGACGAGCTGGATCTTGGGACCGGCCTTCGCCGCCTCCTCCTGCACGTGGCGGCGCAGCGCGACACGGGTGTCGCGCGCCTGACCGGCGAGCGTGCGGCCCAGCGGCGCACCGTGGCGGCGCGCGCGCTCGAGCGCCCCGTGCAGGGCTCGGACCTCGTCCTGGGGCAGGCGGAAGGCCATCCCGTCGAGCGCATCCGCCAGCGGGACGCCGAGCGCCACCTCGCGCGCGACCGCGGTCCACTCGGCCGCGAGCGGTCCGGAGGCGCGCGCGCCGACCTGTTCGAGCGCCGCCGGCAGCGCCGCGCCGGCGTCGACGCTGACGCGCAACAGGTCGAGCATTCCCGGCAGCCCGCGCCGCACCGCCCGCGCGCGCTCGGCGGCGCGCCGCCGAAGCCACAGATCCGGGGCGAGAAAGCCCGCGACCGGCGCGGCGGCGAGCATCAGAGCGCCCAGCCGCCCGGGCGCCACCGCCGCGAGCGGCGTCGCGAGCAGCCCGGCGAGCACCGCGGCGGCGAGCTTGGCGGCGAGCAGCTCGCGCTGACCAAGGCCCCCGGGGGACCCCGCTGCCGCGATCCGCTGCTCGAGGTCGCGCGGTGCGCCACGGCCGCCCGCCGCTCGGCGCCCGAGCGTGGCGAGCGCGCGCACGAGCCCGAGCGCGCGCCCCGCTCGCTCACGCTCACGCGGCGGGCAGACCGCGGCCAGTCCGGCGACCGCAAGCACCGCCGCGGCGAACGCGAGCGCGGTGGCGATCACAGGCGCACGCGCGCCAGGCGCCGGATGAGCACGGCCGCGACGACCTGCATCGCCAGCGCAAGCCCGACCAGCCAGGCGGTCAGGAACGAGCTCCACAGCCCCGCGATGAAGCCGGGGCTCGCCAGCTCGGCCAGCAGCGCGCCGCCGACCGGAAGCAGGATCACCACCAGCCCGGTGAAGCGCGCCTGCGCGGTGGCGGCGCGCACCTCGTCCTCGAGGCGCGCCTGGTCGGCGAACGCCTCGGCGGTCTCGCGCAGCAGCCGCGCGAGGTCGCCCCCGGCCCGGCTCTGGACCAGGCAGGCGGCGACGATCGTGTCCAGGCGCGCCGATCGCACCCGCGCGCGCATCGCCTCCAGCGCGGCCTGCGTGCGCGCGCCGGCCGCGAGCTCGGCCTCGACGCGGCGCAGCTCGTGCCCCGCGGCGCCGCCGAGCGAGCCCGCGGCCTCGGCGAGCGCCCCGCGCAGCGAGTGGCCCGCGCCGAGCGCGTCGGCGAGCGCGAGCGCGAGCGCGCCCGCATCGCGCTCGACGGCGCGGCGGTAGTGCTCACGCCGGGCGCGCAGCACGCGCGCCGCCAGGCCCGGTCCGCCGGCACCGAGCGCGATCCCGGCGAGCGGCCCCACCAGTGCGACTCCGGCGAGGAGCCCGCTCACCGCGCCCGCGGCCAGCAGCCTGCGCCGCTGGGCCGCGCCGGGGTCGCGCCCCTCGCGGCCGACGCGCACGAGCGCCTCGACCATCCCCGAGAGAGCGCGCGCGGCCCTCGGGCCCGACGCGAGCGCCCGCGGCGCCCTGGCGAGATCGATCAGCGCCAGCGCTCCCAGCGCGGCAGCCGCGAAGGCCAGCGCGGGCGCGCTCATGCCGCCCGCGCAGCGCCCAGGCGCTGCGCGAGCCGGCCCTCGCCGGGCGCGGCGACGCGCTCTCCGAAGAGCAGCTCGCGCGTCGCGGCCCCGCCCGCGACGCGCACCACCTCGCAGACCGACTCGATCCTGCGCGTGCCGTCGCGTCGGCGCGCCTGGTGGACGACGACGTCGATCGCGCTGGCGACCTGCTCGCGCACCGCCGCGTGCGGGAGTCCGACCCCGGCCATCAGCGCGAGCGTCTCCAGCCTGCGCAGCGCGTCCTCGGGCGAGTTGGCGTGCACGGTCGAGAGCGAGCCGTCGTGACCGGTGTTCAGCGCCTGCAGCAAGTCGAGCGCCTCCGGACCGCGGACCTCGCCGACGACGATCCGGTCCGGGCGCATGCGCAGCGCGTTGCGCACGAGCTGGCGGATCGTGACCTCGCCGCGCCCCTCGAGGTTGGGCGGGCGCGCTTCCAGGCGCAGCACGTGGGCCTGGCGCAGCGCCAGCTCGGCCGCATCCTCGATCGTCACGATCCGCTCGCCGCCGGGGATCGCGCCCGAGAGGGCGTTCAGCGTGGTGGTCTTGCCCGAGCCCGTCCCCCCGCTGACGAGGATCGACGCCCGCGCGCTGACCGCCAGCGCGAGCAGCTCCCCGGCGGCCGGCGGCAGCGTCGCCCCGGCCACGAGGTCGCGCAGCGAGAAGCCCTCGCGGCGGAAGCGACGGATCGTCAGCAGCGGCCCCGACAGCGACAGCGGCGGGATCACCACGTTCACGCGCGAGCCATCGGCCATGCGCGCATCGCACAGGGGCGAGGCCTCGTCGACGCGCCGGCCCAGCGGGGCGAGCACGCGCTCGATCGCGTGCAGCAGCTCGCCCGCCGACTCGAAGCGCGCCTCGGTGCGCTCGATCCGCCCCGCGCGCTCGACCCAGACGTCGCCCGGCCCGTTGACCATCACCTCGTCGACGCGCGGATCGGCCAGCAGCGGCTCCAGCGGACCGAGCCCCGCCGCGAGCAGCACGACGCGCTCGCACAGCTCGGCGCGCTCGGCCGCGGGCAGCGGCGCGGCCCCGCGCTCGACCAGCGCGCGCACCTCCTCGTCGACCGGGGCCCCGCTCGCCGCGCCGCAGCGCGCGCGCTCGATCAGCTGCGCGCGCAGCGCGTGGGCGAGATCGTCAAGTGCCTCCACACCCTCTGAAGCGCCCGCGCGCGCATTCTCGCCCCCGCCGGGGGGGCGTTTGGGACCGGGGGGCGAGCTTCAGCTCAGCTCTCGCGGTCCCAGCCCTGCAGCGAGGGCAGCGGATCGAACGCGCTGCCGCCCTCGTACCAGCCCGGTGCCGACCACAGCTCGAAGTGCAGGTGGCAGCCTTGGGCGTTGCCCGACTCGCCGACCATGCCGACCTGCTCGCCGGTCTGCACCGTCTGGCCGGTGCGCACGAGCGGCCGCTGGCTCATATGCATGTAGACGTAGTCCCAGTCGGGATCCGCGCCCTGGATCACGACGTAGTTGCCCGCGGAGCTCTGGTAGCCGGCGTAGCGCACCGTGCCGCCGACCGCGGCGACGAGCGGCGTGCCGCATTCGGCGAAGACGTCCTGGCCCCGGTGCGGGCGACCACGCGCGTTTCCGAAGCGCGAGGTGGCGCTGCCGTAGTCGTGCTCGCCCTGGATCGGGAAAACGGCGCCGCTGGGTCCGGGGGCGACCTTCATCGACTCGGCCGCCAGCTCGATCGGCCGCTTGGGCGAGCGATCGCCGTCGGCCGCCGTCGCGCTGACCGCGCCCGTGCGGGCTCCTTTGGGCACCCGCATCCGGAAGCTCGAGAAGGTCTGGCGCCCGACGCGCGCCTGGACATCGTCGGACTTGCCCCGCCGCCCGTAGAGGGTCGCGCCCTCGACGTCGTCGAGGCGTACGCCGCGCGCGAGCACCAGCGAGCCGGCCTTGGGCTCGTCCCCGGTGGCGCACTGTCTCAGGCAGCGCAGGCTCGCGACGACGGGGATCGGGGCGATCTCGATCGTGCCGGCCTCCGCGATGTGGCCGTCGGTCGTCGCGAGCGAGAACTCGCCGGTGACGGTGTTCCAGGGCACGCGCACGCGAACCCCGGCCGAGGAGGCACGCGCGCTGCCGCGCAGGTCGGCGACGCGCTTCTCGCCGCCGGTGAAGTAGGCGCGCGAGACCTCGTCGAGATTGGCGCCCGTGATCGAGATCAGGCTGCCGCCGCGCGGCTCGCCGGCGGTGCACGAGCGCACGCACTCGACCTCGTCGACGCTCGGGCCGCGCGCGGCCGACGCGGCGGACTCGCCGGGCCCGGCCAGTGCGGCGACCGAGACGGCCGCGAGCAGCGCGAGCCGGCGCACGCCTGGCAGCGTGACGGCGCTCGCGCGGCTGTGCGAGGTCGTGCTCACCACCCGCCTACTACCTGCCACAGGTCGGCCATGGGGCGGTGCCCTCGGCGCGGTAGAGCTTCAGGGCGACGCGGTCCTGCTCGGCCTCGGAGGCCTCGGCCGGATCGTCGCCGCTGCCGCCGTTGCGCTTCCAGGTCTCGCGCGAGAACTGGTACTTGCCGCGGTACTGGCCGCTAGAGGAGACCGCGGTCGGGTCGCCGCCGGACTCGCACTCGGCGATGCGCTGGAGGATCGCGGGGACGTCGCTCGAGCCGCCGTCGCCGTCATCGCCGTCGCTGCTGCGGTCCGGGGAGCGGACGCTCTTGCGGCTGAAGGGGCGCAGGCGCAGTGCGCGACGGGTCTGGGGCCCGACGATGCCGTCGGCGGTCAGGTCCTTGCGGCGCTGGAAGCGGCGCACGGCGCGCTTGGTCTGCGAGCCGAAGACGCCGTCGGCGGAGAGGTCCAGGCGGCGCTGGATGCGCTTGACGGCAGGCCCGCGGTCGCCCATCCGGACGGTGACCGAGGCGGCCGAGGCCTGTGCCGCCGGACGCGGGACGTCAGCGAGCGCGGCGCCGCTGGATGCGGTGCAGGCGAGGATCAGGCTGGCCACCAGCGCGGGTACCAGCGCGCGCCATCGCAGACCCCGGACAACGGCAATCGACTCCAACGGGCCTCAGCTCCTCTTTCCTTGCGCCTACGGGGTGAGCTGACGGGCTCGCGCTGGAAAGTGCGCTACGCCTGGGTGCGCGGTGAGGACCTTGGTCCCCGCCGTGCGCCGATGGCGATTCGCCCCGAGGCCCCGACCGCAGTCGGAGCCCATTGGGTCCCCCGTTCCCCGCCGTTCAGGACGGCGGGAACTCGGCTGGTTTCATGACGAGGGCGGAAGTAGAGCAGATTCGACGGCGGAACGCGATAAGAGGGATACGGGCGTGGGCGGAGAAGAGCCGCCGGCGGGGCTCGCGGCCCCCGCCGGCGGTGCCGCTTCTACGCGCTCGAGGCGGGGAGCATCAAGCCAGCGAGGGCGACTGCACCGGCTCGAGCGCGAGGTCGAGGACCTCCCCGACTGTCATCACCGGGTGGAAGGTCAGCTGCCCGCGGACCTCCTCGGGAACCTCGTCGATGTCACCGCGGTTGCGCTCGGGGATGATCACGTCGGTCAGGCCCGCCGCGTGGGCGGCGAGGACCTTGGTCTTGAGCCCGCCGATCGGCAGCACCCGACCCTGCAGGGTCACCTCCCCGGTCATGCCGACCGTGTGGCGCACCGGGCGCCCCGAGAGCAGCGACGCGAGCGCCGTGGTCATCGTCACGCCCGCGCTTGGCCCGTCCTTGGGGATCGCCCCCGCGGGGACGTGGACGTGGAACTCCCTCCGGTCGAAGGCGTCCTCGTCGACCCCGATCTGGTCGGCGTGGCCGCGCACGTAGGACAGGGCGATGCGCGCCGACTCCTTCATCACGTCGCCGAGCTGCCCGGTGAGCACCAACGACCCGCCTTCGGCCCCGCCGCGCATCGAGGTCGCCTCGATGAACAGGACGTCGCCGCCGACGGCGGTGTAGGCAAGGCCCGTGGCCACGCCGGGGACCGCCGTGCGCTCGGCCGCCTCCTGGAAGAAGCGCTGCCTGCCGAGGGCGTCGCGCAGCGTGTCGAGCCCGACCGCCACGGGGGCGATCGACTCGTCGCCGGCGATCCTCGTGGCCGTCTTGCGCAGCACGGTGCCCAGCTCGCGCTCGAGCGAGCGCACGCCCGCCTCGCGCGTGTAGTCGGTGATCACCGAGCGCAGCACGTCGTCGCCGATGCTGACCTCGTCCTCGCGCAGCCCGTTGCGCTCGCGCTGGCGCGTCCACAGGTAGTCGCGGGCGATGGCGACCTTCTCCTCGGTCGTGTAGCCGTCGAAGCGCACGACCTCCATGCGGTCGAGCAGCGGCCCGGGGATCGTCTCGGCCACGTTGGCGGTGGCGATGAACAGCACCTGCGAGAGGTCCAGCTCGACGTCGAGGTAGTGGTCGCGGAAGCTGTGGTTCTGCGCAGGGTCGAGCACCTCGAGCAGCGCCGAGGACGGATCTCCGCGCCAGTCGGCGCCGACCTTGTCGACCTCGTCGAGCATGATCACCGGGTTCATCGTCTTGGCGTCGCGCAGCGCTCGGACCAGCCGTCCAGGCAGCGCCCCGATGTAGGTGCGGCGGTGGCCGCGGATCTCGGCCTCGTCGCGCACGCCGCCGAGCGACATGCGCACGAACTCGCGCCCGGTCGCGCGGGCGATCGACTCGCCGATCGAGGTCTTGCCGGTCCCGGGAGGCCCAATCAACGTGAGGATCGCGCCCGAGCGCTCCTGCCAAGCAGCCGGCTTGGCCGGCTGCGCAGGATCGACCTTCCCGAGCTCGATCCCGCGGTCGCGCCGCAGCTTCATCACGCCGATGTGCTCGACGATGCGGTCCTTGACGTCCTCGAGGCCCGCGTGGTCGGCGTCGAGCACGCCACGCGCGGCGATCGGGTCGAGCACCTCTTCGGAGCGCCCCGACCACGGCACGGCGATCAGCCAGTCGAGGTAGGTGCGGATCATCGAGCTCTCGCCCGACTGCTCGCCCATGCGCTCGAAGCGGCCGAGCTCCTTCTCGGCGTGCTCGCGCACGTCGTCGGGCATGCCCGCCGCGTCGATCTTGGTGCGGTACTCGTCGACGACCGAGACGTCGTCCTCGTCGAGCTCCTTGCGGATCGAGTCCATCTGCTTGCGCAGGAAGTACTCGCGCTGCTGCTTCTCGGCGCCCGACTGGACGTCGTCGTGGATGCGCTTGCGCAGCTGCAGCTCAGTCACCCGCTCGCGCTGCAGGGCGAGCGCCTTGTCGAGGCGCTCGGTCACGTCGAGCGTCTCGAGCAGCTCGACCTTGTGCTCGTAGGAGATGTCGGGCGAGTAGCCGGAGGTGTCGGCCAGCGTGCCCGGCTCGGAGATCGAGCGCAGGAAGGCCGCGACGCGGCCGTCGTCGCCTCTGAGGTCGAGCAGCTCCTCGACCACGACGCGGTACTCGCGCTCGAGGTCGCGGGTGCGGCCATCGACGGGCTGCTCGTCGGGGTGAGCTGTGACCTCGACGCGCAGGTCGCCCGCGGCGCCGGTGTGCGCGGCGCCGGCGATCCCGCGGTGAAGGCCGCTCAGCGCGACGGCGTGGCCGCCCCCGGGCAGGCGCACGCGCTCGGAGACCTCGGCGACGGTGCCCACGCCCGCGAAGGCATCGCCCTTGCGCGGCACGAGCAGCACGCGCTCCTCGTCGGCGACGTCGACGGCGAGGGTGACGGTCATGGTCGGGAAGACGACCGAGTCGTCGACCGGAACGAGAAGCAGGGTCTCAGTCATGTCGCTCTCCAATTCACTCACGATTAGTAAGCTGAAATCCTAGCAGCGGCGCTCTGGCCTTCGCATCGCCATGCTCACCCTGCCTGATACGCGGCGACTGAGATCTTGGACCACCGGGGCGAGGGCGCGGCTACGCCCCGGCCGGACAAAACGTGAGAGGCTTCGCGCGGTGGCCGAGCACTCCCCCGCACGAGAGGCCGCCGCGCGGGCGGCGGTCGAGCTGGTCGAGCAGGGCATGACGCTCGGCCTGGGCTCCGGACGGGCGCTGT
>Ga0136627_1000704_pt1 | contig 12859 bp, 14 predicted proteins | sample AntDrymUQ4892206_2_FD_104652 | JGI IMG/M metagenome (GOLD analysis project Ga0136627, IMG submission 104652) | Polar desert sand microbial communities from Dry Valleys, Antarctica - metaG UQ489 (22.06) | ecosystem: Environmental > Terrestrial > Soil > Desert | place: Antarctica: Dry Valley... | reverse complement strand
TGGCGTCTCCTGCGCGACATGCAGGACTTCGCCCGTCACCCGACCCAGACGACCCGCCGCTGTGACCGTTCCCGACACGCCCTCAACCGCCATGCGACCCACGCCATCGGCCACTGCCTCGCTGGCGGCACGTGAAGGTCGGGCGAAGGCCCGTGGTCCGGATGAGCCGCGGGAGCGTCCTTTGGGGTGATGTCGCTGCAGGGGGAGCCGTCAAGCATCCTCGTCGGGCAGGTTGGCGACGCTGTCGGGGCTTGTGCGTGTCGCTTCGAGCTGCGGGTGGACGGCGAGCCGGTCGATGAGGACTTCGGTACCGGCCACGAATGTCCACTCGAAGTCGATCTCGGTGGCGACGAACCACGCCCGGTCGGCAGGCCACCGCAAGCCGCTGACGGGGCGGTCGCCCGATATCTCAATTGCGTAGAGGACGGGCGCGGCGTGCGGCTTGACGGCAACTCGATCGACTGAGGAAAGGTGCTGAAACGACAGCGCTGTCAGGCTCACACAGCTCGCGCTCGACGCTTGATGTCCGCCGACCTTGAGCCCGTCGAGATTGGGACGGACGTGGTTAGCCCAATGGACGATGAGGACGCTCAGCCACAGCAGCCGTTTCTCAATGGCGTCGAGCTCAGCGGCATCTTGGGCTGACAGGCTCCCGACGCCATCTGCGAGAAGATCCACGGCGGCGTCAGATGTAGAAGACACTCGTCCCTCCGTCGATCGGCAGCACCGTGCCCGTGGTCCACGGCGAGTCGTCTGAGGCGAAGTAGACGGCGGCTCCCGTCACGTCGTCCACGGTCCCGAAGCGGCCGAGAGGGTATCGGCCCAACCGCTGCGCCTTGCTCTTCGGGTCCTGCAGTGGCGCCATCGCCGTCTCGATTGTGCCTGGGCAGATGACGTTCACGCGGATGCTGTGCGTCGCCAGCTCGATCGCCAGCGACTTTGTGAGCGCAACCACGGCGCCCTTGCTCGCCGCATAGGCGTTCTGTGGGCTGCTGGTGCCGTACCAGGCACGGATGGATGCGACGTTGACAATCGAGCCGCCACCGCGGCCGATCATCGACGGGACGCAAAACTTGCAGCCCAGGAAGACGCCGTCCACGTTGACCGCCATCACGCGGTTCCACGTGTCGGCGCTCGTCTCCATGATCGAACGGTCGTCGTGCAGGAACACGGCGGCGTTGTTGTACAGGACGTCGATGCCACCGAAGGCTTCCACGATATCGTTGATGGCAGCAGCCCAGTCATCCGCCGAGGAGACGTCGGTCCGGATGAAACGAGCGTCGCGCCCAGCCGCGTGCATAGCCGCTACGACGCTCTCGCCCGCCGCTTGGTCGACATCGAGGACCGCGACACGAGCGCCCTCGGCCGCGAAGCGCTCCGCGACGCCTCGTCCCTGGCCGGCTGCGCCGCCAGTGACGACGCAGGTCTTGCCGGCCAGACGGTTCACGTCGGCTCCTTGCGGAGGCGTACGGTGAGCTCTATTTCCACCGGCACGCCGAAGGGCAGCTGCGCGACGCCGATCGCGGATCGAGCGTGTACCCCCCGCTGGCGTCCAAGCGCCGCGACCAGCATCTCGGATGCGGCGTTCACGACGCCTGGCTGATCGGTGAACCCGGGAGCGGAGTTCACCATGCCAAGGAGCCGCAGAACGGCCGCGACGTTGCGCAGCCCGCCGGCGGCGTGCTGCAGTGTCGCGAGCAGGTTCCGCATGACGCTGCGAGCGGCCTCCCGGCCTTCCTCCACCGACAACTCACCGCCGAGTTGTCCTCGTAATTGCGGCTCGCCGTCGATGTCCGAGATGTGACCTGACAGATACAGGATCGTGCCATCCCTAACATGCGTCTCGAAGGGCAGGGAGCTCGGCAGCGGCCGATAGGGAGGCAGCGTTATGCCGAGCGCATCCAGGGACGGAATGGCCTCGTCGTGTCCGTGTTCTTCAGGGGGCGTCATTTCGAGCATCCCCTCGCGGTCGCGGTCCATATCGCCACGACCTGTCCATCCTCGATCACAGTCGACTCACCGAGGACGTGGAAGACTGAACAGATGTGGTTCGGCAGCACTTGCACCCGTTGTCCCACCGTCAGCGGCGTCGGAGCACCTCGACCGATCCACTGGAGCCAGCCATGTTCCTCTGACAGCTGGTGCAGGTGCCAGCCTGGCAAGCCGATCAACAGGCCGTGGCCCTCGACGCCCCCCGGTACGTGGATAGACAACCTATCCTGGCCCAACGCCTTGGAGCCCGCGTCGATGATCGCTCGGTTTGCCGCGACGTGGCTGACCACGGTCGCCAACACACGCGCCGCACAGCGTTCGAGCCCGACCGTTTCACGGAGGACTTGTCCGTAGTCGTTGAAGGGATAGATCCCGGGGCGCACCTCAGTGATCCCGTCGACGAGGGTGGTGACCTTCGCGGTAGCGGTCGAGCCGACCGATACGACGTCGACCGGGATACCACGCGATCGGATCGATGCTGCTGTCCTGCGCATCAGCTCACCTGCGGCCAACGACGCTTCTCGCAACCCCTCAACGCCCGGAGCGGTGTAGGCGTGCCCCTCGTGGGCCAGGATCCCGCGCAGGGTGACGCCTGCGAGCGCCGCGATCTCGGCGGCGATGTCTGGCGCGTCGCCGGCTGCCACGCCGGCTCGGTGGTACCCGACGTCTACGAGCAACAGGAGGTCAGCCTCGAGACCGTCCGCGACGAGGCTTTCTGAGAATGCACTCGCAGCGCCGACATCGTCGGTGCAGAAGCGGGCGGCCTTCCGCCGTAGGAGACGCTTCGCCCGCGCGTACTTGTCCTGCCCGGCGATGGGATAGGCGACGAGGATATTGTCGAACCCGGCGTCGGCGAAGACCTCCGCCTCGCTGATCTTGGCGGCACAGATGCCGGTGGCACCGGCATCCACTTGGAGGCGGGCGAACTCTGGCGTGCGGTGAGTCTTTACATGCGGCACCAGATCGATCTTCCGCTCCATCGTGAAGGCGGCCATGTCATCGAGGTTTCGTCGAACCCGCCCGAGGTCGACGACGAGGCTCGGCGACTCGACCTCGGCGGGAATCGCCAGCGCGCCGCCAACGGCTTCGGCGAGTGCTGCCTGTTGCGGTGGCGCCATCGTCTGGGACATCGTGAATCCTTTAGCTCGTTCCGGTTAAGCCAAAAGTCGCCAGCCGGACGCGTGCGGTCATGGAGATCACGACGGGCACTGCGAACGGGAGGCTGGCGACACCGACGGCCGTCCGGGCGTGCTCACCGGCTCGACCGAACACGTCCACGAGCAAACGGCTTGCGCCGTCCACCACGACAGCGTGGTCCATGAACTCCCGCGTCGCGTTGACGTAGCCGGTCACTTCGAGCACCCGCTCCACACGACGGAGGTCGCCAAGGGCGGAATGCGCGGTCGCAAGCATGTTCACCGCCACGATGCGAGCGGCCTCGACCGCAGTTTCCAGGTCGATCTCCCATCCCACCCGTCCGGTGTGGGAGAACCCTCCCGAGCCGTCGAGTGCAACGGGGCCGTGCGCCCCCAGGACGAGACGGTCGGCGTCCAGCACAGCCGGTTGGTAGAGCCCTCTTGCGGAAGGTGCGGCGGGAAGCTGCAGCCCTCGTTCGCTGAGGCGCCGGTACGGGTCTCCAATGTCCTCTCGGTCCGCGCTCACAGCACCTGGCTCACTGGCCGGAGCACGATCTCGTTGATGCCGCATCCCGGCGGCTGGGTGATGGCGTAGCGGATGGCGCGGGCGCAGTCTTCCGGGCGGAGCGCTTGCACCTCGGACAGCAGATCGTCCACGACGGGGGCAGTCCGGCTGAGCGGGGTGTCGACAAGGCCCGGTTCGATCAGCGTCACACGGACCCCCGTTGGTGCCAGCTCCTTGCGAAGACATTCGCCGAAAGCGGCAACCGCATGCTTGCTGGCGATGTAAGCCGGCTGCCCGACGTACGCGATCCGTGCCGAGACCGAGGCGATCGCCACGAGATCACCGGCACCGCGTGCGACCATGTGCTCTGCGCTGGCCCGCAGCGCGTTGAAGACGCCCAGAGCGTTGGTTTCGAGCACCTCACGCCACAGCTCAGGATCGCCCTGCAGCACTGGCGCGTCGTCGGCGATTCCCGCACTGGCAATCACGGCGTCGATGCCCCCCCACGTCTCCACAAGCTCGTGGAGCACCCCTGCGAGCTCCTGGTAGCGGCGCACATCGCAAGTGAAGTACAAAACCTGTCCTTCCGGAACCGACAGCTCAGAGGCAAGTGCAGCCGCCGACTTGGCGTCACGGTCCACGATCGCGACGCGAGCTCCCGCGTGGGCGAGTTCGGCCGCGGTAGCGGCCCCGATGCCGCTGCCGCCACCGGTGATCAGAACTCTGCGGTCTGCCAGACCTGTCATGCCTGTCATGAGCGGACCTCCGCGTGGCTCCGTAGCACCCGTCCGGGCGTGGCGCCGGTGTGAGATCCGTCGTCTTTCACGACCACGCCGTTGACCAGCACATATGGGATCCCTTCCGGGTGCTGCTTGGGGTGCTCGTATGTCGCGGTGTCGCGAACCAGCTTGGGGTCGAACGCGACGATGTCCGCGAGCATCCGTGGTCGCAGAACTCCTCGGTCGAACTGACCCAGCCGCCGGTGCGGCAGCGAGGTCATCTTGCGGACGACCTCCTCCCAGCGGAACAAGCCCTCGTCGCGGGCGTAGTGGGCCAGGTAGCGGGCGAAGGTGCCCCAAGCACGGGGATGGGGTAGGTCGCCCACCATGATCCCGTCGCTCCCCGCCATGTGCTGAGGGAGCCGCATGATCATGCGGATGTTGTCCTCGTGACCGACGAAGGTGAGGACGTTGACGTTGAGGTTCTCCTCGATGAGCAGCCGGCGTGCCTCCTCGAAGGGCGGCACTCCGCGACGCTCCGCCAGCTCTTGGATCGTCGATCCGACGCACGCGGCGTTGCGCTCACTCCCGACGGAGCCGACGCGGATCGTCGACCAGTCTATGAGCGCACCGTGGAAGCCGCTGGTGCCGACCTCCTCGAGCTCGTGGCGAACTCGCTCTGCGCACGCATCGTCGGAGAGGCGATCGATGACACCGTTGGGCCCCTCATGCCATGCCCACGTCGGGAGGAAGGCGGCGAGGTAGGTGGACCCGGCGATGTAGCAATAACTGTCAGCAGTGACGTCCAAGGTTAGGGAAGCGCGGTCGATGCGCTCGATCAGGTCGCTTGCACGGCCTTCGTTGCCTGAGAAACTGACCTGGCAGTGTGTGAGGTGCAGGGCCGCGCCGGAACGTTCACATACGTCGAACATCTCGTCGTAGGCCGCCATCACCCCCTTCCCATAGCTGCGGGTGTGCGGCGCAAAGAACCCTGAGAACGGCACGACCTCCTCGCACAGGGCGACAAGCTCCTCGCGGTCTGCGTGGCTCGCTGGGGTGTACGACAGTCCGGTGGACAGGCCCACGGCGCCCTCCGCCATGCCTTGCCGGACCAACCCGCGCATTGTCTCCAGCTCTTGCGCGTCGGGGCGGCGATCTTCTTGACCAAGCACAAGCATCCGTACGTTTCCGTGAGGAACGAGGAACGCCACGTTCACGGAGGTTTTGCCGTGGAACCGGTCGAGGAACTGCGCGGCGGTTCGCCAGTTGTAATCGACACCGTCGGGGTCGCCGTTCCAACCGCTGATCTGCGTCCGGATCGCCGGGAGCGTCACGTCGTCGACCGGGGCGTAGGAAAGACCATCCTGGCCGATCACTTCCGTCACGACGCCCTGCATCAGCTTGGGCTCGGCGGTCGGTTGAGCCAGCAGAGCAAGATCGGAGTGAGTGTGCATGTCGACGAAGCCCGGGGCGATGAGAAGTCCGCCGACGTCGATGGTTCGCCGCGCGGCCCTGGCAGGGATCCGGCCGAGCGCGGCAATGTGATCTCCGTCGATGGCGAGGTCGGCCGGGAACGGCGGGCTCCCGGTACCATCGACGACCATCCCTCCCTTCAGCACAATGTCATGCACGAAGCCTCCTACAGCGACTCGGACGCGGCTATGGCACCGGTCATCCGTTCGACCAGCTCGCGTCCCGTCGTGTCAGCCAAGCGGCTGTCGAACACCTTGCGTCCGAGCCGCAGGACCACCACCCGATCGCACATCTGCTGGACGTGTTCCAGGTTGTGACTGATGAAGATGACGCCCACACCGTGATCACGGAGACGATCGATGAAGGCGAGCACGAGTGCCGTCTGCTTGACTCCGAGGGCTGCGGTCGGTTCGTCGAGCACCACCACCTTGCGCTCCCAGATCACCGCCCGGGAGACGGCGACAGCTTGTCGCTGGCCACCCGAGAGCGCAGCCACTTTGGTGGTCGGGGGAGGAAGGTCTAGTCCGAGCCGCCGGTACCCATCGTCGACCTTCGACTGCATCGCTGAGCGGTCCATGCGGCGAAGGGCCGACCAGAAGCGTCCGGGGCCGTAGATCTCCCGGTGCAGGAAGATGTTCTCGGTGATGTTCAGGGTCGGGATCAGCGACAGGTTCTGGAATACCGTCTCGATGCCGCGCTCCAGCGCGCCCGCAGGGCTCGTAAGCCGCTCCGCGACCCCATCCACGACGATGGAGCCGGAGTCCGGGGTCACGACGCCAGCGATGATGTTCACGAGCGTGCTCTTGCCCGCACCGTTGTCGCCGATGAGCCCGAGCACCTCTCCGCGCCACGAGTTGAGGCTCACGTCGGTCAGCGCTTGGGTCGGACCATAGTGCTTGCTCACCCCTCGGATCGACAAGACCGGTTCCGCGTGCCGTGGGGCTTCCGCGCGGCCACCCGATGCGGGCGTCATGCGCGGCCCCCCACTTCGGGGTCGGCGAGGATGCCCTGCCGCTCATCGACTCCGACCGGTAGCCGTTCGAGCCGCCGGTATGCGGCGTCGAGAGCGGCGGCGAAGAACAGCGCAGCGCCCAGGGCGACGTTCTGGAAGAAGACTCCCACGCCGATCAGGATGAGACCATTCTGGAGAACGCCGAGGAACAGCACGCCGCTCAGTACTCCGAGCAGCGAGCCGCGTCCGCCTGTGAACGAGATGCCTCCCAGCAGGATGGCGCTGAGAACGACGAGTTCCTGTCCCACACCGATCGACAGCGACGCTCCGTCCAAGCGGGACGTGAAGATGAGCCCTGCCAGAGCCGCCGAGAGGCCAGATCCGATGTAGAGCACCGCGGGAATCCGCCGTGTGCGGATCCCGACGGAACGCGCCGCGACCTCATCGGCCCCGATCGCCGTCATGTGCCTGCCCCAGGGGCCGACGGTCCAGACGTAGAAACCGACCGCAAAGACGGCAACGGCGATCCAGACCGGCGCTCGTTGGCCGAGCAGCTGACTGCGTGCCAGCCGGGAGAATCCCTCCCCGAACTGCGACACCGTTCGCCCCTGGGTCAGCACCTCGGCGAGCCCTCGAGCACCGGCAAGACCGGCCAGTGTCACGACGATCGGTGAGAAGTTAAGGCCCGAGATGAAGGCCGCATTCACCGCACCCCACGCCGCTCCCGCCGCCAAAGCGGCCAAGACGGCGCCCGGCGTGCCCGTCCCGGCTTCGAACACCTGGCCGAAGACCGCGGCGGCCAAGACCATCAGTGACCCGACCGACAGGTCGACGTAACCGGACAGCACCAGCATCGCCCCAGGGACCGCAATGATGCCCACCGTCGCAGCTTGGCCGGCGATGACCGACAGGTTCGTGATGGTCAAGAAGTTATCCGACCGCAAGGCGAAGAAGACACAGAGCAGGAGCAGGGCGAAGAACATGCCGTTCTGCTGCGCCCAACCGAGCAGCCTGTACCTGGCCATGCTCGGCCGCCGTTCCCCCGACGTGGAACGCGTGGATTGCACCGGCGCTTGCACGTCGATGGGGTCGCTCACGCCCCGCATCTCCTCGTCGGGCATCACCGTCGAGGCCGCCCGCACTTGGCGTCTGCGTTCGGCGATCGGATCACTCCCCGTAGGCGTCGATGAGCCGCTGCACGACATCGGCGTGCTCCTGGTCGGCGAGCACGTATTCCATGTTGAGCTCTGTCTCGCCCGAACCCTCCAGTGCGTTTGCCGGCACCTCGATGACCGCACGACCAATGTTGTAGAGGTCGAGGGCAGCCGATGCCTTGATGTAGCTATCCTCCTGGATCGCCTCCAAGACGAGCCGCGAACCGTCCCATCCCGCCAGATAGACCTCTTGCGGGTCACGGCCGGCCTCTTCGAACGCCTGGGCGGCGCCCAGGCAGCCGTCATCGGCGACGCATAGCACGACGTTGAGGTTGGGATTCGCTACGAGCAGCGACTGCACGGCCGGGTATGCGTCCGCCGAGCCAGCCGCGTCCACACGGCCGACGACGGTCGCTTCCGTCTGATCCAGGATCCGCTCCTCCGCGCCGTCTATGCGCTCACGAGCTGTCTCCTGCGTGTCATTGGTCAGCAGGGCCACTTCCGCTTCGCCGCCGAGCGTCTCGTTGATCCAGGCGGCGGCGGCGTTGCCGAGCAACTCGGCTCCCTGGTCGTTGTCGAAGGTGATGTAGCCATCGTTGCCCTCGATCTGGTCGCCGTAACCGACCACCACGATGCCGGCGTCTATGGCCTCTTGGGCCAGTGGCGCAGTGGCCGCCGGATCCAACGGAAGAATGGTGAGCGCCTCGACCTCTTGGCCGATCCAGGTCTGGATGTCTGCGAGCTGCTGAGCGATGTCACCGCCGTTGTTGCTGATCAGCAGCTCGTAACCGCGCTCTGCAGCCGCGTCCTCGGCTCCCTCCTGAATCGGTCCGAAGACGTCGAAGGCTGGATCGGTCCACGCAAACCCCACCCGTCCGCCTCCTCCGGCGGTCTCCGCAGTGCCACCCGTGCTAGCCGGGTCGGGGCTTGCCGAGGCGGTCTCACCCGTGGTGGTCTCACCCGTGGTGGTCTCACCCGTGGTGGTCTCACCCGTGGTGGTCTCACCCGTGTCGTCGGCTGCATCCGTTTCCGATGCCCCCCCGCCACAGGCCGCCAATAGGAGCATCACGGCCGATGCCAAAAACACCAGCCGCCATCCCCTCGAGGTGTCGCGCCAGCGCGAAACTACGGTCCTCGTCGTGTCCGCTGCAGCCATGACCTGCTCCCGTCTCCAAGGCGCTTGCGCACCGCCCCTACACCCGACGAGGCGCGACTATAGGTATGGCCCACCGCGCGTGTCAAGGGGATGTGGTCCGTCCAATTTTCGGGATCCACCCGCCAACCCCGGGTGGTGTTGGTAGGACCAATTTCTCTCCAACGGGCGGCGGTAGTACCAATCGGTGCGACGTGTTGTACGCTCGCCGCCGTCGCAGGACACTGCCGAGGAGGGCCAGTGGATAGCACCGAGTTACTGTCTGACGTGACGGCCGGCCACATCGCGCGTTTGATCGAAGACGGCACGTACGGACCCGGCTGCCAGTTGCCCCCGGAGCGTGGCCTCGCGGCGCAGATGCGCGTCTCACGTACGGCCGTGCGGGAAGCGTTCCGAGCGCTCCAAGCGATAGGGCTGGTGGAGGCGCACGTGGGACGCGGTCGGTTCGTCACCGCAGACGCGCCGGACAAGCGCGGGCACCATCTAGCCAACCAGCTGTTCGGGCTCCATCAAAGCGAACTCACCGAACTCAGCGAAGTGAGGGAACTGCTGGAGGTCGCGGCCGTGAGGCACATCCCGACTGGAGCGGTCCCCGTGGTCGCGCACGAAAGCCGTGGAGTGCTCGAGGAATCGAGGCGCGCGTTGGCGACGATGGATCTGTCGCGCGTGGCGCAGCTGGACAGCGACTTGCACGTCATCCCAGTCAAGCACTGTAGCAACCGGCCCCTGCGAGTCCTTGCCACCGGGGTGATCGCGACGATGAGTGAGCCGGTACGGGCAGTGCTCAGCGATGCGCAGTGGGCCTATCAGTCCCTCACCGAACACGAACGGATCGTCCGGGCCTTCGATCAAGGCGACGTCGAGCTGGCCGCCGTGTTGATCGGTCACCATCAGACCGCGGCGGCGCGGCGGCGCCGGCTCGCTGAGGCGATCCACGGCGAGCCGGCGGAGTCGGGGGCCGTCCCGTGACCCGAGCCGAGACCTCGCGTGTCGCCGTCGTGACCGGTGCGACCGGCACCATCGGCGCTGCCATCGCGCGTCGGCTAGCCGCTTGTGGACACCGCGTAACTCTTGTGGGCCGTTCAGCGGTGGCGTTGGATGACCTTGCCCGAGAGATTCGCACGGGTGGTGGCGAGGTGACGTGGATCGCAGCCGACCTCGTCGACCACCGGCAGGCTGAAGCAGCGATGACATCCGTGCGAGAAAGCTCGGGCGACGTCAGCATCCTCGTCAATGCTGCGGGAACGTTCGGGCCAATCGCGCCGATCGGCGATACGGACACCGACGAGTGGGCGCAAACAGTCACTATCAACGCGGTCACCCCCTTCGCCACCGTCCGCGCAGCCCTCGGCGGCATGCGCCGGGTGGGTTGGGGCCGCATCGTGAACGTCTCCTCCGCGCAAACCCTGTATCCGCCTGACCCAGTCGTCTCCGCCTATGCCACCTCGAAGGTCGCCCTCAACTGGATGACGCGAAGCCTTGCACGTGAGCTTGCTGGCACTTCAGTCAGCGCCTGCGTGATCCATCCAGGCGATGTCACGTCCCACATGTGGGAGGACATCGCGGCTCGGGCGGCTCAGGGCGGGCCTGCTGTCGCCCACCTTGCCCAGTGGGCGGACGAGCTCGGGCGGACGGGCGGCGACAACCCCGAGAAGGCGGCGAACCTCGTTCAGGAGATCGTGGAACAGGCGGCCGTGTGGTCCAACGGCCGCTTCCTCATGATTGCGGGAGGCGTGGTGCACCACCCGGAGGCGTCCTGGGACGTGTAGGGCACGACAGAGAGGGCCAGGGGATGGAAGGCATGGAGACGAGAACTCTGGCGACCCAGCTGTGCGCCCCAGAAGGGCCGACGGTGGGCCCCGCAGGCTGGGTCCTGAACGTCTGCAGCTTCACCCGCGACCCGACATGGCCGACGGTGGGAGGTGACATCACCGCGACGCACCCGGACCGCCCCCGCATGACGCACAGGCTCTTCTCCACCTCGACCGACCAGGTGAATGGAATTCCAGCCGCTTTGGCCTTCGGGCCCGACGGCGCGCTGTACATCACCGACGAGGGGCGTCGGGCAATCGTGCGGGTGGGCCCCAATGGGCAGGCCGCAGACATGATCAGCGAGTGCGACGGGATGCCGCTCAACGGGCCCAACGACCTTTCGTTCGATCCCCATGGCAACCTATTCTTCACCGATCCTTGGACCAGTTCCCTGCAGAACCGGGTGGGGGCGGTATACGGCTACGATTGGGGCCGCAGTGAACTCCATCGGGTCGACTCGGGCCTCGCGTTCCCCAATGGCATTGTGGTACGCGACGACCGGCTCTACGTCGCCGAAACGCTTACGAACAAGGTTTGGGTCTATGATGTGGTCGGCCCTGGACGGGCCGCTCAACGTGATGAGTTCTGCAGCCTGCCAGACGTTATGGACGTTGAGGTCCATGGGCCGGACGGGATGGCATTCGACGCCGACGGCAACCTCTACGTCGCACATTTCGGTGGCGGACTGATCCATGTCTACAGCGGTGATGGTACGTACCTGCGCGGCTTGGCTGTGGACGGCAGGAACCCGACGAACGTCTGCTTCGGAGGACCGGACTTCGACGTCCTCTACACCACGGTCGATGACATGGGGTCGCTCGTTGCCGCGCACATAGGTCGCCGCGGAGACCGACTCAATTTTTGCCCCTCAGGCGTCCGGGGCCATCCCTGGGAACCCATGCTCCCACTCAGTCCATGACTGTCAGATCAGCGGATCAGCGTCTCGGTGCGGCTCCTGCAATGCAACTTGCGTCGTTCCCCAGAAGGTAACTGTTCACGTGTCGTGCGGGCGGGGTGATCACCGGTCGGTGGGGTGAGGGGGGTCCGCGGTCGGGTTGCGGGTCTGGTGGAGGTTGCGGGGTTCGGGTTTGATTGTTGACTACAGTTGCTTCTGTGGCTGGTGTGACAGGAGCGACGGTGGGCACCGAGGCGGGCGAGGTCGAGCGGCTGCGGGCCGCCAACGCCCGCCTGCGTGCGGTCACCGAGCGGCAGGCCGCCGAGCTCGCCGCCTTGGGGCGTGGGCTTGCGGCCTCGCGCCGTGAGGTCGAGGTGCTGTCGGGCCGGGTGGAGCGGCTGAGCGGACTGGTCGCCGAGCTGCAGGCGCGGCTGGCGCAGAACGCGAAGAACTCGTCGCGGCCGCCGTCGTCGGAGGGGTTGGGCAAGAAGCCGGCGCAGCCGCGCAAGCGCGGCGGGCGGCGCGGCAAGCAGCCGGGCGCGCCGGGCGCGCATCTGGCGCAGGTCGCCGAGCCCGACGCGGTGGTGGACCACGCGCCGGCCGCGTGCGGCGGCTGCGGCGGCGGTCTGGACGACGCGCCGGTGGTGGGCAGCGAGCGCCGACAGGTGTTCGACCTGCCGCGGGTGCGCGCGCACGTGACCGAGCATCGTGCGCAGCCGGCGCCGCTGCGGCTGCGGACAGGTCACCGCCGGGCAGTTCCCGCTGGAGGCGACCGCGCCGGCGTGCTACGGCCCGAGCGTGCGCGCGGCGATCGCCTACCTGCAGGTCGCCCACCACCTGCCGGTCGCGCGCGCCGCGCAGCTGCTGAGCGACCTGCTGGGCATCCCGGTGGCCACGGGCACCGTCGCCGGCGCGGTCGGCCAGGCCGCCGAGCGCATCGCCCCGACGGTGGCGGCGATCCGCAGGCTGCTGGCCGCCGCCGCGGTCGCGCACTTCGACGAGACCGGCGCGCGGGTCGACGGGCGGCTGCACTGGGTGCACACCGCCTGCACCGCGCTGCTGACGCTG
>Ga0136627_1000703_pt1 | contig 12863 bp, 12 predicted proteins | sample AntDrymUQ4892206_2_FD_104652 | JGI IMG/M metagenome (GOLD analysis project Ga0136627, IMG submission 104652) | Polar desert sand microbial communities from Dry Valleys, Antarctica - metaG UQ489 (22.06) | ecosystem: Environmental > Terrestrial > Soil > Desert | place: Antarctica: Dry Valley... | reverse complement strand
CGCCAAAGGATGATCGAGCCCGTGTTCGCAGACACGAAGTTCAACCGGCGGATAGACCGCTTCCAACGCCGCGGAAGATCGGCCTGCCGCTCCGATGATCACCGCCACCCACAACCTCATGAAGCTATTCCGCCACCAAACGGCCCTCGCCGCGGCCTGAGAGGCCCCCGGCGGCGCGACCACCCTCCGAATCACCGACCGCCGAACGGCGGCCCGGTCGCGCCGCCGGAGCGCACGCCGCGATCCAGCCGACTTACGCAACAGCCACGGCGCGAAGCGATAGCGACAGAGGGATGGCTCAGGCGTACCTGTAGGCCGAGGTGCCTGGGCTCACCGCGTTCGAAACCTGGCAGAAGCCTGCTTGCCGCTGGTCGACCTCGCTACCAGAGCCGAGACGTTGGCCCACGCTCCACCCGCGGGTGGCGACGGTGAGACCTTTACGCGCGCAGCCCGTAAGGGCGAGCACGGAAAGACTCACCGGAGACAGGCCCCGCGGCAGGGGCGCCGGAGCCTCAACCTAAGCGAAGCGCCTAAGCCGACTCGGCCGCCGCGTCGTCCTCGTCGGCCTCGTCCTTGGCCGCCTCGGTCACCAGCGTGGGCTTCAGCCCCCGGGTGATCGTCTCCTTGGTCACCACGCACTTCTTGACGTCGCGGCGTGAGGGCAGCTCGAACTGGACCTCGAGCAGGGTCTCCTCCAAGATCGAGCGAAGGCCGCGGGCGCCGGTCTCTCGCTCGATCGCCTTGTCGGCGATCGCCGCGAGCGACTCCTCGGCGAAGACCAGCTCGATCCCGTCGAACTCGAAGAAGCGCTGGAACTGCTTGATCAGCGCGTTGCGCGGCTCGGTGAGGATCGTGATCAGGTCCTCCTGGGCCAGCTGATGGATCACGCTCAGCACCGGCAGCCGGCCGATGAACTCCGGAATCAGGCCGTACTCCACGAGATCCTCGGGCAGCACGTCCTGGAAGGTGAGCCCATCGTCCTTGTCGGCCCGCGCGGTCACCTCGGCCCCGAAGCCCACGCCCTTGTGGCCGGTGCGCCGCTCGATCACCTTGTCCAGCCCGGCGAACGCGCCGCCGCAGATGAACAGGATGTTGGTGGTGTCGACCGTCAGGAACTCCTGGTGGGGGTGCTTGCGCCCGCCCTGGGGCGGTACCGAGGCCACGGTGCCCTCGAGGATCTTCAGCAGCGCCTGCTGCACGCCCTCACCCGAGACGTCGCGCGTGATCGAGGGGTTGTCGGCCTTGCGGGCGATCTTGTCGACCTCGTCGATGTAGATGATTCCGGTCTCGGCCTTCTTGACATCGAAGTCGGCGGCCTGGATCAGCTTGAGCAGGATGTTCTCCACGTCCTCACCCACGTAGCCGGCCTCGGTGAGCGCCGTGGCGTCGGCGATGGCGAAGGGGACGTTGAGGATCTTGGCGAGGGTCTGGGCGAGCAGCGTCTTGCCACAGCCGGTGGGGCCCAGCAGGAGGATGTTGGACTTCTGCAGCTCGAGCTCCTGCTCGGTCTCGGACTGCATCATCTGGACGCGCTTGTAGTGGTTGTAGACCGCCACCGAGAGCGCCCGCTTGGCGGGATCCTGGCCCACCACGTACTCCTGGAGCACCGAGTTGATCTCCATCGGCTTGGGCAGGTTCTCGAGGTCGAAGGTCGAGGTGCCGGTCAGCTCCTCGTCGATGATCTCGTTGCAGAGATCGATGCACTCGTCGCAGATGTAGACGCCGGGCCCGGCGATCAGCTTCTTGACCTGGCGTTGCGACTTGCCGCAGAAGCTGCAGAGAAGCTGTTCGTTGGAGTCGGTGGGTCGCGCCATGCGAGTGTCAGTCTCCCTCGGACGGCCGAGGGTATCAACGGGGATCCGCTGCCCCCCCTTATTACAACGACTGGATCGGCATCCCTGCCGACCCAGTAAACGGCCGCCTCCGCCCCACGCCCGGTGACTCGCGCTCGGGCGCGGTCCCTACGTCGCGGGCTCGATCACGCGGTCGATCAGGTTGTACTCCTTGGCCTCGACCGCGGTCATGAAGTAGTCGCGCTCGGTGTCCCGAGCGACCTTCTCGAGGTCCTGGCCGGTGTGCTCGGCCATGATCTCGTCCAGGCGCGTGCGGGTGTCGATGATCTCCTTGGCGTGGATCTCGATGTCCGAGGCCTGACCCTGGAAGCTCGAGGACACCTGGTGGATCAGGATCTTGGAGTTGGGCAGACTCATGCGCTTGCCCGCGGCGCCGCCGCCCAGAAGCAGCGCACCCATCGACATCGCGATGCCGACGCAGATCGTCGAGACATCGGGCTTGATGTACTGCATCGTGTCGTAGATCGCGAGGCCGGCGTAGACCGAGCCGCCGGGCGAGTTGATGTAGAGCGAGATGTCCTTCTCGGGGTCCTCGGCCTGCAGGTGCAGCAGCTGCGCGACGATCAGGTTGGCGATCTCGTCGGTGACGGGGGTGCCAAGGAACACGATGCGCTCGTTCAGCAGCCGGGAGTAGATGTCGAAAGCGCGCTCTCCGCGAGAGGTCTGCTCGACGACCATCGGTACCAGTGGGCTCATATCTCTCGCTCTACTCGCTTGCTCGGGGAAGTCTTCTCAGGAGGATGCCGAGTCTATAGAGAGGCCGCTCCTAGCCATCCGGCGTCCACAACTCCTTCTTCTCCGGCTTGTCCTCCTCCGGAGTCCAGATCTCCTCGCGCTCCTGCGCCTGGACGGCCGGGACCGGCTCGCGCGGCTCGGCCTTGGGGGCCGGAATCGGCTTGGCGCTCTCCACGATCAGGTCGACCGCCTTGCGCATTGCGATGTCCTCGCGCAGGACGCCGTCCTGGCCCTTCTTGCGCGCCTTCTCCAGCGACCGGCGCAGCGCCTTCTCGCTGGGCTCGGCCTGGCCCGGCTGGGCCGAGGCCCGGCGCAGCGCATCGAGCATCTCCTCGTCGGAGACCTCAATGCCCTCCTCCTTCACCACCGCCGCGAGCGTCGCCTCCTGGCGCAGGGCGCGCTCGGCTTCGGGCTCGGACTCTGTGATGACCTGCTCCTCGGTCTTGTTCGCGAACTGGAGGTACTGAGCCGGGTCGAGTCCCTGCTGTGAGAAGCGGTGGGAGGTCTGATGCCATATGTCGTGCGCCTTGGAGTGCACGAGGTCGTGGGGAACGTCGATCTCGGCCTTCTCGGCCACGGCGTCCACGGCTGCGTCACGAAACTCGCGCTCGATCGCCTCCTCCTGGGCCTCGCTCAGGCGCTCGCGCAGCGACGAGCGCAGCTCGTCGAGCGACTCGTAGCCCCCGGCCTCGATGGCCAGGTCGTCGTCTGCCTCGGGAAGCTTCTTGGCCTTGACCTCCTTGACATCGACGGCGAAGGAGGCCTCCTGGCCGGCCATGTGCTCGGCCTGGTAGTCCTCGGGGAAGACGACGCGCACTTCGCGCGCGTCGCCGGGGTACGCGCCCACCAGCTGCTCCTCGAAGCCTGGGATCAGGCGATCGGACCCGAGCTCCAGCAAGAAGCCGCGGGCGTCGCCGCCCTCGAAGGGCTCGCCGTCCAGCGATCCTACGAAGTCGATGACCACGTAGTCGCCCATCTCCGCCGCCTTCTCGACGGTCTCCAGCGAGGCGAGCGACTCTCGCAGCCGGCCGATCTCGGCCTCCACGTCCTCGTCGGCCACCTCGGGGTCGCGCCTGGGGGCCTCGACGCCGCGCCAGTCTCCCAGCCTCGCCTGGGGGCGAACAGCCACCTCGAAGGAAAAGGACAGCGGCGCCCCCTTGTCGGGTAGGTCGTCCATGTTCAGGTCGGGGCTGCCGACAACGGCCAGGCCGGCGTCCTGTACCGCATCCTCGTACCACTCGGGCAGGCCGCGGCGGACGGCCTCCTCCACTATCGCCCCGCGCCCCACCTGCTGCAGGACGACCTGGGCCGGCACCTTGCCCTTGCGAAATCCGGGCACGCGCATGTCGCGCCCGATCTCCTCGGCGGCGCTGGCCAGCTGGCGCTCAAAGGCCTGCGGCTCGACCTTGGCCTGCACGCGCACGCGCGAGTTCTCGAGCTCCTCGGTATCGGTCTTCACGGCGCTCATGGGCAGGCGCGGACGATAGCGTTCGCCTGTGCCCCGCCCGCCAGCGCCTCTCGCCCGTGGCCTCCTCGAGCGCGCGTGCGCGTGGCTGGTCACCGGACCGCTCGGTCACCTCTGGAGCACGCTCGCGGATCTGGCCTCATTCTTCGCCCGATTGGTGGTCCGGTCGGTCTACGCACGTATGCGACTCCGGCTCGGCTGGGGCTGCGAAGAGGGCGGCGGCGAAGGCGGAGACGAGTCCGCTCACGGGCGCCACGCTATCCGCCATGATCCGCGGCCATGACCGCCGCTCTGGCAGATCGCGCAGCGAAGCACGGGCGCATCGCGATCGACACCGAGTTCGTCTCCGAGCGCCGCTATCAGGCACAGCTCTGCCTGATCCAGGTAGCGGTGCCCGACGAGCAGGAAGAGGACGCTCGGGCTGGCTCGCGCCAGCAGGGCACAGGCGGAGTGCGTACCGAGGTCCTCGACCCGATTGCCGATCCTTCGCTCGATCACGAACCCCTCGCGGCGGTTCTGGCCGATCGGTCCGTGCAGGTGGTCATGCACGCAGGGCGCCAGGACGTGGCGATCCTCCGCCGCACCTGGCGTACCGAGATCACCTCGGTCTTCGACACGCAGGTGGCCGCCGGGTTCCTGGGCTTCGGCAACCAGGAGGGCTACGAGCAGCTCGTGCGCCGTGTGCTCGGTGTCGAGCTGAAGGGCGGCGAGGGCTTCACCCGATGGGACAAGCGCCCCTTGACCGAGAAGCAGCTGTCCTACGCGGCCGATGACGCCCGCTGCCTGCTGGCGCTGGGCGCCGCCCTGGAGGCCCAGCTCGAGGAACGGGGGCGGCTGGAGTGGGCCCGCGAGGAGAGCGCGCTGCTGGAGGGCTCCGACGACGTGCGCTCGGTGGAGCGGGCCTACGAGCGGCTCCCCAAGCTCGGGCGCCTGGACGCGCGCGGCCGTGCCGTCGCACACCGCCTGACCGAGTGGCGGGAGGGGATCGCCCGGGGCCTCGACCGGCCTCCCCCGTCCGTTCTGCCCGATCAGGTGCTAATCGAGCTGGCGCGCCGCGCCCCCAGGGACCGCGCCGGGCTGGACAACATCCGCGGCCTGCCCCAGCAGACCCAGCACCGCCGCGGGGCAGAGCTCGTGGAGCAGATCGCCCGCGCGCGCGAGAAGGAGCCGCCGCCTCCCCCTCCCCCCGCGCCCAAGCGCGACTCGTCCGAGGCGCCGCTGGTCTCGCTGGCCCAGGCGGTGGTCCGCCACCGCTCGAAGGACTCGGGCGTGGCCGGCGAGCTGATCGCCACCCAGGCCGAGCTGACCGCCCTCGTGGCAGCCGTGCGGCGCGGTCAGGACGGCGACGGGGTGCGCGCGCTCTCGGGCTGGCGGCGCGAGCTCGTCGGTCAGGAGCTCTGCGACCTGATCGAGGGCCGGCGCCAGGTGGCGGTATCCGCCGACGGCGCACTGGAGATCGAGCCCCGCGGCTCCTAGGAGACGCCGCCGCTCAGGGCAGGCGGCCGCCGAAGCGCAGGGCCAGGCCGGCCGCGCCGATCAGCAGCACCGCCCCCAGCCCCGCGAACCCCGAGGTCATCTCGCGCTTTTCCTTCTTCTGACCGATCCTCGAGCCGAGCGCCTCGTAGACCTTGTCCAGCTCACCGGACTGCTTCGCGGTGAACGCCTGGCCCTTGGACACCTTGGACATCCGGCGCAGGGTCTCGGGGTCGGGCGGTACCGGCAACAGCTCGCCGTTGGGGCCCTCGACCACGGCGCTCTCGGTGCCCAGCGCCACGGTGTAGACGGGGACGCCCCGGCGTCCCGCCTCGCGCGCCACCTCCACCGGGTCGCGTCCCACCGTGGACTCGCCGTCGGAGAGCAGCAGGATGGCCGCCGGAGTCCGCTTGCCGTCCTTTCCGCGGTCGCGCTCCAGGGAGTCGAGGGCGGCGGACAGCCCGTCTCCGGTGGCGGTGCCCCCGTCGGCCACCAGGCCGTCGAGCACCGAGCGCGCCTGGCCGCGATCGTCCGACGGGCTCTCGACGATCTGGGGACGATCGGAGAACGTCACCGAGCCGATCCGGAGTTGCCTGGGCGCCCGGTCCAGGAAGCGCTCACCGGCCTGGCGGGCGGCCTCGAGGCGGCTGGGGTCGACATCGTCGGCCTTCATCGAACGCGAGACGTCGGTGACCAGGACCACCGAGGCGCGCTCCACCGGGACGCCGACGGTGCGCTCGGGCTTGGCCAGGGCCAGGGCCAGGGCGGCCAGCGCGGCCAGGAAGAGCGCGATCGGAAAGTGGCTTCGCAACCGCCCGGCGGCGGGTACCAGTTCGGCCAGCGTGGATACGCCCGTGAACCTGATCGCGTTGCGGCGGGCGCGGTGGGCCAGCATGCGCCGCAGCACCAGAGCCGCGGGCAGCGCGAGCAGGGCCAGCAGGAGCAGCGGGTGCGCGAAGCTCACGTCAACGCGCGGCCCAGATCGCGCAGCCAGTTGCGGTCGGTGGACAGCACGACGTGTCGGGCGCCCGCCCGGCGCAGATCGCGGGCCACGCCCTCGCGCTGCTCGCGCTCGGCGGCCGCGTAGCGGCTACGCAGGCGCTCGTCGGAGCTGTCCACCCGCAGGTGGCGGCCGCTCTCGGGGTCGACCAGGGAGAGGTGGCCCACGTCGGGCAGCGCGCCCTCTCGGGGATCGCGCACCTCGATCACCAGAAGCGAATGGCGCGCCCCGAGCGCGATCATCTCGCGGCGCCAGTCGCGGGGACCGCGCAGGTCGGAGATCACGGTCACGAGACCGGTGCGTTGCGCTACGCGCCCCGTGCGCCCCAGGGCACGCGAGAGGGCGGTGTCATCGCCCTCGCCGTCGGAGCCCACCCCTTCGGCCAGGGCACGGGTCAGCGCGATGTAGCCCGTGCGTCCCCCGCGCGGAGGCAGCCGGCGATCCCGGTCGGTGCCGCAGGTCACCAGGCCCAGGCGCCCGCCGCGCCGGGTGGAGATACGGCCCACGACCAGGGCTGCCCCCTCCGCGACGTCAGACTTCAGCCGGTCGGCGGTGCCAAAGGCCATGGACGCGGACATGTCCAGCACCATCCAGGTCGTCAGCTGGCGCTCGGGGACCTGGAGACGGACGTGGGGCTGGCCGGTGCGCGCCGTGGCCGCGGGGTCCAGGCGGCGGACGTCGTCGCCCAGCTGGTACGGACGCAGCTGGGCGATCTCGGTGCCCTGGCCCACCCCGGGTGCGGGGCGGTCGCCGGCGAGCATCGACCCCGCCCGCCGGGCCACCGCCAGCTCCAGCGGACCGAGCACGGCGCCCGGCATCGGCCCCGGACCCTGAGAGCCCGGCGGGCGGCTAGCCGCCCGGGCAGTGGGAGTGGGTGCTTGCGCGCCGTTTGCCGCCCGGGCAGTGGGAGTGGGTGCTTGCGGGCCGTTTACAAGACGGGCATGGATGCCCGTCTTGTCGAAGGGCATCCTCACGCTATTACGGCTTCGGGGCCCTTCGCCTCAGCCCCGGGCTCGACCAGCTTGTCGAGCACGCGATCGAGGATGTCCTCCACGTCGACTCCGTCGCTGAGCGCGTCGTAAGAGAGCACGATCCGGTGGCGGAGCACGTCGGGGGCCAGGTCGCGAACGTCGGAGGCCAGCACATAGCGGCGACCGCGCAACAGGGCCAGGGCCTGAGCGGACTGCACCAGCGAGATCGGTCCTCGCGGGCTCGCGCCGTAGTCGATCAGGCCGATCAGGTCGTCGAGTCCGAAGCGGTCGGGCCGGCGGGTGGCGTCGGCCAGCTCCACGGCGTGGTCGACCACCTCGCGGTCCACATAGACCTGGCGCACGACTTCGCGGTAGCCCAGCAGCGCTTCCATCGACAGGCGCTGCTCCACCACCGCGGGAACGCCGATCGCGCGCTCGACCACCGTGGCCTCCTCTGAGGGGGTCGGGTAGTCGACCACCACCTTCATCAAAAACCGATCGACCTGGGCCTCGGGAAGCGGGTAGGTGCCCTCGGACTCGATCGGGTTCTGGGTGGCCAGCACCAGGAACGGCTTGGGCACCTCGTACGAGACCCCGCCGATCGTGACCTGGCCCTCCTGCATCACCTCGAGCAGCGCCGACTGCACCTTCGCGGGAGCGCGGTTGATCTCGTCGGCCAGGAGCAGATTCCCGAACACGGGACCAAGCTCGACGTCGAACTGCCCGCTGTCGGGGCGATAGATGCGGGTGCCGATCAGGTCGGAGGGCACGAGGTCGGGCGTGAACTGGATGCGGCTGAAGGTGCCCCCCGACACGTCAGCCAGGGTCTTGACCGTCAGCGTCTTGGCCAGCCCGGGGACCCCCTCCAGCAGCACGTGGCCTCCGGTCAGCACCGCTACGAGCAGGCGCTCGAGCATGGCGTCCTGTCCGACGATGATCCGCTTGACCTCGTACAGCGCCTCCTCGAGCGCCTCGCGGGGCTCGGGGGCTTCGGCCTGATGGTCGTCCATGGCCGCCCAAGCTAGGGATCGAGCTGTAACGCCGGGATAAACCCGGGCACTACGCTGCCCCCATGCGCGTGCTTGTGGCCGAAGACGAGCCCCAGGTGGCCGAGGCTGTGGCGCGCGGCCTGCGGCGCGAGGGCATGGCCGTCGATATCGCCGGCGACGGCGTCGATGCCCTCTACAAGGCTCGCCTGCATCGCCACGATGTCGTGGTGCTCGACCGCGACCTGCCCCGGCTGCACGGCGACGACGTGTGTCGCGCGATAAGCGACGAGCTGCCGGCCACCAAGGTGCTGATGCTCACCGGCGCCGTCGGGGTCGAGGAGCTGGTGGACGGGCTCGCGCTGGGCGCCGACGACTACATGGGCAAGCCGTTCGCCTTCGCCGAGCTGGTGGCTCGGGTGCGCGCGCTCGGGCGGCGCGCGGGCGAGGCCCGCCCGGCCGTCCTTGTGGCAGGCGGAATCGCCCTCGACCCGGCTCGCCACACGGTCACCCGCGGCGGCCGTGACCTGGAGCTGACCCCCAAGGAGTTCGGAGTCCTGGAGATCCTGCTGGGGGCCGGCGGCGACACGGTCAGCGGGGAGGAGCTGCTGCGGACGGTGTGGGACGAGCACGCCGACCCGTTCACCAACACCGTACGGATGACGATGATGAAGCTGCGGCGCAAGCTGGGCGACCCCCCGGTGATCGAGACGGTGACCGGCGCCGGGTACCGGATGTGAGCCGGCTGCAGGCCACCGTCCGGGTGCGCCTCACCGCCGCCTACGCCCTGCTGTTCTGCGCCACCGTGGGGGTGCTGCTCGGCGCCAGCTACTGGCTGCTCTCGCGCCACTTTGCCCGCACGCTCTCCGACGCCGCGGCGAGCGACGCGGTGCGCGCGGTGGGCCTCCAGTACGCGCTGGCCTTCGCCGGCACGGTGATCCTGGCGCTCGCCGCCGGCTGGGTGATCGCCGGCCGGGCGCTGGCCCCGATCGGGCGCATGACCGCCTTCGCCCGACGCGTCTCAGGTGAGCGCCTGGACGAGCGGATCGCGCTCGAGGGGCCCGCCGACGAGTTGCGCGAGCTGGCCGACACCCTCGACGCGATGCTCGACGGGCTGGCCGAGTCCTTCGGCGCCCAGCGCCGGTTCGTGGCCAACGCGGGACACGAGCTGCGCGGTCCGCTGACCGTCATCCGCACCCAGGCCGAGGTCACCCTGGCCGACCCCGAAGCCTCGCGAGAGGAGCTGCGGGACATGGGCGAAGCGGTGGTAGAGGCCTGCCGGCGGACCGAGGCGCTGCTGGAGGGCCTGATGGCGCTGGCGCGCAGCCAGCGGGCCCTGGTCACGCGGGAGCCCGCCGACCTGGCGCCCGGAGCCCGTGCCGCGGTGGCCGCCGTGGCCGAGGAGGCGCGGGCGGCCGACGTCCGGGTGCGCCTGGACGCTCGGCCCGCCCCCACCCTGGGCGATCGGCGGCTGCTCGACCGCCTGGTGGTGAACCTGGTGGAGAACGCGGTGCGCCACAACCGCCCGGGCGGCACCGTCGACGTGGCCACCGTAACCGACGGTGACCGCGCCGCCGTGCGAGTGGTCAACACCGGCCGGCCCCTGGCCGGCGACTCGGTGGCGCGCCTGACCGAGCCCTTCGAGCGCCTCGGACGCCCGGCCGACGCGCGCGGCGCGGGTCTGGGTCTGTCGATCGTGCGGTCGGTCGCCGAGGCCCACCGGGGCGAGGTGCGGCTCGCGGCCCGGGACGGCGGCGGCCTCGAGGCCGAGGTACGGCTGCCGCTACCGTGAGCGGCGTGGGAACCACTGGACCGCAGCGACTCCCGAGACTGGCTCTTGCGGGTGCGGTTGCCACCGGAGCGGCGATGGTGGGTGTCGCCGCGGGCGGGGTCGTCGGAGTCGACCGCAAGCTCGAGGCCGCCACGCCCAAGCAGGCCGTGCCGATCTCCGATCAGCATCGCGGCCAGCGGACCTCCCCGCCCAAGAGGGCGCACCGAGACCGCAGCTACTGACGGCAGACGGTCGCGACGCGGCCCGACCCTCAGGGCAAGCGCCCGAAGAGCCCCAGCGACATGGCGCCCCCCGCCGCAAGCAGCAACAGCGCCCCACCCGCGAAGGCGGACGTGACCTGGCGCTTGACCTTCCGCGTCCCCACCCGGTCCCCCAGCCCGCGGTAGACGGCGTCCAGCTTGACCTCGTCACCCGCCCGGTAGGCGCGTCCGCGGGTGATGCGGGCGATCTCGCGCAGCGAGGCGCTGTCGGGCGGCACCGAACGAGTGATGGTGCCCCCCGTGCGCCGGGGGACCTGGATCGTGCCCCGATCGGTGCCCAGCGACACGGTGTAGATCCGCACGCCCTTTCGCCTGGCCTCGCGCGCCGCTTCGATCGGGTCGCGGCCGCTGGTCGAGAAGCCGTCGGAGAGCAGGACGATCGCCGCGGGGTACTTCCCGCGCGGGCCGCGCGCCCGCTCCAGCGACCGCAGGGAAGCGGCCAGCGCCTCGCCGGTGGCCGTGCCGCCGCCGGCGGCCAGGGCGTCGATCGCCTCCCGGACGGGCGCACGCTGGGTGCGCGGGCTCTCGATCCCGCGCACGCGATCGTCGAAGCCGACGCTGCCCACCTTCACCTCGCGCGGAACGTCGGCCAGGAACCTCCGGCCTGCCCTCCGCGCCGCCGCCAGCCGCGAGGGCCTGACGTCGGTGGCGGCCATGGAGCTCGACTGGTCGGTGGTCAGCATCACCGCCGCCCGCCCGTCGGGCACGGCCACGGTCCGCTCGGGCTGGGCCAGGGCCAGCGTCAAGCCCAGAAGGGCCAGGCCGTAGGCGGCCATGGGCAGGTGGCGGCGCCGGCCCGGGCGGCGGCGCACCACCGAGGGCATGGTGGCCGGCGAGGCGAACTCGGCGGCCGCCCGCCGGCGCCGGCGCTCGGCGGCGAGGTAGCCGACCACGGCGAGCGGCAGGATCGCCAGCGCAAGCAGGAACAGCGGGGCGCCGAAGCTCACGGTCCGCCGGGGATGCGCTCCGGACGGGTGTCCAGGCGCACGGTCACCGTGCGGCGGTCGCCGCCGCGGCGGACCGTGACCCTGATCGTGTCCCCGGGCCGCAGACGCGACACCGCAGCCGACACGTCGGCGGGCTCGCGCACTGGGCGTCCCTCCACACCCACGACCACGTCGCCGCCGGGCTCCAGCCCCGCGCGGTCGGCCGGGCCGCCCTTGGTCACGTCCCGCACCGCCGCCCCGCCGCGCGGGTCGGCGGAGCTGGTGAGCCCGATGAACGGCCGCTCGATCCGCTCGCCGGCCTTCAGCCGCGGCAGCACGTCGCGCACCGTGTCGGCGGGCACGGCAAAGCCGATCCCGATGCTGCCCCGGGCCCCCGCGGTCGCTATCTGCGAGTTCACGCCCACCACGCGGCCACGCCCGTCGAGCAGCGGACCGCCCGAGTTGCCCGGGTTGATCGGGGCATCGGTCTGGATGACACGGTCGATCTGAAAGCCGTTGGGGGCCTGGATGTCGCGCTCGAGACCCGAGACGATCCCGGCCGTGGCCGTGCGGTCGAGGCCGAGCGGGTAGCCGATCGCTATCACCTGGTCGCCCACGCGCACGTCGTTGGACTCGGCCAGGGTCAGCGGACGGCGCGAGCCGGCGGAGCCGGGCGCGACGCGCAGCACCGCCAGATCGGACGAGGGATCGGTGCCGCGCACGCGCGCAGGAACCTCGCGGCCACCGTCGTCGAAGCGGACGGTGGCCCGCTCGGCCTCCCCCACCACGTGGGAGTTGGTGACGATCGTGCCCGCGCCGACCAAGAAGCCCGTGCCCGAGGCGACGCTCGAGCCCTGCCGCACGCGGACCGAGACCACTGCCGGCCCGGCCGCGGCGTAGACATTGTTGGCGTCAGCCCGCGCCCCGCCCTTGCCTCCCACGACCACCGGTGACGAGGGGTCCTCTCCGCCCAGGCCCGCACCCGCCAGCAACCCGGCCGACAGGGCGATCGTGGCGGCGATCGCCGCCGCCGCGACCGGCGTGCGGAGGCGCTCGCTCCAGCCGCGCGCCTCGGGCTCCTCGGAGCCCTTTGCGCCGGGCAGCGTGCTGTTCGGCGGTCCGACGCCCGAGGAGCTGCGTCCCGGGCGGCGCGGCCGCTTGGCGCGCGGCCGATCGGCCGCTCCGCCGGCCCACAGGTCGGAGGGTGGGGTCACGAGCCACACGCTAGGCCCACAGCCGTCAAGTTCCCGTAACCGGGGCCTCGACCAAAAGCCCGGGTCAGACGCCGGGGGCGCTCTGCGAGCCGCCCCCGGTACGTCTTCGCATCGGCCTCTGGTCTAGTCGGTGATCACCACGTAGAACCGCTTGCGGGTCCCGTCACTGGTCACGGTGCCGTCACTGT
>Ga0136627_1000702_pt1 | contig 12863 bp, 10 predicted proteins | sample AntDrymUQ4892206_2_FD_104652 | JGI IMG/M metagenome (GOLD analysis project Ga0136627, IMG submission 104652) | Polar desert sand microbial communities from Dry Valleys, Antarctica - metaG UQ489 (22.06) | ecosystem: Environmental > Terrestrial > Soil > Desert | place: Antarctica: Dry Valley... | reverse complement strand
GGATCGGGAGGCAGCAGGAACGAGGCGACGGCGAGCCCGACGCCACCGCCGATGAGCCCTTCGAGGATGCGGTCGGCGGAGAAGCCCGAGGTCACCGGCTCGAACGAGGCGAGCAGGATCGCCGAGATCGCCGCCTCGTTGACCAGCAGCTCGCCGCCGCGAAACAGCAGCGCGGCCGTCATGGCCAGGATCACCAGCAGGGCGATCTGCAGCGGGCCGGTGCCGATGAGAGCCAGCAGGACGCTTGCCACGGTGATGCCGACCAGAACGCCGCCGATCAGCTGAAGCGCGCGACTGCGCCGCTGGCCGTGGGTGATGCCGAGGCAGATGACGGCGGCAATTGAGGCGAAGGTCGGGCGCTCGGTGGGAAGCACCAGGACCGCGAGCCACCATGCGGCGAGTGCCGCCGCGGCCGTCTGCAGCACCGCGAGGACGTGCGGGCGCACGCGCCGGCGGACACCGGTCGCGAAGCGTCGCGAGGCGCGGAGGGACTTGGCGGGGGGATTGCGTGTCATGGCCGTCTGAACACGTACTCGGAGCGCGCGACCTGGTTTCACGCCGCTACCAGTTCGTCACAAGTCAGGGCCGCCGGGCCGACCCTCGGCTATCGTGATGCCCACGCGAACCCGATCAGGGGTCGTGAACGCGAGAACGTACCGGGCCTCGTCTCAGGCGAACCGACGTTCGCAAGCGGCCCGCGACGGGCAGGACCCCGCGTCCTGCTGCACCTGCTTTCGATTCCAACGGGGAGACTCCGTGACACAGCCGAACCAGAAGGTCCTGCAATACCTGAACGAAGCCCATGCCAGCGAGGTCGGGCTGGTGCGCGTGCTCCAGTCGCAGATCGCGATGACGCCGCGCGGCAGCTACCGCACCGGGTTGGAGAAGCACTTGCGCGAGACGCGCGACCACGCCGAGCGCCTCGAGGTCCGCATGCGCGAGCTGGGTCAAGGCGGCAACGCGCTCCAAGCGGGACTCGGCGTCGCCGAGGCGGTCATCGCCCAGGCGCTCGCCCTCGGCAAGACGCCGTTCGACCTGCTGCGCGGCTCCGGCGGCGAGGAGAAGGTGCTGAAGAACGCCAAGGACGCGTGCGCCACCGAGGCGCTCGAGATAGCGACCTACACGGCGATCGAGCGGCTCGCACGAGCCGTCGGCGACGACGAGACGGCGCAGCTCGCCGCCTCGATCCGCACGGACGAGGAGAAGATGCTCGCCCGGATCATGCAGGAGATCCCCAAGCTGACCGAGGCCGTCATGCGCGCCGACGTCAAGGGCGAGGGCACTTACGACATCTCCACCACGGGCGCCGCCGACGCGACGCGCGCTGCCGGCCGGGCCACGAAGACGGCCGCCGCCAAGGGCGGCGCGAAGGCCAAGCGCACGACGCGCCAGGCCCGCAAGGTCCCCGGCGTCGCACGCGCGGAGGGCACCGTCAAGGGCGCCGCGGCGTCGGCGCAGGACCTCGCCATCCCCCGCTACGACGACCTGACCGCCGACGAGGTCACGACGAAGCTCCCCGAGCTGTCGCAGATCGACCTCGCGAAGGTCGAGGCCTACGAGCGCAAGCGCGAGAACCGCTCGACGGTGCTCGGCCGGATCAGCACCCTGCGCGCGAGCGAGCCGTGGCCCGGCTACGACGAGCTCTCCGTGAGCGATATCCGCAAGGCGCTCGCGGACGCAGACGACAGCCGCGCGGAGGCCGCGCGCCGCTACGAGCGCACGCACAAGAACCGCGCGGGCGTCCTGCAGACGGCGGAGCGCGAGCTCTCCACCGCCTGACCGATCGCAGTCGCGGCGCACGCCCCAGCGGGCGTGCGCCGTAGCAATGCCCCCGCTGACTAGCGCAACGCTTTTTGTTGCGGTAGAGTCCATGGATGCCCGTGACGACCGCCGAGAAGGTGCAGGCCCTCAGCCGCGACTTCGGCTCCCAGCGGCGCCTGGCCGAGCTGCTCGGCGTCAGTCCCGCGCAGGTGACGCGCTGGCGCCGCGGCCAGGGCATCGACGAGCTCAACGCCGAGCGCGTGGATCTGCTCGAGCTGGTGATGTCGAACCTCCTGCGGCTCTACCCGACGGCGGCCGCCGAGCAATGGCTGGTCGGCCTCAACCCCAGCTTGGGCGACCGCCGGCCGCTCGACCTGATCCGGGGCGGTCGGGCGCGCGAGCTGCTCGACGCCATCGCCACCGAGCGGGCCGGCAGCTACGCGTGATCCTGTGGCGGGTCCTGCCCTGGGACCCGTCCGCCCGGCCCGCGGATCCGGGCGGGGCGCTCTGGTTTCCGCGACCGTTCCAGGGCACCGGGCGCCACGACGACCCTGCTCGCTACGGCTGCCTGTATCTGACGGAAGGAGCCACGTCGGCAGTCGCCGAGTCGCTCGCTCCGTTTCGCGGCACCAGGGAGATGCGGCCGGAGCTGCTCACCCGCATGGGCCGGCCGCTGGCGCTCGCCGAGCTGGAGCTGGGCGATGACGCAGCGCTCGTCGACCTCGACGATCCGCGCACGCTGGTGCGCGAGGGGCTGCGTCCCTCCGTCGTGGCCACGAGCCGGCGCGTCGTGACCCAGGAGTACGCCACGCGACTGTTCGCGGCCGGCGCCGCCGGCCTGCGCTGGTGGTCCACGCTGGAGGCGGCGTGGATGAACGCGACGCTGTTCGACCGTGCGCGGGGATCACTGAGCCTGCGCCACGTGCGGCCGCTCGACGTGCAGGACGAGGTGGTGCGCGACGCCGGGCACTTCCTCGGCCTCGCCTCGCCGGACGAGGTCAGACGAGCGCCACGACCTCGGCGAGCGCCTGGATCGACTGCTCGGTGATCGGGCTCACCACGAGGATCGCCTCGTCGGCACCGGCCTGCGCCAGCTCACGGAGGGCCGCCGCGATCCGCTCCGGCGAGCCTTCCAAGGGCGGCGCTTCGGGCGTGGCCGCCCGCTCGCCGGCGGCGCGGTCGAGCACGACGAGCACGCATGCGCTGCGCTCGACCTCGGCGGGCGCGCGTCCCACGGCCTCCGCCGCGCCGCTGACGCGGTCGTTCAGGGTGGCGAAGCCGTCGGCGGTGTTGCCGAAGTCCTGATACCAGGTGTTCCAGGCGTCGACGTGCGGGAGGGTGATGCCCAGGATGCGAGGGCCGTTGCTGCCGATCATCAGCCGCGGGCGTCGCGCGGGCGCCGGGAGCAGGACGGCGTCCTCGGCCTGGTGATAGCGCCCGGAGAGCGTGACCCGCTCGCCGGCCAGCAGGCCGCGGATGATCGCGAAGGACTCCGCGAAACGCGAGACGCGGTGGTCGTACGGGATGCCGAACGCCCGGAACTCCTCCTCGTTCCAGCCGGCGCCGAGGCCGAGCACGAAGCGCCCGCCGCTGACCTCGCCGATCGTCGCGGCCATCTTCGCCAGCAGGCCCGGCGGGTGGAAGCCGGCGCAGGCCACCAGTGGGCCGAGGCGCACCCGCTCGGTGGCCGCGGCGAGGGCGGCGAGCAGCGTCCACGCCTCCCACGGCCCGCGCTCGGCCCGGCCGTCGCCGCGGTAGAGCAGGTGGTCGCCGAGCCAGATCGAGTCGAAGCCGGCGGCCTCCGCGGCGCGCGCCATGGCGAGGAGCTCCGGCCAGCGGACGTCACGCTCGACCTCGGGCAACTGGATCCCGATGCGCATCTCGCGACGATATCCGCCCTCCGCGTCTGGGCGATGTGCTGAGATGCGGCCGCGCATCCAGGAGGCGAGGCGAAGCCGGTGACGAGCGAGCGAGCGAGAGGGAGGCCGAGAACATGAGCGCTGTCGCGTGGCACGACGAGGGCTGGGGCGCGCGTTACGTCGGGGCCCGCCGGATGCGGTGAACCAGCTCCGGGGCGTGTTACCCGGATGTTATTCTGCGTCGGCTTGTTCTCGCCAGCTTCCCACCAGACGGTCGCGGCCGTGCTCGCCTACCTCGATCCGGGCACGGGCAGCATGCTGGTCCAGCTCCTCGTCGGTGGCGTCGCCGCGGCTGCGGTCGCCGTCAAGCTCTACTGGTACCGGATCCTGCGTCTCCTTCGCATTCGCAAGGGCGAGCCGGAGCTGCGTCCGGTCAAACCGGATCCCGACCGCTGATGGCGCCGCGAGGGCAAGGCCTCGCGGTCCAGCCAGCCGACTTCGGGCACAGGCATGGCAGCGTCGAGGCCGGCTCGTTCCGCGACCCCGACAGTCGCGTCTTCCTCACCCCCGACGGTGTCTTCCGCGTGCTCAGCGCAGACGGGCTGCTGGACTGGCAGGCGCTCTCGGCGACCGCTCTCTGGCGTGAGCTGCAGGAGGAAGCACGCGTCGTGGAGACGGAGACGGTGGAACTCGACGCGCCGCCGGACCTCCTGGCCGCCGAAGCGGCGGCCGTGCTGCGCCACGAGCGCGTGCCGTTCGTCTCCTATCCCTACGAGTGGCCATTCGCCATGCTCAAGGACGCGGCGCTGCTGCAGCTCGAGCTCAACCGCCGCGCCCTGCGTGCTGACCTGACCCTCAAGGACGCGTCCCCGTACAACGTGCAGTGGCGCGGCACGGCACCCGTGTTCATCGACGTCGGCTCGTTCGAGCGCCTCCGGCCAGGGGAGCCGTGGGCCGGCTACCGGCAGTTCTGCATGCTGTTCCTGTATCCCCTGATGCTGCAGGCCTACAAGGACCTGCCCTATCACGCCGCGCTGCGCGGATCGCTGGACGGCATCGCGCCGCACGAGGCGCGCGCCATCCTCTCCGGCGAGCGCTTCCGCAAGGGCGTCCTCGCCAACGTCCTGCTGCATGCGCGGCTCGAAACCCGCTACGCCGACGTGGAGGGGCGCGACGTCCGCCGCGAGCTGCGCCGCGCCGGCTTCAAGAAGGAGATCCTGGACGCAACGCTCGGCAAGCTCGCGAAGGTCGTGCGCGGCCTGGAGTGGAAGCCCGGCGAGACGGCGTGGACCGGCTACGGCGACGACAACACCTACGACGGCGCCGCGGCAGGCCGCAAGGCGGAGTTCGTACGCGAGGCGGCGGCGCGGCGGCACAGCCGGCTGACCTGGGACATCGGCTGCAACGAGGGCACGTACGCGCGCATCGCGGCCGCGCACGCCGATCTGGTGGTCGCGCTCGACGCCGACCACGCGACGGTCGACGCGCTCTACCGGCGGTTGCGCGAGGAGCGGCGGACGGACATCCTGCCACTCGTCATGAGCGTCACGGACCCGTCGCCGGACCTCGGCTGGCGCAGGCGCGAACGCGCGTCGCTCGAACGCCGCGGCACGCCGGAGCTGGCGCTCTGCCTCGCGGTGGTGCACCACGTGTGCATCACGGGCAACGTGCCCGTGCCGGAGCTCCTCGACTGGCTGCGCTCGCTCGACACGACGCTCGTGATCGAGTTCCCCGACCGGAGCGATCCGATGGTGCAGCGGCTGCTGTCGAGAAAGCGCGACGGCGCCAACCCCGGCTACGAGAAGGCGGCCTTCGAGCGCGCGCTCGAGGAGCGCTTCGCGATCGAGCGCATCGAAGCGGTGTCCGGCACACGGACGCTCTACGAGACCCGTCCGCAGGCGTGAGCGAACAGCCGCGCTCGCTCGGCTTCCGGCGGGCCGCGCTGCACCTCGGCGGGTTGTGGGCGCTCGCGTTCGCACAGCCGCTGTTCGACCTCCTCGGGCGCAACGCGCAGTTCTTCGTCGCGCGTGGGAGCACGACGGGTGACATCCTGGGGCTGGCGCTCGGCTACGCGCTCCTCCCACCCCTCGCGGGCGCCGCCGTAGTGTGGGCGCTCGGCCGGATCCGGCCGGTGGCCGGCTGGGCGGCGCAGCTCGTGCTCGTCGCCGGGCTCGTCGCAGCGCTGGTGCTGCCCCCGCTGGGGGACGCCCTGGGAGGCTCGGCGCTCGCCCTCGCCGCCGCCGCCGGCATGGGCGCGGGCGTCGCCGCGCTCTATGCCCGTTCCGATGCCGTGCGCACCTTCGCCACCGTCATCTCCCCCGCGCCGCTGGTCGTCCTGGTCCTGCTGCTGGTCTTCTCACCCGTGCGCGAGCTCGTCTGGCCCGAGGACGGCGGTGCTGCGGTGGCGGGTCCGGCGCGCTCCTCGACCCCGATCGTCCACATCGTGCTCGACGAGTTGCCGCAGAGCACCCTGGCGGACGCGGGCGGGCGGATCGACGCTGAGCTGTTCCCGAACTTCGCGCGCCTCGCGCGCGAGGCGACCTGGTACCGGAACGCGACGACGGTCGACGACCTCACGACGGAGGCGGTGCCGGCCCAGCTCACGGGCGAGCAGCCGCAGCGAGGGTCGTTGCCCACCGCCGCCGAGCATCCGCGCAACCTCTTCACGCTGTTCGCCCGCAGTCATGACCTCACGGTGGTGGAGCCGATCACCGAGCTCTGTCCGGAGCGGCTGTGCGCCAAGACGCGGCCGGGGACGCTGGACCGGTTCCGGGCGTTGGAGTCCGACCTGGAGGTGATCGTGAAGCATCTCCTGCTGCCCGAGGACCTGCGCGACGGGCTGCCGGCGATCGATCGGGTCTGGGAGGGGTTCGAGGGTGGGGCGACCGCCGCAGGCGAGCTGCGGGGTGGCTCCAACCTCAAGCTCGACGTGCTGGCGCGCCTCGCGGGCGACGACGCGATCGCCGGCTTCAAACGGGCCATGGCGGCGCTGGATCGCCCGCGCTCGCGGCCGCCGCTGCTCTTCCTGCACTCGACGCTGCCGCATGGAGCGTGGCGCTTCCTGCCTGACGGCCGTCAGTACTCGATGCATCGCAGCCACTTCCCAGGACTGGAGAGCGCGGGCTGGACCGGGCCGCAGTGGCTGGTCGACCAGGGGTTCCAGCGCCACGTCCTGCAGGTCCAGTACACCGACCGGCTGGTCGGGGCGCTGCTGGACAAGCTGCGCGCGAACGACCTGTACGAGAACGCCGTCGTCGTCGTCTCCGCCGATCACGGGGTCGCGTTCCGCAGCGGTCAGCCGCGCCGCCCGGCGAACCGCGAGAACGCGCAGGACATCGCGGGCGTCCCCCTGTTCGTCAAGCTGCCGGGGCAGCGAGTCGGTGCGGTCGACGATCGCGCCGTCCGGACGATCGACGTGCTGCCGACGATCGCCGCGGCCGCCGGAGCAAGGGTGCCGTGGCGAACCGCCGGGATCCCGGCGGGCCGGCGCCGCGTGGACCCGGGCGCACGCATCGAGGTGACGCACGCGGGCGCGCCCGCGCTGAGCACGCGGCTGGACGCGATCGTGCGGGCACGGCGCGAGCGCGAGGCGGTCGAAGCCGAGCTGCTGCGCCACGGTGTGTATGGGATCGGTCCGGCGCCGCAGCTCATCGGGCGGCGCCTCGAGCCCTCCGGACGGCTGGTGTCCGGTGGCCCGCGCGCGACGATCGACGTGCCGGAGGACTACCGCTCGGTGGATGGCGAGTCCGGCCTGGTGCCCGCATACGTGTCGGGCGAGTTGAACGGGCTGCCGGCGAACGCCGTGGTCGCCGTGGCGGTCAACGGCCGGGTACGGGCGACGACTCGAACCTACCAGGACCGCTCGCGCATCGTGTACGCCGCGGTCGTCCCCCCGGCATCCCTGCGCGACGGCGCCAACTCCGTGACGGTGCTCGAGGTGCTGCCCGGCGATCGGCTCAGGCCGATCGGGGCGGCTCCGTAGGAGCAGTCGTCAGGCGAACGCCGGACGGTGGGCCGGCACGAAGGTCCGGAGCCAGCGACGGCGGCGGCGCGGGGCGGGCAGGCGGGACTTGCGCCATTCAGTGAGTGTGACGCCCGCCGGGGCGTCACACTCGACGTAGTTCATGGAGTGATCGGGCATGAGCAGACGGTCGCACGCGCGGGCCGACGCCGAAGCGTGGTCACCCGGCCGGCGGCCGCGCGCTGCCCGGCGTCGTGCGGTGGGGCAGGCCGTACCAGGCTCACCCCTCGCGCGGCGTCCGGTTCAGCGTCTCCCTCAGCTTCGCGCCCTCGGTCAGCTCCTTCTGGCGCTCGATCTCGGCGTTCAGCTCGGCACCGAACAGCAGCGTGACGTTCGTGAGCCAGATCCAGACCACGAGCACGATCGCTCCGGCGAAGGTGCCGTAGATCGCGCCCACATTGGCCACACTGGAGATGTACGCCGAAAAGCCCCACGACGCGAGCAGCCAGAGCACGACTCCCACGACCGCGCCCGGCGTCATCCAGCGCCACGAACGCTGCTGGACGTCGGGCGTGACGAAGTAGACGAACGAGAACACGAGCATCGCGACCATCAACGCCGCCGGCCAGCGGGCGATGCTCCAGACCTGGGCCGCCGTCGGCCCCAGCCCGATGAAGCCCAGCAGGTCGTCGGCGAACCCGCCGCCGACGAACACCAGGATCCCGGTGGCGAGCACCAGCGCCACGAGCACGACGGTGGACGCCACGTCGACCAGCTTGCGGCGCACGAAGCTGCGCCCGTTCTCGACCTCGAACACCACGTTGAGCGCCCGGCGGGCCGCCTCGAGCACGCCGGTGGTCCCGTACAGCACCACGCCGACGCTGATCGCGAATGCCGTCGCCGCGGTTCCCTTGTTCTGCAGCGCTTGCTGCAGCGAGGAGTCGAGCGGGGTCACCACCGATTCAGGCGCGACCTCGCGCGCGTAGCGCATGATCGCGTCGTAGGTCTCGGGGTATTGCCCGAGCAGGCCCAGCAGGGAGAGCGCCAGGAGCAGCGTCGGGAAGAGCGACATCAGCGCGTAGTAGGTGAGCGCCGCCGCGTGGTGCGTCATCTGGTCGTCGTAGAACGACATCAGCGTGCGCCTGGTCACGGCCAGCGCGTTGCGCATCGGCGAGCGGGTCCGGCCGTGTGTGTGGACCTACGCGGCGCGGCGGTCGGCGGTCGCCAGCGGCATGGCGCGACCCGTCCGGCGCTTGGCAACGATCTGCTCCTCGCGCGGCCGCTTGACGTTCGAGACGAGGCCGAGGCGCGCGAGGCCGCGGATGACGGCGTAGGACGGGTCGGGCTGGAAGCGCCGCAGCCCGTGCTGGGCGGAGGTCGGGAAGGCGTGGTGGCTGTGGTGCCAGCCCTCGCCGAGGGACACGAGCGCGACCAGCCAGTTGTCCCGGCTCTCGTCGTCGATGTCGTACGGCCGACGACCGTACATGTGGCAGATCGAGTTCACGCTCCACGTGGCGTGGTGCAGGAGGAAGACGCGCACGAGGCCAGCCCAGACGAACGCCGTGAAGCCGGCGAACAGCGAGCCGCCCGACAGTGCGAATCCGGCGAGGAAGGGGATCACGAGGCCCAGCAGCGCCCACACCGGGAACAGCTTGTCGACCCAGCGGATGATCGGGTCCTTCTTCAGGTCGGGGGCGTAGCGGGTCGCGGACGTGCGCTGGTTCTCGAACAGCCAGCCCATGTGCGAGTGCCACAGACCCGTGAGCACGCCCTTGACGCCCTCGCCGGAATGGGTGTGGGGGCTGTGCGGATCGCCCTCCTCGTCGGTGAAGGCGTGATGGCGCCGATGGTCGGCGACCCAGTGGATGACCGCACCCTGGACGGACATCGAGCCGAAGATGGCGAAGGCGGCGCGCACCCACGGTTTGGCCTCGAAGGAGCGATGGGTGAGCATGCGGTGGAAGCCGATGGTCACCCCGAAGCCGACGAGCACGTACATCACAGCGAGGATCGCCATGTCTCGGCCGGTGACGAAACCACCCCACAACAACCAGAGCGCGGCGATGAAGCCGACGAACGGGAGGGCGACGGCCACGATGGTGATGCGGCGCTCCAAGGACGAGGCGTGGGGATGTGGATGCGTGTGGGTTTCGGTCACTTCTAGGAGGATGCCCCTGAATCGCGGACATTCATCCTCTACGGTTGCAGTATTCGTCGATATTTATTAGCGCCAAGCTACAAGTGCGTCGAGCGCGTCGAGCTACCGGATGCCGCGCTCGCTCAGCCGGAGCACCTGCCTCGCGTGTCTCGCCACCCTACCTCGTCGGTCGCGCCGCCTGGCCCCTCTATGACGCGAAGCGACAAGGAGCGCCGGAGGACGAGGCCGGAGAGCTCGCGCGCACGAGCCACCGGCTGAAGTCCGGACTGCGACTCACCTTCATCGCAGTCGGCCTGCTCGCCCTCGGCTCCGCCTCGTCCTGGTGGCCGTCCGAAGCGGACGCGGGGGCGGACTCGGTCCAGGTCCAGGCACAAGGGCAGTCGTTCTGCGGGCGGCTGGCCGAAGCACCGGCCGGCGTGGTACGGATCGAAACCGCCGGCCGGCCGGTCGAGGTTCCAGTCCAGGCGCTGACTGCGGTCCGGTCGGTCGACGGTTGCTGAGGCGCCGCGAATCCCGCGCCGGCCCTAGCATTGTGTGAGTGTCAGACACCCCGGATGGGCTAAGAGATGCAACCCACGAAGCCGACGAGGCTCGACGCTTGCGGGCGCGTCGCGACGCTGCCCTGACGCCTGCCGAACGCCTCGCGCGGGTGCACGAGCTCTGTCGCCAGCTCTCGACGATACGCCCGACTGCCACGCGTTCGCGCTGATGTTGCCCGATCTTGCCGGCCTGATCGCCGCGCTGCGCACCGCCGGAGTCGACTTCGTGGCGATCGGCGGGATTGCGGTCGCGGCTCACCGGCTGATCCGGGCTACGGAAGACCTCGACGTGGTGCCGGACCCTGTGCACTCGAACCTGGACTCTCTCGCGAATGCGCTGGTCGGGCTCGACGCGCGCCTCGTGCTGGACCCCGACCGCGGGATCGACGCGGAGATCCGCGCCGCGCTGTACCGGGGGCGGAATCTCACGGTGACCACGTCGCGGGGTGATCTCGACGTCGTCCAACGTCTGCCGGGGGTCCCGTCCTTCGCCGCGTTGGACGCGGACTCGTGGGAGGCCTCGATCTTGGGCGTGCCGTTTCGGGTGTGCTCGCGAGCGCATCTGGTCGACATGAAACGCGCCCGCGGATCTGCGCTCGACCATGAAGACGCGGCCCGGTTGCTCGAGTCGGACGACTGAGCTTCTGCTCGGGCGTCAAGGGACCGCCTCCTCCCACAGCCGCGATCGCAGGCCGGACGCCCGCGCCGCCGACCGCGCGACGGCGGCTCGAAGCGCCTCCTCCGTCCCGGCCAGGATCAGTCGCTCGCGCGCCCGGGTGACCGCCGTGTAGAGCAGTTCTCGCGTCAGCACCCGTGACGTCGGGCCGGGGAGCAGGACGGCGGCGGTGCCGAACTGCGAGCCCTGGCTCTTGTGGACGGTCATCGCGTAGACGGTGTCGACGGCGGAGAGCCTCGCCGGACTGAGCTCGAGCACGTCGCCGCGGCGTGGGAACGCGGCGCGCACACGTCCCTGACCGGCCGCGACGACCACACCGGTGTCGCCGTTGAACAACCGCAGGCCATAGTCGTTCTCCGTCACGAGCAGCGGCCGCCCGACGTACCAGGCGCCACCGGCGCCGAAGCCGTCGATCTCCCCCGCGAGCCAGCCTTCGATGCGGCTCGTCCACGTGCCCACGCCGTGCGCGCCACGGCGGTGCGCGCAAAGCAGCCGGAAGGTGTCGAGCGCCTCGATCGCCCGGCTTCCCTCGCCGGCCTCGGCGGCCCGGATCACGGCGCGGGCGGCGGCCACGGCGCCTTCGCGGACCAGCGTCAGCTCGTCCTGCGCGGCCGGGTCGGCCGCGTCCACCGGGATCCACGTCACGCCTTCCGGCTGGTTCACCAGCAGCTCCATGACCGCATCGCCGTTCCCGCTCCGCACGGCCGCCGCCAGCGCGGCTATGCCGGCGCCGAAGCGGTGGACGCGATCGAGGACGACGATGCCGTCCCCGACCGTCGTCCCGAGTGGCGGGTCGGCCGCCTGCACGTCCCGGCCGGACGCGTCCGCGAGCATGGTGCGAGCCGCCGGTCGCATCACCAGCCCGTCGACGGCGGGTCCGACGATGTCACCGAGGACGGCGCCCGCCTCGATCGACGTGAGCTGTCCCGGGTCGCCCACAAGAATCAGCCGGGCCTCCGGCCGGACCGCCTCGACCAGCCGCGCCGTCAACGAGAGCGAGATCATCGACGTCTCGTCGACGATGACGACGTCGTGCGGCAGCCGGTTGCCGCGATGGTGGCGGAAGCGACTGTGGCTGCCTGCGCGCCAGCCCAGCAGCCGGTGCAGGGTGGTCGCCTGCAGGGCGAGCAGGAGCGAGCGGACCGGCTCCTCGACGTCGAGCACGCTCGCCTCGTCGTGGACGGCGCCCGTGAGGCGAGCGGCGGCCTTGCCCGTCGGCGCCGCGAGCGCGACGAGCGGCGCCGGAGCTCCGTCCGCCGCGGCCTGCTCGGCGAGCAGCGCGACGATCCGCGCCACGGTGGTCGTCTTCCCCGTGCCCGGCCCGCCGGCGACCACGGCGAAGCGGCGCAGGACCGAAGACGCCGCGGCCAGGCGCTGGCGGTCGTCCGCCGCAGTCGGCTCGGTGCCTGTGCCGGCCGACGCAGTCGGCTCGGTGCCTGTGCCGGCCGACGCAGTCGGCTCGGTGCACAGCCGCAGCAGCCCGTCGGCCAGCACGTCGAGCCGCACGCCGGGGGACCCCGCCTCGCTGAAGGCCCGCAGGTCGGCGGCGACCTGGCGCTCCTCGCGCCAGTAGCGGTCCAGGTAGAGCCGGGTCCCGACGAGGCGCAGCGGCCGGGCCGGGCCGGCTGCCTCCTCGCCCGCAGTGACGAGGCGGCTGCCGGCCAGGGCGGCGGTCCAGGCGTCGACGGGTGGCCACGGCAGCGCCGACACGTCCACCGGCTCGTCCGCATCGACGGTCGCCGTGTCGCGGATCGTGGCGAGGTCCACCAGCACGTGGCCGAGCCGGGGCCCGCGCACGGCGAGCGCCGCCGCGAGCACGACGGATGCATCCTCGACTCTGCCGAGGTCGGCGAGGCGCCGCGCGACGTGCACGTCGGCCGCCGAGAGCACTCCGCTGTCGTTGAACGCG
>Ga0136627_1000701_pt1 | contig 12906 bp, 23 predicted proteins | sample AntDrymUQ4892206_2_FD_104652 | JGI IMG/M metagenome (GOLD analysis project Ga0136627, IMG submission 104652) | Polar desert sand microbial communities from Dry Valleys, Antarctica - metaG UQ489 (22.06) | ecosystem: Environmental > Terrestrial > Soil > Desert | place: Antarctica: Dry Valley... | reverse complement strand
TGGTCCTGCGCGGCCGCTGTCGCAGTTGCGCCGAGCCGATCAGCGCGCGCTATCCGATCGTCGAGGCGGCCACCGCCGTGCTGTTCGCCGCCGTCGTCGCCGTGCACCACGCAAACACCGCGTCGCTCGTCCTCGGCCTCGTGCTCGTCGCGTTCCTCGTGCCGATCGCGCTGATCGACCTCGACCACCGGATCATTCCCAACCGCCTCACGCTGCCCGCCGCCGTCCTCGCGGTCGTGCTCGGCACGGCGCTCGATCCGGGCGGGGAGGTCGAGCGGCTGATCGCCGGCGCCGCCGCGGCCCTCGTGCTCGGGCTGCCCTCGCTGATCAACCCCAAGGGCATGGGCATGGGCGATGCGAAGCTCGTCGGCGTCCTCGGGCTGTACCTCGGCGCCGCCGTCGTACCCGCGTTCTTCGTGGCCTTCCTCGCCGGAACCGCGATCGGCATCGCCATCATCGTCCGCAAGGGGATGAGCCAGGGGCGCAAGACGGCCGTTCCGTTCGGGCCCTTCCTGGCGTTGGGCGGGCTCGTCGGCGTGCTCGCCGGCGATGAGCTCGTCCAGCTGTACCTGACGACCTTCTGAGCGGGCCGCTCATCTGCATATGGCGGGCCGCGATCGACCCAGGCGAGCAGGCGGCGGGGTTCTCAGGGTCTCAGTGCAGGTTGCGCGGTGCTGGGATGCCGAGCTGGCGGCATATCGCGCGGATCGTTCCGGGCATGATCTCGCTGTGGCGAGGTACGGCGGTGGGAGCACCATTCGGACCGCGCCACTTCGCGTGACGCGAGCCCTCGCCGACGTGCTGGCAGCCGTGGTCGCGTAGATGGCGTTCGAGATCTCACCGCTTCATCAAGTACGACGCGCGCTTGGGCGGGAGTCAGGCGATCGTGAGCTTCAGCGGCTCGTCGTCGGGACTCGGTGGCCGGCCGAGGAGCTGGTCGTCAGGGGTGAGCACCGTTCGCAGTGCGTCGATCACGTTCTCGCGTGCCTCCTCGCGCGTGCGTCCCTGGCTGATCGCGCCCGGAACCTCCGGGATCGTCGCCAGCACCCAGCCGTTGCCGGCGTCCTCGAAATGCACTGTCAAACTCAGCGTCTGGGTCACGCGCATCATGATCGCAGGGCTTATGACGTTGGCTACCACTCGATCGCGCCTCGCGGCACCATCCAGGTGCATCGCTGGCACGTGACCGCGGCGATCTGGTCGAAGTCGGCGTCGTAGTGCAGGACGCCGATGTCGAACGCCTCGGCAGTCGCGGCCAACAGGAGCTGTGGGGGCCATTCGGCCGCGCTGGCTGAGCTCGGCAAGAAGCCGCTGGTGGTTGGTCAGCTGTCGTCGCTGCCGCTAGGCTCGACGTCATGACCACGCTTGTGCTCGGCTCGCCGCCACCGGAGCTGGAGGCGCTGCTTGAGCGCCGCCGCAAGGCCGGTGTGGACCGTCTGGATGAGGTCTGGCAGGGGGTCCTGCACATGGTTCCCGGCCCCAGCTCCGAGCACGCGCGGCTCATCCATCAGCTAGCGGTGCTGTTCGACGCCCCGGCGCGCCGCCGGGCTGCTGCCCGCGATGAGCGATTTCAACCTCGGCGAGTCCGAGCACGACTTCCGGGTGCCCGACGGCGGTCTTCTGCGACCGGGGACAGCCGACGTGTGGGTGTCGACGGCCCCCATGGTCGTGGAGATCCTCTCCCCGGGCGATGAGAGCCGGCAGAAACTCGGCTTCTACGCCGAGCACCGCGTCGACGAGGTCCTGCTCGTCGACCCCGACAAGCGAACGGTTACCTGGCTCGCGCTGCGCGACGGCCAATACGAGACCATCCAGCAAGCCGGCTGATCGAGCTCGGGCCGACCGAGCTCGCCGCACAGCTCGACTGGCCGTAGCGAGGGGCGCTTGAGGCGGGCTGCCTCGCTGAAACCAACGACCGTCCCGAGCGCCGCGATCAGCTCCTCGCCGGAGACGACCGGCCATGACCTCCCGGCGCCCTACTCGATCGTGTCCCGAGGCACCACCCAGGTGCATCGCTGGCCCGTGACCGCAGCGATCTGGTCGAAGTCGCTGTCGTAGTGCAGGACCCGATGTCGAGCGCCTCGGCAGCCGCGGCCACCAGCAGGTCGGGGAGCTTTAGGCCGCGCTGGCTTCGCTGGGCCAGAAGGCGCTGGACCTGCAGCGCTCGTCATACGTGCGGCGGTGGTCGTATCGACAGCGTCGAAGCGTCCAGAGCGTCGATCAGGCGGTCCCACTCCTCTGCGGTGCGCGCCGAGTAGCCCACCTCGAGGCCGCAGATTCGCGGGCGTCCGAGCAGCCCGGCTGTGGCGAGCGGCTCGGGAGCTCCGCGCGGGCGGCGCTCGCCGGTCCGAGTCCACGGCGGGTGCAGAAGTCATCGACGGCGACGAGCGCGGTGTTGACCGTCGAGGGCTTGCGCTTGAGCACGGTCTCCAAGTGCGTGCGGTAATCCGGACCGCCCAGTCGCGTGCAGCCCTCGTATTCAACGGGTCGCCGTAGAGGTCGGCAACGGCCGGCCCAGCGAGACCGCTCAACGTGGAAGTTCGCTGCTTGCCGCCGGGTATCTTGATGGGATGACGATCAAGGAGCGTCTGCACCAGGCGGTTGACACGATGACCGATGAGGAGGCCCATGTGGCGCTGCGCACGCTCGCTGACGCGTCGGGTGATCCCGTCGCATGGATGCTTGATCACGCCCCCACCGATGACGAGCCCGAAAGCGACGAAGAACGCGACGCGGTCGCCGACGCGCGCGCGGATCGCGAGCGCGGCATCGCCCCCGTCGCACTGGACGACGTGATCGTCGAGCTGCGCAAGGCGTGAACGACGCCTACTGGCGTGTCGTCGTCGACGACCGCGCCCGCAAGGATCTGCGCAAGATCGACCGACCGACGCGCGAGCGGATCCTGAACGCCATAACACGACTCGCCCAAGGCGCCGAGCTCGTAGGCGACGTCCGGCGGCTGAGCGGATCAGACGAGTACCGCCTACGCGTCGGCGACTGGCGTGTGCGCTTCCAGCGCGACGATCGCCAGCGCACGATCATCGTCGTGCGCGTGCTCCCACGTGGACGCGCCTACGACCGCTGACGCCACCGCGCGCAGCGCTCACGAACTCAGGTCCGGGCTTCACCGAGCACGTCAAGCGATGCCGCCTATCACGGTCATGGAAGCGTAGCCGCGTGGGTCCGGCCGCGCCGTCATCCTCGATCGGTGCCCACGATCAGCCGCTTCTATGGGATCGTGATCTGGATGTACTTCGATGACCACCCGCCGCCTCACCTCCATGCGATCTATGCCGGGCAGAAGGCCGTGATCGCGATCGAGACCGGCGCGGTCCTCCGCGGCAAGATCCCGGACCGTGCCCTCCGGCTCGTGCGAGAATGGACCAACGAACACCGCGAGGCGCTCGCCGACGACTGGGAGCGCGCCCAAAAACGCGAACCCCTACTTCCGATCCCGCCCCTGCCATGAACGACCGTTGGACCATCACCGCTGTTCAGCCGCTCGACGGCCATCGCCTACGCCTCATGTTCGGTGACGGCGCGGTGCATGAGGTCGATCTGAGCGCGGTCCTTGCTCTGGGAGGGGTTTTTGCGCCGATCTTCGAGGATCGAGCGGTGTTCGAGTCGGTCAGGGTCGACGAGTTCGGCACGATTGCTTGGCCGGGCGAGGTCGACCTCGACCCGATCGTCCTGCGTGGGGACGAGGCCCCCGGCTCCGGTGCGACCATCCCGCGGCTGGTGGTTGACACCACCGCTGTCTGAGTCGTTTGCGGGGCGACCCGCTGCGTGTCCGGTCCGTCGCCGGTCCGCAACCGGATCGTGTCGCTGAGCATCCAGCGATGTATGCTGCATACATCATGCGGCGAACGCAGATCTACCTGGGTGAGGAGCAGGACGCGCTGCTCGGCGCTCGCGCGAGCGCGACCGGAACCACGAAGTCGGCGCTCATCCGCGACGCGATCGACGCGTTTTTGACCGGCGAGGCGACCTCGGCCGCGTCCGAGGTCGCCCGGATGCGCGCAGCCGTCGCCGGAGCCGCGGGCGTTTCAGCGGGCCTCCCGAGCGGTGCGCAGTACGTCGAGGGCATTCGTGCGGAGGATGCTGAACGGGCCGTTCGGCTCGATGAGCGCCGGACAGCGTGACGCCAACCGTCGTGGACACGTCGGTGCTGATCGACGTGCTTCGCGGCGATGACCGAGCCGTTCAGTGGCTGATGGCGCTCGACGCGGTCCCGTTGTGCTCCGAGTTGACCAGGGTCGAGGTGCTACAAGGCGTCCGATCAGCCGAGCGCGGCCCAACCGAACGGCTGTTGCAGACGCTTCACTGGGTCGCGGTCGACGAGAGCGTGAGCCGCAGCGCGGGAGACCTCGGGCGCCGTTTCCGCAGCAGCCATCGCGGGATCGGCGTCGCCGATCTCATCATCGCCGCGACGTGCATCCAGAGCGGCGCGGACTTGGCGACCATGAACGTCCGGCACTTCCCGATGTTCGAGGGTCTGACGTCGCCATACCTCGATGTGAGTTGAGATTCACATCAGAGCCGATTCGTACTTACAGTCGCCACGTTGGCCCTTCTCGCTGGCTCGTGGTCATCGTAAGCTATGAGCAGGAGCCCGCCCGCATCATCACGGCCTTTGCCAGCCGGAAGGATCCGCCGTCATGGACCGCGTGAACATACGTATCGGACATCTGGAATTCGACCACGCCGACTACGACGTGGACGGCGACATCCTGTACCTGCACATCGGTCCGCCGCAAGCTTCGGAGAGCGAGGAGACCCCCGAAGGCCACGCCATTCACTACGCGCCCAGCACCCACGTCGTCGTGGGGCTCACGGTGGTGAACGCCAAGTGGCTCATAGCGCGTGATGGCCACCTCACCGTGATCATTCCCGAAGTCATCGAAGCGTCGGCGGATGACCTCGCCGCCGGACTCGCCGCCGCGTAACGCGCAGCCGCTCCGGCCGCTCACCTCGATGTGAGCTGATGCGCGAACCAGAGTTGGTTGGCTGATCACAGCCGCGCACGCTACCTACGCGGCGACGTCGATAGCCGCCGCTGTCGAGCGTGGCTCGGGAAGGGAGAGTCCATCAGCCCTCAGTCCGTCCAAGTGAAACGCGATCCCGTCCCGGACGAGGTGCTCCACCTCCTCGCGCGAGTCACCGCCGACGAACACTGGAAGGTCCGCCGCGTGCGCACCCCAGTCTCCGGTCTCGGGGTCTTGCTCGAAGATCACGGTCCACTTCATCGAAGGGCGTCCAATCCGGTCGTTCGACGGATACTCGCCAGCGTACCGACCGGGACGGTCTTGCTGTCCTTCCCGGCCACCGTGACCCGTCGGCCGTCCCCGTGGCGCCACGTCTCGTGGGAGCCTGACTGGCGAAGCAGAGTCCAGCCCGACGCACGCAGCGCAGCGCGGACATCGCAGTACGTCTTGGCCACAGCCGGGACCCTACGGCCGGTGCCGGATGCGGCCGAACCTCGATGTGATCTCTTGCACGAACCAGAGCACGTTGGTAGGGGGTTACGTGTTGTCGCTGCCGCTAGGCTTGGCGTCATGACGACGCTTGTGCTCGGCTCGCCACCACCGGAGCTTGAGGCGCTGCTTGAGCGCCGCCGCCAGGCCGGCGTGGACCGGCTGGATGAGGTCTGGCAGGGTGTCCGCCACCTGGTTCCCGCCCCCAGCCTTGAGCACGCCCGTGTCGCCAGCCAGCTCACGGTGCTGCTCTACGGCCCGGTGCGCGCCGCCGGCCTGCTCTTGGCGATGCACGAGTTCAACCTGGGCGAGTCCGAGCACGACTTTCGTGTGCCCGACGGCGGCCTGCACCGCCCCGGCGCAGCCGGCGTCTGGCTGTCGACGGCCGCCATGGTCGTGGAGATCCTCTCCCCGGGCGATGAGAGCTGGCAGAAGCTGCCGTTCTACGCCGAGCACCACGTCGACGAGGTTCTGCTCGTCGACCCCGACAAGCGAACGGTCAACTGGCTCGCGCTGCGCGACGGCCAATACGAGGCCATCCAGCGAAGCGGGCTGATCGAGCTCGGGCCGACCGAGGTCGCCGAACAGCTCGACTGGCCGTAGCGAGGGACCGCTGCCTGCCCAAGGGTGTCAAGGATCGCGAGAAGTTCTTGTCCTCCGAAGTGAGGAGCGTCGTCGCGCGCATCGCTGTCCTGATGGCGCTCGGTTCGGACCTATCTGACGCGCCGACCTCGCCGTCCGGGCGGGACGCCTACCAGGACCTGGGAACACGCATGGGGAACATCTTGTCTCCCACCGCGCTAAATGGTTCGGATTACCAGGACCTTTCCAAGGGAGCCAACGGGGATCGAGCCGGTGACCTCCTGCTTGCAGACTGGATCGGCGCTTGACGCAGCAGGCGCATGGGGTGGGCAGTAGGGCCGCCGCTCAACTCAGAGCTTCTGTTCGTCGCGGTAGCTGCGAACGACTCCCCGGCCGGTCGGGTCGGCCGAACCGCCGTCCCGGAGGGCGAAGCCTGGGGGCTGAGGGGCCGGAAGGCAGCGGCACGGCCGGGCGGCGGCGCGAAGCGCCGCCCTTGATGAAGTGGAGAACGTCCTCACCGGCGGTAGGCTTGACGGCTGAGATGTTCGACATGCGACGACTGCCGCTCACTGGCCTGGGGCCGCTCAGCACGCAGGAGCGCGATGCGCTTCGTTTGGTCGCGGACGGGCTGGGCCCGAAGGAGATCGCTGCCCGTTCGAACGTTTCCGAGGATGCGGTCTACAGGCTCGTCGCCTGGGTGCTGGATGAGGTCGAGCCGGCGCCTGCGGGTCGGACGGTCGCGAGCGTGCACGCTGAGCACCGCAGCCGGGCTGCGACGGCCGGCGAGTTGGACGAGTTCGAGCAGCTGTACGGCGCTTCGTTGCCTGCCGACCACGAGGGCTGACAGCAACGTGATGGCGCCGGCTGGCGGGGCTCGCGCGCCGGCCCACTTCGACGATGGGCTGTTCGCCGCTGATCTGGCGCGCATGTCCGCCCGCGGGCGCATTGAGGTGACGGCCGCGAGGACGAGGATGGAAAGCGCGGGCGTGCGCGCGGACGAACGTCGCCGGTGCAGTGCGGAGCATCAGTCGGGGACGAGGCTGCCTGGCTGCGTGAAGGTATATGTGCCCGAGGCCGATGGCCCGTGGCGCATCGTCTTCCAGGTCGCGCGGTTCGAGGATGGATGACTGGGACTGGAGTACCTGGCCTCTGGCGTCGCGCACCTACCGCGCGAGAGCAGGCGCCGAGACGTGTACGAGCTGGCGCACTACCGGCTGCACGGGAACTGGCCGGGCCGGCAGTAGGGCACCGGCGCGCACTTGAACGGGTGTTCGACCCCGAGACCGGCGCACGTTGACCATCGCGGTGCCCTGATTTCGCGTAGCCCGATCGTCAGGACGGCGCGATCACGGCGATGGCGATGGTCGCCCCGGCATCGGCCATGCGGTGGTCGTACGTGACCATCTCGATCAGTCCGTCGCCGAGCGCTCGCGCGCTCGCGAGGTGGATCGCATCCAGGCTGCGCAGGTTGTTCGCGTCCAGCATCGCTGCATCGTCGAGCAGCGCGTCGTCGAGGCGCAGCAGCGAGATGCGCTGTAGCAGCTGCCGCGCGCGCCTGATGGCGGGCTGACCATGGCCCCGGACCGCGCGGATGACCTCGACTCGCGCGAGCGCGCTCGACACGCGAGTGGGGCGTTCGCGCAGATGGTCCGCGAGCGCTTCGGACTCAGGCTCGTGCACGACGAGCTTGACGAGCGCCGAGGAGTCGAGGTAAACGGCCCCGTCAGCGTTCATCTGCGCGCGCGTCCGCGAGCGCCTGGCTGGGCAGGGCCCGCGCCGGTGCCGGTGATACCGGCGGCCCGAGCTCGAGCGCGTCGCCGGTAGCCGCGATCAGCCGGCCGCTCGCCGCGAGATCGGCGAGGCCACCGGTGTGCGGCACGGGCACCAGCCACGCGACGGGTCGCCCTCGATCGGTCACCTCGATGGTCTCGCCACGCTGCACGTCGTGGAGATACCGGCTGGCCTGCTGACGCAGCTCTCGGATCCCGATCGCACGCATGTGCTACTTATAGCACCGATTCTTGTCGGTCGCCTTGGCGACACCGAGTTCGCCGAGCTGGGCGACGTCCCGGCCGTCGCTACAACTGCAGGTGCAGTCGCAGAGCCTCGTCCAGCTCGCTCATGATCGAGGCCGGGAGCCGGCCCAGGGCCGGCCCGAGCCGCTGCACCGAGACGGACCGGACCTGCTCGCACTGCGCCTTGGAGTCGCGCCGCAACCCGGTCAGCTCGGCCGGCAGCAGAACCTGAAACGCGAACACCCGCGAGACGTTGCTCGTGATGGGGACCACGGTGATCACGCCTCGGCGCAGCCGGGTCGCCGTTGCGTTGGCGCGGTTGTTGCTGACGACGACGGCAGGCCGGAGTTTGTCCGCTTCGCTGCCACGGGCCGGTTCGAGGTCGGTCAGCCGTACGTCACCGCGACGCATCCGCGAGCCCGTCGCCGGCCGTGCCCTCCCATGACCCTCGTTCGCTCGAGGACTCCCACTCCTCCCAGGCAGCGGCGTAATCCTGCTCCAGATCGGCGTGCCGGAGGAGCCGGACGGCATGCTGGAGCGCCGCCGAGCGAGATCGCAGGCCGGCCGTGCGGGTGTACTCGTCGAGCAGCGCGACGTCTTCCTCGGACAGGCTCACGCTGAGCTTCATCCGTCGCATGCTACTCGGGTAGTACCCGTGTCGCCACCACTCGCGGCCGCCGCCTGCTTGTTCGACGCGACCGCGCTCTGGACATTCGGGCGATCTTCGGACCGTCCGTTACGACGACCGAGCCTCCCCGCCGATGCCGGTCTCGTCAATGGGACGCTCACGCTCAACAACTTTCGTCGGACTCACCATCGAGCCCGGACGCATCGCTGCCGCTCAGGTGAGCGTCAACGGATCCATCGTCATTCAGGACGGTGGGCGCGCCGAGCTCGAGCCGGGCATCGTGCGGGACGGCGAGGTCGCCGATTCCGAAGCCCTGGCCGAGGCGCTGCGCTCGCTCTGGAGCGAGCACAAGAACCTCGACAAGCGGGTGCGGATCGGTGTCGCCAACGCGCGCATCGTCGTCCGCACGATCCAGCTTCCGCCGATCTCCGACCCCAAGCAGCTGGCGATCGCGGTCCGCTTTCAGGCCGCGGACGAGATCCCGATGCCGCTCGACGACGCGGTGCTGGACTTCCAGTCGCTCGGACTCGTCGACACGCCTGAGGGGCCGCGGCAGAAGATCGTGCTCGTGGCCGCGCGCCGGGAGATGATCCTCGAGACGCTGAACGCGGCGCGAGCCGCCGGGCTCAAGCCCGCCGGCATCGACCTGTCGGCCTTCGGCATGGTTCGCGCGCTGCAGAGCCCGGGGGCCGACGACGGCCCCGAGCTGTTCGTCTCGGTCGGCGGGCTGACCAACCTCGCCGTCGCCGATCGCGGCGTCTGCACCTTCACCCGCGTGGCGGGCAGCGGCCTGGAGAACCTCGCCGTGGAGCTCGCGGAGCGGCGCGAGCTGACGCTCGAGCACGCCCGCATGTGGCTGCATCACGTCGGCCTGGAGACCGACGTCGAGGACGTCGACGGGGAGGAGGCGATCGTCGCCGACGCGCGCTCCATCCTCACGAGCGGCGTGCGCCGGATCGCCGCGGACGTTCGCGGCTCGCTGGACTTCCACCAGGGCCAGGCCGAGGACGGCACGGGCGTTCGTCGCGTCGTGCTGACCGGCCCCGCCGTCGCCGTCGCCGGCTTCGCGAGCGCGCTGGAGGCCGAGCTCGGGCTCGAGGTGCAGGAGCGCGTCGTTGCGGGCGCCAAGGACATGAACCTCGGTTCGCTGGACGCCGCCTGCCTCAGCGTCGCCGCCGGGCTTGCCGTCGAGAAGGGACCGAGCTCATGAAGGCTGTCAACCTGATCCCGGCGGACGGCACGCGGGGTGATCGGTCCTCGAAGACGCTGATCGTGTCCAGCGGACCGATCGGCGCCTACGTCGTCCTCGCCGTCCTCGCCGTCGTCGTCGTCATGGCGGGCGCCTGGTCGCTTACGAGCAAGCAGCTCTCCGATAAGCAGTCCGACCTTGTCCGCGTCGAGCGCGAGGCAGCGGCTGCGGAGGCGAAGACCACCTCCCTGAAGTCCTACACCGAGTTCGCCGCGCTGAGCACCGCTCGCGTGGAGACCGTCGGCGGACTGCTCGACGGGCGCTTCGACTGGGCCCACAGCCTGCGCGAGGTCGCTCGTGTCGTGCCCGCCGACGTCGATTTGACGTCGCTCGTCGGCACCGTGTCACCGACCGCCAAGGTCGAAGGTGGCGGCGGCGCCTCGCTGCGGGCCGCGCTGCCGGTCCCGGCGGTCGATCTGATCGGCTGCGCGAAGAGCCAGGCGCACGTCGCCAGGCTGATCGCCCGCCTGCGTTCGATCGACGGTGTTGAGCGTGTCACGCTCGCCAGCTCGGAGAAGAGCGACTCGGCGTCGCTGAACGAGACCGACTGTCGCAAGACGGAGAAGATGCCGCAGTTTCAGATGACCGTCTTCTACAAGGCGCAGGACGGCATCGTGCCGGCAGCGGGCGCCACCGCGACCGCGCCCTCGACCACCGCGGCCCCGGCCGCCTCGACCACGGCCCCCGCCGGAGGTTCCAAGTGAGCGCTCAGACCCGCATCGTCGTCGGCGTCATGGCGATCGTCGCCGTGATGGCCGGCTTCTGGTTTTTGCTCCTCGCGCCCAAGCGCACGGAGATCAGCGCCTCCAACGACCGCATCGCCCAGGCCGAGAGCCGCCGCGACGCGGCAGTGGCCGCCGTGGCGCAAGCACAGCAGGCCCGCGCGCGCTACCAGCGCGACTACGCCACCGTGGCCCGGCTCGGCAAGGCCGTGCCGGCGGATGACGACGTCGCGTCGCTCGTCTACCAGCTCGAGTCGGTCGCACGCGCCAACAAGATCGACTTTCGCTCCGTCAAGCTGACCGGCGCCGCCGCCGCCGCGCCGGCCCCGGCGCCGGCCCCCGCCGCCGGCGCGGACGACAAGAAGGACGCCGACGCCGACAAGACCGCTCCCGCCACCGCCGTCGCGGCGCCGGTCGTCGCGCAGCCCCCGCCCGGCGCCGTCGTCGGCTCGGCCGGCCTGCTCACCGTTCCGTTCACGCTGACGTTCGACGGGGACTACATGAAGCTGCAGCGCCTGCTGAAGGCGATCAACCGCTTGGCGAAGAATGACAGGCAGCGGATCACCGTCAACGGACGGCTGCTCACCGTCGACGGGTTCTCGCTCGCGGCGGCCCCCAGCGGCTTTCCCAAGCTCAAGGCGACGGTCAGCGCGACCGCGTACATCGTCCCCCCGACCGACAACGTCAGCGCCGCCACGCCGCAGAGTCCCGCGGGCGCGACGGCCGGCGCACCGACCAGCACCGCCCTAGTCACCCCGAACGCTCAGGGAGCCGGACGATGAACACGCTGATCGACCCCCTGAAGCGGATCGCCCGCGATCTCGTCGACAAGAAGCTCTGGCCGGTCGCGGTGCTGCTGCTCGCCGCGATCGTCGCCGTGCCGGTCATGATCGGTGGTGGCTCGTCCTCCGAGGAGGCGCCGGCGCCCGCCGCTGTGGCCGCGGTCGCACCCGCCGCAACGGGCTCGAAGTCGCTCGTGACCGTCGTCGACCAGGCCGTCACGGGCAAGGAAGCCCGCCCCGGCCGCGTCGACGACCCGTTCTACGACCCGCCTGACCCACCTGAGCCCGCGAGTTCCTCTGACGCGGCCCCTGCCGCTTCAACTGGTGGCGCCACCACGGGCGGCGCAACGCCATCCGGCGACGCGCCTGCCCAGACGAGCCCCGCGAGCCCCGCGACCCCCGGGAGCCCCACGACCCCCGCGGAGCCCGTCGCATCCTCGACCTACTACAGCACCGTGGTGCGCTGGTATTCCGGCGCGGTCGGCAAGGCACATCCGATCAGGCGCCTGACCCCCTTCGGCGGTCTCGCCGAGACGACCGCGCTGTACCTCGGCGTCACGAAGTCCAACGGCAACCACGCGATCTTCCTGCTCGGCCCGAACGCGACGTCCGCGGGCGAGGCGAAGTGCTCGGACGACGCGTGCCGGGTCTTCGGGCTGAAGTCCGGGCAGACGCAGGTCGTCACCGTCCGAGCGGCCGACGGCGGCGCGGCACGCGCGTACAAGCTCGAGGTCGTGCGCGTCAGCTCCGTCCCCGCGAACGCGGCCATCGCGCGCAAGATGCGCGCCCGGGTCCACGCCGACGGCCGCGACGCCATGCGCAAGCTCTGGCAGGACGCCGCGACGGCCGAGGCCCTGCGTCCGATCCAGTACGACCGCTACACCGGGCTGCTCGTCAAGAGCGCCACCGAGACGCGCGCTACCCGGTAGCGCCGGCCCCGGAGTAGCTCCGACATACACTGCGCAGCGCCATGGCGCTGCGCTTCGTCACCGCCGGGGAGTCACACGGCCCCGGCCTCACCTGCATCGTCGAAGGACTGCCCGCCGGGCTGCCCCTCGACGAGGACACGCTCAACCGCGATATGGCGCGCCGGCAGCTCGGCCACGGCCGCGGCGGTCGCATGAAGATCGAACGCGACCGCGCCGACGTCACCGGCGGCGTGCGCCACGGCCTGACGATGGGCGGTCCCGTCGCGCTGCAGATCGCCAACCGCGACTACGCCAACTGGGAAGAGCGGATGAACCCGTGGCCGGTCGACGCGAACGTGCCCGAGGTCCATCTGCCCCGGCCCGGCCACGCCGACCTCGTCGGGACGCAGAAGTACGACCTCACCGACGTGCGCAACGTCCTGGAGCGCGCCAGCGCCCGCGAGACGGCGGCGCGCGTCGCCGGCGGCGCCGTGGCGCGCTCGTTCCTGCGCGCGCTCGGCGTCGAGATCCGCTCGCACGTGATCC
>Ga0136627_1000700_pt1 | contig 12907 bp, 16 predicted proteins | sample AntDrymUQ4892206_2_FD_104652 | JGI IMG/M metagenome (GOLD analysis project Ga0136627, IMG submission 104652) | Polar desert sand microbial communities from Dry Valleys, Antarctica - metaG UQ489 (22.06) | ecosystem: Environmental > Terrestrial > Soil > Desert | place: Antarctica: Dry Valley... | reverse complement strand
GGTTCTCGGAAATTCTGGGCGAAAAAAGTCCCGGCCTAAACGATCGGGGAGAAGGCAGGTGTGGGTAGAGAAGATTACAGCTGGGTCCAGGGCGGCAAGCTGAGGACCGGGATGTTGGTGTTGGACGTTCGTGGCAACGCCAGGGACGGCTCCGTCCCCGAGGGCGTTGGCGTGGTCGAGGAGATCACGGACATCACGCCTGCTGCCGACTCGGGCGGCAAGGAGTACGTCAAGCTGCACCTCAAAGAGGCGAAGAGGGGCGCGGAGAGGACCAGGTTCGCCTGCAAGACCAAGATGTTCGAAGCCAAGGCCTGAGAACCGTACACTCAGAGCGCCTTCTAAGGGCCAGGGCACAGAAGCTCCGGCCCTTCTTCTTGCCCGTATGCACCCCAGTGCGTGTGGCCATCTCGGAACTTCGCGCTGAGGGGGTTCTCGGAAGTACGCTTTCTGTTACAATATGTTACTTGAGTTACTAAATTGGCTCGACTTCCATTGGGGCTTGCCCGCGGAACCGAGACGAGAGGCAAGGAGTGACGGGCTGCAGCTGCTTCGGGCCATCGACGCGACCCAAGCCCACGGCAGATGATTGCTATCGGGGTGGAGGCTAAACGTTTGCATCCTGCGCCTCAAGAGAGAAGCGTGTGTAGAGAGGTGTTGGCAATTTGACAAACAGGTCCACGGGAGGTTCAGGAGCAAACAACCCGATCTCTGTATTCTCGGGGTCGCTGCTGCTTCTCGGTCTGTTCGTCGGTGTACCGGTTTGGTACGTATCCGGCACCGACTTTTCAAAGGTATTGGCCGTGTCGCTCGCTCTAGCAACGTTGCTAGCGATGCAGGCGGCCACGGACGTGAGGCGGTACGAGGCCTTTTATGCGACGATGTTTTTCGGTCTGATCGTGGCTGCACTGGTTTGGCTCGTGCTCGACACCGGCTTCTTTGCAGTGCTCGTCGCATCGTTTCTCTTGGGGATGCTTCTCCGGTTGGTCGGTGTGGGAGAACAGGAGGAAAGGATCCATAGGCCGCCTTCCGAAGACGGCGGTGGTGGCCGCATTGTCCCACTCCAGCCCCATGATCTGCGCGTTATGCCATACAAGGACTACCTGCAGACTCCGCACTGGAAGCGTAAGAGGGAGGACAAGGTGCGCGCCGCGGGCCACAGGTGCCAGCTATGCAATCGCGGCTCGGTTACCCTCAACGTCCACCACCGCACGTACGAAAGGCTTGGCGAGGAGCTAGACGAGGATCTGACGGTCTTGTGCCGTGACTGCCACAACACCTTCCACGAACACCGTCGTTTGGTCCGTTGACCGACTCTATTCACCGGAGTGCGTGAAAGAAGCCTTCTCCGAAGTTTATATCCGACCTTAGGAATAGTAGCGAAGCATAGCCCCCATCGAGCCCGATCGGTGACCATGAGGCCGCACCCTCAACCACGAAATGTGGGGAGGGCGCATAAAGTTGCGGGACCTCGAATAGTCCGCAGGCGGCGAGTTCTTGCTGATGAACTGGAGCCACGACCCGTTGAAGTAGCCGGCGGCCTCTAGCTTCTCTTCTTCCGTGCTTCGACGGGCTTGACCAGGTACTGGACGTAGCCTCGGGGGCTGCGCTCGGCCTCGGCGGCGAGCTGCTTCGCCTTCCACTCGGCCTGCTCCAGGGTCGGGTAGCGGGCGACCTCTATCCCCCCGAAGAGGGTGGCCGCCACCACCTTGAAACCGCCGCTTCTCGCCTCTTCCGGCATCCCGCTCCCGACATGGCTCTCGCCTTGACCCTTTTTCATTCTGCCTGCTACCATCGTTTGGTACAACGCTCTCTATGGGAAAGGGAGCAACGGGCGCGACGCGTCCGAGGCCGCGTCAGAGGAGGAGCAACGTGCTAGAGGGACTCGCCCAGGACTACCAGTTGACCCTGCCCGTGATCCTACGTCGGGCGGAACAACTCTACGGATACCGCGAGATAGTAACCCGCCGCCCGGACAAGTCCTTCCACCGCCACACCTTCGCCGACTTCGTCTCCCGCTCGAAGAAGCTGGCCGTCGCCTTGAAGAAGCTCGGTCTGGAGGACGGGGATCGGGTCGGCACTTTAAGCTGGAACACCTACCAGCACCTCGAGGCGTACTTCGGGGTGCCCTGCTCGGGCGCGGTGCTCCACACGCTGAACCCGAGGCTGCACGAGGACGACCTCTCGTTTATAGCGAACCACGCCGAGGACAAAGTCATGATCGTCGATGAGGCCCTCGTGCCCGTCTTCCAGAAGTTCCGGGAAGAGACGAACGTCGAGCACGCGATCGTGGTCACCGAGGGCGGGGAAGTTCCCGAGGGCATGATCTCCTACGAGGACCTCCTCTCGGACGCCGACGAGGCTGACTTCGAGTACCGGGACTTCGACGAGAAGCAGGCCGCCGCGATGTGCTACACCTCCGGCACCACAGGCCGGCCGAAGGGCGCCCTCTACTCCCACCGCTCGACGGTCCTCCACTCCATGATGGCCGCGATGGGCAACACGTTCAACCTCTCGGAGAAGGACTGCGTCCTCCCGGTCGTCCCGATGTTCCACGTCAACGCCTGGGGCCTGCCGGTCGCCTCGGTGCTCGTCGGCGCGAAGCTCATGATGCCTGGCCCCCACCTCGACCCGGAGAGCATGCTGGAGGACTTAGAGCAGGAAGGCGTCACGTTTACCGCCGGCGTGCCGACGGTCTTCCTGGCCGTGCTGCAGGCGCTCGACGCGGAGCCCGATAAGTACGACCTCTCGAAGCTCAGGAGCATGGTCATAGGGGGGTCCGCGGCGCCCAAGGGCGTCATAGAGGCGTTCGAGAAACGCCACGGCATAGACGTCGTCCACGCGTGGGGTATGACGGAGATGAGCCCCATAGGCACGGTCGCAAACCTGCCCACGGTGGTGCAGGAGTTGCCCGAAGACGAGAGGCTGGAGTACCGGGCCAAGCAGGGAAACCCGGTGCCTTTCGTGGAGATTAGGGCGCGGGGCGACGAGGGGTTCGTGCCGTGGGACGGGGAGTCGCTGGGCGAGCTTGAGGTGCGCGGGCCGTGGGTGGCGAAGCGGTACTACAACGCGCCCGAGGGGGACGACAAGTTCACCGACGACGGCTGGTTCTCGACCGGGGACATCGTGACGATAGACGAGTACGGGTTCATCAAGATCACGGACCGGACCAAAGACCTCATAAAGAGCGGCGGGGAGTGGATCTCCTCTGTCGAGCTCGAGAACGCCCTGATGGCCCACCCCGCCGTCTCCCAGGCCGCCGTCATAGCCATCCCCCACGAGAAATGGGACGAGAGGCCGCTCGCGGCCATAGTCCTGAAAGAGGGCGAGAGCGCGACCGGGGAGGATCTCAGCGCCCACCTCGAAAAGGACTTCGCCAAGTTCTGGCTCCCCGACGCCTACGAGTTTGTCGAGTCCATCCCGATGACCGCCACGGGCAAGTTCCAGAAGCTCAAGCTGCGCGAGCAGTTCGAGGGCTACGCTCCAGCGGGGAGTTGAGGGACACCGTTTGAGGGTGATCGGGGCCGGCTTCGGCCGCACGGGCACGATGTCGTTGAAGGCGGCCCTGGAGGAGCTGGGTTTCGGTCCCTGCTACCACATGACCGAGCTCTTCGAGCACCCGGAACACGCCGAGTCCTGGGACGCCGCGCGGCGGGGCGAGGCGGTCGACTGGGACGGCTTCCTGGGAGAATACGACGCGGCCGTGGACTGGCCCGCCTGCATGTTCTACGAGGAGCTGATGGAGGAGTATCCGGACGCGAAGGTGCTCCTGAGCGTGCGCGACCCCGAGCGGTGGTACGAGAGCACACGCAACACCATCTACGAGCTGAGCAAGATCTCCGTCATCTCGCCCCTCTCCCGGCCGACGTTCCGGCTCGTCGGCCTCTTCGTTCCCGCCATCGGGAAGGTCAGCCGCATGAACAAAAAGCTGATCTGGGACGACACTTTCGACGGAAGGTTCGAGGACAGGGATCACGCCGAGGCGGTCTTCGAAAGCCACAACGCCGAGGTCCGCCGCAAAGTCCCCCCGGAGAAACTCCTCGTCTATGAGGTAAAGGAGGGCTGGGGTCCGCTCTGCGACTTCTTGGGCGTCGGGGCCCCGAACAAGCCCTTCCCGCGCCTCAACGACACCGCCGAGATGCGCCGCAGGGTGCGGATGCTGCGCGCGATCTCCTTCGCGGTGCCGACGATCCTGGCGCTGCTGTTGACCGGGGGGCTGTACCTGATCCTCTCCCGACGTGATCGGTAGCGCCCGAAGACACGCAAGTAAACCGACCGCGTGAAGGTTATAGGCGCCGGCTTCGGCCGGACGGGCACCTCTTCCCTGAAGGCGGCATTGGAAACTTTGGGTTTCGGCTCCGCCTACCACATGACCGAGGTCTTCACGCACCCCGAGCACGTCGGGTTCTGGGAGGCCGCGCGTCGCGGGGAGCGGGTGGACTGGGAGGGGTTCTTCTCCGGCTACGGGGTGGCCGTGGACTGGCCCGCCTGCGCCTTCTACGCGGAGTTGATGGAGGCGTTCCCCGAGGCGGCCGTGATCCTGACCGTCCGCGACCCGGAACGCTGGTACGACAGCACCCTCTCCACCATCTACGGGATTCGGAAGGTCTCCGCCGGTCCCGCCCCGGTGAGGCAGGCCTTCGCCTTCGCCGGTCTCTTCGCCCCCGGCGTCACCGGCATCGCCCGCCTGGCGGACGAGATCGTCTGGAGGGACACCTTCGACGGCCGCTTCGAGGACCGCCGCCACGCCATCGAGACGTTCGGACGCCACAACGAAGAGGTCCGTCGCCAGGTCCCCCCCGAACGCCTTCTCGTCTACGACGTGAAGGAGGGCTGGGGCCCCTTGTGCGACTTCCTCGGCGTCGAGACCCCGGACAGACCGTTTCCGCACCTCAACGACACGCGGGAGATGCGGCGCAGGCTACTCGGGCTCGTCGCGGTCTCCGCCGCCGTGCCGGTCCTCGCGATGGCGGCGGTGTTGGCCGCGCTGTCGCTCTTCGTCCGCCGCGTCCGGCCCTGATCTTGAGCGACGCTGGCTGTCGTTCGCGGCTGCGAAGCGTCCCTACGATAAAGTGCATGGGAGAGTGGCGTCGGAGCAGTAAATGGAGGGCTTAGGTATGGACCTCGTCCCGATAAGTCTCGGGCCAAACCTAAACCCTCTGCGCTGACAACTACCGTACCGCCCGGGAGCTAATCGCTCTCCTTGACGGTCGTGTTGGGGGAGCGCCTACCGTGCACCGCGGTAACGAAGCGCCCGCTGATCGCCGAACGGGTCTTGCCCTTGCCGGACGACCTGCCCCCGGAGCTCTTGCCTCTAGCCATAATCTCACCCCCTCGCCCCAACCCTATAGGTTCGGGTGGCTGTAGCTTGCCGACCCTCACAGTATAGCCAGCGACTGTGGTTCTTAAAGTACTATTTCGTTAGAAACTTACTTTCGAGTCTGAAACTTGTTTGGAGACTGCTGCGTATGGACATATTCCCTCCAAGGCTAGAGAAGGAGAGCGGCATGGTCGAGAGAGCAAAAGGCGGGGTCAGGGAGGTCGAGAACTGGCTGTCGCCATCGGAGGCCGGAGCGGTGCTCGGCACCTCCGGCCAGTGGGTGACGCAGCTTGCGCGTGAAGGGAAGCTCGACGCCGTGAGGACCTCCCTGGGCTGGCTCTTGAACCCGGCCGACGTGGAGCGGTTAGCGGGCGAGCGGTTGGAGAGGGCCGAGAAGAAGATCTCTGTCATGAGGTCCGCACGCTCCGCGGGCGTCGCCCGGGCGCGGACGAGGGGGAGCGGGCGCGGCAGCGTGGGTTTTGGAGGTAGTGTAGGTGGCTAAGGGCAAAGGGTCGAGCGGTGGGAAAGCCGGCAAGGGCAAAAGCTCCGGGGGTGGCAAGGGCGGCAGCTACCGCTCCGCTATCAGCGGACGCTTCGTGACCGCCAAGAGCGCCGGCGCCCGGGCCCGCGGCATAAAGGACAGACTGAAGGACCAGGGGAGGCGCTTCGACGACAGCACCGACATCATCCGTCGCGACCGCGAATCGGGTTGAGCGACCCTAACGGCCCCGACTACCTCGTGGTGGATACCAACGTGGCGGTCAAGTGGTACCCAACCGAAGAACTGGAAGACGAGGCCTTGGCGGTTCTGGACGCGGGGGAGCGCGGGGACGTCGTTCTCTTGGCGCCGGACACGATAGAGCCCGAGTTCTGGAACGTGCTCTGGCAGCGGCACCGGCGGTTCGAGCTGACCCTGGAGGAGGTCCGAGACTACTGGGACGCCTTCGAGGAGTCCCCGCTTATCATGGGCGAGGTGTTGCCGCTAATGCCGGTGGCCGTCGAGATCGCGGCCCGCAGCGGGTGCATCATCTACGACGCTCTCTTCGTGGCTATCGCGGAGTCGGAGGACACGGTGGTGGTGACTGCGGATAGAAAGCTGCTGAAGGCTCTGGCGGGAACCCCTTACGAAAAACGTGGGGTGCATCTCGGGGACGCGGCGCTAGTTCTTCCGCCCGTTTGATTTCTTTCGGGCTGCCACACGAAAGCTGGAAGCGGAGAGGGCGGAGCGTCGGCTATGGCGAGGTATGAAACGAGGGTCGTTGTGCGACTTCCTCAGCATGCCGGGACCCGCCAAGCCGTTCCCTCGCCTGATTGACGCGGCCGGGCTGCAGCGCAGCACAAGGGCGCTACGGACACTCTCCGCTGCGGCGCCAGTCCTGGCCGTGGCGGGGATGATCGCCGCGCTGGCTTTCCTGGTCCGTCGCGCGAGAGGTTAGCGCAAAGTTCGGAGAGCGACGCGGGCGGCGTCTTCGAGGGTCCGGCGGTCCGACCCCGCCCTGGCCAGCACGCGCAGGCCGTGCAGGTTGCTCACGAGGAAACGGGCGAGGACTTTCGGGTCGCCTTCTGCCGGGATCTCCCCGGCCCCTTGCGCGCGGACGAGGGCGCCCGTGAAGGCCTCTTCGGTGCGCCGGACGTAGCGCGAGATCCTCGCCGCCGCCTCCGCATCGTGCGGGGCGAGCTCGACGGCGGTGTTCGCCAGAAAACATCCCCTTCTCGGTTCGAACCCGACGAGGCCATCGACCGTCCGCCGGAAGACCTCCTCTATACCGTCCAGGCCGGAACCCTCCAACGCCTCGTCGAACCACGAGGTCCGCGCTTCCTCGAAGCGGTCGAGGGCGGCGAGGAAGAGGGCGTGCTTGTCGCCGAAGGTGTCGTAGAAGCTGCCGCGTCCTATGCACATCGCGTCGAGCAGGTCGCGCATCGAGGTCGCCCCATATCCCTTGCGCCAGAACAGATGCATCGCCGCGTCGAGCGCCTCCTGCGGTTCGAACTGCTTTGTTCTCGGCAACGCTCTCTCAACTCTCCGGTTGTGGGGAGGCGGCGAAGCGGGGGGCGGGGCGTTCCACGATGGGCCAGTGGAGGGCGGCGGCGATGACGGCGAGGGCGATGCCGGCCCACCAGACCGGGTTGAAAGAGCCCGTCTGCTCGAAGGCGACCCCGCCGAGCCAGACGCCGAGGAACGCCCCGACCTGGTGGCTGAGGAAGACTATCCCGAAGAGCGTACCGAGGTGCCGCGTCCCGAACATCACCACCACGAGCCCGGAGGTCAGCGGCACCGTCGAGAGCCAGAGGACGCCCATCGCGGCGGCGAAGATTAGCACGACCGTCGGCGTCGGCGGCAGGGTGATGAAGAGCCAGATCACACCGGCCCTCGCCAGATAAATGCCGGCCAGCAACCCCCGCTTGCTGTACCTGGCTCCCAACACCCCGGAACCATACGACCCCACGATGTTGAAAAGCCCTATAAGCGCCAGCGCCCAGGCCGCGATCGCGGGCCCAGCGGTGTTCATCCCGGCGTGCCCCCCGTGCGAATGCCCCGCAACGTCCGCGATGTGCGCCGGCAAATGCGTCGTGATAAACGCCACGTGAAACCCGCAGACAAAGAACCCCGCCACCAGCAACAAATAACTGCCGTGCCCGAACGCCTGCCGCACCGCGTCCCGGGCGGGCAATTCAGGCCCGTCCGTCGCCCGTGTCCCACCCTCGCCCCGGCCCTTCAGGGCGACGGCGAGCGCCGGGACCAGGACCATGAAGCAGGCGAGCAGGAGCAGGGCGGACTGCCAGCCGTAGTCCGCGAGAAAGACCTGGCCCAGCGGGGCGAACGCGAACTGCCCGAGCGAGCCTGCCGCGGTCGCGAGCCCCATCGCCTGCGAGCTCTTCTCCTCCGGCACCAGCCGGCCGAGGGCGGCTATGACGATGGTGAAGGAGCCGCCCGAGAGCCCGAGGCCAACGAGCACCCCGGCCGTTAGATGGAAAGCGGCGGGCGTCGGGCTCACGGCCATCAGCGCCACACCCGCGCCGTAGACCACACCACCCGCAGCGAGTATCCTCGCTGAGCCGTAGCGGTCGGCTACGGCGCCGGCGAACGGCTGGCCTAGGCCCCAGACGATGTTCTGGATAGCGATGGCGAGGGCGAAGACTTCGGGTGACCAGCCGCGGCCCTCGCTAATAGGGGCGGCGAAGAGGCCGAAGCTCGTCCTCAACCCGTAGGTGATCAGGGCGATCAAACACCCACACAACACCACGAACGCCGGCGCCCGCCACCACCCCGACCTCTCAGACCCCAAAACCCTCCGCCCCTCTCTCGACTCCGGCCAACGACACCAAAATATACAAACTGGAACGATTGGTCAAATAAAGCGGGGTCGCGGTGATCGAGGTCGGCGGTTCAGACAGCGGTGAGCATAATCGGTGGTTCAGGTAGACTCAGGCGGGGTTGCACTTGATTGTGGGAGGGAAGCTCGTTTTGGGTCCGACGTGGGAGATGACCATCCAGAAGAACGTGCCGGCGGAGATGCGGGACGGCGCGGTCCTGAGGTCAGACGTCTACCGCCCGGCGGACGACGGCGAGTACCCGGTCTTGCTGACCCGGTTGCCCTACGGCAAGGACCTCCCCCGGGATCCCACGTACTTCGATCCCGTAAAGGCCGTGCGGGCCGGTTACATAGTGGTGGTCCAGGACGTGCGGGGACGCTACGCTTCAGAGGGCGAGTTCGTGCCGTTCGCGAACGAGTACGAGGACGGGTACGACACCGTCGAGTGGGCGGCGAAGCTCCCCGGTTCGGATGGCCGCGTCGGGATGTTCGGTCTCTCGTACTTCGGCAAGACCCAGTGGCAGGCGGCTGTCATGCGGCCACCTTCTCTCAAGAGCATGGTGCCGGGCATCACGTGGGGAAACCACCTCAACGGGGCGCAGATGCGCGGCGGGGTGCAGGAGGTCGGGATCATGTTCTACTGGGCGCAGGCGGCCATCGCCCCGAACGCGCTCTTCCGCAAGTACCGGGAGGAACCGGAGAAAATCGGCGAGAAGCTGCCCGATCTCGTCGGGGTCATAGACGCCCTTCTCGCGGGCGGCGGCTATGACGTGCTGCCACTCTCGGACCTCCCGAATCCCGACGGCGTCGTGCCGTTCGTCCGGGGGGGCTTCGAGCGCGGGGTGGAAGATCCGGGCTGGGACCACCTCAACATAGACGGCAAGTACGACCGGGTGGACGCCCCCACCTTCCACATCGGCGGCTGGTACGACTGCTTTATCGGGGAGACGATCCGGCAGTATGAGGCCATGAAAATTCGCTCTGAGGGGGCAGGGATGCGACCGCCGCACCTGCTCGTCGGCCCCTGGACCCACGCGGACTTTGGCAGCACCTTCGGCGACCTGGATTTCGGCCTCGGCTCGATGGGGGCGTTCGTGAACTACCGCGGCGACCTGACCGACAGGCACCTCCGCTGGTTCGACGCCACCCTCAAGGGCGACGACTCCGCGCTCGAAGCCACGCCGCCCGTCCAGGTCTTCGTGATGGGCGAGAATCGCTGGCGCGGCTACGACGAGTGGCCGCCCCCCGGCTCCCGCACCGAGGACTGGCATCTCCGTTCCGGCGGGCTGCTCACGCGGGAGCCCGGCGAGAACGGAGAAGAGCCGGGCGAGTACGACTACGATCCCACAGACCTCGTTCCGACGCTCGGCGGCCCAACGCTGATGGCCCCGATCCACGGTCCCGGCGCCCGCGACCAGCGTGGGATCGAGGACCGTCCCGACGTCCTGACGTACACGAGCGAGCCACTGACGGAGGACTACACCGTGCTTGGCGCGGTGTACGCGACGATCTTCGCGGCCTCCTCCGCCCCCGACACGGACTTCGTCGCCCGGCTGGTGGACGTCCACCCGGACGGACGGGCCATCGGGATCTGCGACGGCATCGTCCGGGCCAGCGCCAGGGAGAGCTACCCGGCCCCCGGCGTCATTGCCCCCACCCCGCCTTCCCCCATCGAGCCTGGCGGGGTGTACGAGTACTGCGTGGACCTCTGGGCTACCGGCAACACGTTCAAAGTCGGCCACAGGTTGAGGGTAGAGATCACCTCCAGCTCGCATCCCAGATGGGAGCGGAACCTCAACACCGGCGAGAGCGCCGTCCGTTCGGACCGTGCGGAGGTCGCCCACCAGACCATCTTCCACGACGCGGGACGGCCGAGCAGGATCTCCTTGACCGTCGTGGACGGCTAGGGATGGCCGTCTCTACGGCCGTCCTGATCACGGGCTGCTCCACCGGCATCGGCCGCGCGACGGCCGAACGCCTGGCGTCCTCCGGCTGGAAGGTCTACGCCACGGCGCGCGACGTCGAGAAGATAGGACCTCTCGCCGACCGCGGCTGCGAGCTACTCCCGCTGGACGTCACGGACGAAGCCTCCATGCGGGCCGCCGTCGAAGAGGTCGAGCGGCGCGAGGGGTCCGTCGGCGTCCTCGTCAACAACGCGGGCTACAGCCAGTCCGGGGCGGTCGAGGAGGTCTCGATGGAGAAGGTGCGCCGGCAGTTCGAGACCAACGTGTTCGGGCTGGTGAGGATGTGCCAACTCGCGCTCCCCGGGATGCGCCGGCAGGGATACGGCAGGATCGTCAACATCTCCTCTATGGGCGGCAGGCTCACCTTCCCCGGCGGCGGCTACTACCACGCGACAAAGTACGCCGTCGAGGCCATAAGCGACGCACTCCGCTTCGAGGTCGCAGGCTTCGGCGTAGAGGTCGCGGTCATAGAACCAGGCCTCATCCGCACCAGCTTCGCCGACGCCGCGACCGGCTCGATGGCCGGGGCGTCCGGCGATCCCGTAAACAACCCCTACGCCGGCTTCAGCGCGGCCGTGGAGAAGGCCACGAGGGACAACTACGAGCGGGGCCTGATCCTCAAGCTCGGCGGCGGCCCCGAGACGGTCGCGGCGACGATAGAACGCGCCATAATCGCGGACCGGCCCCGAACCCGCTACGCCGTGACGCCCTCGGCCCACCTCTTCATCTGGCTCCGGCGCCTCCTGCCCGACCGCGCCTGGGACGCCGTGGTCAGGACCGTGTACCCCCAACCCGGGAGGTAGAAGTTGGACATACAGGACCGCACCTTCCTCGTGGCCGGCGGCGGCTCCGGCCTCGGCGCCGCCACCGCCCGGATGCTCCAGAGCGTCGGCGCGAACGTCGTCGTCGCCGACCTCGAGGGTGAACCCGGCGCCAACACCCGCTTCGTTAGGACCGACGTCACCGACGAGGACAGCGTAAGGTCCGCCGTGGAAGCGGCCGTCGAATTCGGCGCGCTCCACGGCGTCGTCAACTGCGCCGGCGTCGCCATCGCCGAGAGGGCCCTCGGCAGGGACGGCCCCCATTCCCTGGACTCGTTCACGAAGGTTATCCAGATAAACCTCGTTGGCACGTTCAACGTTATACGGCTTGCGGCGGCGGCGATGGTCGGGAACGACCCCGGTGAAGACGGGGGGCGCGGGGTGATCGTCAACACTGCCAGCGTGGCGGCTTTCGACGGCCAGATCGGGCAGGTCGCCTACGCCGCGTCCAAGGGCGGCGTGGCCTCCATGACGCTGCCCCTTGCCCGCGAGTTCGCCCGGTCCGGCATCCGGGTCGCCACCGTCGCCCCCGGCCTCTTCGACACGCCCATGATGGCCGGCCTGCCCGAAGAAGCGCGGGGGTCGCTCGGCAACCAGGTCCCGTTCCCCTCCCGCCTCGGCAGGCCGGAGGAGTACGCGGCGCTCGTCCGGCACATCGTCGAGAACGACATGCTCAACGGCGAGGTCATCCGCCTGGACGGGGCCATAAGGATGGCCCCGCGTTAGGCAAGCTCTCAGCCGCGCTCGTTGGATCACGGCCGCGAAGCGCTCTTTCCATCGGCGGTGGGCGGGAGAGATCCGACTCTCCCGCCCCGCGTTCCCGCGTGCGGCACACCTCTACGGCAGCGGCTGCCACTCGGGGTCGAAGTCCAGGACGGCGTTGTCGGTGAGGTTCGTCGGGTTGGCGCCGTCCGTGGCCCTCATCCGCCAGATGTCCAGGTCGGTCGTAGCGTCGGAGCCGGGCCGGTCGCTGTTGAAGGCGATCTTTTTCCCATCTGGCGACCAGGTGGGTGCGGTGTCGTCGGCCGGGTTTTTGGAGAAGTTAACGGGGCGGTTGGTCTTGCCCTCGGGGGCCGCCTTCATCCTGTAGACCTCGAAGTTGCCGCTCCTGTTGCTGTTGAAGACGAGTTGCGTGCCGTCGGGGGACCAGTCTGGGCCGTAGTCGTTCACCGCGTTCTTGGTGAGCTTGACGGGGATGTTCTTCGGCCCTTCGGGGGCGGCCCTCATGAGGTAGACGTCGTAGTCGCCGTCGCGCTTGCTGGTAAAGGCGATCCTCTTTCCGTCCGGGGAGACCACCGCCCCCGAGTCGTCGGCCACGTGGGCGGTGAGACGGACCTGCTCCGTGATCTGGCCGTTCGTACCGAGGGAGGTTGTGTCCATAAACTTCTGTAAATAGGCGGCCCGCTAGCGAAGAAGGGCCATCGTCCTCCAAGATGGTTGGTGTCGTAAGTCAACCGATCGAGAGGGAGTGACGATGGCCACAGATCATCG